>JAABUV010008559.1_pt1 | contig 10307 bp, 8 predicted proteins | sample 5559971 | NCBI WGS metagenome assembly JAABUV01 (sample SAMN10711881, study PRJNA513362) | rock metagenome | isolation source: Antarctica rocks | place: Antarctica: Victoria Land, Knobhead nord | collected 2015-12-19
CCGTTCCTCCCGCTCCTTGAGCAGGTACTCACGGGGGCTGCGGTCGTCGGGATGGTTGGCGATGAGACGGATGGTCCCCTGGGCCGCCTCGGCAATGAACCCGCGCGCGATCTCGTCCACCTCCACGCCACTCGCGCGCAGTTCGGTCGAGCGGAATACGCGCGAGACCAGCGAGACGACGACGATCGCGGCGATGAACACCGCCGCGATCTCCCGGCCCGCGGGCTGCCCGATGATGGTGCTCCCGATCGTGTAGAGGAAGATGACAGACACGCCAGCGAAGAAAACAGTGGCCCCCCGTTGCCGCCGGCGGCGGGCCGCGAGGGTGACGGCGATGGTGGCCGAGGTGAGCAGCGCCAGCACGCCGGTCGCGTACGCCCCCGCCTGCGCATCGACGCTCGCGCGGAAGATGACGGTGACGACGACGCAGATCGCCGTCACGAGCAACGCGAGCGGGCGCGAGGCGCGCGCCCAGTCGGGGGCCATGCCGTAGCGCGGCAGGTAGCGCGGCACGATGTTGAGCAGCCCGGCCATGGCCGAGGCGCCGGCGAACCAGAGGATGCCGATGGTGCTCACGTCGTAGAGCGTCCCGACCCCGTCCCCCAGGAGGCGATGCGCGAGGTAGGCGAGCGCGCGGCCATTGGCCGGCCCGCCCGTGTGGAAGGCCGCCTGCGGGATGAGCAGCGTCGTCACGACGCTGCTCGCGCACAGGAACAGGCTCATGATCGCGGCCGCTGCGGTGAGGAGCTTGCGCCCGTTGCGGATGCGGCCGCGCGGGTGCGCGGGGTCATCCGTGGGGTCGCCGCGCACGAGCGGCAGGACCAGGACGCCCGTCTCGAAGCCGGAGAGGCCCAGCGCGAGTTTGGGGAACAGGAGCACCGCGAGGCCGAGCATGGGCAGGGGGCTGCCATAGGTGCGCGTGAGGGTGTCCCGCCACGCGGTCACGACGTGCGGCTGCCGCGCGATCGCGGCCAGACCCGCGCCGACGACCACGAGATTGAGCGTGAGATAGACGCCGACGAGCGCGACGGCGATGCCGATGGCCTCATTAAAGCCGCGCAGGAAGACCGCGCCCAGCAGCGCGATCAGGAACAACGTCACCAGAACCTCGTGCCCGTGGAGCGCCCGCGTGTAGGGGTTTTCCCCGAGGTGCGCCGCCGCGTCCGCGGCCGAGAGCGTGATCGTGATGACGAAGCCGGTGACGACGAAACCAATGAGGCCGAGCACGAAGAGCTTGCCCTGCCACCAGGGGAGCAAGCGTTCGAGCATGGAGATGGACCCGTCGCCGTGGGGGCTCGCGGCGGCCACGCGGCGGTACATGGGGAGGGCGCCGCCGAGCGTGACCAGCACGAGGATGAGCGTGGCGACGGGGGAGAGGACGCCGGCGGCGAGGGCCGCGATGCCCGGCGCGTAGCCCAGCGAGGAGAAGTAGTCGACGCCGGTCAGGCACATCACCCGCCACCAGGGGTGCTGATGGGGCGCGGCCTGCTCATAGGGACCCTCGCGCTGCGCGGGCGCGTACCCTTGGAGCAACCAGCGCTTGAAGCGGCCCTCTGGCCGTCGGCGCGCGACATCCGATGAGACCATATGACCCCTCCTCACCACTCGTCGTCCGTGGGCGGACGCCCCAACAGGAGGATGATATAGCAAGCTGAGAACCAGGGCGAGCGCATCGGTGGGGCGTCCGATTCCCGCAGCCTTCTGATGAGGGCGGTCATCGCGCTCCTTGCCGCGGCTGTGATCGTCACGTCGTTGACCACGAGGTTCTCGTCCAGTAGCGACCGGCGCGCCCGCGCCAGGCCACGCTCGATCACGCGGAACCCTGGCGGCACAATAGTTGCCTCGTCGTCCTACTAACGCTTGTAGTCAGGGGTACGCCGGCTCTCACACTCATTCTGACCGCAGTCGTTTCCCCGCCGAAACGCCGCACGACCGCAGGGCACGCAGCCCGCCTCGTCGCCGACGCCCAATCATGGAGGTGGGATGCATGGGCGTCACGGACAGCCGTAAGGAGAACAGAGAGCGCGTGGAACAGCAGCACGCTTTCGGAGGGCGGTACCGCATCGTCTCTGTCCTCGGCGAGGGTGGCATGGGCCGCGTCTACCTGGCCACCGACGAGCGCCTCCACCGCCGGGTCGCGGTCAAGGCGCTCCACCCCTCCTACAACGACCAGCCGCCGTTCGTCGCGCGCTTCGTGCAAGAAGCGCGGTTGGCGGCAGGCCTGAACCACCCCCACATTGTCGGCGTCCACGACAGCGGACGTGACGACGACGGGACACACTTCATCGTCATGGCGTACGTCGCGGGCGAGGACCTGGGGCGCTTGCTCGCGCGGTACGGGCCACGTCCGTTCGCCACGACGCTGGCCCTCGGCGCCCAGATCGCTCAGGCGCTCGACTATGCGCACAGCCACGGCGTGATCCATCGTGATATCAAGCCCGCCAACATCCTGCTCACGGACGGACGCCAGGTCATGGTGGGCGACTTCGGGATCGCCCGCGCCCTCGACTCACCTGGCGTCACCACGACCGGAACGATGCTGGGCTCGGCCGCGTATATCGCGCCCGAGCAGGCGCAGGGAGCGGGCGCGACCGCGCAGACTGACCTCTACGCGCTGGGCATCGTCGTGTACGAGATGTTGACCGGGCGCACACCCTTCGCCGCCGATCATGAACCGGCGCTCACGGTGGCGCTGCGGCAGGTCAACGACGCGCCGCCGCCGCCGTCGACGTTCAATCCAGCCATCTCATCAGCCATCGATACGGCGGTCCTTACGGTCCTCGCGAAAGACCCCGCGTGGCGCTATCAGTCGGGGGCCGCGCTGATCGCGGCGCTCCGCAGCGCGGGTGGCTCCGGCGGCGCATGCGAGGACACGATGACCATAACGCCGTCGTTCGCGTCGGGACCGACCCCACCGGAGGGCCACCCCGTCAGCCGGGACACGGGCGCGGCGCATGATTCTGGGCATACGGCGCCTACAACAAGCGCGACCACGATCGGCGCGGCCGCTCGGCGCGCCACGGCGCGTGGCGGCGGGAGTGGAGGTGGACAGGGGCGCGGCGCGACGAATGGAGCGGCGCCCGTCCCACCATCACCCCGTCATCGCCTCGTGATTCCGCTGATCCTTGCTGTCCTCGTACTCGCCGCGGCGCTTGGCGTCGACCTCACCCAAGCCGGCCGCCCGGCCGCGGCTCCACCCAGCGTGCGGGAGACCGCGACGCTACCAGCGGTGCACCGGCGGGTTGTCGTCCCCGCGTCCTTCACGACGACAGCGACGCCGACACCTACATCGACGGAGGTGGCGACACCGACGGCCATGACGACGGCAACGCGCCTGCCGCCGTCCGTGACCGCGTCTGCCACCCGTCCGGCGTTGACGGTGACACCGGAGACGACGGTGACGGACACACCGACGGCCGTTCTGACAGAGACGATGACGCCGCCGACCGCCACAACGATCGTGCAGCCTCGCGCGACCGCTACCGTCGTCCCGACCGAGATAGCTCCGCCCGCCGCGCCACTCGCGCCCCCCACGCCTCAGACCACCAGTGGATATAGCGGTGCGGGTGATACGGCTGCTTTGCAGGTACAAGCAGCCGTGGCGTATGCCAACAATGTCTACTATGATGTGATGAATAACCGGGATGCCGGCCAGGTCGCCACCGCTTTTGGCCAACAACTCGCCCAGGCCAATCGCTTCGAGGCGCACACGCTCCTCAGGCAACACCGGCACTGGCGGATGAGCCTTGTCGGACCGCTACGCTACGGTCCGGTCACACGTCTGGGTTCCGATACACGGGTTGTATTATCGGATGCTAGAACCGGCGGTGGTGGGCAGACCGCGCCGCCTACACCGAGGTGAGCGCGTAAAATGTGTCGAGCGGCGCGGCGAAGGCGATCGTCTCCAGGGTGACCACGTCGCCGCGTCCGTAGCGCCGGTAGGTCCAGGAGCCGTCGGGCTCGCGCCGGTAGCGCGCGGCCGCTCGTGTGCGGCCGTCGACGAGCAGGTACTCGGCGAAGCTCGGCAGATTCTGATAGTTGTCGAATTTCTCGCCGCGGTCGCGCGTGGCCGTGGACGCGGAGAGGACTTCGACGATGAGGGTGGCGTCGTGGAGTTCGGTGGTCGTCCCGCGGACGGCGTGGCCGCACAGCACGAGTGCGTCTGGATAGTAATAAACGGTCGGGCCGGTGTGCAGTTGGACATCGGGGCCGCGCAGCAGGCAGGGCGTCCCGGTGTGCCGCAGGTGGACAGTGAGGTCCGCGCGGACGTTGTTGGCGACGCCGTCATGGTCGAGCGTGCCGCCGGACATGGCGTAGATATGGCCGTCGACGTACTCGTGCTTGGTGTCGCTCGCGCCCTCCAAGGCGAAGTACTCGGCGACGGTAAAAATGGGCATTTGAATGGTGGAGGGTTGGGCGACCATTGCTCTCTCCTTCGGTGTCGGTTGGGTCCCCTTGCAACACCTCACAGTGTATAGCGCCTAGACATTTACGGTACGGGCAGGCCGGCCAGCCGCATGATCGTGAGCGCGTTGGTCGTGGGGGCCGGACCGGGCCGCAGCGTGTAGTCGAAGACGAGCGCGCCGTCGACGACGTCGTCGCGGAAATGGTAGACGGTGATCCGCGGCGACTCGTCCGCGAGCTCGACCAGCCCCAGGTCGTGCGTCGAGACCGCCCCGACGCCGCGCCGCCCCGCCAGCGCGCACAGGTACGCTCGCCCGCCGAGCAGGCGCTCGCGGTTGTTCGTGCCACGGAAGATCTCGTCAACGAGGAAAAACAGCGGCGGCGCGTCCTCCTGCTCCAGCGCCGTTAGCAGCGCCTTGAGCCGCCGCACCTCGGCGTAGAAATACGAGTAGCCGGCCGTCACCGAGTCGGCGACGGCGATGCTGGTAAAGGGACGGAACACGATCGTGTCCAACTCCGTAGCGGCAACGGGGCCGCCGGCGTAGGCCAGGCACAGGTTGACGCCAAGTGTGCGCAGCAACGAACTTTTGCCCGCCATGTTGGACCCTGTGATCAACGCGATGTCGCCGAGCCGGTCGACGGTGAAGTCGTTGACCACCGCGCGCCCCTCCGGGATCAGCGGATGCCCGATGCCCCGCGCACGGAAGACGGGAGGCTCGGCGCCCTCGCCAGCGGGCAGGTCATCCCGTATCGCGGGGAAGGCGTAGTCGGGATGGAGGTAGGCGAGGTTGGCCAGCGACGACAGCGCCTCGAGCTCGAACCAGACGCCCAGCCAGCGCGGCAGGTCCGTTGCCAGGAGCGCCGTGTCGTGGCTCAGGCGGTACGCCAGGAAAAGGTCGAGGGGCGCGAACAGATTGATCACCGGCCCCGCTAGTGACTCTTGCAGCGTCGCCAGCCCCGTGAGGCGCGCGACGCGGGTCACGACGACCGACGCGCGCCCGCGACCGGCTCCATCGCCATCCCCGCGTAGGGGCGCGTAGAGGGCGTCCAACGGGGGTATCGCGCCGGCCGGACGCGTCTCCAGATAGGCGAACACCCGGCGGGGACCCTCCAACGTCGCGTCGAGGGCGCGCACGCCCGCGATGTAGGGGCGGACCAGCCGCCGCCGCCACAGGTAGAGGCCGGCGGCGAGCGCGAGCGGGACGAGCGCGAACGCGTGGTTCAGGCCCGGCGTGAAGACGCCGACGAGGAGCGCCACGGCGGCGATCACGACGAGCAGGCCGAGCCCCACCGCGCGGGAGCGGGCGAACGGGTCCGCCGGACGCCCCGCGAGCCAGCGCGCGGCGTCCGCCCCGTCCCAGGCGCCGCCCGTGGCCGTGATGGCCGTCGCGAACAGCTTGTCGCGGAACGGCGTGCGTCGCGCCAGCGCGCGCACGCGGGCTTGTCGCAGGCGGGTGGTCGCCCCGTCCGGCGCCGGCGTGAGCAGCCACTCGCGCAAGAGCTCGCCGCCCTCACGCGTGACCGCGGTGTCGATCAGGCGGTGCAGCGAACAGGCGCCCACGAGGTCGAGGTCCGCCGCGAAAGGGTGATCCGGGGAGGCCAGTCCAGGTCCAGGCGCGCGCGCGGGCGGCAGCCGCGGCCAGTCCAGGTCCAGGCGCGCGCGTTGCGCCGACGCGGCCCGTGCCAGGAGGGTGTAGCGCTCCACGGCGTCCTCGATCCTGTTGTCCAGTACGACGACGACGCCGAAGGCGAGCGCGGCCAGGCCGGCGGCGATGACGCCGGCCGCGACTCCCGCGAGGCCCCAACAGAGCGCGGCGGCGAGGATGCCGCCGAAGAAGATAGCGAGCCGCGCCACGGCGTAGCGGCGCGCGGCGGTCTCCAGGTGTTGGGCGCGGCGGCGTAGGCGCTCCTCGCGACGCGCCAGCTGGGTCCGGCGGTCTCCCTCGCCGCCCTGCGTCCGCCTCATGGACGCGCGTGGGTCTGCCGTGTCCCGCGTCCCACTGATGCGCGGCGTAGCGGGCGCGTCGTCTGACGTAGTCAGCGGTGTAGCGGGCGCGTCGCCTGGAGTAGTCAAGGGTTTAGAACGTCGGCCGGTTGGTGAACCAGTTGGACACGTCGTGTACCGAGATGACGAGGATGAGCGTGAGCAGCGCGGCCATGCCCAGCGCGTGTACCAGCGCCTCGACCTCCGGCCGGACGCGCCGGCGCGCGACGAGCGCGATGAGCACGAATAGGATGCGGCCGCCGTCAAGCGCCGGGAACGGCAGCAGGTTCATCACCGCGAGCGTGGCGCTGAGCTCGATCACCAGCGTGAGCAGCGGGACCCAGCCCCGCGTCGAGATAGCGTTGGCCTCGCAGCCGACCTGCCGCAGGATGCCCACCGGCCCCGTGACGGCGACGCCATTGGTGGCCGTCGGCAGGCAGGCGTCCTCCTGGACCGCGCCCGGAACTTGCACGTTCGTATGTATCTGATCGGCCTTCATAACCCGGTCATTAAATGTCAGGTACCGCGACGGGTAGCCGCAGGTATCGATGACCGTAGAAGACGCCTGCGGCGGATTGAACAACGCCGTCGGTATGGCGACCAGCGCCTGGACGACGACAACGGGCACATTGATCGCCGTCCCCGCCGCCTGTCCGATACTTGTGGGCACGTTGTGCTCGTAGCTCGGGCTCGTCAGCACGCCGATCGGCCCCGCGTCGCACTTGCCAGCGCTAATGAGCGCAGCCGCGGATCGGGGCACGAGGCCCACGGTGAGCGACTGTTGCGCGCGTTTGACGATTAGGTCGACGCGCTGACCCGACGTGGCGAACCGTCGGATGTCCGATGTGTCCTGTACCGGGCGTCCGTTGACCTTCTGGATGATGTCGCCGGGCCGCAGCCCCGCTTGGTAAGCCGGGGACCCTAACTCGACCCCCGCCACCTGCACCAGTGTCTGTGGCGTCCCGATGACCGCGAGCAGGAGGAACACGAGCACGACCGCCAGGACCATGTTGTTGAACGCCCCGGCGACAAGGATGATGATGCGCTGCCACGGTGCCTTGTTGGCGAAAGCGCCGGGATCGTCGGCGGAGACCGGTGCCCCGCTCAAGGATAACCCCGCGCTATCGTGTCGCGCGGCTCCCTCCGTGGCGTCCTCGCCGTCCTCGGGGCGGGGCGAGGCCACGCCGTTCTCGCCGGCCATGCGCACGAAGCCGCCCAGGGGCAGCGCATTGATGGAGTAGACCGTCTTACCGCTTTCACGGAGTCTCTTGGCCTTCTGTGGCGAAGGATAGATGCGGGGCGGGAAACCGACACCGAACTCCTCGACACGCACCCCAAAGAAGCGTGCGGTCAAGAAGTGTCCAAGCTCGTGTATGAGCACGAGGATACCCAGTATCAGGATAAAGGCGACGACGGTGATGATGACGTACACGGCGTTGTTGTCTTTCGGATAGTCATGCCAGGGACGATCATGATGCTCTCCCTACTGATAGTGTGCGTCAGGCGTGCTATCAGCGCAAGAACCCGTTTTCCTCCTTTTCGCATCTGTGCTACACTGTGATACAAAAGGCCGAGGTGGTGGCTGGGTTACGGGAAGAAAGGGGGGCGGGTAGGATGGCAACGGTTGCGCAGAGCATTCGTGTAGACGAGGATCTCGTTGAGGTCTACGACCAACTGGCCACGGCGACAGGGCGCCCACGCAATCAGCTGTTCGTCGAGGCGCTGCGCCGCTACGCGCAGACCGAAGGATGGCAAATCACGGAAGTCAGGCGCACCCTGGCGGGCCTGGAAGACGGCGTCATCGGGACAGCGGACGGCGAGGATGTCGTGGCGCGCTTCCTGGCGACAGGCCGGCTCACGCGTGAAGCGCTCGCGGCGGCCGAGGAACGCTACGACATCCCGCCGGAGCACCGGGCCTCGTAGCCCATGCTACGCTATATCTTCAGCGACGACGCCGTCTCCGATCTCGAGTCGATCTCCGACTATCTCACGGCGCGCAACCCGGACGCCGCCGTACGCGTCCTCTCCTCGATCATCGCCGCCATCAAACGCGCCTGTATATTCCCCGAGGCCGCCCCCGCGGTCGATGAACCGGCAGAGGTCCCCGGTACGCGTAAGTTGATCGAAACGGACTACCGGTACGTCATCTATTACCGCGTCGTCGATCGGACGCTGCTCGTCGTGCGCGTGTTCCACGGCAGCCAGAAACGATAGGATGAACGATTACTTGGCGCGGCATCGCGAGCATCCCCGGACCGGAAAGGGTGCGGGAGTGGCAAACAAGACTCTACGTGGGCGTGTGGTGTCGGTGGCGGCGCTGCTGGTCGCGCTATCCCTGTTCGTGCCCGAGGGGATGAGGCTGGCGCGCGCGCATGTGGCGACGCCGCGGGAAGCGCATAGCGTGGTAGCAACGGGCGGCGCCGGTAGCCTGCTCGTCCTCGACCAACCGGGCGGGCTGATGGGACCGATGGTCTCGCGCGGGACGCCCAATGCCGATATCTTGGAGATCGAGGGAGGGACGGTGCGCCGGGTCCTGGCGCGGGGCGTCACCGTGCTTAATCTCAACCCAGGGCTGGCGCCCTCGCCCCGTGGACGCTACGTCGCCTTCGGCCAGGACGCGCAACCCTCGCCGGGGAGGCCAAACACCGTTTCGGGCGTCTGGACGATCGACAGCAGCGGCAAGTCATCCCGCCTGGTCGCGCTGTCGACCGACATCCACGGCGAACACGTCGCCGTCACGGGTCTCGACTGGTCGCCCGACCGTTACACGCTGGCCTACGGCGTCAATGCGGAGAGCGACACGCCGCTCTCATCACGCCAGCACAGCGAGGTAGGCGTGTGGCTGACACCCTACAACCGTGCGCGGCCTGACCAGGTGGCCACGGGGACAACGCTCGCCGCGGCCGTGCAAACACCAGGTGGCGGCTGCCTGAGTTCGGTCGTCCCGTCGGTGACGGGGCTTTCCTGGACCCCCGACGGCCGGACGCTCGCCGTCGGCATCGTCTGCCAGAGAGCACAGCATGTGGCCTCGACCAGTTCCTCACCGGTGCTGGATGCCGTGCTGGCCCTCGACACCGTGACCGGGCGGACGCGTACGCTGGTCGCGGACGGGCAGGACCCGGCCGTCGCGCCAACGGGAGCGATCGCCTACGTCACTGGCGGACAGGGCTACCCCCCGCGGACCGCGTTGTGGGCCGCCGACGCGCAGGGGCAACACGCGCGCCGGCTGGCAACCGCTGACGCCGTCATCTCGAGTCCCGCGTGGTCGCCCGATGGGTGGACGGTCACCTACCTCGCGGACTCGGAACGCGGCGGCCACCACGTCACGCTGATCCGTACGATCGACAGCGCCACGCGCAAAGGCACGACGGTCCTCGCCTCCAACGCCAGCGGTCAGCCTCTTCTCCCCACGCAGGGGCAGTTCCTCCGCCTCGCCTGGATGTCGCCCGACCAAGAGTCCACGGCGATGCTTACCCTGCATTGCGCCACGGTCGGCGGACGGTCATCGGCGAGTTGCCAACTCGTCGGGCATGGCTTTCGTCCTCGTGAGCATGTGCGCGTGTCCTACACCGTCGCCGTCTATCATGGTCAGGGTCGGGCCAGCAGGTCGCAGTACGGGCGCGACGTGACGACCGGCGCGCGGGGCAACTTCACCCGCCCGCCCCTCCTGTTCGCGCTCGACCCACGCGACGGGACCTACGAGGTCACGGCCGTCGCGATCGGGGCGCACGGCAACCGGGCGGCCACCGCCAGCGGCGCATAGCCTAGCCCGTCGTAGGGTACACTATCAACCTAGTAGACTGTCACGCAAACTTTGGTGAGTTGGCGTCGACGGGGACCGCCGGCTCTCGCTGCGCTGCCAGCCGGCCTCGGTCGGGGGCGCACGGATTGGTATGCCCGACCAGGACGGCCGCAACGG
>JAABUV010008560.1_pt1 | contig 10305 bp, 12 predicted proteins | sample 5559971 | NCBI WGS metagenome assembly JAABUV01 (sample SAMN10711881, study PRJNA513362) | rock metagenome | isolation source: Antarctica rocks | place: Antarctica: Victoria Land, Knobhead nord | collected 2015-12-19
TCAACGCGCACCACCGGATGACCGTCCGTAGCAGCCACGCGTTAACCACCCACGCAACGTTTGCTAGGAATTAGTAGCAAGGACGCAATGAAAATGGCGTTTTCAACTAGCACCAAAGGTTATTACCATGCCAACCGTGATGAGATCGAATCATACCTTGCGCAAGAAGAGGCCGACGCCGATCGACTAGAGGCGGAGCACACTGGTAAAGCCAACATTTCGTCGTGAGCACGATACGCCTCTATATCGACGAGGATTCTTCCCGCAAGGCTTTCATCGACGCATTGCGTACGCACAACGTCGATATGACGACAGCGTTAGAGGAAGGGCTGACGGGGCATGCTGACATCGAGCAACTGCGTTGGGCAGCAACACAGCAGCGTGTGCTCTACAGCTTCAATGGGGGAGATTTCTACAACTTGCACACGACGTTTCTTGCGCAAGGCGAATCGCACGCGGGCCTGATTATCGTCCAGCAACGTTTCTCCGTCGGCGACCAGGCGCCTGGCGTCTTACAGCTCATCGCCGCCAAGTCGGCTGAGGACATGACGGACGCCGCAGAGTTCCTCAGCGCGTGGATCGGGACCCCGTAGCGTGTATTCGAGCGTGTTGCCCTACGCTCCGCGCGGTCCAGTCGTGGTGACCCATTGCGTGAAGCGCACAATGATTTGCTGCAGGGCGCGCGGGTCCTTCTGATAGTCACGATAGGACGACTGCACCGTGAATTCCACCGGATGGCCGGCGCCGCGCACGACAGTGAGGCAGTCCGCGCGCGGGCGCGCGACGACCGCGTCGGGGTCCTCCCAGGCCAACCGCTCCACGAGTTGATCGGTGAACTCCTGCAGCGTCAGGATATCGCGGCCCAATAGGCGGGTTGCCAGCGACATGATCGTCTCTCCTCCATGGTCTACAAGTGTAAGGGAACCTGGTACCTGATAGGGTACGCGCGATCGCACGACCGGGTAATAGGACAATAGGGCTACCCTTTTACACAGGTCGTTGATGGCCGCCGCGAGCCGCGTCTGCCTATCGTCGGGCAGATATTCTTTGCAGAGCCGAACGCTCTGGCTTTTCTGGCCCGCGTAGCGCCCGGTCTCGAGCGCGAGGATCAGCGTCGCGATCCACGCCGCGATGGACACGAGGACGCGCGTCCCACGGGTGCGTCCGGCCGCGCGGGTACGATATCGTAGCCGAGGAAGGCGAAGATTAGCAGAGGCTATACTTCTGGATATAACGACACGCGCCGCCTCGATCGACGCTGCCTTGCGCCCGCTGTGGCGCAACCGCGACTTCGTGCTCCTATGGGGTGGGCAGGTCGTTTCGGTCCTGGGTACGCAGATCTCGACCCTAGCGCTGCCGCTGCTGGCCCTTGCCGTCACCGGCTCCGCCGCGCAGGTCGGCCTCATCGCTGCCGCACGCGTGTTGCCCTACCCGATCGTAAGCCTGCCTGCGGGCGCCCTGATCGACCGCTGGGATCGCAAGCGCGTCATGGCGCGCTGCGACTTCGCCCGCCTTCTGGCCTACGCCTCGGTCCCGCTTGCCAACGCCCTCGGGCATCTCACGCTGGCGCAGCTCTACGTTGTCGCGCTCGTCGAAGGCACGGCCTTCGTGTTCTTCAACATCGCCGAGGTGGCGTGCCTCCCGCGCGTCGTCCATACAGGCCAGTTGTCCCAGGCCAACGCGTTCAACGCCTCGGGCGAGGCCGTTTCTTTCCTCGTGGGACCTGGGCTTGGCGGCCTGATCGTCGGCCTGGCCCGGACCACCGTCACGGGCGCCGTCGTCGCGTACGCGATCGACGCCGCCTCGTACCTAGTCTCTGTCCTCTCGTTGGGCGCTATCCGCACCCCCTTCCAGGGCGCGCATCCGTCGGGCGGCGCGCCGCTGCGCGTGGAGATCGCACAGGGCTTGCGCTTCCTGTGGGGGCGCCCCGGTCTCCGCGTCATGGCCTTGCTTTGCATGTCCGTTAACCTTTTCTTCGGCCCCATGTACCTGGCTACCGTCGTGCTCGCGCGGAGAGACTTGCATGTCGACGCGCGCGCCCTGGGCCTCATCCTCAGTGTCGCCAGCGTGGGTGGGATCGTCGGCGCCGCCATCGCCCCCTGGGTCAAGGCGCGCGCGCTTCGGGCACATAGTCATCGGGACGACGCTGGGGCAGGCCGTGGGCATGGCGATCATGGCCGCGCCGCCCGTGCTGGTCGCGGGGGCAGCGCTCGCCTTCCTGCTGGGTCCCGTCTTCAACGTCAGCTCGGTGTCGTACCGCCTCGCGCTGACGCCGGATGAGTTGCAGGGCCGCGTCAACAGTGTCTTCCGTTTGCTCTCATACGGCAGCATCCCGGTGGGGACGGCCATCGGGGGCATTCTGCTCAACCCCCTTGGCGCTCGCGCCGAGTTGTTGCTCATCGCCGCAGGCGTGGCCCTCTGCGCCCTCGCCGTGGGCTTCACGCCGCTACGGCGTATTTAATGGCACTCTCAGCCCGTCGATCGTGTCGGTGCACTGTGATCGAGGGGATGGCGGACCTGGCTGGCTTATGACAACGACGCGTGCGAAAAGGGGTTATATCATGTCAATGGGCTGCGCTGTCGCGGCAAGCGCATTTCTACGGGTACCCATAGTGTGGTAAGGAGGGGAGGGGAGGGAATGGACCTGTTTCGACACAGGGTGAGCCGGTTCGGGGCCACGGGCGGGCGGCCTGCCCCGCGCCACCTCGCCTGGGTGACGCGCATCCTGAAGCGCCTCGGTCTGGTGATCGATCGCGGCACATGGCTCGAGGAGGGGCGGCTGCTTGGCTGCGCCTATCCGCAGCGCGAGGCGGCCATCCTGGGGCTGACCCGGCAAGGGGTGTCCGTGCTGGTCAATCTCCACGAGCGGGCGCACGACCCGGCCCGCCTGGCGCGCCACGGCGTGGAGGAGGTGCATCTGCCGGTGGCGGATTTCACGCCCCCGTCGCCCGCGCAGGTGGACCGCGGCATCGCCGTGATCGCGGAGGCCCTCGCCGCCGGTCGGCGGGTGGCGGTCCACTGCGCGGGGGGGCGTGGCCGCACCGGGACGCTGCTCGCGTGCTATCTCGTCCACCAGGGGCTCGCTGCCGACGCGGCCATCGCCCGCGTGCGGGAGGTCCGTCCCGGATCGGTCGAGACGCGGGCGCAGGTCGCGGCCGTGACGGCCTATCAGGATCGGCATGGGCAGCATGATGGAGCGCGTGCTGTGACGCCGTAGGAGGGGCGTAAGGGGTGTGGGCGTCCTCCAAACTTCCTACGCGCCTTGTACGCCCCTCGTAACAACCCTGAGAGCCGCGCTAGTGGTCGGGCGCGACGACCCCCACAAGGAGATCATCCCCAAACGGGTCGGGCTCCTCCACGGCGCTTTCGCCCGCCGTCGCCTCGTTGCCTTTGTCAGCGGGCGCACGGCCGGACTCGTCGCTTTCCGGGCCGTTCGGCTCGTCGTCGTCGAGCGCGTCGTCGAACTCGGGGGGCTCTAGCGGGCCGCCTGGGCGCTCCGGGCCAAGCGGCGGTATCCAACTCTCGCCTCGCGCCGGTGCGCGGCCCTTGGCCTCGGGATCTTTGTAGTAGCGGCGCTGGGTCAGGCGCGCGGTCGCCCGGAAGCGCCCCAGGTCGTCGGCGCCGCGCACCTCCGCCGGCCGGACGGCGAAGACCGCGCCGATCCAGTCCGGCGCGTGGCCCAGCCCTTCGAGCGCGACGTCGGCGTAGATCTTGAGCGCCGCCAGCTCCGCGATCGCGGAGCCGTCGAAGCCGGCCTGCAACACCTGGGCTAGATGGTCGAGGTCGTAGAGGTCGCGCGCGGCCCGGCGCCGCCAGAAGGCGGCGATCTTCTCGGCTGCCATCTCGCGCGGGTCGGGCACCGGCAGTGGCGCCCGCGCGAGCTCCAGGCGCACGGTTAGAAAGTCTGTGTGATCGACCGAACAAAAATAGCGCGGGCGCGGACGTATACTGGTAGTGTGACATTAACTTCCAAAGCGCCAAACAGCGCCGTGGCTCCGCCTGCCGCCATCGACGTCCTCCTCATTTCCACCTACGAACTGGGGCGTCAGCCGTTCGGGCTGGCCTCGCCGGCCGCGTGGCTGCGCGACGCGGGCGCGCCGGTGACGTGCCTCGACCTCGCGGTACAGCCGCTGGACGCGGCGGCCGTCGCGGCGGCCGATCTCGTGGCGTTCTACGTGCCCATGCACACGGCTACGCGCCTCACCGCGCCGCTCCTCGCCCGCATCAAAGCGCTGAACCCGCGCGCGCACGTATGCTGCTACGGACTCTACGCGCCGCTCAACGCGGGCTATCTGCGCGGCCTCGGCGTCGACACTATTCTGGGCGGCGAGTTCGAGGAGGGCCTGGTCTCGCTCGTCGAACGGCTATCGTCTCTACCATCGGCGAGAGTTGGCGCTCCCAACATGCGTGCACCGCTCATCTCGCTGGGCAAGCAGCGCTTCCGCACGCCGGCGCGGGAGGGCCTGCCGGGGCTGGAGCGCTACGCGTACCTGACGCTGGGCGATGGCGCGCGACGGACGGTTGGCTACACCGAGGCGACGCGTGGCTGCAAGCACCTTTGCCGCCACTGCCCCATCCCGCCCGTCTACGGCGGCGCTTTCCGCGTGGTGCAGCCGGAGGTCGTGCTGGAGGATATCGCGCGGCAGGTCGCGGCAGGGGCGAGGCACATCACCTTCGGCGACCCCGACTTCTTCAATGGTCCGGCCCACGCCCGGCGTATCGTCCGATCGTTGCACGAGCGCTGGCCCGATCTGACCTACGATGTGACGATCAAGGTCGAGCACCTGCTCAAGCACGCGCGTCTGCTGCCAACCCTACGTGAGACGGGTTGTTTGTTCGTGACCAGCGCGGTCGAGGCGATCGACGAGGCGACCCTGGCCGCCTACGACAAGCGGCACACGCGCGACGACTTTATCCGCGCGGTGGGTCTCTGCCGCGCGGCTGGTCTCACGCTCAACCCCACCTTCGTGACCTTTGGCCCCTGGACGACGCTCGACGGCTATATTGACCTGCTCCGATTGATTGGAAGCCTCGACCTCGTCGACGCCGTGGCGCCAATCCAGTACGGCATCCGGCTGCTCATCCCGGCCGGCTCACTGCTGCTGGACTTGCCCGACGTACGCGACCTGGTGGGTCCGTACGACCAGGAGGCGCTGGCTTACCCCTGGGTGCACCCTGATCCGCGCGTCGACCGCCTATGCGCGGATGTCCTTGCCACGGTACAGCGCGGTCTGAAACACGACAAGAGCCGGCGCGACATCTACCGCGACGTGTGGGTCCTGGCCCACGAGGCGCGCGGCGTCGCGCGCGACGCTATGGCGCTATTGAAGGTTACACCCACGCCACCGGGCGCGACCGTGCCGCACCTGAGCGAGCCCTGGTACTGCTGAGCGGAGCCTACTGCGGAGCAGTTAGCTTCAGATCACGTTTAGGGACGGGGGCCTGCGACTGCGGTCGCATGGCAGCATACGCCGACTGCGGTCGGGGACAGGGGCGCGCCATCCCCGGCTGGGGCGCTGACGACGCCTCCTCCAGCACCGCAGTGCCCGTGGCCTGCCATGCGACCGCAGTCGCAGGCTGAGAATTCACAGACCGCGAGCTTGTGCCCAACCCGACCTATTTGATATCCTGTCGAAAGGTGGCTGGCGCTCACCAGGGCGTCGTATGCCTTCGCGCGTCCATGTGCGACGTTTTTTCAGCGCTGATTAGTATGATTGTAGGGGTACATCATGCCCAAAATGAAGACGCACAAAGGCGCCGCCAAGCGGTTCAAGGTCACGGGTAGCGGTAAGATTATGCACCTCAAGCCACATGGCAAGATGACGCGCGTGAGCAAGCGGGTACACTTTGAGACCGGCCATATGCGCGTCGCCTCTAGCGGCGACACGAAGCAAGCCAAGCGGATGCTGGGCATTTAGTAGTTAGTTACCAGTCGTCAGTCGTCAGTCGTCAGTTAGATTTGAGTAACTGACGACTGACGACTGATTACTGATTACTGGGGAGGAATAATGGCTCGCGTTAAACGCGGCATGATGGCGCACAAGCGCCACAAGAAGATGCTCAAGCAGGCCGAAGGGCACCAGCAGGGGCGACGCAAGATCTATAGGTTGGCCAAAGAGTCGCTGTTGCACGCCCTGTCGTACCAGTCGCGCGACCGGCACAACCGCAAGCGCGACATGCGCCGCCTGTGGATCGCCCGCATTAACGCGGGTACGCGCGCTCACGGCATGTCGTACAGCAAATTTATCAATGGACTGGCCAAAGCTAACGTCGCGGTCGACCGTAAGATGCTCGCTGAGTTGGCCGTCAATGACGCCGAGGCGTTCCGGACGCTCGTCGGCGTGGCGCGCAACGCCGTGGCTTCAGCCGCCTAATAGCTGTTAGCTGGATGGCAAGTGCGGCCTTGACGGCGCCGTCGCCTGATAGCCACAATTAAACATACGGAGGGAGAGCCGCCAGCGTGGCTCTCCCTCCGTATGTTTCTCTACAGAAGCAGCCGAAGATAGGCATACTCCACGCCCCACAAGCTAACTACTAGTTACTAGTAGTCCGTCAAGGCTGAAATAGATGGTTCGCGCGTGTCTACTGGGACCGCCGCCGTCCCGGTGGCTTGTGGTAGCGCTAGCACAGCGCGGGTTCACCGAGAGGGCCGCCCGGCAACGGTGGCCGCCGGGACGGCAGCGGTCCCAGTAGACAACCGTCAAGACGACGCTTGACGGACTACTAGCTACTAACTACTAAACATGATCTCGTCGCCCACGAATCCCACCATCAAGCGCCTGACGCTCTTGCACGAGCGGCGCGGACGCCTACAGCAGGGACTCTTCCTCGTCGAGGGTGTCCGCTCCGTCGAGGAGGCGCTCGACGCCCACGGCCAACCCGCTACGGTGCTCGTCGCGCCGGAGACCCTGCGGGCGACGGCGCGCGGCCGCGCACTCTATGAACGTCTGCTGCGCCAACAGGACATACCGGCCCTGCTGGAGGTAACGCCGGGCGTGTTGAGTCGTGTGTCCGGCGCCGAGACGCCGGCCGGCGTCGTCCTGGCCCTGCCCCGTATGCCCGTGCCGGACCTCGCCCTCTTGCCGCGCGACCGCCGCCTCGCGCTCGTGCTCGATGGCGTCGCGGACCCTGGCAACGCAGGGACCATCCTGCGTACCGCCGCCGCGGTCGGGGTCGACGCCGTCGTCGCCCTGGCCGGTTGCACGGACCTCTACGCGCCCAAGGTCGTGCGCGCGGCCATGGGCGCGCACTTCAGGCTGCCTCTGGCGGTAGACGTGACGCCTGCGGCGCTCGCGGCATGGCTGCCGGCGCGTGGCGTCGCCCTGCTGGCTGACGCGCACGCCAACGCTACAATCTACGATGTCGACCTGCGCGGCCCAACCGTCCTTGTCGTCGGCGGCGAGGCTCACGGCGCCCTACATTCCGGCGAACTGCCAGGAATGCGCCCGATTTCTATCCCCATGCCGGGCGCCACGGAATCGCTCAATGTCGCTGTCGCCACGGCGGTTATCCTATTCGAGGTCGCGCGCCAGCGGCGCTACCCTAGCGGCTCAGATCAAGCACGCTGACGCTGGCGGGGACGACGCGCGTGCGTACGGGACTGTTGAAAAAGGGTACGCGCGCCCGGATGCCCGCCGGTATCCACGCCCACGCGTTGGACGCGGTGACGCTGCCGCCCGCGTCGACGACCACGACGTGCCCTGTCCCCGTGTCTACCCCCAGCGCGCGCGGCGTCATGCCCGCGTCGACGACACGTAGGACGGCGCCGCTACGCTCGTCGAACACCGTGACGCGGCCGGGGCCGCTTGGAATCCCGTTGGCGTCGACGCCGTTGATCGACGCGACGTAAACGCGGTGGCGTGACGCGTCGAGCGCGACCGCGCTGGCTATGCCGCCTACAGTGGCCGTGCGCAGCGTCCGCCCCGTCCGCGCGTCGAACGTGCGCAAGATCGCACTGCTCACCACGAAGACGCGCCCGTCGGGGGCGCCGGCGGCCGGCGCCGGGTCTACCGCCATGTCGTCCGTCGCGTATAGCCCCGAAGAGTACGGCGCCATGGGATACGAAGACGCCGCGGACGAGTTGGTCGGCGCGCCGTGGAGCGTGCCGGTCCGTGCGTCGAGCACATGCACGACGTCCGCGGGCCCCGAGGTATCCCCAACGAAAACGCGGCCCGTGCGCGCGTCGACGGCGACGCCGGAGAGGACAAAGTCTGAGCCCAGCCGCACTGTACGCAAGACGACGGCGCGGCGCGCGTCCAACACGCTGACCGACCCGTCGCCGCTGTTGACGACGAAGGCGCGGTTCGTCCGCTCGTCCACGGCCACGTTATGCGGGTGTGACCCAACGTGCGCCGTGCCAAGGAGAGCGCCGCTACGCGCGTCGAGCACGCTGACGCTGGAATCGTCGTCGTTGGCGACGAGGACATGGCCGTTGCGCGCGTCAATAACCGCTTCGCGCGGATCGGCGCCGACCGGGGCCGTGCGCAGGACCGTACCCGCGCGCGTGTCAATCATGCTGACGCTCCCCTGGCCCAGCGCCGCGTAGCCGTTCGTATCGCGGTCGACGACGAAAGCGTGCCCTGTCGCGCCATCGACGGCGACACTACCAGGGTCGGCGCCCAGCACAATCGTATGCAGGACGGGGCCACCCGCCGGACGCCGAACCACGGTGGCTCCGGTGAGCAACAGCAGCGCGAGCGCCAGCGCAGCTAAAGCACGTCTGGGGGTCATGGATATCATAGACGGCGCCTACCTTACTGTGGGGCGACTACCGACTACCGACTACCGACTACCGACTACCGACTACCGACTACCGACTACCGACTACCGACTACCGACTACCGACTACCGACTACCGACTAATTATGGACGAAGATGCCGTGCAAAGAACGCGGTGATCGTGTTGTAGCAGTGTACACGATTGGCGAATTTGAGGATGTCGTGTCCCTCATCCGGGAACACAAGATAGTCGACGTCTTTGCCCTGCGTGCGCAGACGCTTCACCAGGGCGCGCGACTCGCGCTCGACCACGCGCGGGTCGTTCTGGCCCTGGATCACCAGTAAGGGGCAAGTGATGTCGTCGACATAGGCGCTTGGCGACCTTTCGACGAGGAAATCATGGTCTGTCACCGGGTCGCCGATAGCGATGGCAAAGTAGGGCTTCCATGTCTCGGGGACACACTCCATGAAGCGGGAGAGGTCGTAGGGGCCAAACATGTTGACGGCGGCGGACCACAGGTCGGGGTGGCGCGCGGCGAGAGTCAGCGTCATGTAGCCGCCGTACGAGCGCCCCACTACCCCCGCGCGCGTCGTGTCCACGCGGTCGTCCCGCGCGAAGACCGTCATGGCGTGGACATGGTCGCGGCGGTCGTCACCGCCCCAGTCGCGGTCGACCCGCTTGGTATAGCCGAGACCGTAGCCGGTGCTGCCGCGCGCGTTGGGGACGAACACGGCGCAGCCGTTCAAGGTCAAGAACTGGATCAGCGGCATGGAGAACCAGGCAAAGTCGGGGCGCTCCTGTCCCTGCGGTCCGCCGTGGATATAGTAGACGAGCGGGCGCGCCCCCGCGTACCCGAGCGACGGGGCGGGCAGGTACAGGCGCGCCGATACGCGCTGCCCGTCGAATGACGTGTACGAGGCGTCCTCGCCAGGCGATAGGGACTCCGGCGAGAGGCCCAGGATGCGCTCACGCGTATGCTGGACGACCGTGCGCCGGTCGTCCCCCTCGACGGTATAGAGCTGCGTCGGCGAAACGGCCGTGGAGAACGCGAGGGCGTAGCGGTCGCTCGCGCGGTCGTAATGGACGGCCTCCATGACGCCGTTCGCCAACGCGCCCTCGCCGCAGACGACCGCGCCCAGGGTCATGCGCCGCGCCTGCTCGTCGAAGACGCCCTCGTAGAGCCAGGAACACCCGTCGCTGTTGTAGCCGGTGGCGTAGCGGTCGTCGTGCAGATGCTCCAACGACACCAACTCGCCGGCGCCGCTGTGGCGGACGCCCACGACGGCGATTGGCTCGATCGTCCGCGCCCCGTCGAGAGGGAGATAGCCCAATCCGTAGGTGTCGGCGTAGAGGCTGGTAATGAGCAGGGCGCCGTGGTCGCCCGGCGTCACATGCCCATGGGCGATACTATTGAGCGGGACGTCCTGACCCACCACGCGTTCCTCCAGCGGCACGCCAAATAAGGGACGCGGAAATAGCTACGCATCCCGCAGCTCTCCAGCGACATAGGGGATATCGACGAACCACTTGTCCAGCGCGGGTAGCCGCGTGACCTGCGCTTCCACGGCGGCCATGGCCGCTGTGGT
>JAABUV010008524.1_pt1 | contig 10304 bp, 8 predicted proteins | sample 5559971 | NCBI WGS metagenome assembly JAABUV01 (sample SAMN10711881, study PRJNA513362) | rock metagenome | isolation source: Antarctica rocks | place: Antarctica: Victoria Land, Knobhead nord | collected 2015-12-19
CTTACTACTCGGCCTATCCGCCGCCGGTTTATGGGTTGCCGCCGCCTTATGCCACCCAGCCGGCCATCGGAACTCCGCTGCCCGCACCGGTCCCGCTCCAGCCGATGCCGCAACCTAGGCCAGAACCACCGCCAGAGTTCGAACCCCTCGCGGCATCGCCAGAGCCGACGCCCGAACCAGACGCGGCGCTGCAACCCGCGCCAGGCCCCGGTGCGCCGGACCTTGATGCGCCAGAGGCCACCGCTCCGGCCAGGCCCCTGGTCCCCCAGGCAGAACCGGGCGCCGATGCGCCGCTCCAGGGTTTTCGCCCCATGCGTAGGCAGACGCGGCCGGGGATTTAGACTGGCTGCTCCGCCTCGCGCAGCCGCTGCACGCGCAGCGGCACCGGGAGGTGGCTGAAGTTCACCAGCGCATACAGCGGATCGGTCGTGAGCGTGCTGGCGTTGTCGCGCGACAGCCGCAGCAGCGCGGAGATCATCGGCTCGGCCCCCACCATGCGGCGGGCGAAGTCGTCGGCCTGGTACTCGTGCCGCCGGCTGACCCAGTTCGCCAGGATGCCGAGCGCCGGCCCGGCCACCTGGACCACCAGCGCGCCGACCACCAGCGCCAGGGCGTCGTCCTGGTGCGCGATGCCGAAGCTCGGCAACAGCCAGGGCTGCTTGCACAGCCATCCGATGGCGAAGAACGCCAGGAACAGCAGCACGGTTGTTTGCAGCAGGCCGAGCAGGATGTGGTTCAGCTTGAAGTGGCCGAGCTCGTGCGCCAGCACCGCTTCCAGCTCGGCCTCGCTGTTGCCGGAGACCAGGGTGTCGAACAGCACGATGCGCTTGCTGCGGCCAAGGCCGGAGAAATAGGCGTTGCCGTGGGCGGACCGGCGGGAGGCGTCCATGACGAACAGGCCCGACGCCTCGAAGCCGCAACGGCGCAGCAGGCCCTCGATCCGCAGGCGCAGCGGGCCTTCGAGCGCGGTGAAGCGGTTGAACAGGGGCGCGATCCAGCGCGGATAGGCGTCCATCATGGCCAGCATGAGCAGGACGAGGCCGAGCCAGGCCCAGAGCCACCAGAGGCCAGGCCGGGCCATCAGCCAGAGCAGGCCATAGAGCAGCGGCACGCCCAGCGCCAGGGACAAAGCCGCGCCCTTCAAGCGATCCAGCGCGAAAGCGCCGGGCGTGGTGCGGTTGAAGCCGAAGCGCTGCTCGACCCCGAAGGTGCGCAGGAGGGCGAAGGGCAGGCCCAGCACCGAGGACACCGCGCCGGCCGCGGCAAGGAACAGCACGCTGCGGTTGAGGCCGCGAGGGACGAGGGCCGCGATCCCGCCGTAGAGCGCATCGTAGCCGAAGCAGGCCCAGGCAAGCGCCACCACGAGGCCGAACAGGGACGCCGCGGCGCCGAGGCGCAGCCGCGCCCGCTCGTAGTCGGCGGCGCGTTGGTGTTCCGCGAGGCTTACGGAGTCGGCGAAACCCGACGGGACGGCGCCGCGGTGGCGCGCCACATGGGCGGCCTGGCGCGCACGCAGCGCCAAGTCAAACGCGGTGGTCCCGATGGAGACAAGGACGAAAAGGAGGAGCAAGATTGGCATGCGACACCTTGGGCCAACTTATGGAAGCTGGCTGCGTATTTGGTCCCAGCCCGTCGTGACGCCATGGGGGCGGCAGATTCAGGACAGCGGCGAGTACGGCTCCGGCAGAGCGATCACCGAGGTCGCTTCCAGTATCTGCTCGGGTCCGCCTTTGGGTGGCCAGATGCCCTCCGCGTAGGACCTGGCGCGGATGGCAAAGCGCTCATCCATCCCGGCGTAGGGCCAAATATGCGTGATGCGCGGCGCGCCGTCGAGCGCGTACATGTTGGTGACAAGGTGCGACATCGGCTCGCGCGCCGGCATGGCCGCTTCCCAGCCTGCGAGCGTCGGCGGCAACCCGCCGGGCTTCAGCTTGTAGGTGCGGAACTCGTAGACCTTGCCGTATGCGCCGGGCCTGACGGGCGGCAGGAACGGGAACGGCGCGTAGCTGTCCATCTCCAGGGCGGTCACGACGCTGCCGGCGTTGAACGGGTTGGCACTGAACAGCGCACGCCGGCGCTCGGCCGCCAGGTCCTCCGGGTTCTCAAACCCACGCAGGATCAGCAGGCGGCCGAGCGTGCCGATGTCGGTCCGCCAACAACCGAGCAGCTCGCCCTTCGCCCCTGGCTCGCCCATGAAGGCACGCGCGCCTTCCGACGCCTCGGAAACGGCGAGGAGCGGACACGACAGGGTCGTGAGCTCATAAAGCGCGTTCATAATCCATCCCCTTGCTTGCGTCGCAGTCCAGGGCAGCCTTGGCGTCAGCGAACGGCCCGCCGCGCAACCCGTTGGCCATGCCCTGGTTGGGAGGGGCCGGCCTTGGTGGCCCGCTCATGCCGGGTTCCTGGGGTCAGGCTCCAGAAGTTCTGGTCCCATGAACAGGGAGCTGCGGTCGAGCCGGGTATAAAGAGCGAACCGCTCGGGCGTGAGCGGCCCCGGACGGCCGATCACATAACCCTGGGCCTCGTCGCAGTTGTAAGCCTGCAATATCTCAAGCTGCGCCTGGTGCGCGACGCCCTCGGCGCAGACCGCCATGCCCAGCCCGGCACCCAACTGCAGGACGGCGCGGGTGATGACCTCTGTCCGCCGGCAGGTGCCCAGGTTCTCGATAAACAGGTGGTCAAGCTTCAGCTTGTCGAAGGGAATGGTCCGAAGATAGCTCAGCGACGAGTAGCCGGTGCCGAAGTCGTCTAACGAAAGGCCGACGCCCAGCGCCTTTAGCTGCGCGAGCTCCCGCTGCGCGTTGCCGGGATTGTCGATGAACACCCGCTCCGTCACCTCGATCTCAAGGCGGCCGGGATCGAGCCCGCTCCCTCGCAGGACGGCCTCCACCATGTGCGACAGGTCCTCGCCTTGGAACCAGTGGGCCGAAATGTTGACGGCGGCACGGTACGCCAGCGGCCAGCGCAACGCCTCGGCGCAGGCCGTCCGCAGCACCCAGGTGTCGAGCTGCTTGAACAGGCCCAGCGCCTCGGCGATCGGCACGAAGGTGGCCGGAGAGACCTTGCCGACGCCGGGCCGGTCCCAGCGGACCAGCGCCTCGAACCGGTGCAGCGCGCCCGTCAAGCAGTTGACGATGGGCTGCCAATGCAAATGAAGCTGCCCGGCGTTCAGCGCCTCCCGCAGGTCGCGCTCCAGCTCCCGGCGGTTTATCGAGCCGCGGTCCTGAAGCGCTGCGGCCGGGATGTTGGCCCCGTTGTCGCCGGGCTCGGCGGCGCGGAGCATGGAGGCGGCCCGAGGCGCATCGATGACATCCAAGCTGGCAACCTCCAGGCCGGCGCTGCGCGCGGTTCCACTCGCGGAGGCGGCCCACCTGTCCTCATCGTCGGCCTCAACCTCCGCGGCCGAGGTGTGGCTGCTGTTCCGGCCGGAACTCGAACCGTTCGGCATTGTGAATCCTTACCGCCTGTAGAACCGCCAATTGCGGCGCTCCGGGTTAACCTTATGTCATGTTATGCCAAGCTTGCGCGACCTCATGGCGCGCTTATTGCAAATGTGAAGTCGTCATCGGAAGTCGCCGTCGTTTGAAATCGCCATTGTTTACTGAGCGGATGAACCGCATCAGAGGCTCGTTGCGGTTATGGCGGGCTGATCGAAACGCTGAGCCGCTTCGGCCGACATCGGCCGCCCCTTCAAAAATCCCTGGACCAACGGGCAGCGGAGCTCGCGCAGCATGTCGAGCTGGGCCTGCGTCTCGACCCCTTCGGCAACCACGTCCAACCCTAGGCGGCGGCTCAGCAGCAGCACGGCCTCGACGATCGCCCCCGACTGCGGGTCCACGGGCAGGTTGCGGACAAAGGACTTGTCTATCTTGAGCTTGTCGAACGGAAACCGGCGCAAGTAGCTCAGGCTGGCGTGGCCGGTGCCAAAATCGTCGAGCGTGATCGACACGCCCAGCGCCTGCAACGCATGCATCGTCTGCAGCACCGGGCCGGAGTCCTCCAGCAGCACTCCCTCCGTCACCTCCAGCTCCAGCCGGTCCGGCGCCAGCCCGGTGCGCCGCAAGATGCCGATGATCTCGTCCGTCAGGTTGCCCTGGCGGAACTGCAACGGCGACAGGTTGACGGCGACGCGCCGGCAGGCCGGCCAGCCGGCGGCCTCGGCGCACGCGGTCTCCATCACCCAGCTTCCGAGCGGCACGATCAATCCATTTAGCCCGAATAATTCATCGGACCGCCCGAAATCGGCCTAGGCCACCAAACACCTGGGCCAGAAATTTCATTGCAAAAAACTTCATCAAACAGCCCATTCGCATAGTTGTGAGCGATATCAACGGTTTGGCTTTGATCGCGCATTTCTCGTGAATAATGCGGGTTAGCTCCGCCAAGGTCACGAACTCCTCCGGCCCGACGGCGCCCAGGGTCGGATGGGTCCAGCGCAGCAGGGCCTCGAACCCCACTACGGCGCCGGTCTCGGTGTTGCTGATCGGCTGGTACATCACATGGAAGGATTTCAGGCCCACCGCGTCCCGCAAATCCTGTTCCATCTGGAACCGGGCCTGCTGGCGCGCGTCCATCGCGGCGTCGAAGAACCGATAGGTGTTCCGGCCGCTCTCCTTCGCGCGATACAGCGCGACGTCGGCGTTGCGGCGCAGGTCCGCCGCATTGACGCCGCTCACTGGGTACACGGCGATGCCGAGGGACAACCCGATGGTCATGCGCATCCCGTTGAACAGGAACGGGTCGGACATCGCTTCGATCAGGCGCTGCGCCAACGAGGCGGCGGCGGCCGGCTGGCCGACGGCGGTCTGCACGATGGCGAACTCGTCGCCGCCCATGCGGGCCACCAGATCCTCCTCGCGCACCATGCCCCACATGCGTTGCGCCACCTCGATCAGCAACTGGTCGCCAACCGCGTGGCCGTGCATGTCGTTGATCGGCTTGAAGCGGTCGAGGTCGAGATACAGCAGCGCCAGGCCATCCGCCGTCGCCGCGCAGGCTGCGACCGCCTGCTCCAGATGGTCCTGCAACACGCCGCGGTTGGCCAGCAGGGTCAGGCCGTCGTGGTGGGCGACGAACCGGATGCGCGCATCGGCCGCCTTGCGCTCCGTGATGTCGCTGTAGGTCCTGACGAGGCCGCCCCCTTGCAGCAGCAGGTTCCGCACCTCGATCACCCGGCCATTCGGCCGCTTGCGTTCATAGACATGCGGCTGGCCTATCAAACCGCCACCTTGCATGAAGCCGTCCGGCTGCGGATCGGCCGTCGCGAACTCGCCCTTGTCCCGCTGGTATGCCAGCACGTCGTCGAACCGGGGGCGCTTCGCCAGCAGGTCGTCCGGCAGGTCCAGCATCTCCAACACGCGCTGGTTGTAAACGGCCACGCGATGGTCGGCGTCGACCATCATGAGTCCTTGGTCGATGTTCTCAAGAGCGGTTTGCAGCGTGTCGGCGTTCTCCGCCTCGCGCCGCTCGCTTTCCCGCAGCGCCTCGGCAGCCTGCGCCAGGTTGGCCGCCTGGGTTTCGAGCTGGAGGCTGGCCCGCTCCAGCTCCTCGTTGCGTTGCGACAGCGCCGCCCGTGAGCGCCGCAACGTGTCGAACTGCCTCGCCGCCGCATACAGCAACAACGCCATGCAGGCGGCGGCGCACAGCGACCCGCCAAAGATGACGACGTCCAGTGTGTTGGCCCGCAGGTTCCCGAGCGCAGCCACAACGCCGGCCAACAGGGCCGCGATGAACAACCCACCATACAGCAGGGCATGAAAGCTGCCTTGCCTCAACGGTGCCGCCGATGGCCTGGCCGGGGCAGCGCCTTCGATGTGGTGCGACGTGTCCAATGAATACCTTGTCGAGACAAAAGTCTGCCTCTTGGCTTATACCATAATTTTAGACGCAATAGATTACGAAACCATTTTTTGAGTCAGCCTTCCGCGGCGGTTTCCTGCACCGCAGCCGCCATCCAAGCGGCGACCGGACGCAGCGCCTGGTCCCAATCGGCGCCAAGCGTCAGGCAGTCCAGCCGCACTCCGCCGCACTGCGCCACCGCCGCCCGCAGCCCATCCACCAAGCCCTGCACCGTCGGGGCCACGCCCAGGATCGCTGGCGACAATGCACCGAGCGCCCCGGCGGTCTTTGGGCCATAGGTGTTCGTCACCACCATGCCGCCGCACGCCGCCATCTCAAGCACCGGGTAGCTCGTGTGCGGCGACAGCATCGGGCACAGCAGGATGTCGGCCTGCCGCAAGCTGTCGGCGTAGCCGGCGTAGCTGGCCCAGGGAGCCGGGCGCAGCGTGCGTCCGCCGCCCAGCGCCATGGCCGGCAAACTGCCGCGTCCGCCGATGCTGGCGAACTCCCACTCACCCGGGAAGGCGCCCTGCTCGATGGCGGCCCGCAGCGCCTGCAGGCCCAGGCCCAGCATGTTGCGGGCGTTGGTCGGCCGGGCATAGAACAACAGGCGCCTCGGCATTGCCGGCGGCCGGGCGGCTTTCGGCGGGTGGAACAGCCGGCGGTCCACCGCGGGCTCGAAAACCCTGCAGTGCGCATCGAGGAACCGGGGGTCGGCATAGAGGCCCTGCCCCTGTTCCCGCAGGTGCTCGGCCAGGAACGCCTCGTTGATCGCCGCGCGGTGCGGCATCCCGTAGGTTTCCAGCGCCAGAGCGTAGTTGCTGGACCAGGCGTAGAAGCCGGGTTCGAAGTCCTGCACCAAATAGAGGAACCAGCGCCGCCGCATCCGGGGCAGCACCGGGCGGATGCCCTGGACGGTGGTCCAGTGGGTCGCGAGCCATAGATCGTCCGCGCCGACCGCCGCGGGCGCGGCTGGGTCCGATCCCGTGACGACCTGCAACCCCGGCGGCGGCGGCCGGCCCAGCAGGCTCGCAACATGGCCGGCAAACCAGGCCGGGTCGGGCCGGTGGCCTACCCGGTTCGTGACGATCCGCACCGGAATTCCGGCCTCGGCCGCGAGCGCCGCCAGCAGCACGATGGTGTTCGGCCCGCCCGTCATAGCGTCGGGGCTGAGCACCGGCTGCAGCACGTTCAACGCCGGGGACAGTCCAGGTTCGATCCGCACGTGCAGCGGCGGCTGGTCGAGGATGTCGACCAGGCTGGCCTCGAACTTGGCCGGGTCGGTGTACTGCAGCAGGTTGCGGCCGAACCGTTCGGGGTCGTCGCGCAACAGGCGCAGATGCGCCGCGGCCTTGGCCGGCAGGCGGCGGATACGGTTCAGCATGGCCGCCCCTCAGCCAAAGGCCAGGTTGCGCCGGACCCGGCGCGACAAGCGCCGCAGCGTGCCCAGCATGTCGGCCTCCGCCCCCTCTGGCCGTCCCTGCGCCGTCCAAAGCGCGCCCAGCGTCGCGGCGTAGGCCATAGCCCCAAACGCCGTGGACGCCAGCAGCCGCGACGCCGACGCCGCGAACGTTTCGCTCCATCCCGTCCATGCGAGCCCGGCCAGCCACAGCGCTCCGGTCATCACGGCGCACGCGGCAACGACGCGCCAGCAGCAGGCAACAAGCGGACCGATCGGCATGCGCTGGGTGACGACCACGACCGCCAGCAGCGTCAGGCTCTCGACCACCATGGAGGCCGCGGCGCCTCCGGCCGCGCCGGGCAGGCCGTACAACTGCAGCAGGGTCCGGATCATGGCGACCTTGACCAGCAGTGCCAAGAAGCCAATCGCGCAAATCGTCGCGAAATAGCCATGGGTGCGCAGGACCATGAAGGCCAGGTTGCCGAACGGCGCGACGCCGCACGCCAGGCTCAGCACCTGGATGACCGGCACGACCGGCAGCCAGCGCTCCCCGAGCGCCACCCGCACGAGCGGGTCCGCAACCATCGACAGCCCCAACCCGGCCGGCCCGGTGATCAGCAGCGAACTGGCGACCAAGCGGTTGAACAGGGCGCGCGTGCCGCCCTCCCGCCGGGTGGCGCTGAAGCCGGAATAGGCGGCGCGACCGAGCGGGTCGACGATCTCCGACGTCGGCAGCGTCGCGATCTCGTAGCCGAGGGCATAGGCGCCGATGCCGCCGGTGCCGAGCGAGCGCCCGATGACGAAGGCGTCGACACGGGCCTGCATCATCTGGACCACCGCGAGCGCCCAGGTCCAGGCCGAGAACAGCAGCAGCCTGCGCCAGGCCGACAGCGAGAAGCGCGGGCGGTAGGGGTGCATCCGATACGACGACGCGACCCGCAGCACGCGGAACGTCGCCTGGCCGGCCACCAGCGCCCAATAGGACTGGAACAGCGCCGCCGCGGCGACTGTGGCGACAACGCTTGCCACGCGCGGCAGGATGTTGAGCAGGAACTCCTTGTGGAACTGGAAATCGCGCCGGAAGTCCACGACGCCGATGTTGAGCCAGCCGTCGACGACCGCGAGCGCCGCCAGCGCCAGCAGCAGCGACGCCAGCCGCGGCTCGCCGAAAAAGACGGCGGTGGGCCATGCCGCAGCCGCGACCACGCCGCCGGTGATCACGCCGCGCATCGCGTTGAGTGTGAACGCCGTGTCATAGAGTGCCCGCGTCGGCTCGCGTTCACGGATCAGGGCGTCGTCGGTGCCCAACGCGGACATGGCGTCGACCGTCTGCGTGAAGGCCGCGCCGAGCGCCACCAAGCCGAAATCCTCCGGCAGCAGGACGCGGACCAGGATCAGCGTGCTGGCGAGGCCGAGCAGGCGGGTCGCCATCCGCCAGCCGATGACCCAGCCGGCGCTGAGCGCGGTCCGCGCCAGGATGCTGTCCGTCATGCCCCGGCGGCCTGCCCAGCCGAACCGTCGCGGGCCTGCACGGCGATTTTGAACACCTCATCCGGCGTGCCCACCGCGCCGCCGATCTCGCCAAGGAAAAACTCCAGGTAGCCTTCGAGCCATCCCAGCAGGCGCTGCAGGTCGGCGGCCGTGCGGACGAAGGGCGTGTTGCCGGGCTGCAAGGACGGGCTGTGGTAGCCGACCACGAACAGGCGGTGGCCGTCGGCGAGCATCGCCCGCGTCAGGCGCTGCGCCTCGGCGAGCCGGGTGCCCTCGGGGGTGAGCTGGACCCGGTTCAGCAGCCGGCCCCGCGCCAGCAGGCCGCGCAGCCGCAACGGCCGCAGCATCGGGTGCGCCGCCGGGGCGAGCAGCCCAGGGAAGCGGGCCAGCGCCCCCGTCAGCCCGACCGTGACGGGCAGTTCGAGCACCGCCTGCTTGGGTTCGAGCCAGAACGGGCGGTCATAGGCGTCCTGGTAGTCGGGTCCGCCATCGCCGTTGCTGGCGAAGTGCGGCCTGACGCTGCAATCGATGTGGTAGCCCATCCCCGCCAGCAAGTCCGGCGTGTTGGGGCCAAGCCCGTATCGGCCAGACCGGTACAGGGTCGGGCGGACGCCCAGGTTGGCCTCGATCACGTCGGTCAGCATCCATAGCTTCGCCGCTTCAAGCGTCCTCGGCAGGTTGCCGGGATACGAGTTGCGCTCGCAAAGCTCCTCCTCGATGGGCGGGTTGAGCCAGGGGTGGAGCTGGGTGCCGATCCCGCAGGCGCCGGATTGCAGGAACTCCAGCAGCGGCGCATAGCCGTCGCGCTGTGCAGCGACGGGGTAGTCCACGGCATAGGTCGGCACGCAGCCGAACCGTTCAAAGATGCGCTGGGCCGCCCCCTGGTGGCGCATCGCGCGGATGCCGCTGGTCGCCGGCGGCACGACGGCCCAGTCGAACTCCTCCTCGGTGTCGATGACGACCAGCAGCAAGGGCTGGTGCAGCCCGAGCTCGGCGGGCACGACCGGTTCCCCGAACATCTGCGGCGGCCCCGGCCTGCGCAGGGCGCGGGTCGTCCGCCGCTTGATGTCCAGCACCGGGCTGGGCACATAGGACAGCGCCAGGCGCATCAGCCGCCCCGCCGTCGGCTCCGTCCGGGCTGCGCGCAGCCCCAGCTCCCGCGCCAACGCCACGTCGCGCTCATGCAGCGCAGCGCTCGCGAAATGATCGAGCGCCGCGATGCGCCGGGACTCCACCTTGGCCGCGGGAAGCTTCAGCACGCGCTCAAGCTGGTCGAGGTTGTAGAGCGAGGCCGCAAGCAGGCGGTGTATGTTGCTGCTGATGCCGACGCCGCGCGTGTAGCGCGCCAACACCTCCTGCAGGGTCAGGATGCGCCAGTCGGCGGCGGCGATGCGGAGCCAAAGGTTGTAGTCCTCGACCGAGATCAGGGCGCGTGCCTCGTCGTAGCTGCCGGCTGCCTCCCAGGCGGCGCGGCGCAGCAGCACCGTGCTGTTCACCAGGAGGTTGTTGTTCCAGAGCTGGTCGAAGCCGATCTCGGGCGGGCAAGCCTGGCCGGGCTTGTCGGACAGGCAGG
>JAABUV010008563.1_pt1 | contig 10301 bp, 10 predicted proteins | sample 5559971 | NCBI WGS metagenome assembly JAABUV01 (sample SAMN10711881, study PRJNA513362) | rock metagenome | isolation source: Antarctica rocks | place: Antarctica: Victoria Land, Knobhead nord | collected 2015-12-19
CGTCATGTCAGTTTTGCTCTACTCTGAAGAAACATGGGCTGTTGTGAAACAACACATTAGCCCTTTGGCTGTTTTTCAGGTGAAGTGCTTGCGACGCATCTGTGGCATATCCTTGCGCGATTATGTGCCAAATGTTGTCATACTGAATAGGTGCAACACCCTATCTGTGGAGTCTCAGCTGCAAGGCAAAAGACTCAGGTGGCTAGGTCATGTTTTCAGGATGCCCAACGATAGATTGCCTAAGAAGCTTTTGTTTGGTGAAATTAAGGGGCTTCGCCCACCTGGCCGCCCTAGGTCTAGTTTCAATGATGTTGCACTACGTGATTGTTTAAACTGTCGTATTAGTAGGCCTTACAGGGATGCACAAATCAGGCTGCTCTGGAGAGACAAGACTTGTCCTGCACGTACCTAGCTCATCATGAGATGGAAAGCGTTTTAATTATTATCATTACTATTATTATTAGGTTAATCACAACTTCAGCAAGGTAGCACAAGCTATGCAGGACCCTGTTTCAAAACCTGTGCATCACCTGCTTTCCCTACATGAACACATGTGTGATACATGTTCCTGTGCATATGAAGTTCACTTGACAGCGCAGGTGAGAACCTGCCCAGCCATTGACAAACGTCTTCTTGGCGCCAGTCAGTCACACCAGAGTGATGTGTTTGAGTCAGTGCAGGATGCAGGTTCAATGAGTTTGACGACTCAGACATCGAGAATACTTACGTTGTTGACAAAACCCCTTGCAATGCCTTGTGAACACGAGAGAGGTTGCATCTTCTTGAGTACACAATGGCAGATGGAAGTGTGTGTCATGCTGATGAATCTCTATATATGGCCTGCTGGTAACTTGGAGCTTTGTCATGGCAGACAGGCCAACAGTTGTGAAAAGAACAGAGGGAGCAGGATTTGACATTACGCCACCTGGTTAGGGAACAGTCAGCACCCCGCAGCAGGTGTAGGACTCCAATGCCAGTGTCTTGGGTTGTGAAGCTTGATGTAGTCAGAAAGCGGGTCTGCATTTCTCCACACTTCAGCTAATGGCAAGCTGGGGACAGGAACAATTTCCTGTTGAATGACCTCAGTGACTGGTGGCCACCTGAGGAGCTCCTTCCATTGACAGTGGTGTGCAAGCCAGCAAGGGGTACTGTTGCAGTCCTGAATGACACAGATGATGACAGTGATGATGAGGATGTTTCATAAGGTCCAACTGCTGTCTGACTTCAGCACATTAAAGGAGCGTAATACACATAAATACAAGCTACACCTGTGGACCTGTGTTGATACTCTGTTGACGTTCTGAGAGATTGTGATAAGACTTGGTCCTAGTGTGCTATTGAACTTGAGCAGGCGGTGTATGTCAGTGACTTCAAGTTGTATCCAGTTACTGCTCAGCGTAGACTGCTGAGACACAGTGGTACACACTGTATGGCACAGTCCTTGTAATGTAAGTTTTTGATCTGCTGTGCTTTGAGACATCCAGCATGCCATCACTGATGCTTGGTTACAGTGGTCTCATGCTGCTTTGTATGTGGTGTGAGACTAAAACTCTGTGAAATATACCGGTAGTTTGTGTGTGTACTTGAACACACACATTTCAATGAGGTCTGATACAGTTTCAAGTTGTGTGTGTTTCATGGTGTCAGAAAATGCCAGTCTGCCATGAGTGTGAAAACTCTGTACTTTGTAAAACTCTGGTCGAACTGGGTGTTCTGGCTCTAGTTTGCAGGAGATTTCGAACTGGCAGTTTTTGACCCAGTCAGCAAAAATGCTGCCAAAAATACAGACGTACAGAGTCTCTGCACAAATTGAATTGTAGGTAATCAAGTCACAAACATGATTTGAAAATTTTGATGACATCCTCAGTGAAACACCCCCCTGTTTACTTCCCGAGTGTGTTTGCTCGTTGTTCATTTACCCCAAAACACCTGAACCTTGCGAATCATTTGTGCAGATCCCGCCTGCTAGCTGCACTCTAGCTCGGCCTTGTTGCGGCGGCTGCATGAGCGCCATTTTTCCGGTCAATTTGGGAGGGCACCCCTCGTCCGATCTTCGGGGGGCACGGCCTCCGAGATTAGGTGGGCAGTCCTAGGTGGGCAGCTTGACACATGATGCTTCACACAGTCTTTCGACAATGGGAAACATTCTGTTGTACATCCTGTGACAGCTGTTGTACAATGGGCTTGTGAGAGTCACTGGAGCGATGCTACAAGGAATCAACAAGTGTTGCTCCTTCGTGACCATTTTTACAGCGTTAGCCACTTCTGACGTTGTAGGGCTTTCGCGTCAATGGTCTGATTCAGTGTCGTCAAATAGACGGAATGACAAACCAAAGTGTTCCATTGCTATTTTGGATTTCAGTCATCCTAGTATCAATCTGTCGTCCTGCAATCCAGAGAACAGGTTAGCTACCAAACTGGCTCACTCAAATAGCAAGGACGAATGCCACAAGACAGGCGTACCCAGCACTGCTGCAGAGTGTTTGAGGAAAGTGGCATCTTGAAGACGAAAGCCCTCACACAAGATGGTAGTGGCAGTCACGCAACTTCCCAATTCGCAGGACCACACTGGTTGCAGCAGGCCATCAGGGTAAGCTGTCTTTTTGTACTGACGACCGCACGGTCATTGGTTCACCGAAGCTCCTTAAACAGGCTTCAGAGCATTACACGGACGACATGGATTCTGCGGACGCCGTGATAGTTAATGACTACTGCCAAATGATGCTCGCACTATCGCTGCATGAGCCAGGTTCAGATGGTTTGAACGTAGCCATCTCTGACCTGAGTTCAGGGTACTCCCGACTGACGCAGCTGTCGAGGTGATAACACAGACGAGGTTGCCTGTCCGTTTAGTTGAGTTTGACAAAACACACAATTCTTTGCTAGGTTTCAGAGACACGACGGAGCAGACTTCGTTTTTTTCACTCCGTTTCCAATATTTGGCATTGTGCGGTTCAATCCAGTGACCTGCGAGAGCTTTGCGAGGTACGACCAGCCCATCATGCTCACTGACGCTTTGGGTGTTTGACCATGTACAGTGTCTGGCAGGTCCATGCACATTATAATAGAAGGAGCTATGCGTTATATATGTCCGCACGCCGCTCGGAAGAATTATCTAATTGTTCCTTATGCCAGCACACAAGTACGAGTCTCAGCTTGCAAAACAAAAGGTCTTTCAGAAAGATTCATAGCAATGCCACTAACTTCTGCGGCTGCGCATGCAGTTCGAGCTTGACAACAAGCTGCCATCAGACCGAAACATCGAGATTTTTTTCTACGGGCATTGCAGCGGGTTCCACGGAAAGAAAATGAGGTCGCTCGTCGTTGAACAGATTGAACAGCATCTTGATGCCTTCAGCATATTTGTGCAATGTAGAACTACGTTTGAGGTATCTAGGCCCACATGGTCTCGCAGTACACTTTGTCAGGTGATACAGTGAACATGGCTGTGCCCATGCAGGATAACCATGATGCTCTACGTGGGGTCATGCAGCGATCAACATTTTGTTTGGTCATCCCGGGCGACACCGCTTCCAGTCGGAGATTGACAGAAATTATCCTGGCTGGATGCATTCCAGTGTTTGTTGGATCTCCATGGCATTCAATGCCGCTTGCTGCTCTGCTGGATTACCCCAAGTTTGCACTTTTTGTTGAATTGGAGCAGTTAGTGTGAGTCACTGCCTATGCTCACTCGCACAATGCTATTTGTTCAAAAAGGCCTAATTTCTGTGGGCAATCTCAGGTCCCTTGAAGGCGTACAGGTTCTTGATCATGCACTGGAGAATGATACCGCCACAGATGTTTTTCAACCAGAATGGTGAGGTATTCACCTTTATTGCACTTCTTTGTGGCGGAAAACATAGTGAGCTTTTCTTTGTTCAGGTGGATTGCGGATGCTGACATAACTTCGAATGTGTACCATGTTGCCAATGTGAGCAGCATGGTGGATTATTTGAGAAGCATCAGACCCAGTGAATTACATGCCCTGCAGCAAAACGGGGTTGCAGCTAGGTCTCTGTTTAGGTACCAATCTCACTTAGAACCGCAAATCAAGACTGTACCAGACGTCATCATGCAGACTATATGTGCACAGTATGTCAAAAACATCGTCTGAGGCATTTTGTACACGTCCGTGATACATACACTTGGCACCCTGCTGAAACAAAGAATTTTCCTTACTTAGTAAATGTTTCCTCAAGTAGTTGAGTTTGACATGCCATTGCACAGCCAAGCCGAGCAAAGGCCAAAAAATGACTGTAAAACGTGTTTCAATGCATCAAGGCTGCTGTCTTAAGTAATATGCATAGCTCAACAAGTCAAGTACGCTCGACATCGCGATTAGATCACACCAGTTTGATGGGTATCGAAAATGATCAGAGATTCCAAAATACTTTTGATAAAGTGAACTGGGGTCGCACTAAATTTACTGATGGATAAAGCTGCCTTGATTAGAGTCACGTCAGTACTGGACCGAGGATCTGATCGAAGCGTTCAATCTGGACAAGGCCGAGAAACATTTGTATGCAAGCACCAGCTGGTTCGCAACAATGCACAGCATTTTAGATGCCTTCACTGCTTTACAGAGCTGCAAAATCATCATGCCTGTGGCGACATACGGCACCTGGGCTGCACCGACCAATGTGCTATGTTATTGTGAACCAGAAGTATTACAAATATTACTGCCTGTCGCGCCACATGCTGCAGAACAATATATGATACTTGGTTGTCGCGAGTTTGCACAAACCTACCTTTTGAAATGGTGCTTACCAGTGTTTGTGCAGTATCATCCAGAGCAGTCCTACGCCATTAGGCGTCATGAAGGGAACGCGCCAACCGGCTTGAACGTCGCCCAAGGCAGTTAAGCCCGTGAGATTTCGAACATTATGTGCTCTACCTTCTTGAGCAAGCGACGCTCCGGGCTGCCGCCTTCGCTGAAAAGCGTAAACTTTTCTGTTCTTTCTGAGCAAACGACGAGGTCGATCGGGGTTCCCAAGTATGTCACGGGTTGGATTACAAAGAAACAGACAGAAGGCAAAGTCTGCCTCGAGACCTTTCGCTTGGCCAGTAATCAAACGTCCTACCACCTGGACGCATTGTCAGCTGTAACAGAGTAAAAATAGCGCACCTTAAGCTTGACACGCAAGCTTAAGACTCTTATATCCTGCCCCTGGTTTTGGATTTTGAAACTTGCTGCTGCACCATTCTGTGCAGCGAGAAGGCTTCCGGTTTTCATTCCGCGCTTCCGCATGCGGGAGCTAAAGTCTCGAGTGGATTAAGGGTTTGAAACTTTTTTTAGGGTGAAGCTAAGGCCCTTTCAATACCAGGAGAACGGAAGCTGTGTAAGTTTAGTGCGTGACTTCATGGCGGATTCGTATGATCTCAATCAATAGGCTTACGATCCAGCTCTTTGACAGGGTTATATTCAGCCAAAAGCCATGATGCTTTACAAAGTAAGCTAGCTATTTATAAAATAACTTTATCTATACACGGATGGACTACAGCTGCCTTCGTGAACCACGTATGCTGAGCATGTTCATCATGGACAGTCCATGCAAGGAAAATCACAGACCGCTCAATGGATGTCAAAGGCCAGTTCAGGTCAACGACACATCTCGGCAAATTTTAAGCGCCTGTGCACCCGCGAACACTGCCCAAAACAGTCGCAAAAGTTGCTATTTTGTTGAAGCGCATTGTCAAGCCTGCGACAGCAGCCACAAGGACGTCCACTTGTTCATCGAACCCTGCAGTATGGCGGTAACTTTGCTTTTGACAACTAGATTCCAAAGAAGGCATGTTTTATTGCAAAATGAATCACAAATGAGCAAATCCACCTTAGGATCTTTCCATGTCTGAAAGGAGGATTTGAAATTTTTATAACCCGAGCCTATTCTGTTCACCAAATGTGGAAAGGTCATTATTCTGTTATATTTATTGTATAGCCGGTAATAGTCTGTAAAATACAGCCCTGGTCCATGAATCACATAATTTACCTTTGGTTCGCAAGGTCACTTCGGCCATCATCATGCCACAGTTCTGGACCATTGTTATCCTGGCATCATTTGCCGTCCTTCTTGTGCTTGCTGAGCTCAGGAACCGTCAGGACGCAACGGCACAGGCGACACAAGTTTGCGTATTCGGTAGTTCAGATAGTGTCTCCAACGCAGTCAAGGCTGGCAAACAGCTGTCGAGCCTGCCACACTGGTTTGTCATCTGGAAAGAAGACGTCAAAGATCGTCAGGTGTCCAATGTTCGTCTCATTCCCGGGGTCAACACGACTCATGCATCCGCTTGGCGTCTGGCCATTGAAGCTATACGGTCTAGCGGCTTCGAATGTCAATACTATTTTGCGACAGATGACGACCTGGTATGGACCGTGACGGACGTGGGCCGCCGGCATCATCGTACTTCTTCTTTGCAGCAATGTCTGCTGGAGTTCTTGCACAGCTGGCGACCAGCAGTAACAGCTTTTAGATGGCCATGGGGCTATCGAGAGATCTCTGGGCTGCAAGAATTCAGTGCAGCTGATCCTGGCACTTTAGTGCAGCCTGCTACAGGATTCGACAATGGAGCGCTCATTTTTCACTCGTCCATAGTTGATTTTTTCATCCCAATTTGGCTAGGAAATGATTTTCAGGCTGCTTTCACAGAACAGCACTCTTTCCTGAACATGTTCATTCCTTTTTTGTTCATGTCCAACGCAATCAGGTACAATGGCATACAGTATCATAATCCTGCCTTGCAGAGACATAATTACGATGCCGACGCGAATGACAAGTACAGGCGACATGTCTCACAGAATCTCAAGTGCGCGCACAGACAGTGGGGATATCATCTTAGTCCTGAACTTGTGTCCTGGAAAGCTGGAGTAGGATCCCCGCCTTATTTTATAAATGTGACGGAAATCGCTTACTTCTACAACATCAGTGATTCCGGCGTGCTTCATCACCCCTGGGTTCGGAAAATGGGATGGACTTCGGCAGACATACAAAGAACAGAAAAGGAGGTGAATCAAGCCATGCTTCACAATCAGCTTTCACCAAAGCTCCGACCATGCGTCACTGTTTATGACCTGAAAGAGATGATGTGCAATAAGGATCGAGATTCACATTGCACTTCAAAACTTTCTCTCCACGAGTAGACGACCTTGAAAGAGTTATACTCTATGTTGTGGCAGCTAACTTAGCAGCTAGAGAATTCCTGGCAGCTAGAGATGCCTGGCAGCTAGAGGATGGAATGGAAGCATTAATGTGGAGTAACAAATATACTTGTTTGTACATACACAAAGTAGTCAACACAGATCGAGGAAATTTCAGCCTAAAGATCAGTAGTAGGAGACTGGTTTTATGTTTAGCTGGAAGCCGCCCCTGAACATTTTGGCTTGCTGATAGGCTGCACATGCATCCACCAGCATGTTTTGAATGTTGTTGTGCATTGCAACACCAAGAGCGTCAGTGGATTGCCTGTATGAGTCCAGAAAGACGCTGCGCAGGTGGTGTTCACAACGGTATGCTAGCGACAGCAATGTCACATTGGCTTGTTCACCAGCTAATGAAAGCTGAGGGATCTTGCGACAGAATTCTGTGCGAGGCTGTGGGACGTTGTCGCCACCAGGCTCAGCTTGCCCAGACGGCTTGCCTCATACGAGAAGCTACTCAGGAGCTACACGGTTGGCCGGAATGTTTCTAAAAGATGTTTTCATAACGGAACTATGCACAATATCGCTGCTTCTGCGTGTAGAACGACCTGGAGTATTAATTTTGCCCACACAGTTTTGGGTATCGGCAGGAAGGTTCATTTGACGATGGTCGACAAGCACAAGCTTCAACAGAACGAAAGCGACAAGCGCAAATAAAGAACTTACAACTTCACAAGGGGCCAAGGAGTCACCGACAGGACTGTCGCCCAGGCACAACAACCCGTGTTTCTAACATGCACAAACAACAGGTCAGCCTAAGCTGAGCAAAGCCGACTCCGAACGGGACACATACTACCACACCCTTTAAGCAGTGGTCTGTGGCAGTCGTCGACTGTCATTGACGGTGACCTTAGGTGCATGCCAATTTTCTGCATCGAATACTTCCAGTCTGTTGCTATGCGGAGCATGCTCTCCGTCACATCTGGTCTGCAGTGTCTCAGGGCGATCAAAAGCGCTACCAGTTCGGCCCTGTTGATGGTGTTGAGCATGCCCTGCTCATATGGAAGCACCTTGAGACTCAGGTGTGCATGCTTGTGTTCCATATATACTCCTGAGCCAGTGACAAGACCTATGTGTGGGATTTCCTTCCTGCTTCCGTCCGTGTATATGATCTCGTCTGGGCGCAATTTGAGTTCAGTTTTGTGAAGAATCTCGCTGAACTCTTCACTGGTTGGCTGCTCTTCATGTACTACTACTTCATGTGACCATGCTGTGGCTGGAGTATTTGTGGCCTTTAAATAGTGCTTGGGCAGGTACAGGCCTGGCGGTGAGACTGTCTGCTGTATGGTCATCTTCAGTTGTTTAGGCCTTTGCGGTGGGTTCCCAAGCTGAGATGCACAGGCAAATCTTTTGTTCAGCTGGTCTTGTTGCACATTGTGTTGCAATCCAGCTTCATTTGAACTTGCTTCTGTCAATTGTTGCAATTGCTTGCACCGTCTGGTGTGATAGCCACCTGGCTTAGGAGCTGCCTTGGTCATCCCACCATGGTATTACAAAAGCATTGAGCAGCAATTCTGCAGCTTCCTCTGCATTTAGGATTGCCCATCTCATAGCCTTTTCCATGGCTACAGCCTCCTATTCAGGTTTCACTTGTGATGCACCGATCCACTTCATGCTGTATGCATCAAAGTTGGCTCCAAACAATGCACCCTCTGCGTACATGCTAAAGTAGCATGTCATGTTTGGATAGACGTTCAGCGGGGAGGCAAATCTTTCAGCTGTCACGCTTGAACCGCTCCTGAATGCTTGCATGTACCTGTTTGGGGTTGTGCACTGGTTTGCTAGCTTGCTTCCATCAGTTGGTTTGTTGGTGTAAATGCGTGCTACTTCTATCTGTGTAACGCTGGTCAATCATTTTGATTCAGGGTTGCAATACAAAATAGCGCAGCTACATACCTTCCCATATGTTACAAGCAATGTCACTAGCACGGTAAGTTTCCATCTGGACCAATCATGTTCCAATGAGCTTGTTCACGTAAGCAATGAACTAAAATATCTTCGCCACTTTGGCAACTCCAGTCAAGATCTCGAAAGCCATTGGGTACATGATAAATCTGGATTTGAGTACCAACAAACCAGGATCCTACTACACCATCTTCTGGTCCACCAAGTAGCAGCTTGTCCCTTGCTTGTATAAGCCAGGCTGCTACATCATACGTGAGTATAAACCCCATGCCAGATGGATATGGGGCAGTGACTTCACCCGCAGAAGTTTTGTACCTCAATGGCGCAGGTGCACTGAAGCCTATACAAGCTGACCACGCAGGCAACAAGCCCTGCTGTACTCTTGCGAAAAAGTTTTCAGGTCGGAAGTATGAATCATCACCAAGCCGAACTATGTATTGAAATTCATACATCTGCAATGCATGTTGAATAGCAGCTAAGACCTTTAATGTGGTTGCTGAATGGCCGTGCACAGTGATATCTCCCCAAAAGTCGTTATCAAAATCAGGGCTATTTAAGAGTACCAAGTCATCGTGAAGCTTGTGCTCCTCCTGAAGATCAAGCCTTTGCTCGAGGCTGCGATTGTGATTGCCCAAACAAAATTTGAATACAAATTTTGGTGGCAAATGAGGGTGTTGAGCGTGTAACAGCGCGATGTTCTTGCTCCATTGAGCGCGCTGCCAATGACGACGTTGTGGCAAGTGTGCCGGAGATGTCACTGCAACGACGCAAAATACAGACTCTCGTTCGTGTACGCTAGGAAACCATTTTGCGAACGTGCTCTTGCGAGTGTCGCTTATGCCAAATTTTGCTTGTGAGTTCCAGGATTTCCCCAGTTCACCCGCAGATTGGCTCCGTATGAATATCAGTGTCAAGATCAAAAGCCCGACAAAAAGCAGCTGTGGACGGGAAATCATTTGCACGCATCGAATGTGTACGTTTTTGAAACTGCCAATCTGCAGCAGCTGTCATTAGGGTCAACCAAATCAGCGAAGGAACCTAAAGCTTGAGTCATAACTTGTGATCCGTGGCTTGAGGTATTCAGAGTTGCGACAGTACTGTGAGCGGAGCGTTGTACCGATGCCCCGGTGCGAACAGGCAGAGCAAGCCAAGGTACACCTTTGTGCGCGGTCTCACCGCCGCGCAAAACGAATGTAGCACT
>JAABUV010008565.1_pt1 | contig 10299 bp, 12 predicted proteins | sample 5559971 | NCBI WGS metagenome assembly JAABUV01 (sample SAMN10711881, study PRJNA513362) | rock metagenome | isolation source: Antarctica rocks | place: Antarctica: Victoria Land, Knobhead nord | collected 2015-12-19
GGTGCTGCTGGACCTCACGCTCGGCGACGACGACGACGCCGGCCTGTCGGTGTGCCGGCAGCTGACCGCCGAGGACCCCGACGTGCGGGTGCTCGTGCTGACGACGTTTCTCAACGAGCGCCTCGTCGTGGAGGCCATCCGCAGCGGGGCGAAGGGCTACGTGCTCAAGGACGTCGACGCCGAGGAGCTGGTGCGCAGCATCCGGGCGGTCCGGGCCGGCGAGAGCGCCTTCGACAGCCACGCGGCGGCGGTCGTCGTACGGAGCATGTCCGGCTCGGGGGACCGGGAGGACGCGGTGTGCTTCACCGCGCGTGAGTCCGAGGTCGTGCGGCTGCTGGCCCACGGGCTGTCCAACCGGCAGATCGGGCAGTCGCTGTTCATCAGCGAGACGACCGTGAAGTTCCACGTGCACAACGTCATGGACAAGCTCGGGGTGAAGCGCCGGGCCGAAGTCGTCTACCGCTCCGGCCAGCTGAGGCTGCTGGAGATGTGAGCCCTACCGGCCGCCGGTCGTCGGGTCAATGCGTCGGCGGACCTGCTCGACACTGTCGGCGGGGAATCCGCCCCGGCGGGCGTGCTCACGCACGCTGTCGGCGTCGGGCGCGACGTACACGCAGTAGAGCTTGTCGTCGGTGACGTAGGACTCCTGCCACTGCACCTCGGGCATGGCGTCGAGGACCTCGTTGGAGGTCTTGGCGATGCCCTGCACCTCCTGGTCGCTCAAGGAGCCGGCGCCCGGCAGGGTCCTTTCGATCACGTACTGCGGCACAGTGTCCTCCTGTCGTGGCGCAACGCTGCACCCGCCGCGACGCTAGGCAACGCTACGAGGCAGGGCACCTGCCCGAGCGGTCCGTCCGGACCGACCGCTCGGCCAGGGCACCTGGGTGTCGGCCCGGCGCAGCGGATTAGGCATAGCCCTGGGCGAGCAGGTGGCGCAGCTGCTCGTATAGCGCCGGGTGGGCGGCGAGCACCTCGCCGCTGGCCGGTAAGGCGCCGGTCCCCGGCGGGGGGGCGTCAGCTGATGATCGGCTTGCCCAGCCCGAACGGCTTGCCACCGGTCGCAGCCGAGGCGGCACCGGCGAACAGGTAGACGCCCAAGGCGGCGAACAGCAGTACGACGTAGCCACCGGCGTGAGTCAGTGCTGTCGACGTGCGCTCGTTGCCCAGCAGGACCAGAGCCAGGGCCAGGTCGACCAGGGCGAACAGCACCGTGAAGGCCAGGGGAAGGCGAAGTGTGACGCCGGTGAGCGCCCCCACCCCGATGCACCAGGTCAGCAGGAAGGCCGACACGGTCGCCTGGACGTCTCCGGTCTTGATGCCGTACCAGCCGTGCCCCAGCCCCAGCAGCAGCAGTGCGTAGGACAGCCAGAACCCGGAGAAGACCCCGAAGATGCACGCGACGGCGCTCTGGCCGAGCTTGATCGCCCACAGGGCGGCGACGAACTGCCCGAGGCCGGTGCTGATGATGATGATCGGTAGCGTGGCCGCCGCCGCTGCCGGCAGGTAGCCCGTCAGGGCCAGCCCGAGGGCGATGGAGCCCAGGATGAACGTCGGCAGACCCAGCATCGTCGGGTCGCCCGACGCGCCGAGCGGCTCGCGGGCCTCGATCTGCTGCGCCTCGTCGACGGCCACGTGGTGCACGTCGGGCCCGTCCTCTGAGATGGTGCTCATCGCGGGCTCTCCTGCTGCCGGTGTTCACGAGTCGCGGGAGTTCCCGCAGAGGCCGGAGGCTGCTGAGCCCAGCGGGTCCGCGTCAAGGGAATCAGCCTGCCGCGACCGGTCGCGCAGGGCGCTTGTGCCTGCTTGTACAGGTGTGCGGACCGGCCGGTCAGGTGGGCCGCCCCGCCTCACTCGACGGTCCCGGCCCAGCTCCGCGATCGTGGCGCTGGCCGCTCCGATCCAGTTCTGGCTCTGGCGTAGCTCGCCGGGTGTCTTCTCCGCACCGCGTCCGCCGGACACGAGGACGCCGTGGCACTCCCGCAGCAGACGCATGCTCAGCGGCAGGTCGGGGAGCCGCGCGATCCCGTGCTCAACGGCAGCGATGTAGTTGCGCACCTCCTCCAGGTCGGCGTTGGGGACCGCGTATGTGGCGTCCGCTTCGAACACGTCCGACAGGCTGGCTTGTGTCCCCTCGATCCGGCTGCTGGCGACGGCCTCTCGCGCCAGGTACGGCGCGACGAGCAGTAGCCTGGCCGCCGCCAGCAGGTACAGCAATCGGGCGGAGAAGTCGCTGCCTGCACGTACGGTGAGTTGGCAACCTCGTACGTGCTGTTCCTGGAGGCGTTGGAGGGCTGGTCGTGTCGGTGACCGCGTCCCGTGAGGTCGAGCGAAAGTACGAGGTGGGGCCCGTAGCCGCCCTGCCGGACCTCGCTGGCCTGCCGGGCGTGGAGACGGTGGCGGCTGCCTGCGAGGAGTTGCTGGAGGCGACCTACGTCGACACCGCCGACCTGCGGCTGCGGGCCGCCGGCATAACCGTTCGGCACCGGACCGGTGGGGCCGACGCCGGCTGGCACCTGAAGCTCCCGGCCGGCGACGACCGCGAGGAGCTCACCGTCGACGGCCCGGGTGACCAGGTGCCGGCCGCCCTGTCCGCCCTGGTATGGGCGCAGGTCCGGGGCCGCGACCTGGTCCCAGTCGTCCGGCTGACGACCCGTCGTGCGGTCCGACGCCTGGCCGGCCGGGCTGGCGTGGTCGAGGTCGCCGATGACCGGGTGAGCGGCCATGTGCTGCCTGATGGCGCTGCGCAGGTGTGGCGCGAGTGGGAGGCCGAGCTCAAGGCAGGCGACCCGGCGCTGCTCGACGCCGTGCACGACCGACTGACGCGCGCCGGCGCCGAACCGTCGCGGTCGGCGTCGAAGCTCGCCCGCATCCTGCCGTGCCCGGCAGCAGTCGACCACGTGCAGCGGCCAACTGGCGGCACCTCGCGTAAGCGCCGCTTGAGCGCCGTGGACGTCCTGCACGCCCACCTGCGCGAGCAGGTCGCTGAGTTGGTGGCGCGGGATCCGCAGGTCCGACGGGACCTGCCCGACGCGGTCCACAAGATGCGGGTGGCGACCCGCCGGCTGCGCGGTGCCCTGTCGACGTTCCGGCCGTTGCTCGACCGTTCGCAGACGGAGCCCGTCGGCGAGGAATTGCGCTGGCTGGCCCACGTGCTCGGCGCCCCGCGTGACGCCGAGGTGATGCTCGACCGGTTGCGCGACCTGGTGGCTGCGCAGCCGCCGGAACTCGTCCTGGGCAAGGTGCAGGCCCGGATGGACTCGTTCATGACCGGCCGGCACACGGCGGCCCACGACCGGCTGGTCACCGCGCTGGACAGTGACCGGTACCTGTCTCTGCTGGGCGCACTGGACGGCCTGGTCGAGGCGCCGCCGTTCCTGCCGGCTGCCCATGGCCCGGCGGCGACGACCCTGGCCCCGCTCGTCAGGCGGACGTGGCGCAAGCTCAACCGGAGCATGACGGCCGCCTCGAAGGCCGATCTCGGGCCGGATCAGGATGCCCTGCTGCACCAAGTGCGCAAGGACGCCAAGCGCACGCGGTACGCCGCCGAGGCCGTTCGGCCAGCCTTCGGCGGGGCAGCCAAGCGTTACGCGGCGGCGATCGAAGACCTGCAGGAGACGCTGGGAGACTTCCACGACGGGTCGTGACCCGCGAGGTGCTGCGTCTTCTCGGCACCCGCGGGCATCTCGCGGGCGACAACGCCTTCACGGTGGGCCGGCTCCATGCCCACGAACAGTTCCGTGCTGAACGGGCCGTCTCCCGCTGGCCCAAGGCCCGCCGTGCCGTGTCGCGCCGCCAGCTGCGCCGATGGTTCGACAGGTGAGACGTCTTCGCTAAACGGTCTACAACGAGGGTTTGTCGCCGGAGGCCGTCCATGCGCTCCTCGTCACTCGGGCCATGCGCCAGGGCGACCGCGTGAATCGGGCGATGACTGTTGTAGCGATGGGGCAGGCGCCGGTTTCATCGCAACGAGGCGCGATCCCACCGGACGTCAAGCAACTCGTCTGGACTCGAGACCGCGGAGCGTGTCGAGGATGCGGCTCCAACGTAGAGCTCCAGTTCGACCACGTCATACCGGTCGCCCTGGGCGGCGGCAGTACGCAGGACAACCTGCAGATCCTGTGTGGCCCCTGCAACCGAAGGAAGGGCCGGAGCATCGCCTGAACGGATGCCGTCATGAGCCGTAGACCGGTTCCCGGCGTCAGTCCTGCGAGTGCGGCCTCACGTGTGCGAGAGGGACGCTGTACTCGCCGAGCGGCCAGCGGGCGGATACCCAACCCGCCACAACGCGAGTGACGATGCCTATGTCGCCCGTCTGGACTAGCCGGTCGTACACCGGCGATGCGGTGTACTCGACGCGGTCCCCCATCTCGTAGGTCACCTGCCACCGCCCGCTCGGGCAGATGGTGAGTCAGCCGTGCGTGCCGGGGCACCGGGAAGGCTCGAGGCGTCCGTGATCGGTGACAAGCTCCGACCCTGCGCGCCTAGGACCCTCCCGACCCCGCGGCTCGTCTGAGAAGCATCGCCCGCTCCTGTTCGTTGTCCGCCATGGCGGCGGCCCGCTCGAACTCCTCGCGTGCCTGGTCGGTGCGACCGAGCTGGGCGAGCAGATCGCCGCGGGCGCTGGGCAGCAGGTGGTAGCCGCGTAGCTCCGGGCGGTCCCGAAGCACGTCGAGCACCTCAAGGCCGGCGGCGGGTCCGTACGCCTTGGAGAGGGCGATGGCGCGGTTGAGCTCGACGACGGGTGAGCCGGTGACAGCAACCAGGGCCGCGTACAGCGCGGCGATCCCCTGCCAGTTCGTCTCCTGCGCTGTCGCGGCGCGGGCGTGGCAGGCGGCGATGGCGGCCTGCAGGACGTACGTGCCGGGGGCGGCGGTCAGCGACTCGGCCCGTTCCAGGGCTGCGAGCCCACGGCGGATGAGCAGACGGTCCCAGCGACCGCGGTCCTGGTCCTGGATCAGGACGGGCTGACCGTCGCTGCCTGTGCGCGCCGCCGTACGCGAGGACTGGATCTCCATGAGCGCCACGAGCCCGTGCACCTCCGGCTCGCGGGGGACGAGCCCGGCAAGGATGCGGCCGAGCCGCAGTGCCTCCTCGCACAACGCAGGGCGCATCCAGTCGTCCCCAGCGGTCGCGGAGTAGCCCTCGTTGAACAGCAGGTAGAGCACGCCCAGCACCGCTGACAACCGCTCAGCGCGCTGGTCCTGCCCGGGCTCCTCGGTGGTGGCGCGGGCGTCGGCAAGCAGGCGCTTGGCGCGCGTGATGCGCTGTCCAATCGTCGATTCCGAGGTGAGGAAGGAGCGCGCAATCTCCTTGGCGGTGAGGCCGGCGAGCAGCCGGAGCGCCAGCGTCACCTGAGCATCGGAGGTCAGGCACGGGTGGCAGCACAAGAACATCAGTCGCAGGACGTCGTCCTCGACGTGGTCGACCGCGGTCTCGACATCGCCTGCGAACTGTTCGAGCGACTGGCCGACCTGCGCGTACGCCCGGTCCTGCCGCTCGTCGCGTCGGAAGCCGTCTAGCGCTCGGCGCTTGGCCACCGCCATGAGCCAGCCGCCCGGGTTGGCCGGCACGCCCGACTCCGGCCATTGCGCGAGGGCCGCGACCAGAGCGTCCTGTGCGAGGTCCTCGGCGCGACCGACGTCGCGGACGATGCGCACGAGTGCTCCGAGCAGACGCGCGGACTCCAGGCGCCAGACCGCCTCGATCGAGCGGTGGGAGTCCTGGTCGGTCACGGGAACCGATCAGACCACCACCGCCCGACAAGGCGCAAGCGGCGTCAGCCCGCGGGCGGTGCTTCCATGATCTGCCGGACCTCGCAGGTGCCTATGAACTCGGGCCAGTGCTCGGCGTGGATCTCCATGAACCGACGGCCCATCTCGACCGCCTCCTCGAGGGAGCGCAGCTGGAACATCGCGTAGCCGCCGATGACCTCGGTGGCCTCGGTGAACGGCCCGTCGGTGACGGTGACCTTGCCGCCCTGGAGGCGGATCTGCACGCCCTGCGATGTCGGCATCAGGCCGCCCTGGTCGAGCAGCGTGCCGTTGCGGGCTGCCTCCTGCCCGTAGGCCGCGATAGCAGCAAGCAGGCTTGCGGGCCGGCGGCCCGAAGTCGGCGTCCTTGGCGGACTTGATGGCGGTCAGGAAGCGCATGACTCCTCCTTGTGTCGCGGCCGGTCCGGGTGCGGTCCAGCCTGTACCCGTACGTCGACGGAGCCGGCGCGGATCCGACACGACGTACTGAGAAACTTTCCGGGCCTGGGCTGTGCGTACGGCTCGAGCCGCCGTGATCCGATGGCCGGCGTGGACTCAGGTGCGGGGCAGCAGTACCTCGATCCGGCCGTTGCGCTCTCGGACTGCTAGCTGCGGCAGAGGAGCCGGGGCCCGAGGCATCTCGTGGTGGAGCACCGCGCCGGACAACGCGAAGGACGTGGCATGGCACGGGCAGTTGAGCTGGCGCGCCCTCGCATCGAGGCGGAGCAGGCAACCCTGATGAGTGCACACCGCCGAGACCGCCCGCAGATGCCCGCCGTCGTTGACCACCACACCGGCTACCCCGGCCTTGGTGAACGCGACCGCGCGGCTGCCCGAATCGGTGGCGGCGGGGCCCACGGCAGTCCAGGTGCCCGATCCCGGCGTCAGGGCCTGTTCGGCGCCGGCTGGGCTGCCCGCCCCCTCAACGGCCCGGTCACCGGCAGCACCCAGCGCCACCGCCCCGACTGCGCCAGCAGCGACCTGCAGCACCCGGCGGCGCGACGCCCGCACTGGCGAACTGCCGTCCCCCCTGCCTCCTCCCGCTTCCTGCTCGTGGGGAGTTCCGTCGATCTCGTGCCTGAGCCGTTGATGCAGCCGTGCCACGAAGTCCTCATCGGGGATGAGCACTCCCGGCTGTGCGCCCGCCACCCGGATGGCCTCGCGGCGCTGCTCCAGGCCCTCGGGCTCCCCGGCGGCCGGTCCGCCGCGCCGCCGCCGCGCGTCGCCGCTCACGACGGCACCTGCTCGGCGATGTGTGCCGCCCGGCGTAGGGCACGGTGCTGCAGCACTCTCGCGTTCCCCACGCTGACGCCCAGCTCGGTCGCTGTCTCCTGCACGGAGCAGCCCTGCAGAAAACGCAGCTCGAGTATGCGCCGGTAGCTCTCCGGCAGGTCTTCGGCGTCGGCACGGTTGCCCACTCGGGAGAACATGAGCCGGTACACCCGGGCAACGTTGTCGAAGTAGATCGCCTCCCAGTCCGGGTAGCTGTCACCGCCCACCACCTGCAGGTCGGGCTCGCCGCCGTCTTCCACGGCTCGCCCAGCCCCGTCGCCCTGCACCGGTGCGGACACGTACACCTCCGGGCACGGCCCCGTCCAGGATGGCTGGGGAGCCACCGTAGACCCTCCCCGCGGCTCTCGCGACTGTCCGGACAGCCTGCTGCCAGGACCGCACCCTTTCTCGTCCCGCTCCGCGTCCGGTAACCGGGACCTCATCCGGGTGGGCGCCGGGCTTCCTCCGGCCGGGGTGTAACCCGACTGCCTACAGGTGTACGTGGAGAACTCCGCCATCGGGGCTTGTTGCCGCGTCCACAGCTACTGCCTCGGAGGGCTGCTATGACCAGCTTGGTCGACGGTGCGCACGGCGAGCGCGGTCACGGGGCGGCGGTCCGCGGGGGTGCCGTGAGCGCGGCCCGGGTGGGCTGCGTGGTGGTCGGGGCGGCGATCGCCCTCGACGGCCTGGGGCTGTTGCTGTTGGCCGTGTCGGCCCGGGCGGGAGTGTTGCCGAAGGGGGTCGAGCTGCTGTTGCGCCTGGTGGTGCTGATCCCCGGGCTGCTGATCACCAGGACCGGCATCGCCGGTAGGTACCCCCTTGAGCTGGGCGTGTTCCCGGGGGAGCTGGTGCTGGCCGGCGCGCTGCTGTACCTCGGGGTGGCGATGCCGGTGTTCCATGCCGGCGGGGTGTCCTACTCCGCTGGGCTCGGCCAGTTCCTGGGGGTGCTCGTCGGATTGTTCCTTGGCTCGGCTGGGCTGGCGCTGTCCGGGGCGAGCACCCCGCCCCACACCGAGGCCAGCGGGGTCTACCCACCGGCGGCGCTGCGCGACAGCGTGCTCCTGATCGTCGGCACGATCGTGGTGGCGATCGCGTTGAGTCAGCTCGGGATGGCCAAGCTGACCCCGCCGAAGTGGAACTGGATCAGCTTCGCGGGGATCACGGTCCCCGGGATGCTGATCTTGATTGGCCGGGAGTTCTTCACGCAGGCCTACCGGCCCCACCACCGAGGCAGCCGACCGCCGCTGCTGCGGTTGCTGCTGACCGAGCTGCTGCTCGTCGCCGGCCTGGCGGTGATGCTCTACGGCAGCGGCGCGAACCTCACCCTGGGGAAGAACGGCTACACCACCGGGATCAAGAACAACACCGACGGACTTGCCTTGCTGATCGCCGCCGCGGTGTTCCTCGTCGTGTTCTGCGGGTTGCTCTCCCCGTCCCCGTCGGCCGCCCACGGAAGGGCCGCGGTCCGGCTGGCGCTGGCGCGCAACGTCGCGTACGCCGTCGGCGCGATCGCGTTCATCTACGGGGAGCGCTCGGTGATCATGGGCAAGGGGCCCGTCCCGTCGTTCGGCGCGGCCCTGCCCGGCGCCGCAGCGATCCTGCTCGCCGGGCTGCTGATCCTGATCGTCGGTCGGCTCGTCGCCCGCTCCAACACCGCCGCCGCGTCGGCAGAGCCGGCTAGGCAGTGGTCAGGATGAGGCAGCGAGGGTAAGCGCGAGTTCGACGGCCGACCGGTAACCATCGCGGACAGCGAGCGAGTGCTCGGACCGGGCGAGGTGGCCGGTGAGGGCGCGAAAGATCAGGGCCCGCAGGAGGTACTGGGCGAAGTCGGGGCTGCCGAGCAGGGGCTCGACGACATCGCTGCCGGCGCTCTCGAAGACCAGGGCGTCGGCAAGCACGATGGCCGAGGCGAACGCGGGTGGCCGCCAGTAGAGGGAGAGGTCGATGACGAGGGGCGGGAGACCGTCAGCGAACAACACGTTGCCGGTGAGGTCGCCATGCATCAGTCGGGGCCACGCGGACAAGGGCCGGCGCGCAGCGACGAGCGCCGGCAGGTGCCCGGTGGAACGGACGTCCGCGGCAGGTAGATCACCCCATGCCACCTTGTCCGCGACCGACCAGGGGTCGGTCCGCTGCCGTAGGAACGCTGGTTCAGGCTCAGCCTCGAGTGCGTGTGCAGGCGTTCACCGACGGCAATGATGTCGTGCCACCGGTGCGAGACATGACTGCCCGGCTCGTACCGCCAGGCCGTCCAGCCTTCCACGGTCCACGAGCAGTCAACGGCCTGCAGGGGAACCGACACCCGGAAGTCCGGCCTGCCGTCCACGCCGGCGAGCAGCCTGGCCTGCCAGGCGATCACCGACGGTGGCACGTCCGACGGCTTGAGGACCCCGGCCCCGGCCCGCCAGGCGGTTGCCTGCCCGCCGGGCAACGCGACCGGTGAACCCGACAGCCCGAACGCGGACAGTACGGCCTCCGGCGGCGGCCCACTTCCTGCCGACGTCGTCATCCAGACAGCATGCGCGAGCGGCGGCGCACCACTGCTCACTGCGCCGCCCGACGCGCCCTCCACAGAACCCTGGACATCCACCGAGGACACGTAGTCCCGAGCGTCAACTGCTCGGGGGCACCACTGACGCCTTCAACCGGGCGCCGGCAGGCCCGGTGGAGGCACCACGCAGCCCCCAGCACGATGAGGACGTCGCCGATGCTGAACACGTTGGCCAGCGGCCAGCCAGCCGGAACGGCGAACACGTCGCCGAGGAATCCGAGCCGTGGGTGTGGCAGGACGCCGGAGTTGGTGAACTCTGCCGGTGCGATGTGGATCCCGGCCCTGCGCAGGGCTTCGGCCGCGGCGGGCAGCGTCCCCCCGTTCAGGGCGATCGTCACGGCGTTGCAGGCCGCTCCGACGGACAGCAGCGCGAGCCCGGGGACGTGCCGGTTGTGCCACACGAAGACCCCGGCGAGCCCGTACGTGGCGAGGTGGGCGCTGATCAGGAGAGGACGGGGTGCGTCGCCCTCGACGACGTCGGTGATCAGGACCTGGACGGCGAGGGCGAGAAACAGCAGCGGCGTCGAGCGCAGCCGCAACTCGGCCAGGCGGCGCAGGTCACCGCCCGTCAGCGCGACCAGCGCGAGGCAGAGCAGCACGCACCCGCCCATCAGCACCGGGAGCCCCGGGTGCCGTCCGGTCCGGATGCGTCGTCGTTGTCCTGCCCGGAGGGCGCCCCGGGGAGGGCTGTCGGGGGTGGTGGCGTCGCCTGCACGTAGCTGTTGG
>JAABUV010008566.1_pt1 | contig 10296 bp, 14 predicted proteins | sample 5559971 | NCBI WGS metagenome assembly JAABUV01 (sample SAMN10711881, study PRJNA513362) | rock metagenome | isolation source: Antarctica rocks | place: Antarctica: Victoria Land, Knobhead nord | collected 2015-12-19
CGACGCCGACGACCTTTCGCTGTACGCCGGATTCCTGCTCAACACACTGTCCCAAGCGCTGCCCGCCGAGCTCATCGACATCGACCGCGAACGCAGCCTGCGGGATCGCATGCAGGGCAAGGAAGGCAGGGTCACCGGCGTCCACGTACGCCTTGGCGACTCGTTGTTCAGCCTGCGCAGGGCACGGGTCGGTGCTCCGGCCGCGGCGAGCGTCGGCCACCAGGTCAACGGCATTGTGCTCGCCACGCAGGTGTTGTCCCTGGACGTGTGGTCCACTCGGCTGTCGCGAGAGCTGCTCGCCAGGGCAACCATCGATTCCGCTGCCGCCTCTTCGCTGGCCGAGCTGCTCCGCCCGCGCGCCCTGGACTAGAGACCGGGGATCGATGCTGGTGGGCTCGCCTATTCAACTGTCGTGGGTTCTCCGCGGAGTCCAGCTCAATGGTGACCGTAGGTGGTCTCCGGCGGCGTACCGGCTCCAGGTGCCTCCGGCCTGAACCGCCAGCTTGGCGGTGGTGACCGGGTGGTAACCGAGGGCATCGGCGACGACGGGGCGGGCATCTCCAGGATGTGTTGGCGGATCGCGGCGGCGCGGCCGGCGACGGTGGGGATGCCGATGCCATCGATGTGCGCCGCGAGCGCGTCGGGGTGCATCGGCTGTCCGGCTCGGCGCCCGGGGAACAGCCAGCGAGTCGCGGTTCGTCGCTGTGTTCATGTTGTCCCGGTTCTCGATCCACTCGAGCAGGAGATCGGCGACTGGTCCGGGGGCCGGGGACGGTGGTTCGCCGAGCTGCGGAAGGACATGGTGGGCTCCTTGGGTGGTTCAGTGGCCGGTGAGGAGTTCGACGACGGGTGCGAGTGGTTCGTAGAACGCGGCGTTGACGCAGACGTAGGAGACACCGAGGTCCTCGCGGCGCCGCTGCAACTCGTCGGCCATCTCCTGGGTGTTTCCGCGCAGCAGGGTCAGCGAGTCGTGGGCGATCAGGGTGGCGGCGTCGGCGCCGATGAACTGCTCGGTCCAGGGCGGCACCTGCTCGCCGATCACAAACAGGTTCATCGAGAACTCGATACCGCAGGCGCGGTCCCCGGCGTGCGTGCGGATGTCGGTGACCATCTGGGCGAGTTCGGTGCGGGAGGTCAGCGGGCCGGCGGCAAGGGTGACGATGTCGGCCTTCTCCGCCGCGAGTGCCCGGGCCCGGGGGCCGCCGGCGGCCATGAGCACCGGTGTGTGGGTGTCGCCGTCGAGCGTGTGGAGGTGGTCGATGGTCTCGCTGACCGCGGCGAGCCGCTCGGCACCGGAGCGGAGCGGCAGGCCGAGTTCCTGGGCGGCTTGGGTGATGGCGTGCGGCAGGCCGGTGCCGATGCCGAACTCGAAACGGCCTCCGGTGAGCACGGTGAGGCTGTGAGCCTCCCAGGCCGCCGGTGCCGCCAGGACGAACGTTCCGACCCGTACGTCGGCGGTCGCGGCGGCGGCGGCCAGCGCGGGGAACGGGGAGAGCAGCTGGAGGCCGTCGGGCATGAGCAGGGTGGCATAGCCCAGTTCGGCCACCCGCTGCGCGGTGGTTCGCCACTGGTCCCCGTCCTGCGGGGTGGCGACGACGCCGAAGCGGAACCGGTGATCCGACATGGCGGGGGTCCTTTCGGTGGGCGGGTGGGGGTCCGGCGTGCGGGTCACGCGTTGTCAGGGGCGGCGCTGCGCGGAGCGCGGGAGCAGGGCTGCCGTGGCGATGAGGAACAGCACCCCGCCGAAGCGGCCGATCGGCAGCAGTGGGTAGAGCACGTCGCTGATCAGGGCGAACGTGGTGAGCATCGCGAGGACGGCGACGGCGAGTCCGGCCCAGGCCAGTGCCCTGGGCAGCAACCGCAGGATCAGTGCGGGGACGGCGATCCCGGCGATGAGCAGGCCGAAGGGGGCGACGAAGCCGATGCCGCCGGTCGCGAAGGACAGTGTGCTCAGCGCTCGGGCGAGTGCAGGGTCCCCTAGTTCGGCGGTCTGGGTGGCGGTCCAGGAGAACAGGGCGCTGGCGGCCAGCGCGGTGGCGGCCAACAGGGCGCCCGCGACGCCCATCAGCGGTCCCGGTGCGAGCACGCCGAGTCGACGCAGCCGCCGGTACAGGGTGACTGCGCAGATGACGAGGGGGAACGTCGAGCCCAGCAGCAGCGCGGCGGCCACGTTGATCACGGTGGTGTGGCCGGTGTCGTAGGCCAGGACCTCGGTCGCGGTCGCCGCGGGTCGGGGCACACCCGCACCGAGGACGGCGCCGGCGACGGTGAGCACCCCGAAGGCCAGCGCGGGGACCAGCAGCGGCGGCCCTCCCTCCCGGTTGCGGCGAGATGCGGTATCGGCTGCGGGTTGTACGGGTGGGGTGGTTACAGGAACCTCCGGGCCTGGTATCGATACTCGTTGCATCACGTAATCGTTTACTGGCGTCTATGGTTTGTCAAGGGCTAATGTTTCAGCATGGAAACCACTAATCGCCGCGACGCGGCCGCGGCGCCCTCCCAGGCAGCGGCGTCGCCTCCTGGGCCGGGTGCTGCGTTCCTGCTGGCCCAGCTCGGGTCCTACGCCACGGCCCGGTTCACCGAGCGGGTCGCGGAACTGGATCTCGTCCCGGCGCAGACCGGGTTGCTCCGTGCCGTCGCGGCCAGTCCTGGGCAGTCCCAGCAGGCCCTGGCCCAGCTACTGGGCACACCACCGAGCCGGCTCGTCGCACTCGTCGACGCCCTCGAAGAGCGCGGCATCCTGGAACGGCGACGTAACCCCGACGACCGACGCCTGCACGCACTGCACCTCACCGAAGCCGGACACCAGCTGCTGCGCAGGATCGGAGAACTCGCGCGCGCACACAACGACGCCATCTGCCGCACCCTCGATCCCACCGAACGGGACCAGCTACGCGCCCTGCTCACCCGGATCGCCGACGACCACGGCCTCACCCCCGGGGTGCACCCGGGCTACCGCAACATCTGACCGCCGGCCAACGAATCGCCGTCGCCGAAGTGTGGCGGTATCGGGCGTCTTACCCTTCCGCAGCAGGTGTCAGTGCAGCGCGGTATCGAGGGTGTCGATGGTGGTGGCGAGGGTGGTGAAGTCGGCGGCGACCCTGTTGGCGGAGCGGTTGTAGTCCGGGCGCCCATTCTCTACAACCACGTGGAACGAAGCAGGACATGCGCCCCGCGATCATGAACACGGCGATGGACCGCGCCCTTGACGCGCTCGACGAGGCGCTGCGGGGAGTGGATGACGTGGCCGCGCAGCTACGACTCGCCGCCGAGTCGCTGGTGCTGGACTTCCTGCACCACCCCGCAGAGGTGACCATCTGCAACGTCGAGGTGCGCAGCCTCGACCACGCGACGCGGCCGGCGATCATCGCCAAGCGCGACCGGTACGCGTACCGCGTGCGGTCGATAATCGACGCCGGGGGCGCGTCGAGGCGGTTCGCGACAGCCACCCCCCAGCTCGTGGCCTACGCCGTACTCGAGTTGGGCAACGGAGCCAAGTCGTGGTTCGCGCCGGCAGGCGCGCTCACCAAGCAGCAGGTGGCCACGGCCTACGGCGAGTTCGCGCTGCTCGTAGTGCAGGATGCAGGTCCCGCGTCTCCCCTCTGATTGCGGTCCGCCTAGCTTGACGGCATAGGCGACGGGTTCCTCCTCCGAGGTCGTGCCGGCCTGGGGTTGCGAGAACAACCGCTCGCGTTCCTCGGCGACGAGTTGCTGTCTGGTCGCGAGGATTTCAGTAGTCCGTTCGCCAATGTCCGAATCCGGCGAGCAGATCGAGAACTCCCTGGAAGAGCTCAAGGAGCGCCGCAACGAGGCACAAGTCCTCCCTCGTCGACGTCGAGGAAGCGGACACCGCGGAAGGCTTCGAGCTGCCCAGGACGGACCTGTCCGGGGAGGAACTCTCGGTACGGGTCGTGCCGAAGCGCCGCTGGACTCCGGAACGCAACCAGCACGGTGACACTGCGGCCGCGATTCGTGCCGCTTATCTGCTTGTCAGGTTCTTTCAGCGTTTGTACAGGTGGGTGGGGTCAGTGTTCGTGGCAGGCTGGCCACAGCGGTTGGTCTTGGAAGGAAAGGATTCACCATGGCTCTCAACAGAAGGCTTGCCGCCGCCGCGTTCGGTGTGTTGGCGATGGGCGGCATCGGCGCCGGGGTGGCGAACGCGGCCACCACGAACACCGCTCCCCCACCCAGTTCCTCCGCGGTGGACACCCTCACCCCCGGGGACACCCCTGACGCACCCGGTGCGGCGGGTGCCGACAGCGCCCAGCAGGGTGCGCAGAGCGGTGCCCAGGGTGGAGCCGAGGTGGAAGACGGGCCCGCAGGTGCCCCCGAAGCGGGTAACTGACACCGCGGGCTGATAGGAGCCACGGTGGGCCGGGCACAATTGTTCACCGGCTCACCGTGGCGGGCACCCGGGGAGGCAAGATCACCACTATGGGCGTGCGCCGGTCACCGAAGCGGCGGCCCAAAGGGGTGTGCGGGTCCGGGCCGCTGCGGCGGCGGTCCTGGTCTTGGCCGCGACGCTGACACTGGCGGCGGGCGCGTTGTTGTGGTTGTTGCGGTCTTCGTTGCGGTCCTCCGCCGGTGATGCCGCTTCCGCCCGGGCCGCCCAGATCGCCCTGCACCTGCTCAGTGACCCCTTGCCCGAGATCGACCAGACCGTGTTGGCCACCAACGGGCGCACCACCGTGATCCAGGTGCTGAACACTGCGGGGCGGGTGGTGGCGTCCTCGGCGGGTGTCCCCACCACACCGCTGGTCACGGTGCACCCCACCGCCGGTACCCAGCTCAGCGTGGAGCCACAACAACCGAAGGCAACTTCTCGGCGCTTGAATTACGTTGCGGGGGAGCTGGTTTGGTTGTGCTGTGCCAGCAGCTCAGTCCACACCGTTGCCTGGGCCACTTAGCTCGATGCACGCGAGGACCGTCGGCCATGGCCCGCGAGGACCATCGAGGATGGCGGCTCTCGCCACACGCCGGCCGAACTGACCGGTCGCCGCACGGGCGGCGGACTGCGACGGGGCACAGGCCGGACGTTCTTAGGAGGAGTTGGTGTAGACCCGGGTCGGGTTGATCAGGACGGCGACACGGCTCTGTTCGGCCATGATGCAGTCGTAGGTGTCCCAGTCGGGGTGGCCCCCGCCCGCGGCGGTGAAGATGGCCCGGAGCAAACCCGGGAGGTGGTCGGGGTCGAAACCGGGCAACCGATCGTGCGGGCCGGCGAGTTGGGCGGTGCCATCGAGGCTGACCCAGGACCATCCCGAACGCCAAGTGAGGGTCAGCGCGGGTCGGCGCCGCAAGTGAGCGAGCTTCACCGCCCCATAGGTGACGAATGCACCCACCTGCACCCCGCTCACCGGGTGCGCCACCACCGCGGCGTTGACCACCGAGGAATGCGGGGACCCGTCCGAGCGCAGGGTGCTCACCACCGCAAGGTAGGAATCCTGAGAACCGATCGCGGAGATCAGATCGAGTCGTGGTGCCACATCCTCAGTGCCCATCGCTGCATCCCCTGCCGTACTCATCATCACCCATCACCGATGTGCGGCCCATCATGGCCGATGACCCATTAGAAGCCCACTCCAGTTCCGAAAAGTGGTGAACGCCCCGCCGCGCTCGCGGCTAGTGAGGGCGAAGTGCGGTTATGCCGCGCAGTCGCGGCAGATCGGCAGGCCTGCGCGTTCGCCGGCGTAGCGGTGACGGTGGTGGACGAGGAAACAGGTCGAGCAGGTGAACTCGTCGGCTTGTTTCGGCACGACCCGCACCGAGAGTTCCTCCCCGGACAGGTCCGCACCGGGTAGCTCGAAGGACTCGGCGGTGTCGGTCTCCTCGACGTCGATGACGGCGGCCGCGTCGTCGTTGCGCCGCTCTGTGAGCTCATCCAAGGAGTCCTCGGCGACATCGTCGGATTCGGTGCGTCGCGGTGCGTCGTAGTCGGTGGGTGCCATCGTGGGTGTTCCCTTCGTGCCAGTCGTGGCGGTCGTCGCTGTGCGGGGCAGGTGTGCCGTGCAGCGGTGTAGGGACTCAACGCACGGCGACCTCCTCTTGTGCCCGACCCCCGCCCGGGAGGGCGCCACCCAGCAACCTCCCCCGACCGGCCTGACCGGGCTTTCCCGCGCTGGTGCAGCCGCGGCGCCGTGCACATCAAGGACCCCACCCCTGCGCAGCGTGCACGCCTCTGGCCCCCCGGCACACCTGCTCCCACAAACGCCTCAGCGCGGACAGCAATCGGGCACCAGCATCAACCTCGGTCAGGGCCGTTGTGGGGTGATGGCGCTGGCGGGCAGCCATTGCCGCAGCTCCAGTGCTGCCCGGCGGTTGCCGCTGTGCACGGTGAACGTGCATTCCCCCATCCAGGTGCCGGTCGTGAGCCTGACCCAGGCGTGCAGCCGGCCGGGGCAGTAACCGGTGAGGCGCAGACCCCCCGCGCTCACGCGGAGCGGGTTCGTGGTGCGCAGGGATGGATTGTCGCGGGCCAGGGCCTGGTCGAGGTTGATGCTCACCGGCTGCGCCGGGGTGACCTCCCGGTAGGACGGGGTGCGCGGGAACGACTCGTCCCACCACCCACCGAGACTCGAACGCATGCTCGAATAATAGGGTTACATCAGGTCGTCGGATCGTCGTTCGGTGTGATCGGGAAGCGGTCACACCGGGCGGCTCCCGCCACCCTTCTCCGCTGGCCTAACCCTCACGCCGGTGACATGCCTGGCCGGCGGCGAATCTTCCCCTCGGGGCCAGGCCCCGCGTCACCGGCGAGGTGCGGTTGCCCGCCACAGCCGGCGGGTGGGTTGCGGTAGAGCTGGATGTCCGGCGAGTACCTGCGCGATGAGATCACCCCCCAGCGGATGGTGACCCTGCGGGTGCGCCCTCGAGTAGGCAGATCACCGCCTGCCCCGGGCACGAGCCACGGCCGCGGCCCGCGCCGCGTGCTCGGCCCGAATCGCGGCCGCCTTGCGTTCCGCCGCAGCCCTGCTCGCCTGGTCCAGGACCTGCCTCGCTAGCCGGTGGCCCGGACCGCTGAGGTCGGCGCGGGCGGTGGCCCGCGCCTGTGCGGACCGGGCCAGTTCCTGGGCGGCACGTTCGCGCTGTTCCTGGGCGGCGGCGTGTTCCTGATCGCGGCGTGCGTGGGCGAGGAGGGTGGGTGAGAACGCCAGGTCGTGGTGCCGCAGCAGCCACCGCAGGAACGCGACCGGGGTGGCCGGTGCCGCTACCTGCCCGGTGTCGGTGGCCCAGTCGGTGATGACCGCGTTGAGGTCCTCCGCGTTCCACCCATATCGGGCTGGTTCGGCCAGAGCAGCCGCCCACCCGGTGGGGGTGTGTTTGCGTGCCCACTCCGGGGTTCGCCCGTCCCTGAGCCAACGGGAGGCCAGCACCGCCCCCCGGGGATCGGGCAACGAAAGTTTCCGCTGCCGTGTTCTCGTGGAGCGCCGCGAAGCGGCTCCGCTTTCCACAGCTTTGCCTGTAGTAACCACTTTTGAAGAAGAACTTCCCAGGGAAAAGAGACCCCTTCGGGGATGGGGTGCCATCAAGGTCTGACCAGCACAAACGATCCGGGTTTTGTCCACAGGGGTCGGGGGGTGCAACGCCCACACTGAGGCCCACCCCCGGGCCCGGTCCCCGACCCGCCAGGACGCCATCCGCTCGGTGTAGGTCCGTAACCGGCCGCGGAAGACTTCCGTGGCCACCCCGAGCAGTCGCAGGGCGGTGCGGGCCCGCTGCACGGTGGACTCCCCGAGACCGGTGCAGGCCATGATCGTGGCCACCGTGAGGCGTGAGCCCCGCCCGGTACTGTGCTCGGCGGCCTGAGCCATCGCCAAGGCGACGAGTTTCACCGCACGCAGGGACACCCCGCCACCGCGGGTGGCGCGCAGCTCGGGCAACACCGTGGCGAGGTAGCCCCGCCTATAGACGTCCGGTACGTGCAGTTCGACCCAGGCTTGGGTACCGCCCCAGCAGGCGATACCCCCAAAAGGGTTGTCGCCGAAGGCGAGGCGGACCTGGCAGAACCGCCGGCACGCCTCCTCCCGGCCACCTACCGCCCGCAACAACGCGGGCGAGACTGCTGTGCATTGGTGCCCGCACACATGCCCGGGCACCGCCCTCGGGGCGCGGGCCTGCCCCCGGCGCGGCCGCATGCGACTGCTACCGCGGTAGCGCGAAGAAGGCTGCTGACACCAACCCGCTTCGCCATCACCGCTAGACGGGCGATCGCGCACGTCAGCGACACACGGATCAGCTAGGTGATCCAGATATGGACCGGATTCAGGGTAAGAGGTACCCTGAGAACTGCCAGACACGCGGCAAGTTCCCTTCTGGGAGCACCTGGTTGTCGAGTTCGTAGCTCGACGGCCCTAGTCGAATCGTCCGAACCCTCCCCTGCCAGGGAGGGTTTTCGGCGTTCTAGCGACTTAGGGGGTGCCAGGTGTGAAATGTGCAGTTGTGGAGTACGGCTGTTCAGCCGTTCATCTCACGCCGACCGTGGCACCACCCCCTTCCCCTAGCTCGCGTACCAGCTCATTGCGGCCGGTGTGGGCCGCCATGAGGGCATCCAGATTCACGCGGAGTGCGAGGACACGAGAAATCCCGACGAAGTTCCGGTCCAGACGGAACCAGCCGACGAGTGTGGGCCTTCGCCTGTTAAGCCCGGGCAGACGCGGCACATGCTCTCCGGCTTGGCGGCCGTAAGTTGAGCGCGCACCGGCGACCGCCGTGGCCGTCACCGTCGTAGACGGCGCTCGCCATGCGCGATGGAGGGCGGCGTCACTAGGACACGCCAAAAACACGGCAGGTCCTACGTAAGCGCCCAGTCGGGGCGGTGTAATGTCAGCTCCAGTTCGTTCGACGAAGCCCTGCATCCAATTCGCGGCCAAACGAGATTCGGGTGTGGGGCTTCGTGCTGTCCGGGATCAGCCGGGCGGCTGACTCCGGTGGTGCGGTCTAGGCGGCATTCGTTCGCCCCATTCCCGGGATCGGTTCCTTCGAGGGACCGAATACCTCGTCTGCCCACAGGGGGCGCCCGGCAGCATCTAACGTGTCGCGCTGCACCAGTACCTCGATGTACTGACCGAGGGTGATGCCCAGCGCGTCGGCGGCAACGTTCACCCTTGCCTTCACGTTTTCGGGCACACGGCTCTTCATCTCGACGAACGGAGTTGACGACCGACGTCGTCGACGTCCGAGTCCTCCTGCAGCCATGGGACATACTCTGGCCGACAAGTGGGCCTAGTTGCCGTATCTCGCTCGGCGTGTCGAATCTGGGGTTCTGTAATCAGGGGGGTCAGCTGTCGCGTCCGACCGGCAGGAGGCTGTCGAGCAGACTGCTTAGGAAGCGGGCTGGATCACGTTCGGGGGCCATCTACAGCAGGCCGGCGTCGTCCAGGACACCGATCAGCGCGGAGGAGGCGACGGTGGTGTAGATGGCGGTGGTGCGCGGGTCGGCGTGGCCCATCAGCTGGCTGATCGCGGCCTGGGGCACACCCCGCAGCGCCAGGGTGACCCCGTAGTGGTGGCGGAAGGCGTGCGCCGCGGCCCCGACCGGCAGGCCCACCCCCGCCCGCAGGGCGAGGGCGCGGAGCAGCCGGTCCAGGGTGCGGGGGGTCAGTGGGCTGGTGTCGGTGCGTACGAACAGCAGGCTGGACCGCGTCGGCTTGGGTCCGCCGCCATGTGTCCTTCGGGCGTCCAGCCAGGTATCGAGGGCCTCGACGGTGGCCCCCGACAGGGGGACGTCGCGTTGTTTGCCGCCCTTGGAGCGCCCGACCCGCCAGATCGGCCGTTCGGGGCGGCGGTCGATCTCGGTGATCGTGGCGCCGCAGACTTCCTCGGCGCGAGCGCCGCTGCCGGCCAAAAAACGCAGCAGGGCAACGTCTCGGTCGGGCCAGAACATCCGCTGCCGATCGGTGGGCTCGGCCCGGGCGGCGGTGATCATCGCCTCGACAGCATCGGCGTCGACGGCACGGGGGCGGCGTTGGGTGCGGCGGGAGACCCGGAGCAGTTCGCTGTCGCAGGGGTCGCGGGCCAGGACGCCTTGGCGGGTCAGCCAGCGGGTGAACCCGCGCAGCGTGGAGAGCATCCGCGCCACGGTCGCCTCGCTCCAGCGCCGTTTGGCGGTGATCACCGCGTCGACCAGGCGGTCCGTGCTCAGCTCGGACAGGGACAGGTGTGCCAACGCAGACGCCACGTCCAGCCGTGCCTCGGCGTCGGCCCGACCGTGGTCGGCGGAGGTGAGCAGCTGGCCCCAGCGGGCCAGGTCGGCGTGCCGGGCGCGGTCGCTGTGGCCCTTGGTGGCCTGCTCGGATG
>JAABUV010008570.1_pt1 | contig 10291 bp, 8 predicted proteins | sample 5559971 | NCBI WGS metagenome assembly JAABUV01 (sample SAMN10711881, study PRJNA513362) | rock metagenome | isolation source: Antarctica rocks | place: Antarctica: Victoria Land, Knobhead nord | collected 2015-12-19
GGCGACCGGCTCGGGCGGCGGATCCGGCTCGACGGGGGGGGTGGTGGCCTCGGGCCGGGCCGAGACGGGGGCCGGAGCGACCCGGGCAACGGCCGAGCCGGGCGAGGGTTCGCGGAAGGCCAGGCTCGCGATCGAGCCGAGCGTGACCAGGACCGCGGCCACGCCCGCAGCCCGGCTCGGGGGCGGCCGGCGACCGGCCGGGGGAGGGCCCGCCGCCTCGGACCCGAGCGCCCGGTCGACGGCCGATGCCAGCGAGGCCGAGCATCGGGGGCAGACGCGGGCCCGGGCCTTGGCCGGGTCAGCCGCGCGGATCCGAGCCTTGCATCCCTCGCAGACCAGGACCAAGGGTTCCATCGCCATTGCCCCCTCCAGGCCCACGGCTCCGGCCCGTCCCGGGCTCGTCTCCGAGGATTCCAGGCTAACCGATGGGCCGCCCGGGCGAAAGCCTCCACGCATTATCCGCCGCTCGGAGGCGATCCGGAAACATCTCCTCCACCCGAGAACGAGTGACCACTCAGGGACGATGGTGATGGGAGGGATCCCCGCCATCGGCATCGTAGGCCGCCCCGCTGATTGACCATGACTCATCGACCATCAACCACTTTCGATCCCGGTTCGCCTCTCAGGCCATGGCGAAGTCGCCCGACTCCACGATCCGCCGGGTGGCGTCGTGGCGATAATCAAACATCTTCCGGAGCTTCAATCGGACCAGACCGCCGCCGAGGAGGCGGCCCAGAACGCCCATCGGGACCACGTAATCGACCACGTCGCGGAGAATCGTGCCGCCCCGGCCGTCGTCGAGGAACTCGTGGCGGTGATGCCACCGAGCGAAGGGCCCGGAAATCTGGACGTCGGCGAAGAGGTGCGGGGGAGCGTACTCAACGTGCTCGGCGACCCACCGGAGCGGGATCGGCCCCAGCTTCGTCTTCAAGACGACGCGACTGCCGACCTGGATCGATTGACCGCCGGATTCGACCTCGACCTGCTCCCAGGGTGGGGTCAGCCGCGCCAGCGCCCCCAGGCTCTCATGGAAGGCGAAGACCCGGTCCGGGGGGGCGGCGATCCGCGATTCCTTGACGAATTGCATGGACGTCTCGGTGGGGAAGTCGGGACGATCGGACGACTCGATCGGAGATCCAGGGACGGGGCGGGCCACGCGATCAAGGCAATTTCGGGGCCACCGTCAGCTCGGCAGCTTGAGGAATGCAAGTTTGTTGGTTTTCGGCCACTCACTTGGTATTTGGTTCCGAATTGTCGGAAAATGGAATGTGAGCCGGCCGGAGCGCCGCCGAAGGGGCGTAACGGTCGCGACCTCCACTCTCGACCCGCAACATTTCACCACGAAAGCGCGACATCATGATACGCCTCAAGTTCCCCGCGCGTCCCCGCCGCCGCGACCGGACCCGGGCGAAGTGGTCCGGGTCGGTCGAGTCCCTGGAGGGCCGCGCCCTGATGGCGGCGTTCCAGTGGATCAGCCCGACGAATGGCGACTTCGGGGACCCGACGATGTGGGTCGGCCCGGCCGGCGTCCACGCCGTCCCCGGTGCTGGCGATGACGCCTCCACGCCGGCCGGCCGTTATACGATCACGGCATCGAAGTCCGAGCAGGTTGGCAGCTATAACGGGGGCGGGTCGCTCGCGGTGACGGGCGGGACCTTCTCGCTCGGCGGTGCCCAGGATCCGATGACCTCGATCCTCAGCAACTTGACGATCGCCTCCAACGCCACCTTGCAGGCCGGGAGCGGCACGACGCTGGTGGGTTCTCTGGCGGTCGCGGGCTCGCTCGTGGCCGGCCAGGGGACCCGGGTCACCCTGGCGAACGCGCCGGGCTCGGCCAACATCAACACCGGCGGATCGCTGAGCGGCGCCGGGGTGTTCGAGGTCGTTTTCTCCGTCAATCTCAATACCGCCATCACGGTGCCCAACCTGGAGGTCATCGGCACGATCACCGGCCCCGGCCCCCTGACGGTCACCGGGAACATTCTGATCAACGGCGGGACACTCTCGATCGGGCGGCTCAACGTCCCCAGTGGCGCGAGCTTGACCCTGGACGGCTCGGGGACCGCGACGTTTGACGCGGGCCTCTTCGTCGACGCGGGGGCGACCACGCTCTCCCGGTCCGAGTCATTCCGGCTCACCGGCGGGGCGAGGTTCAGCAGTTACGGCAGGTTCTCGATCCAGGGCGACACGTCCGGGTCCTCGGGGGTCCTCGACCTGGGCGGCTCCGCGTCGTCGTTCGCCAACTACGGGACGCTCGTCAAGACGGGCACGACCGGGACCACCGCGATCAGTAACGGGACGTTCTACAACCAGAGCGGGGCCACCGTGGAGGCCGATACCGGCCAGCTTCTGCTCGACGTCAATGGGGTCAGCGCCGGCAAATTCCGGACGATGTCGGGGGCGGGCCTGTCCTTCGCCTCGGTCTGGGGCCTTTACGCGGGGACCAGCTTCGAAGGTCAGGGGGTGGTGGGGGTGGGCAGCGGCGCGCGGGGCTTCGGCTCGATCGTGGTCCACACCACGGTCTCGGTCCCCAGGTTCGCGCTGCCGGGCGGATACGTGAACCTGGCCGATTCGTCCTACCTGATCGCCGGGGACACGAACTGGACCGGCGGCCGGATCCAGGGAGCCGGGGTCTTCGCGGTCCCCCAGGGCGGGACGATGCAGATTGCGGGCACGTCGGACAAGAGCCTTGACGCGGCCGGCATCGCCATCGCCGGGAACGTGACCTGGTCCGGGGGCAACATCTACCTGTCCGGCGGAGCGCCGGTCGTGATCTACCAGGGCGGGACCCTGCTCGCGACGACCGACAACGCCCTCCCGGCGGCGGCGGACTCCAGCACCATCTACGTCCAGGGGACCTTCACCAAGACCAGCACGACCGGCGGGGCGACCACGACCGGGGCCAACGTCCGGATCGAGCCCGGGGGCGTCCTCAACCTCAGCTCGGGCAACATGGCGACCGGGTCGCTGTTCAACCAGGGGACGATCAACCTGGGGTCGAAGACCCTGCTGTACCTCTCCGGGTTCTATCTCCAGGACAACGTCGGGACTCTCAACCTCGCCATCGGCGGGGCGCCGGGGACCGGGGAGTTCGGCCAGCTCACGGCCTCCGGAACGGCCGGGCTCAACGGGACCCTGGGGATCTACCTGGTCAACAACTTCGCCCCCACCGCCGGGCAGGTCATCCCGTTCGTGACCTACGGCTCGGTCAACGGCGACTTCACGACGAAGGTCTTGCCCAAATCCGGGACCATGGCGCGGTTCACGATCGCCCAGAGGGCCAACGAGTACGACGCGACGGCCACCGGCGGCTGACCCCGGCCTCGGGGCCGGTAATCGGCGGCCCGCGTGAAGATTTGGGTTGCAAGACGCTCCGGATCGGGGAACGATAGGGGCCAGCGGCTGGGCCCCTTTCCGGGGCCGACCCTCCCGCCGACCGCTCGCGCATCACATCCAGGAGAAGGCGATGACCGAGAAGAAGACTGTGTCGCGCCGTGGTTTCATCCAGACCACGGGGGCGGCCACCGGCGCCCTGGTGACCGCCGGGACCTTCGCCCATCCCGCCATCGGGGCGGTCAAGGGGGCCAACGACCGGATCAACTTCGCCGTGCTCGGCCCCGGCGGTCGGGCCCAGGCGCACATCGGAATCTTGCTCGCCATGAAGAAGGAGGGCAAGGCCGTCGACATCATCGGCCTGGCCGACGTCTGGGACGGCAACAAGAAGGTCGGCCGCGGCCTTTACCCCTCGGCCGAGCGGTGCGGGATCGACACCGGCGACAAGGCCAAGGTCACCAAGGACTACCGGAAGCTCCTGGCCGACAAGGACGTCGACGCGGTGGTGATCGCCACCCCCGACCACTGGCACGCCAAGATGGCGATCGACGCGATGGACGCCGGCAAGGACGTCTATTGCGAGAAGCCGATGTGTCACACCATCGACGAGGCCCGCCGGATCACCGAGACGCAGAAGCGGACCGGCCAGATCATGACCGTCGGCGTCCAGTCGACCGCCCACCCGATCTGGAAGATGGCGTACGACGTCGTCGCCTCGGGCAAGATCGGCCACGTCATGCAGGTCCAGACCAGTTACTACCGGAACAGCTCGATGGGCCAGTGGCGGTATTACCCACTGACCGAGGACATGAACCCCAAAACGGTCGACTGGAAGATGTTCCTGGGGACCGACTTCGGCCTGGCCCCGGAGCAGCCCTTCAACCGCGCCAAGTACGCCCAGTGGCGCTGCTACTGGGACTTCGGCGGCGGGATGTACACCGACCTCTTCGTCCACCAGCTCACCCACATGCTCCAGGCCAGCGGGATCCGGTTCCCCCGGCGCGTCGTCGGCGGCGGCGGGCTCTACATGGAGTATGACGGCCGCGACGTGCCCGACGTGGCCACCGTGGTCGCCGACTACGACGAGGGCTGCCAGGTCATCATCTCGGCCACCATGTGCAACGACACCCAGCTCGGCGAGGTCATCCGCGGCCACACCGGGACCATCGCCTTCGAGGGCGGCAGCTCGTTCCGGGTCGTCCCCCAGAAGATCGAGGGCCAGCCGGCCCCTCCGGGCTCGAACAAGGCCGAGGGCGGCGAGCTGTTCAAGACCGACTTCAGCAACAAGGGCGACGCAGACACCCGGGCCCTCTGGAACCACTTCATCGAGTGCCTCCGCTCCCGGAATCCCGAGACCCTCTGCCCGGCCGAGACCGGCTACGCCGCGATCGCCACGGTCAACCTCGGCGTCGACTCCTACCGCTACGGCAAGGCCTACTACTTCGACAAGGCCACCGGCAAGGTGTCCGACGCCGACGACAAGTGGGCCAAGAAGTGGGAAGCCGTCAGCCACGACCGCGGCAAGCCCGAGCAGATCCAGGGCTGGAAGGCCGACAAGCTCGAAGGGTCGACCCTCACCCCCAAGGACTACCAGAAGCTCGAAGGCGACTGGGTCAACGGCCAGGACCCCGCCCAGAAGGCCTGAGCCGGAGCCGGATCAGCGAACGACGGCCGCCCCCCCCGGGGCGGCCGTCGGCGTCTCGAAACGGGTCAGGCACCCCCGTCGCCGGGTCGATCGGCGAGGTAGAGCGGTAGGACTTGCTCGCGGACCCAGGCCCGGAACCGCTTCGACCAGGAAGTGAGGCCCTCCGTCGGCAGAGGATTGAGGAACTCCTCGAAGGCCGCCATCGGGAGGAAGGGGAAATTGAGGCTGGATTTGCCGGTCACGTAAACCCCGTCCGGCCGGAGATGGAGGACTCGCAGGGACTCGCCATCGAATCGCCAGAGTTCCGGCACTCCCAGCGCGGCGTAGATCCCTTCGCGATCGACCGAGCTGCTCGTGATGTCAATCTCGATCGCCAGGTCCGGGGGCGGGTCGATGTCGAGGTCGAGGTCGAGCTTGCCTCGGACCCGGGCTTCGTTCCGGATGTAGAAGGCCTCGTCGGGTTCGAGGCCCTTGTTCACGTCTCCCCGGCGGAGCGTGGTCGAGCCGCATCCATCGATCTGGATGTCAAGCTCTTCGGTGAGTACCGCGATCAACCGGCCGAAACGGTACTTGTATCGATCATGCAGGCCGCCGGGGGACATGAGTTCGAGGTCCTTCCCGTCGTAAGTCAGCCGGACCGAGGGACGGTCGCCGACCCCGGCCAGCAGCGCCTCGTAGGTTTGCCAGCTCACTCCACTGAGGAGGAATCGCCGGTCCGATCCGACGGTCGCGTTGGGCATGCTTCGGCCTCCGGGGATGGGTTCCTCACCGAGCCTCGGACTCCGCCCGGGCCCCCTCGCGACGCCGGAGCGCGGCGGCGACGAAGTCGCGGAACAGGGGGTGGGCCTTGGTCGGCTTGGACTTGAATTCGGGGTGAAACTGGACGGCGAGGAACCAGGGGTGTTCGGCGGTCGGAAGCTCGATGATCTCGACCAGGCCGCCGTCGGGGCTCAGGCCGGTCGGGACGAAGCCGTTGTCCTCGAAAGCCTTGCGGTATTGGTTATTGAACTCGTAGCGGTGGCGGTGCCGCTCGTGGATCAGGTCGGAGCCGTAGGCGGCTCGGGCCAGGGTGTCCGGGGCCAGGGCGCAGGGCCAGGAGCCGAGCCGCATCGTCCCGCCCCGCTCGCGGATCGCGGCCTGGTCGGCCATCAGGGCGATCACCGGATTCTGAGTCATCTGGCTGAACTCGGTGCTGTCGGCGTCGGCCAGCCCCAGGACGCCCCGGGCGTACTCGATGGTGGCGCACTGCATCCCCAGGCAAATCCCGAAGAACGGGATCCCCTTGGTCCGGGCGAACCGGATTGCCTCGATCTTCCCCTCGATCCCGCGCATCCCGAACCCGCCGGGGACCAGGAGCCCGTCGACCCCGGCCAGAGCCGCCGCGGCGCCCCCCTCGCTGCTGATCTCCTCGGCCTCGATCCGCCGGACCACCACCCGGGCCCGGTTGGCGATCCCAGCGTGGTCGAGCGACTCGTAGACCGACTTGTAGGCGTCCCGGTGCTTCATGTACTTGCCGACGACGCCGATGGTGACCTCGGTGTCCGGGTGGATGATCCGGTCGACCAGCTCGCGCCAGTCGGAAATCTCCAGCGGGGCGGCCTTCAGGCCGAGCCGGCGGACGATCAGCTCGTCCAGCCCGTTGTTGACCAGGCTGAGCGGGACCTCGTAGATGCTGAACTCGCGGTCGCGCTCCTCGATCACGGCCCGGCGCTCGATGTTGCAGAACAGGGCGATCTTGTCGCGGTCCTCGGGGCTGATCGGGTGCTCGGTCCGGCAGATCAGGATATCGGGCTGGATCCCGATCTGCCGGAGGGCCCCGACCGAGTGCTGGGTCGGCTTGGTCTTCAGTTCGGCCGCCGCCTTGAGGTAGGGGACCAGCGTCAGGTGAATATAAAGGCAGTTCTCCCGCCCCACGTCCAGGGCGAACTGGCGGATCGCCTCCAGGAAAGGGAGCCCCTCGATATCGCCGACGGTCCCGCCGATCTCGGTGATGACCACGTCGACGTCCTCGACCGCCAGCTTCCGGACGGCCGCCTTGATCTCGTCGGTGACGTGGGGGATGACCTGGACGGTCTTCCCCTCGTACGTCTTCCCCTCGCGCTCCTTCTGGATCACCGAGAGGTAAATTTTGCCCGTGGTGTAGTTGCAGTCGCGGGTCAGCGGGGCGTTGGTGAACCGCTCGTAGTGGCCGAGGTCGAGGTCGGTCTCGCCGCCGTCGTCCAGGACGTAGACCTCGCCGTGCTGGTACGGGCTCATGGTCCCGGGGTCGACGTTGATGTACGGGTCGAACTTCTGGAGCCGGACCCGGAGCCCCCGGTGCTCCAGGAGCATCCCGATCGACGCGCAGGTCAGCCCCTTGCCCAGCGAGCTGACCACGCCGCCGGTCACGAAGATGTGCTTGGCCATGAACCCCCCGGTCCGCCGTAGGCATCGATCCGAAAAAGAATTCGGACGAGTATGGCAAGTAGGACTGAGACGAACGAAGTGAAAAGTTCCTGTGCCCAGAAGGCACTGTCGCCGATTCTTATCAGTTCTTTGCGACCGGGCAGTCTGTCCACGAGATAACTCCGACGCCCTGGAACAGCACCGAAACCGCCAATTGGGACGAAGCAAGGCCACTCATCTGGAATTCTATTAGGCTTTATAAAGGAGACAGATTGGCAAAATTTCGCAATAAACTGCGAACTATTCGGCTTAATTATGTTAAACTGTGAGAGCTTGCGAGATTACTTCATTAAACTTCGGAAATCGAGGATATAATGGAGGTCTACACGATGCTATCGAGCGTCCCTGGGGTATTTCTCGCAAAGCTCAAAAAGTTTGTCTGTCTTCCGCAAACGTCAAGATCTTTCATTCGGCCCAGTCAATTTGCCATCTTCACGTTATTGCTTCCTCTCGATAAAGTAAAGTCGCTCAATCCGACCTGGCGGGGGCGCGGTCGTTTGCTCATAAACGGAGGGGCGCAAGGGCCGGCTCATGACCACGAGTTGGTGAGGATTTTTGCGGTTGGAAGTGCCGTCGCTCGTCGGATCGCGGCAAGTCATGGCCTCTCCATCGACGACGAAGTGATTATTATCCGCGAACGAGATTCGATCCTGCTCGGCTGATCGAATGCCCACGCCTCCTCTCTGTCGCGGTCATTCAATCCGGCGTGTTTCCTGAGTTGGAAGAACCGATTCCCCGGAGATCGGGTGTGCCTATCGATGCATCGCCAGGTTTTCCTGAGCGATGAATCCATCCTCGCAGACCTGACTCATGAACTTTACGAGATTGAAGGGCTTCGCAGGGCCTTCGAAGAGGCGGGAGGCCGCCTCCGGGCCCATACGGTTCAGGACTTGATTCGAGTGGACAATCCCGGCAACCCCCACGATCGAGCCTGGGACGAGGCCGACCGGGCTGTGGCGCGGATGCGGGCCAGGAGTCGCGAGTGGCTGTTCGTTGTCGATCGACGCGAAGTCCTCTATAGTGGATCGGACCGGGATGACGCCTCCGATCCTTTGATTCTCCAGCGACGAGCCAAGCCATGCCCCCAATCCGCCTGAATCGCCGCCGGTTCCTGGGGTGCTCGGCCGCCGCCGGCTGGGCGCTCTCGCAGGGGAGGGTCGAGGGGGCCTCGCCCGGGGACCCGGCCCGGATCGGGATGATCGGCCTGGGGACGCGCGGGACGACGCTACTCCGAGCGCTCCTGGAGCTGGATGGGGCCCAGGTGGTCGCCCTGGCGGACGCCGAGCCCCGGCACCTGGCCCGGGCCTCGGGGATTGTCGAGAAGGCCAAGGGAGCCCGGCCCGACGCCTCGGGACGGATTGAGTCGGTCCTGGAGCGGACCGATGTCGACGCCGTGGTGGTCGCCCTGCCTTGCGACTTGCACGCCTCGACGTACCGCGACGCCCTCCGGGCCGGCAAGCATCTGTACGGCGAGAAACCGCTGGCGCCCACCCTGGCCGAGAGCGACCTCGTCGCGGCCGAGGCCACCCGGTCGCCCGGCCTGGTGGTCCACGTCGGCTACCAGCGGCGGTCCAACCCCCGGTATCGCGAGGGGGTCGAGCTGGTTCGCCGGGGCGATCTCGGCCCGCTGGTCTCCGGCTCGGCCGCCTGGATCAGCAGCAACGGCCCGATGAACGGCCACGGCAACTGGCTGGCCAGCCGGGCCCGCTCGGGCGACTGGATGGTCGAGCAGGCCGTCCACGTCTGGGACGTCTTCGGCTGGCTCAAGGGCTCGCCCCCGACCCGCGCCTTCGGCCACGGCCGCCGCGACCTCTTCGCGCGGACCCAGCCCGGCCGGGACGTGACCGATGACTACGCCGCCCACCTGGAATGGGCCGACGGCTTCCGGCTCTCGTTCCAGCAGAGCTGGGTCGCCCCGGCCGACGACGCCTTCACCGGCGCCTCGCAGCGGGTCGTCGGCGAGGGGGGCGGGCTCGACCTGGCCACCGGCTCGGTCACCTACCGCGATAAGTCTCGCCCCCGCCACACGATCCACCCCGGCCCCCAGCCCGACACCCGGCTGGCGTTACAGTCCTTCCTCGGAGCCATCCGGGCGGAACGTCCTGGACCCCCTCCCTTGACACTGGCCGAGGCCCGAGAGGCCACCGCCGTCGGCCTTCTGGTCCGCAAGGCCGTCGACGAGGGCCGGGTCGTCACCTGGGACGAGATTCAGTCGGAGACCTGAGGGGCGGTCAGTACATTTCCAAGATGTGTTCGCCGCCGTGGGCGGGATTCCCGATCAGCCGCTGGCCGACCGGATCGACGACGAAATCGAGCAACTCCAGCGGGATCTGCCCGATCAGAACGGGACATTCATCGGGTCCCTCCGAGACATCGGACGGGCATTCCCGGCCCTGGATCGTCAGCCGGACGGTCCCATATCTCTGGACAGTCACCATCCCAGCGGCGGTCCGGGCCTGGCGGGTCTGGACCGGGCGGAGTCCGAGTTGGTGGATCAGTCGCCTAGGCATCGAGAGGATCGTCGCTCCGGTGTCCACCAGGGCGTCATTCACCTCGATCCGCCGGACCTCGCTCTCGGAGAGGCTGCCCCGGTCCACCTGGAACAGATCTTCCAGGCTCTCGACCTTCGCCGCGACGAGAACCTTGCCCATCGTCTCGATCCCCATAACGACCTCGGCTGACGATTTCCGGAAGGATGTCCTCGGGACGCGAAGGTCATTGTCATATGACCCCCCGGTTCGCTCAGAGGCTATCCGGGAAGCTACGCCGCTTTTGATTGTCGATACTTGAATGGAGCGGAGGGATGCTTTTTGTCCGGTGCCAACCGCCGCAACATCCCATGGATCGAGCTGATCCGCACCCACGCGG
>JAABUV010008571.1_pt1 | contig 10290 bp, 6 predicted proteins | sample 5559971 | NCBI WGS metagenome assembly JAABUV01 (sample SAMN10711881, study PRJNA513362) | rock metagenome | isolation source: Antarctica rocks | place: Antarctica: Victoria Land, Knobhead nord | collected 2015-12-19
GCAGCGGACGAGATTTCCGCCGATGTGTGTGTCAAGTGTATAAAAGTAACGGAGGATCGTTCCTGCCAGTTCCAGACAAACTTCACTCGCCACCCAGCCACCTCTTTGATTGTAGCGGGCCAATCGAAAGACTAAAAGAGCTGTCAAACATGGACCAGCTTGTCATCCTCCACGCACTCACCGCAACATGCCTCCTTCACCCGACTCGGAACGCCCACCGAAACGCCAAAAGAGCTCCTCACCCATGGCCAACATCCCAAACGTCATCGACGTCGCCCCGATGGGCACCGTATTGATGACCGTCTCCGAGCTCGCGGGCGTGAAGTCGGCGAAACTGCGACTGTCCCAAGATATGCTCACGATCGCTTCCCCAATCTTTGCCGATATGATCACGAAGGCCATGCAAGCCGGCAGCACGTCTGGTGATGCAGTATTGATCGATGCAGCCGAGGACGACGAGCCGGAGGCTCTGTACCTCCTCTTCAATATCCTGCACAACCGCAACGAGAAGCTGCCTTCACGGCTTACGGCGGAGGCGCTGTGCAAGCTTGCCAGAATGGTGGAGAAGTATAAGTGCGCCACTTCCATCGGACGAGGAACGACGATGTGGTTCGATCGCTTGTACAATTCGGCGAAGGCCGGGACTGTGGCGGTGGATGTGTGGAAGATGGTGGAGGCGACGTTCTTGCTCGACGAGCCGATGTTCTTCGCTAGGTTCACTGAGATGTGGGTGCTGAGTGAGCCGCTGGCGAGTAATACGCTGCTTTCTGCAGTGCGAGATGGGGATGTGACGATGAAGAGGCTTGCCGGTGGGTACTCAATAAAATCTCAATGGTGCCTGGATCTTCGCTGACTGTAAGATTGTAGTGGAGCTGTTCAACCGGCGGCATGCACAAAGTGCCGCAATCAAAGGCGATGTTGACCTGTTGGTCGATCCATGCTCGGTGGCGTTCGCCCAGAGCGCAAAGCATTACATCGACTACGCTCCGGGCATGCCGCCGGATGCTGATGATGACGGGAAGACGGTCGGGTCGATGTGCCATGTTGACGAAGGAGCGGGTGAGTCACAAGAATTGCTGTCGCCAGTCAGCGTCAAGTCTCTGCACCACCTACCTTGATGTCTGCTAATAAAGTCTCCTCCAGCGATCATCTTCCTCGGCGCACTCAGAGACGACCTCATCTGGCCGCCCCTCGTCTGGTAAGCCACCACAATACCAACCCTCCACCTCATCCCACAAACCCACACCGCTAACCCACTCCCAAGGCCCACCACCCTCGGCGCCCTCATCTCCCAACTCCAAGCCTTCCGGACCCCAGCCTACGACGACTGCGACAAATGCGACTTCTGCGAGGACGTCAAGACGCGCTTCGGCCTGGCCGTGGACGTGGTGAAGAAGATGCACAAAGATCGTTTGTGGGGACTTTGTCTGGATTGCTTCAAGGCTGGTGGGGTGAAGGAGGGGGAGTGTCGGTATGAGCATTCGAAGCCGAAGGGAAAGTAGTGGAGGTCGCTGCGCCGGTGGGAAGGGTTACTAGGCGGAAGCAGCCGCTTGCTGGAGACGAAGCATGGCGTCCTTGGGATAGAAGAGTCCTCCAGAACTGTAGTCTGAGCGGCTGAGAATTGTGTGAGCGGTCCGCCCACTTCGTGTGTGCTACTTCGTAGCAGTAACAAGGTACGAGAAGAACGGAAAGTGAGAGCATCTTCATGTCCATCGTTTTAGGCCGAGGAACCACTTCGGACTACTTGTGGGCGGTACACCAGCGTGCGGGCGCTCTTCGACAGGTAAGAAGTCGTTGGCAAGACCCCTCGCTATCTTGCGCGTCAGCGTTTGACCTCGACTGAGCGGACGCCGCGACCGCCACTTCACCATTTCCTCCAAAATAAGCCACATTCCCCAGCAACGATACCAGTAGCCCTCAACATGCCTGTGACATCCGTTGTCGTGGTGTACATTTAGTCTCGACATCTGCTCTCGTCGGTCCGCTGCATCAGCCATGGAGGCCTCTCATCACCTTTCCCGTCGCCAGCCAACTCAGCCCTCGCTCCCATCGCTCCTGAACGCCGCGCACAGCGCCGCATACTGATGTGTCAGGTCCAGAATATGCTGCGGTAAGCTAGTAGCCTGCACAATACTCCGGACCTTGACCGCGCCTTCGTCTTCGATGAGTTTCCGAGTGGCGTAGAGAAGATCCGGCGAGAACTGCGTATCGCACAATATCAGCCAAACCCATGAAGCGGAGAAAGATAACAACACGAGCAGCCTACCTCAGAATACCACCGATACTGCCACGCCACCAACCTAATCAGCGCACCCAGTGTATTCCTCCCATCCCCCCTCCGCTCATACATCTTCAACACCCCCCTCATAGCCTTTGGACTAAATCGAATCCCCAAGCAATTCTGCCACGCCTCGACCGCTTCGTCCGGGTGATGCAACCGCTCCGCCAGCTCACCGAGAATCTCCCACTCCTCGGCGTTCTTCTTGTACGCGAGTTGCTGCTGGCGGTACTGGCTCGCTTCCGTGCGCCAGATGGTGTAAATGCGCAGGTCTTCGTAGAGGACCATGAAGAGGTTGTCGAGCCAGCGCTCGCAGAGGCGTTTGTGGTGGAATTGCGTGTAGGCTTGGTGCGAGGGGTCGCTATTGGGGGGGAGGGGTTGCGGTGTTTCGGAGCCGGAGCGCACGGTGATTGAGGAGGAGGGTTTGGAGACGTCGGGGTCGAGGTGTGAGGAGGCTACTGTGGGTTCACCGTTTGGCTGGGAGGCGTCGGTGCCTGATGAGGAGGGTGGGTCTTCTTCTGCAGGTTCGCCGTGCCCGTTTGGTTGCGGTGTGTCGGTGCCTCGCAGTGCGATTGTGCTGGCATTCCTACTGCTACCACTTGGCATCTGCTTCTCGTTGCGGTATTCTTCTTCCATCACGAAGACTTGACTTCGGATCTTCAGCAGATGGTCCCAACCGATCTTCTTCGTGACTTCGGTGAGCAGGATGTAGGCTTTATGGAACGTTCCCTTGTAATTGCCAGCGGCTAGCCGTCGTAGTGTTGGGTGTACCGAGTCCATCTCCGGTGCGGCGCCCGAATCATCGATCTCATCGCACAGTGTCTCGGGTGCAAGTGGCAGTGATATTCTTGCCGGCTCCGGTAGTCGCGGTGCATCCTTGTCCTGGTATGTGAACATTGGACATGAGTTCAGAGTGAGTAACGCCATATCCCACCGCTCCATGGTCACGTATATCTCCGCTAATCGCGCCCATGTCCCGAACTCGCTAGGCGCAGAGACTACGCTCCGTTTCGCCATCTCCAGTGCCAGGTCGCTCCTTCCTTTTCGGTTACAGAACTCGGCTTGGCAGTCCAGAAGCGAGTAGTCCATGGGCAGCTCTTCGACGGCTTCGTGTAGCAGTTGCACGGCTTTGACCTCCTCATCGCCAGCCATGTATACTTTGGCCAGTAAAGAGGCGATCTCAGGATCCCGATTCCGCAGCTTTTCGAAGAGATTGATGCCGGATGTGTACCGTCCCGTAGTCTTGATGTAATGTAGCAGGCCGGATGTCAGATGATTGGAGACGAGGTTGGGGACCTGTATTTCTGGCTCGGAGCCCAGCTGCCAGCCTGAGAGTCGTCAGTACCGCCGTTCATGAAACTTACAGAATTGAAGCCATACCGCTAAAGAATAGCTTCTCCGCCGCATCCAAGAATTTGTGCTCCTGCTCGGTGCTCGTGATCGGATTGAACCGCCGTACACCTATTATGCGCTTGATGGTGTCCCCGGACCCGTTGTCCGCGTATGAGTACGCTCTTAGCACACTACACAGGTACGTCTCCAGCCAATTTTCCTCCGTTGCTTCAAGCTTGGTGCCTCGCTCGTCTACGCAGTAGCTCTCGACCGTGCCGGGTATTTGGACCTGCACGCGCATGTCCACTCGTGAGAAGGCATTGTAGCAGCTGCAGTCGTCAGTCTCTGGGTCGCAGGAAATGTATACACCGGCCCTCACCAATAGAGGCCCGATATGACCTTATGTTGCTTGTCGTGAGGCTGGTGGACTAGGGTGTTGATGTAGGCTGCAAGGCTGGCGGAGGAGGATGCGTCGATCCCGCAGACATGGTGGTATAAGCCTATCTTCGCCCGAACTCAGCTTTCCTTCTCGCGCGCACCAGGCTCTTCACTGCCTCCTCGCATCCAGGGTTGCCTTACCTGTTTGGTGGTACTCTTGACAGGCTGCTTGACGAGGTGTACGAGATCGGGGGGTCCAAGTTCGCGCAATGTTTGCAAGCTGTCTGATCGTATCTCGACTACTGAATGTCCTTCATCCTCGTACAGTCTGTTCTCGCTGCGTAAGTGAAGTCCTCCTTCAGCTGGCGCATCCCCATAGGGCTTACTCGGGCACTGCGGTGTGCACCATGCTGCCGTCCTTGCGCTAAGAGGATTGTCTGCTGCTCGCCGAAGGTTCGACGGTTTGAGGGCGATAGCCGAAGTTCATGAGTCGGCGACAAGGTGAAGGGTGGGCGTGTGGTTACAAAGTTCCACTGTCATCCGATATATTTGAGCTACCTTATTGAGAGCTGGCCACCGGCACACGACTTTTGTCACCGAGTCTGTCGATCACGCCGCGTCGTGACTTGCACGCGACAAACCAGGCTCGACTTCACATGTGAACGAACATGCACCTTCCACAATGTCGGGTCTGGATCTTGAGATGCTCCTCACTTGAGGACCCACACTCAACTTACCAGGCTCCAGGAGACAATCGCCCACCATGTCCGGCTTCAAGGCGCTCAACATCGAGTCCGACGACGAGTCAGAGATCGAGGTCGACGACACCAAGGAGCTCCAGATCGAGGATGCCCTCAAGCTCTACCAAACCGCACTGAGATACCATGCCGAAGGCGCGGCCACCTTCGACAAAGCCGCGGAAGCCTACCAGGAGCTCTTCGAATCCGAGATCTTCAGGTACCCGGAATCGCAGGCCGAACTCCAGCGTATTGCGTTATATGGCGCCTTCACGGACGATGAGCAACCGTGGATGGATGAAGTTCCAGTCGGTACGACAGTGGCGAAAAGCAGCTTCGACTCTGGACCAAGCACGCTGCCACAGATACTGCATCTCAGTCACAAGAACTACGCCCAGTTCCGACTCGATCACCTTACAGCCAGGTTGGATACGGTTACCGTGACACTCCAGCAAATCGTCGCGGACGCCTCCGAGGCCTTGAGCCACTTTGTCGATGCTCTGGACAAGGATGACACGGACCTGGATCTTTGGCGTAAGACAGCCGCGGTGGGCGGCATGCTCAACAGCAAGCGTGTCGCTCGTTTCTGCTTGGAAGCTGTGCTTGAAGGGGACGACGAGGGCCTTAACGGGGTGCTGTCGTTGCCGGGCCTCGAGGATGGTTTGGCTGGCGAGCAACTCCGGGATCTTATCGTCGAGCTGGATGACCGCCTGTCGATGTTGCAGAGTCCACTATCGACTGGTAAGCGACGGGTGCTGTCCAGGATGCTGAAGCAGCGTCTCAACGTCTTCGAGGATATCTTGCAGCGGGAGGAGCAACTCATAGCTGAAGAAGGCCTTTCTCGATGGACGTGGCAACAGCCGGAGCGAATCACACTGAAGGTACCATGCACTTGGGCGGACCTGGGTGATATGCTGATACAGCAGTTGGGTGCCGAGCAACGCGGGACAGGCTCGGCTGCGCCTGCTACTGCACTTGCTTTCGACCTCAGTGGCGCTTCACAGTCTGGTCCAGGGATCGTTGAAGACCATTCGCAGATGATACACCCGAACGGCGGCATGTCCAGCTTACCAACGACGATCGCCGAACAATTTCCGGGACTGGACGCTGGCAAGCCTACGACTCAGCCTCAAATAGCATCGGCACACCCCAGTACGCAACTTCCTGGGGCCGCATCCGGCACAATCACGTCGCCTACTATGACACTCGTGACACGCAAACGCTCCGCCGAGGCTGCGGGAATGGCTGACAACACCGAAGAGGGCCGTACCAAGAGCAAACGAACGAGAGCAAGGGAGTCAAACGTCGAGCCTGCCGACAACCGCCAAGCGCAGATCGACGCCAACACACGCTGGGAGCATGAACAACAGCTCAACGAGTTTCAGGCCGCAGATGACTGGATGTTCGAGACGGTCGGCAATATGTTCGAGCGCATCGGTGTTGTTGGGTTTGGGAAGGCAAGGGAGGTCCGGCACGACATCGGTGGCGAGCCTGATGACCATGCTACCGCCAACTTCACAGATGAGCCGCAGAAGGACGGCTTCCAGCATGCGCAGGCGGACATCGTAGACTTCTTGACCAACTACAACGACCAGCTCGCGCACTTGGTCTTGCAGAAGGACGAGGATTCCGAGCTGGCCTCGGGTGCGACCGCAGCAGGACTAGGCGGTTCCTTGGACAATACCGTGTCTGTAAAGGCAAGTCTTAAAGCTCCACCTATGCCTCATGATCGGTTGCCTCATCTGTTGGCATGCATCAACCGAAGCTGGATGTTACCACACGAGGTTGTCAATGAAACTTTCATGGAACTGTTGAGCCCGGGCTCCTCTAATGGCGAAGCGAGCAGCTATGCACAATTCCAATGGTCAGAGAAGCTCAAGGAGAAGGTGGTTCAGATGCTCGTTAACTACGACGACACCTTTTACACACGAGTGCGCGATGATCTTACAGCGCTGGCACGCTCTATGCGAGCTGGCTTCGACAAGACAAGGTCGAAAAAAAGCTCACCGGATGTCCACAGTCAAGGCGACATGTTGCAGACGATCTTCGAGCTACACTTGGACATCTACAAGTCGATCAAGAGACCGGGTAGCCTTGTGAAGTCCGGCGTGATCGTCCTGCAAGGAGATCGCCTTCAGCGCTGGGCGGACTTGGCTCGGGACAGCATGTACCTCCGCCAATTTACACGCGGTGACGGTGATGGCAAAGTGGAGCTGAACCTGCGCTTCTTGTGGGCCATGACCTTGACGGTCACCGTCGCAGAGGACGTATTGCAAGAACACGTTATCGAGTGTATGCACGACCTCCGTCGCGTCTGTGTCGACTGGGATCTGCAGCCGATACAGCTGCAGAACAATGCCGTGATGCCGGAGCTGTCCGTCGCGGCGCTTGACCGCGAGATTGCGAGAGTGACGACAAGAGACTTCTTCCTGAAGGTCACAAGTCAGGATTCAAGTGAGCCTGTTGCCGTCATAGAAAGTCTGGAGCCGCTGCTCGACTCACTGGACAACGATGGAATTACACTACGTGACGACAGCGACATGGACATTGATGAGGGTCATCTACCAGTCAACAACGTCTCTCCTGAGCTCGTACGGTACGTGCAGAGCACCGACATGGGCGTCCGGCTTCTCCTCTGGCAGCGTTTGCGCGAGGCGTACTCTGCCATAGACTACCAGCCCATGGTAGTCTCCTGCTATCTCAGGATGATGCGCATGCTGCTCAGTGAGCTGCGAAGTTCTGCCACGGCGTCTCTGCCTCAGCAAGAGCGGCAAGCCGTCGTGTTCAAGATCTTCCGCCTTCTCAAGAACATCACGCACAAGGTGCTGAGTATCACGCAACAATCGGACGATGCGTTCTCATGTATCGACCAGACGCAGCTCAAGGTTGCCGTGAGCACATTTGGCGAGTTGCTACAACTTGTGCAGGTCTTCAATATATGCGACGATTCGCGGCGAGTCGGGAGGACGCAGCCACCGACACTCGCAAAAGGCTTGCCCGTTCCCACCTTTGCCGCCGTCAACAAGACGGTGCACGAGCTGCAGCTACAGATCTGGATGATCCTTTACGCTCTTCTCAAGGAGGCCATCTACCAGAACAGCGATCTCTACCCGACATTCGTCGAAGACAAGTTCGACTTCTTACGCTGCGTGCACCGCAATCTCGGCCTCCGCGGTATATGTGGAGGCTTAAACAGAGTGTTTGTGCGCCTGCTGAAGGATGAGTTCCAGAACATGATGCACATTGATGGCTACGAAAGCGAGCAGGCGCAGGTACTGTACGATCTCTATGGGCTGAACTGCTTCCTCAATCCCGCGTACGAGTTGATCGAGCATCATTGCACGCATGACGCCTTCCTGGACCGAGGCGCGGCTATGTCGGCTGTCGACTTGCTTCTCACTCAAGCCTCGAAGCTGTCCATCCGGGAGCTGGTGAAGCACTCGTTGCGTGACACTATCGAGAAAGTGCACGGCGCGGTGGTGCGCAGGAAGCCTAGTGAGGCCATCATGCGCAATCGCGAGATCTATCGCGCGTTCATGCGGTCACCCATCAATCCGCTCGATATATTGTACAGCCTCCAAGGCGATGGAAATGGACTCCCTGTCTCCACAATCCCGAAGGAGGACGCGCTGCTGGCCTCCAAGGGGTGGTACTTCCTCATGGGACATCTGTCGCTTACGAAATATCGTTCGCTGAAACGCACTGCGCCCACCCCCACCGAAGACGTCGAGATCGCCATCGCCTTCTTCATGCAGGATCTGGAGTACAGCATGGACAATTGGGAGACGTGGTTCAGGCTTGCGCAGGCCTATGACACCAAGATCGAAGAGTCTGTGGTGTGGTCGGCCGAGAAGTTAAACAACAGCTTGCAGGAGATTGTGCAGCATCAGCGCGCGGCCATACACTGCTACACCATGGCTACAGCACTAATGCATCGTTCCGCTGCTCTTGCTTTCGAGACTTCGGGCAAGATGACCGAGCTGTATGCGGACTTCGCCGCGCGGTTGTACAGCTCATCTAGGGAGCCCTTCAGTATGCTGCCATTTGCCATGGACGACGAGAAGTTCATGAGCATGCCGACTGGAGTCGGCAAAAGCAAGCTTTTCGAACCTTTGCGGCTCTACACCGCCTGGAAGCTCGCCAAAGCACTGTATCAGCGTGCCATCGCCGGTAAGCCGCAGAGCTGGACTCTACGCTTTGCGCTCGGGAAGTGCTTGTGGAAGATGCATATCGCGCCACGTCACATTCGACGTAACGACCGACAGTCATCAGCGGAAGATGTCCTGGAGCCCTTCATTCGCGCTATCGAGCTGCTACCTGACCTGAAGGACAGCCGAGAGAAGCGCGAGCCGACGCTCGAGCCGCACTACAAGCTCGTCAGTATCGTGCATAAACTGGTAGAACGCGACGAGCTGAGTCTGGATCAAGCGTGCGAGTTTCTTCAGCATACGCGGTACGCTCACCTGAAGAATTACCCGCACAGCATAGATGCGTGGAACCCCCACGTGCTCGCCATCCTGAAGAACCTACGGGCCGCCGACAAATCCAACTGGCACCACCGAATGATTGCCCGCGCGGCGCACATCATCTACGGCGACGCTGAACCCCGTGCTGGCGGTCTCGACCCAACCGAGCTTCAGGGTGTCGTGGATGCCAAGCAGGAGCTCACGCAGCAGATGTTTACCAAGACCATGGTCCTGCAGGTCTGGCGCCCGGAGTGCGAGCGAGCGGGCCGGCATTTCGTCTACACTGCGCGGTACACTCGCTTCTTCACGCAGATTCTTGAGCAGCTGGAAGATCGACCGAGTCTCGAAGCTCTCGCGCGGAGGGTCAGGAGGAGACCGCATGATATGTTCGAGCACGGTGTCGTGTGGCAGGAGATTTGCAATGCTTACCTGCGTCTCTTGCGCAAGCACGCGGACTTGTCTGAGGGCCTCGAGACCTCGACGTTCAGCAACATCGCGCACGAGGATTTCTTAGCGCGGAAAGAGCCGCTGGAGAGGTGGATGCAGATGCAGGACTCCGAGATGTCGGCAGCGTTGGATGTGCTACGGGAAGTGCAGGAGCTGAAGAAGATCAACCAGAGTCTGATGAAGCCTGGCCCGATCGACGATCTGATCGGGGATGCGTATGCGTACTTGTTCGTCTCAATGGGCAAGCAGCTCTGGGACGAAGAGCGCAAAGTCAAGCTGGAAGAGGAAGCACGCCGTCCGCCACCACCCGCCACCAACCCGCCGCGCAACCCAATGATGAGCCTCACCAACCTCATGAACCTCGACGGCATCAGCGACGCAGCCACCGCGGCCTCCACCCCCGTCCCGCAACCCGAGCACCCGGCGCAACCACGCAAAAAGACCGGTGTCGGCCGCCGCGAAATCCGCACCTGCGCCGAAGCCTGCACGCAGAAATCCGCCGCCCCGCCCACGGCCCGGACTCTCGCGGCGTCCAACACGAGGGTGCAGGTCGTTATTACGCCGCTTCGGGGTGCGATGGGAGATGTGTCGGGCGTGGAGAGCGCGACGGCGAGTATACATGATAGCGCTGATGATGAGAGTGAACTTAGTG
>JAABUV010008572.1_pt1:7500-10289 | contig 10289 bp, 9 predicted proteins | sample 5559971 | NCBI WGS metagenome assembly JAABUV01 (sample SAMN10711881, study PRJNA513362) | rock metagenome | isolation source: Antarctica rocks | place: Antarctica: Victoria Land, Knobhead nord | collected 2015-12-19
CCGAAGGATCACGTGGTCTGAGCGCCAGGTGAGAGGAGTGAGCGGGCCTTGGGCGCGCGGCCCTCCTTTCGGGGGGGGGGCCTCCGGGGGTCTCCCGGGGGGGTTCACGGCCCTCGCCTGGCGCTCGGGGGCGGCCAACCGCGAACCCCCCCCGATCGGCCCCCTATGGCCCCCGGAGGGGTCGGGAAGGGGGGGGTAGGATTTTCACCTCGCCGCCGCCCCCCCCGGCGGCCGGCCCACGTCCCAGGGGTGGTTCGGGGGGTGCCTACCCCGGAGGGTCACGTGCTCCGAGCGCCAGGTGAGCGGGGTGAGCAAGCCTTGGGCCTTGCTGGTAGGGAGGACCTCCGGGGACGCTCTCCCCCGGAGGGGCCACGCGATCCGAGCGCCAGGTGAGAGGGGTGAACGAGCCTGGGGGCTGGCCGGCCGCTGGCCACGCCTGGGGGGGTCCTCCGGGGATGAGCTCCCCGGAGGGTCACGTGCCCCGAGCGCCAGGTGAGGCGGGTGAACGAACCTTGGGGGGGCCGGCCGGTGGCCCTCCTTCCGGGGGCGGCTCCGGGGGTCTCCGGGGAGGGTTCACGGCCCTCACCTGGCGTTCGGGGCGGCCAACCGCGAACCTCCCCCGATCGGCCCTATATGGCCCCCGGAGGGGTCGGAAGGGGGGGGGTAGGATTTTCACCTCGCCGCCGCCCCCCCCGGCGACCCCTATCATCTTAGGCGGTGGGGAGGTACGGGAGCGAGATACCCTTCCCTAATCCTTCCTCTTGAAGCTGGACTTGGAAGGTATGGTAACGCTAGGTAAGGACCTCAGTCTATAAAGGTTTCGACTTCTCCTTCCTTATAGAGATGGACCCCTCTCGTAGGCCCTAACGGTCTCTTCTCTAGGCGTACCCTTGTCTCATGCCTCCTATCCGGAGGACAACGGGAAGGATGTCAGGACCGCTATTTGATCTTGCTCTAGCCGGCGGCGGTATACTATCCTATACTATTCTTCAGGGACGGGAGACCCTCCCTACGAGGGGTACCCTCAGGCTGAATGCCAGGTAGCGACGGTGAACGTCCTTGGACGGGCAGGCGGTATCCCGTCCTCAGAGGTAAGACCGGGGGAGTAGGTGACAGCCACCCCCTACCTAGATATCACCTTCGCTAGCCGGCGCTCACCCCCCCCCTTCCCAGCCAAGTCGAGGTCAAAAAGTTGAAAACGACCAAGTCATTCGGAACGGACCATTTTTGTCCAGAGCTCTCACCTAAAAATTCCACTTTTTGCAAAAACACGGTTATTTGAAACTTTTATTTCGACATGGCCATGTGCACATCAAATTAGGGGCAAAACATGGTCGGACATGTTGTAAGGGAAGGTCAGATGGACTCGGCGACCGAAATTAGTATTTGGCGCCGAGGCAACCTGGGGGGGTCGAAGGTACGGGTGGCGCTGTTCGGCCGAAGCCGGGCACCTAGCCCTCGGCCGCGTCTCGCCCAGGGGCTGGCCTTTCACCCTCGTAGTTAGGGGTACCCTGGGGGGGGCGGACATGGAAGGGTGCGTGGTGGGCTACGGCTGCAACCGGTCTCGAAGCCACGCACTTGAGGAGTGTCCGCCCCCCCTCGGGGGCTCCGGGGGTGCCTTGGGGGGGGGGGAGCGGACATGGAAGGGTGCGTGGTGGGCTACGGCTGCAACCGGTCTCGAAGCCACGCACTTGAGGAGTGTCCGCCCCCCCGGGGGCCCCGAGGTGTGCAATGATGTTCCTAATCAGCCTGACTGCCGACCGTGGGCCGAGTTACCCGGCACAGCGTATGCCTTCGTGGTAGGCGTTGGCTTTGGCTCGGGAGGTATGTCGCCCCATCCGACCGCCGCCGACTCAGCTCACCATCCCGGTGGGCTTCGGCGGTCGTTTCGCCTGAAGACCCATGGCTCTGCCCGTGGGCTCTGAGGGAGTCTGTGGATCTTTGGCCGTTGGCCATCACCAATAACGATGCTTTCGGGGGTCAACCAAAGCCTGTAGCCGTCTTCGGACGTGATGGGCGGCTGGTGTCCTCCAGCCGAGGGGCGTATGTCGTAGGGTGGGCCGGCCTTCCGGGTCGCGAATCCCCACGTCTATGGCGGACCGCCTCTTGGGGAATTCAGCGGGGGCAATAGGATGGACACTGGGTTCCCGCTGGTCACGATCACGGGAGCCCCTAGTCCAGGGGTTGAGCTGAGGCTGGACCCCGAATCACGCAGCTACTCTCTCTGCCCTCGGGCGGAGTTCGCGAGGCTCCGGCCTGGGGCCGAGCCTCGCGGTTAGGATAGTTACCTGGTTGATTCTGCCAGTAGTCATATGCTTGTCTCAAAGATTAAGCCATGCATGTCTAAGTATAAGCAATCTATACGGTGAAACTGCGAATGGCTCATTAAATCAGTTATCGTTTATTTGATAGTACCTCACTACTTGGATACCTGTGGTAATTCTAGAGCTAATACATGCTAAAAACCTCGACTTCGGAAGGGGTGTATTTATTAGATAAAAAACCAATGCCCTTCGGGGCTCCTTGGTGATTCATAATAACTCAACGAATCGCATGGCCTTGCGCCGGCGATGGTTCATTCAAATTTCTGCCCTATCAACTTTCGATGGTAGAGTAGTGGTCTACCATGGTTTCTACGGGTAACGGGGAATTAGGGTTCTACTCCGGAGAGGGAGCCTGAGAAACGGCTACCACATCCAAGGAAGGCAGCAGGCGCGCAAATTACCCAATCCCGACACGGGGAGGTAGTGACAATAAATACTGATACAGGGCTCTTTTGGGTCTTGTAA
>JAABUV010008574.1_pt1 | contig 10284 bp, 14 predicted proteins | sample 5559971 | NCBI WGS metagenome assembly JAABUV01 (sample SAMN10711881, study PRJNA513362) | rock metagenome | isolation source: Antarctica rocks | place: Antarctica: Victoria Land, Knobhead nord | collected 2015-12-19
GTGCTGCCGGGCGCGACGAGCGGAACCGGCAGCACCGCGCCCGGCGCGGCCGCCGCGCCGCCGGGCGTCCCCGCAGGCGGCGGCCTGCCGGCTGCGGCCGTGCCGCCGGCGGCAGCGGTGCCCGCGCCGACGCCGCCGCCCGCGGTGGGCACGCTGCCGGGCGCGCAGGTCGCCAGCTACTCGGCCGGGGCCGCGCCGCCGGGCGGCGCGCCCGCGGCGCCGCTCACATTTCCCGCCGCGCCCAATGGCGGCACGCCGCCGCCAATGCCCGGCGGCCAGAGCTTCCCCGCGGCCGGCCGGCGCATGCTGAAGTGAGCCTGGGCCGGCCGTGCTGTCGAGCGCCCGCCCTGCCCCTGCCGCCAAGAGCCTGGCGCGCGCATGCTGAGGCACGCCCTGGGCGTGCCAGGGGAGCCGGGAAAGACCTGACGCTCCTGTCGCGGCAGCGTCGGCTGGCAGAGCAGCCAAGCCTGACAGGCGGCAAGGGGTGTCCCGGCGGCCTGCCGGCGCTTGTGGTCTTAGTGGAAGTGAGGCCGAGGCTCGTGTGTCTGGCGGCCCTAGTCAACCCAGTTCCAAGGTGAGAATGCAGCAGGCTGAGAGGCTGCTGCGCAAGCAGCAACAAACGGCACTTTGCAGTTGAAGACGCATGCTGTACCAAACTATGCGAATATCATCGCCTATGTCAACTAATAACGTGGTCTTAGCAGCAGCGGTAGTGGACAGCGGTGTGGGAGCCTCAGCACTGAATGGTTCAGTCTCTCAACCCTGTCATGCGATCTGGTTGAGCAGACCGCGACCTCGAACATCCCAATGGATGTCTGTGGGAGGCTGTTGTGGGCTTCTGAGAGGTAGGATTGCGGGCCATGTTGGCCTCCCTTAGTGCATGGTTTATTGCTGGGACGCCCGAATGCTTAGCGCAAGACGTCGCATGTGCGTGACTGCTGCCGTAGGGTCCGTATCAGGGACTTGTGCACCGCTAGGTATGTAGAGTTATGCTGCCTTGCGCAGTAATGCTGCCTTGCGCAGCAAGTGCTGCCATTCTGTCCGGTCGCCAGCTTATGCGTGACAGCACTTGCAGGCGCCAAGTTGCGCAGGTTGCACAGTTTTTCCCATTTTCCCTGGGCTTTGCACTTGCATTGACACGTGTATTGGTAGCCATTTGCTGCAGGTCCAGAATGCGAAACCTGTGTGGTAGCTGCCATGGGGCGGTCGCTGCTGTCAGATGGGTGGCGGTGAAACAAGCTATGTTAAGCGCCCCGTCCGCGCCTGCTTCGTGCTCGCAACCTTATGTGCTATTTGCGTAAGTGATCGACTTCTTGCTCAGGTGGACTGCACGGCATACTAAATCCAAGCGCAGGCATGCGCACAACAGACGTTTCTTGTGTCCATGTGGCTTCACTCACAAGTGATACAAGTCCATTGTTAAATAGACTGACATCATCATCAGATGGCAGACTATATAATGGGCTTTTGGCTCCACAGCTGATACCGCTGACTTTCCTTGTGTCAGAGGTGAAAGGCAGCGGCCTGCGCCGCTCTTCCTCCAGCTGCAGACCCTGGTGACCTCTGACACTGGCCCCGTCCGCAATGCTGCTGCATCAGAGGATGACAGCGGGCGTCTGCGCGCCACGAGTAGTTGCAGTGCGCCTGCGCGGTGCTGTGCCAGCTCTGCGAGCAGCGCGGCGCCCCCAGGTGCACCCCCTTCGAGGCATAGACTTGGATCGATGGAAGCATATAGCACCATTGCGACAGGCACCGCTGCTGCAACAGGCACTCGTGTTAGCAAGTCAATGGACGAAACGAATTTCCTGCTCGCAGGTTGCGCGCCTGCGCGTGCGCACTGCCACAGCATGCTCAGCCCAGTCTGAGGCGTCATCCTACTTGCTGACGGCTACCAAGACGGCCTTGCGGAAGCTCAGCAAGGCGTGTGGCACATGCGCTTGCTTTAGGGTGTTGTGATGGGAACTGGTTCAAGTATGCTGCCCAACCGGTTCCGAGGCTCTGGCGCTGAAGATATACGATCTTGGGCAGGCTGACCTGCAAGGAAAGATGCGCACACTGAGCCTGGACACAGCGGGCACCAAGGAGGCTCTGATCGGGCGGGTGCTGGAGCTGCGCGCGCAAGCGCCGGAGCCAGCCACTGAGGTAACGCCCAGGAGGAAGGACGGGTTTACAAAGTGCAGTATGTTGTGAACGCTGGCATGTTTGCCGAGAGTCTCTTGCTGCAGCGTCGGCGTGCCGGCCAGACTAGCAATTTGCCGCACAAGTGCCTCCTGGACTTTGCTGGCCCCATCCACAGGCCCGCCGTCCAGTTGCTAGCCTGCACCCGGTACCAGCCTGGCCACGCCACTGCCGGAAACTTGCTCACCAGTGCCCCACAAGGGGAGCGCTGAAAATGGCCCGCATGGGGACTTGCCAGGCCGCAGTGCCGTGGGCGGAGACAGCTGTGTGACGGCTACCTGGGCTGCGCAGCGGGGTGCCCAGCTGGCGACGCAGCATCACTCGGGCTCCCACAGCGCCGCCAGCAGGCAGCGGTTGACGAGGCGGGCGCGCGAGCAGCGGTGCCCATAGGTCCAGGGCGCTGAGCTGGCAGGGTACCGCCCTCGGACAGCGCCCTCGCCCGGCCGTGCGCATACATGGCGCCGCGCCGTGCCAGCCCTGCTGACGCGCGCCGGGGCGCGCAGGTGGCTGGCGCGGCGGCGGGCGGCGCCGCGGGCGCGGCGGCGGGCCAGGTCGCGGCGGCGGCGGCGGGCGAGGTGGTGTCGCTGCGCGCTGAGTGCGGCCGCATGGACGCGCAGCTGGGCGCGCTGTCCGCGCAGCTGGCTGCCGGCGAGGCCGCGCGCGACGCCGAGCAGTGCGCGGCCCCGCCCCGTCCCTCTACCAGCGGGTGCAGCCAGCGAGGCCTGTCCTTGCCTTGGACGGCGGTGACATTGCCGGCCATGCACCAATACCAGGCTGTGTGTTCGGTGTGCGGCGGTGGGTCGCCTGTGGGCTGCTGCAGCTCGTGCAGCTGCACCCTCCGCCGGTTACAGGCACTGATTTTACGTGCAGCCATGCCGGCGCCGGCGCCGCGAATGGCGCCCGGGTGACGCCGCCGCGCCACGCGCGCAGCGCCAACCTGGAGGAGCTGGCGGCGCAGATGGCCGCGCTGCGCTGCGCGTGGCAGGCCGATGCGGCGGCGCTGGCCGCGCTGGGCAACCGCGCGGCCGAGCTGGAGGCCAGCGAGGCCGCGCTCGGGCAGCTGCGCGTGGAGCACGGCCGCTTCCAGCAGCGCGTCGCCATGCTGCAGCGCCTGCTGGTGGTGCGCCCGCGCGCGAGCGGCTGTGTGCAGATAGGGTTGGAATAGGGTTGTGACAGGATAGGGCAGGGCAGCTGCGCACGGAGCATGAGCGCTGCTAAATAGCGCGCGCTGGCCGTGCGCCCGCGCGCCCGCGCTTTGCGCGCGCGAGCGCCTGTGTGTGGTTAGGTTCAGGATTGGGTTGGATTAAGACTGGATAGGGTCAGGAAAGGGTTGTGGAGTTCACCAGAGACCTAGTCTGCGGCGACGCGGGGAGGCGGAGAGTCTCGTCAAGGTCGTCACGCTCGCCCGCGAAGGAGCGCGTCACGGAGAGCGGCCGATCCGCAGGCGTCGGCATGTCCTCCAGGGGTGTACGCGCGCCTCGTGCGACTGCCGAGCGCGCCTGCGCGCGCCGCAGGACCGCGACGGCGAGGTGGCGCACCTGCGCGAGCAGCTGGAGGAGTATCAGGTGGCGCAGCCGGCGCTGGCTGGCGGCGGCGGCGGCGGCGGCGGCAGCGATGATGGCGGCGCGCTCGCGCTGCTGGAGCGCCCGGCCGCCGGCGACCGCTGGGCCGGCGGCGGCAGCCGCGCGCGCGAGCTGCACTCCCACCCGATCCTGTGCGCCGCGGCGCTTCGCGCGCGCTCGCTCGCCGCGTCAATGGGCCTTGCCGGGCAGGAGCAATGGCCCTGAGTGACAGGCACATGCACGCGAAGGCTCCTCATGGCATGCCCTTTCAGGCCTGCGCTTCTGCTGCGTCATGTGGCGTAACTCACAGTCTCTCACTGTCTGTGCCCAAGCTGCGGTGGAAAGGCAGCCGTGCATTGCCGTGGTACACTGACTCATGTGCCAGGCTGCGTATGCTGGTGGCCGCGAAGACGGCATGCCTGATGCTGTGGACCGCGCCAGGGTTGCCGCGGCGACGGACGCATCTGTCCCGGGCCCGGACGCGCAGCGCTTCTCGGCCAACGGCGCCGCGCCGGGCCGCTTCGCCGACGTGACTCGGCGCCACGGCGCGCCGGGGCTGGCCGTGCTGGCCGGCGCGCAGGGCCTCGCCCAGGCCTGGGCGTCCTTCAAGCGCAGCGTGCCGCAGGCGCGCACGGCACCCCCTACATGGTTAGGTTAGGGCCCTGCTGATTCCCTGGCCCCCAGAGGCAGGGCGGGCGCTGGGATCGGCGAGGCCCTGTGCGCGCAGGGTTTGCGCGGCGCCGCTCCTGTGCAGCAGGAGGGTCGCATGCGTAGGGCACAGCGCGGCGTGCGGGAGGAGTGCTGAGGCTGCGCGGCCCTTGCGCGCAGGAGGTGCGGCTGCCGCTGGACTTGGCGGCCGCGATGCTGGCGGCCGCTGCCGTGCTGCAGGTCGCAGCCTGATCGAGCTCCTTCCCACGGCGGCGCACCCTGCCACGTCGGCGGTGCTTTGTTCTGCCGAACACGAACGCAGCTGGTGAGCCGATGGCCAGCATGACGAGAAGACTGCAAGTATATATATGAGACACAATAGAAGCGAGCAGCCACTGGTTGCAGTGCGGTGTTGGATACAGGGTGGCCAGGCATGGCTCGTGCGCAGCCAGCTGTGTTGTCTAGGCGTCTGTACATTTACCAGGATGGAGTGCGCACGGTCAAGGGCGCCAACGGGCTCAACCAGCCACTGCGCAATTTGGTTAAGCATGTCTTGGAACTAGAAGGCAGACATGAAGCACTCGCCATGTAAAAACCGGTCATGCATGGCACCATTGGCAAAGAACCCCTCAATAATCTCACAGGCTGCCTAGGCTTTTTGGCTCACGGTAAACAAGCCCAAAGGACGTTCCGGAACTACGAAGGAAGCCGCAAACACCCGAGAGGCAGACAGGCGCGCCGCCCCTCGAACTCGCAGGTCGTTACGCTGCTGTGGTTTGAATAGTATGTTTCAAGATGTGCACCGGCCTTGCCAGAGACTTCTGGCGCAGCGGTAGGCTGGCACAAGAAGTGCAGCCGCGACTCCCCTGCTCGCTGCCCAAGCCGTTGCTGGGGCTGAAGGGCTTGCATGGCCATTGAGAGTTGTGCATTTGAGCAGACTCTGCATGGGACGCTTCGCTAGATACTGACAAACCGTTTGGCGTTGCCAACAGCTCAGAGCTTCAACAACTCACGAGCCTCACCAGCGCCATGGTGCGAGCCCTGCGCGGAGTGCTGCTAGGGCGGTTGGCATGCCTTGCAAGCATAGACATGGCATGTGACTCCCCTCGTCCTGTGCTCACTTACTCAGACGCGCCATGCACAGGCGTCGTCCATGCGCGCCGCGTTCATTGCCTTTGCGATCGCACTGCTCACGGCGCTGGTCGGCATGCCGCCTGCGGCGCACGCCTCCAGCCGCGCCCTGAAGCAGTGGGGCTACGGCGACTGCTGGGACATCTTTGGCATCCGTGCGCCCTCCTTTCAGCCTGGCCGCTGCTCTGTCAGGTCAGGGACATGCAGCGACTGAAGCGTGGAATTGGGTGCGCAGGCTTTGACTGCCGGGACCGCGGCCGGTGAGGGCCCTCCTCCTCCACAAGAGATGGTGTGAGCTTGTCATGGTGGCCAGCTGCATCTGTGCGACTACGAGCAGAACTCGAAGCACGCTCGTGTCAGATCTGCTTCGCACCCCCTCTGCTGACGCCAGCCTTGCCGCCGGCAGGTATGATGACGACCAGCGCCGTCGTCGCGGTGAGTGCACTGCCCAGTAGCTGTGTCTGCAAGAACCTGGCCCCTGCGGCACTGCTGGTTGGCTTCTCTGCGCCTTTGCAGAGACATAAGCCGAGAGGCTGACTTGCTGACTATCCCTGGCGCTGCAGAGGGCGGCGGCGGCTGGCGCGACGGCGACCGCGGTGGCGGCGGCGACCGCGGCGGCGGCGACCGCGGCGGCGGCCATGGCGGCGGCGACCACGGCGGCGGCGGTCACGGCGGCGGTGGTCACGGCGGCGGCGGTGGCAGCGGTGGCGGCGGCGACCGCGGCGGCGGCGGCGGCGGCGGCGGCGGCGGCCACAGCGGTGGTGGCAGCGGCGGCGGTGGCGGCGGCGGCGGTGGCAGCGGCGGCGGCGGCGGTCGGGGCCGCTGATAATGTCCTGTAGCACCACTGGCCTGAGCAATACGCTCTGCGCAGAAGGCAACGCACAAGAAGCCGGCATGGATGGAGACAACCAGGAGTAGACGACTGCTGGCACCGTGACTGAGCTCAACGCTGTCCTGAAGTAGGGAATAAGCATGGTCTTGACGAGACTGTTCGCAAGAGCCGCACAGAAGAAGTGCTCATGCATGCCGCCTACAGGGCGGCATGCATGCCACAGGCTGCCACACGAGGAACGCACCAGCGGTGAAACACCCCTTGAAGGCTGGCTGCAAGAGTAATCATGCAAGTGCGCAGAACACTGTCATCACAAACACACAGTGCACTTTTGTAGGGAAGTGTGTTGCATGTTCGGCCAGTACCTGCTCTGCTTGCACTGACAAAAGCTACAGCCCAGATGCAGTGGCTCGGCAGCCATAGAGTGCATGGCGTGTGAGGCATGCTCGAGCACTTTTGGAAGTACCCGTGTACTGTCACGCATGCTTATGCACGTATAGGGCGCCAGGCTGAGCGTACAGCGATGCCTTGTGCACATAGGTGGTGTGCAATATGTGGACCACTGAACAAGTAGGCCGTCCAGGAAATTTGCTTGCAAGAACTACCACCTGTAGTAGTTCATGTGACACACTATCTGTCCATCAGCAGGGGAGCTTGCAACCCCCATGTCTGAAGGTCCTCACGGCGTCCACATGATTGTAGGAGGGCAAATCGGTCTGAAATCTGGAGATGGGTCTCTTTGCTGCAACACACCAGAGCTCTGCATTCATGATCTGTCATACTAGGCACATCTCTCTCTACAACATATGTTTGACGTGAGTGCAGCAGGGCCAATACCACTTCTACAACGCACTTGTCACTCCAAAAACCCACATATTTGTGCAGCATTGCGCAGAGACATGCCCTGCGAACCCGCATGCACGTGAATGATCAGTGCTGGCACTATGGCACTTCATGGCGTTGCATGGCATCATATGGCAAATCCATGCAGCTCAACCCTGGCACTTTGCACCACAAACTTGATACCAAGCCAGCCTGTCCTGTGCGCTCAGTACAACGATCAACACTGCACATGAAGCCCCACAACCTGCAAAGCAGCAACACCTTTAGGCCTACCTTGCCTGCCATTCCCTACGAAGCACAAAGGCCCGCACCCAAAACATTGTCAGACGGGCGAGCTGCATGAGCCACACAGCATGGCCTGGCACATTCAGGCTCATGCCGGGACGAGCTCTGTGTCCCCATCACTGCAGGCTGAGGCTGCAAGGCCACAAGCACCTGGGGCTCGCCCAGGTGCTGCCTGCCCGCCAGCCCGCAGAGCCGGTGCGCTGCAGAGTGGACAGCGCAGCTTCGCACTATGAAGCGCACAGTGACTCGCTCCCCATCGCATGCCCCTGAACACCCGCGCGCGCCTTTTCCATTCGCAGACGTCTACAACGCGCGGCATGTGCCTGCTTTAAACAAACGGTCGCTCAAGGTTCTGCGGGCAGGCCGCGGCGCATCCTACGTGTGCGACGCCCACATGCCGCCTGCACACGCCTCAGGCGAGCCCGTGTTCATGCCACCACATGCCCCTCACTAACCCCCCGTCCTCTCGCTCGCCCCCTGTCCGGCCCTCGCCGCCGCCTCGTCCAGGCCCTGCGGGAAGGCGGACGGCGCAGCCGCCCACTCCCGCAGCCCGCGCGGCCGGTGCGCGCCTCTGCACGGTCCCTAGCTAGATCCTAGGCCGCAAACACCTGGAACTCCACGTCGCGCGGCTCGCCGCCCTCGCCGTTCATCGCGCCCAGGTCCCAGGGGCAGGCGGAGAGTGCGACGACGCAGTCGCGCTGCGCGCGGAACACCGTGAAGTCGCCCGCCTTCTGCGCGCTGGGCGGCATGACCCAGCAGTAGCCGCTCGCGTCGGGCTCGGGCGTGACGTTCATCCACAGGTTGAAGGGCGCGGGCGTGTAGTAGCCGGTGCGCGGGTCCTCCGCCAGCGCCAGGCCCAGCTCGGCCAGCGCGTTGTACAGGTTGTTGGTGCAGCTGTCGTGCTCCTTGGCAGCCTCCTGCGCGCCCCGGTGGGTAGGGTTAGGTGTACCTGGTGGGCGCGGCGCGCCGGGGCGCGCGGGCAGGCCGGGCGCCGCGCGTGCGGCCGCGGCGAGCTGGATCACTGCTGGGACATACGCGACTCCGGCGGCCTTCGCAGCGCGCTTTGGTCTGCGCCGCACGTTGCCCAGCGCCGCCCGTCACAGGCAGGCCTGTGCGGGGCCACATGGGACACCTTGCTCCCCATGGCGACAGTGGCTGCTCGCAGCCAGGGTTGTCTGCGCACAGCGTCTCGGGCGCGGGCGCGGCCACCCCGGGAGGGGGCGCGCGCCTCGCCGATCTGGAGCACGTACAGGCCGTAGCTGCACGCGGCGGCAGTGGTGTCGTGCACGCCTGGGCCGCTGTCCTCCAAGAACTCCATGATGGGCGCCATGCTGGCCGTGTAGAGCATGTCGCCCGCCTGCGCGCGCGGGCGGGCCCACGCTCTAAGCTGCCGCCGCCCCGCAACCTGACCTCCAGAGTTGCATGATGGGCGCCATGCTGGCCGCGTAGAGCATGTCGCCTGCCTGCGCGCGCGGGCGGCCCCATGCTGTGAGCCGCCGCCCCTCTCCCACCTATCATCCACAAATAAAGGTGTGCAGTGCTTATACGGATGTAAGCGACCTCAATGACAACCACGGTCCATCACGTCAAAGGCATTGGCCTTCGGCACGCAGGGACTGGGTTCCTGCTCGATAGCTGCAGACGCTGCCGACCGCTGCGATGACGCCCACATGGCAGCAGCATGCTCCCATGCAGTTGCGCGCCTGCAGGAAATCTGCATGCCGGCGCGCATGCCAGGCGGGCCAGAACACACTGGCACGTCATGCCAGAACAGTGCAAGGCGGGCCAGAGCACGCTGCCACCCACCTGGGGCGTCATGCGCTGCAGCGCGTTGCGCGTGTGGTGCATGGACATGATCTCGCGGCCCCACTCGCCCTCCTCGGTGCTGAACGCCCAGAAGTCGACCACCTGCCCGCCGCCGTGCGCGCGCCCCTCACAGCTGCCATCGGCGTCTTGTGGCGCAAGGCTGCTTGCTGGATGCCCGTCACATGCATGGACGCATTGAGCGCAGGTCTCTCCCACCCGCTCCCTCCTGACCTCCTGCCAGACGAGTGAACACGAGGCTCGCCCCCCGCTTCCAGCTCAGCCTTCAGTGCAAGTCGAGCAGGGACCGCGCGCACTTGCGTGCCAAAGGTGTTGGTGATCCTGATCGTGTCGCCCTTCTTCACGTGCACTGCCTTGCCCTTGCCGCCAGGGATGCGAACGGTGCCCGCTGCCGGCGGAGCCTCGGCGGGGGCCACCGCCGCGGCCCTGACGCTCTGGTGCGTGGACCCTGCACGCCGGCAGAGGCGAGCGGGTTGTGCCAGAGGCACGCGCAGTATCGTTCCCGCCACTCAGCTGGGCAGCAGGGGCTTGTCCCGTCACCGAGCAGCTCGCGCACCCAACCAAGCACAAGCACGGGTACGCGCACCAGCGCGTCGCCAGGCGGATGGTGCCTTGCTGAGACGTCGCACGCACGTGGCGCTGCTGGCAGCGCCAACGTTGTGTGCACGGCCAATTGTGCACGGCGCGCACCGCTCACCTGTTCACACATATATTTCAGAGGCGTGTTGCAGAGAGAGCCCTACTGTGCTGGCGGAAACGAGACAGACAGCTGGCTGGCGGGTTGAAGGTGCAGGGAAATGGCTGTACTATGTCACTGCTGGGTGGGCCACGTAATACGCACCGGCACTGCGACTAGCAAGGAGCCTTGAGGGCAGTGTGCTGAGAAGCGCCATTGTTGGTAGCCTGCGCAACGCACACCGTCTTGCCGGCCAGCCTGCTTCAGAATCATTGCGTTGTTCCCAGCGGCAAGCAGCACCATAT
>JAABUV010008575.1_pt1 | contig 10284 bp, 12 predicted proteins | sample 5559971 | NCBI WGS metagenome assembly JAABUV01 (sample SAMN10711881, study PRJNA513362) | rock metagenome | isolation source: Antarctica rocks | place: Antarctica: Victoria Land, Knobhead nord | collected 2015-12-19
GTTGAATGAGTAATGAGATCAGTATCATGTGATTAACGAATTCTTAATATAATGTCAGAATCATGTCTAAATGATACAATCAATGAAGATCAGAATTGATAGTGCTTGATCTTTAAAGATAATTATAACTGAATATTAAGAATACAGAAGAAGATTGATACAAAAGCTTCTATTTATGTAATGTTCAAAGACTGCGTTAGATTTAAAAGAAACGTGTTTGTGACATGAGAAGAACATGATGTAAATGAACAAGATGTTGATGAAAGAAAAGAATGTTGAGAAAGAAAAAGAGTGTTGAGTCATATCTGAGTCAAACCTGAGTCAGATCTCGACTAGATCATTGACTAGTTCTAATCATTATGCAAAGAACTTGCTAGCGTTCATTGCAAATTGATTAAAGCTTCAGTCTTGTTTAGTTTTATCAATCTTGATATGCTCATAACAATTTATCAGTTCAAAGAGCATCATCTGATACTCAAACTGATTGTAACATGTATGAAAAGTTGTTTTTCATTCATCGCTCTTGCGAATTTGAATGCAATGATAAACGTTGTAAATATCAATTTTGATAAAGTATCTTGCATAAGCAAAGCAATTCAGTGTCTCAAATAGTAAAAACAATGAGTAATTGTTCTTTACTGTTATTTCATTGAGATCACGATAGTTCATGCATAAATAAAGACTTTCGTTCGACTTTTTTACAAACAACACAGATGCTTCTGCAGAACTACTTAATAAATGAATTCATTTCTTCTTTAGCGCGCTGTCTAAATAGTTTTGTATCACAGTGAGCTCATCTTGTGTCATCTTATAAATAGACTTGATGCAAAACATTTTGCTCTTCATCAGATCAATGAAATGTTTCATCTGATCATGCATGTTCAAACTATCAGAAAGAATTTCAGAAAACACTTTCTTGAGATCTTGAATAGCAAAGAGTATCTTTGATTCTTTCACTTGAAGCGCATTGCATCTTGCAGTCTGATGATCTGCATTCTGTGATAAGTCATCTGTAAATAGCAGCTGATAAAGCAAAGCTACATAAGTCTCTCTTTTTTTCATAGCTGCAAGCATTATCAGCTTGACAAATTTCAATGTCTTGCACAGATTAACTTGTATTTACTTTGCATGCTGAGTGCTGTTTCTTTAATATGATCAATGATGCTTGCGTTAATGAATATTCAAGTCAATCTCATTTAATCACAAGTAGTCAAGAATCATATCATATTCTCATATATTCACAGCATAAAACTCAGTGTTTCAGCTTTTGCAAAATTTCTTATGATTGATTAACTCAATATCAATCTGATGTGTATTATAGCAGAAAATTCAATGATCATTAATTGTCTGAATCTGTTTCAGAATTGCATGATTCTTCAATAACTTGTGCTCTTTTACTCATGATTGTGATATAAAATTTCGCTCAATCTCAGAGTCAATAAGACAGTGAGCTTCATGCATTCTTTCAGAAACATTTGTCAGTACTGATATCATCAATGCATGTGACAATCATCTTTTCGTAGTTATATTTAATGATTCAATGATGAACATCAAACTTTCTCTTTTCTCATTTCTTCATCATGATTGCAAGTCTTTTGTCTGAATGCGTAGTTAAAATACATCAAATTATCAATCTTGTGCTTCATCTTCTTGCATGATCAGCACATAAGATTGAATGAAGCAACATTTTGCTTGAATTCACTAAACTTGAGTGTTGCATTGTCTTTAAACTGTGTGCTTGAAGCAGAGAACTTTGAATTCTTCATTGCAACAATAAACTTCGTCTTTTCATGCAAGAATTGAAAACTCTTCTAAGACGCTGCACTTTCACTGTGCTGCAAATGTAACTTCAACAATGCATCAGTGTCTTGCAGATGCAAGTCAATGTTTATAAGATGCTTTAGCAGATCGACATAATTGATAAAGATGTATGAGATGCAAAGAGACTCATTCATGATGATTTCATTAATCTTTATTTGCAAATACATTATGCAAGTCTTGTTGAATATATGATAGTTCAAATCTGCGTACAGTTTGATAAGATATTGCTTGAAATTCGTGATGTTTTGATCGATTTGCTACTTTGCAGTCTCAAGTCAATGTTCTGTTTAAAAGTTATGAATTTCAGAATTACTAAGTTTAGCATGCAAGTATTCAGTGTAGTACTTTCAGTCAAGTATCTCATTATGATTGCACATGCTCATCACATGATCTCGTCACTGATTGCAAGACTTCTCTGACAAGTATGATGTAAATCATTACAGCTTCTCTTCTTTTGTGATGAAATCAGATGACGTTGCAGTTATGAAGTCTTTGCAGTCTTGCAGTCAGAACATCAAGAAGTCGTAATTCATGATGCTTTGCTCTTTAAACTTGTAAGATTAATTAGCATGCTTGCGTGCATTACTTTGATAATGATCATCACTATGTTAACATTGATGATCAAAGATTGATTGAATCTCTTGCTTGAGTTTCAATATGCAAAGTTGCAAGATAAGCAGTACATTCTGCGTCTTCAGATTCTTTAACTGCTTGCATACTTCGCTTATTAATTGTCAAAAGATATAATTTGTTTGTTCATTAAATTCTTGCAACTTGAATTTCTTATTTACATATTTAAATGTGTGATTCTCAGATCTGTTCTGATGAAACGATGAATTCTCAGTGTGAAAGAAGTTATTACTTCTTTTGATCATATGACTTCTGATGAGTCGCTGCATGTTTGACATTTCTTACTGAGCAACTTCATGCGAATGAAGCAATTTAAAACTGTGAGATGACGAGATCTTTTTACATGAAACTGCATAGTAGAAGATAATAAGATAGCACTTTATTGATGATAAAACTAATTGCTAAAAAACGAAAGCAAAAGCTTGCAGAGTTTTCATCTTCTGTCAAGTTACTATCTTTATTCACTCATTAATTTCTTTAATTTAATCTTGTGAGCTAGTCTTGCAGACACGCATCATTTATAGTCAATGAGATGCATTCTTTTAATTGTTGACAAACTCAATCATGAGTAATTATTTGAATCAGTCATTCTGCATATATGAACAGAAGAATCAAAGATATTGCTTGATGTTCTGATTAACTCATTTGCTTTGATCATTGATCTGAGAATGATAAATAATGAACAATTGAAGAAAAATGCTCAGTTGTTTGCAAAGAAACTTTCATAGTATAAAGATGAATTGCAAATCTTGATCAAATACTATGAAGCTTGATAGATCATGAGTTCAATATACTCATTAAATCAGCATTTTAACTGTCTTTTTGACAATGATATCTTCATCATCAATGATGCAAGAAATATAATGTCTTTCTTTTAATAATTTGCAAATGATTGTCAGAATAATGTTGTATTTACTTGAATCAAATAGATTGATAATGAAGTTCATTGCTATGTCTTGTCATCGCTGTTCAGATATCAATAAAGATTGAAGTAAGTCATTTGATTTATCTTTAAATGTTTTTAAACGTTGACAGATATAGCAGTTTTAAATATATTGATTTATCGTTTTTCACATGAATAATCAATAGTAGTTTTGCTTTATGACTTTCACAGTTCTAAGAATATCAGAATGATCAACTGATGATTGATCATGCATCTCATGAATCAGGTTCATTTGTAGAAGCTTGTTGAACAAGACTCATAGCTGACTATCATGATACAAGATTTTATTCTGAGTTCAACAATTCTTCAATTTGATATCTTCATATTATGTTTCATCTCTTGCTATTACTTTGCAAAGTAACGTACAATTCTCGTTGATTTCATTAATCTCAAGAATCTGTTTATAAATTGATTTATTGATGTTCTTTTTTAAATCAGCAATTTTCATTTGATTTGAAGTCAAAATAATGATTCATTGATAGTAAATGCACTCATCTTCTGAATCTCTGAGCACGACGTCAACTCAACGAGTTAATGCATTAATCTTGATGTTCTGTTTGTCAGATCAATATATTATTCTAAAGTTGAAATCAATGAGCTTCTGAACTTAACACATCTGATATTTGCTCAGCTTTTTATCTGTCATCAACAAAGTGAGCGCTTGATAATCAATGAACATCTTGATAAAAATGTCAGTTAGCTTCAGTTTGAATCATCAGTGTTCAAATGCTCAAATGATAATCAGAAGTTTTTTATCATATATCTTGTAGTTGCATTCAGCAGAAAACATGTTCTTGCTATAGAAGACAATTGAATGTAGTACTTCTTCATCATCATATTGAGAGAGAACTTCATCATTAACGTAGTTGAATGAGTCAATTTCAAGAATAGTCTTATGAGTTTGATCAAAGTGACGTAGTATAAAAGTCTTGATCATATGTTTCTTCATATGATCAAAGATGATTTGACAGACTTCATTTTATTTAAATATGATTTTCTTTTGAGTGAGTTGAATCATTGAACGAACAATCTTTGAAAAGTTCTTAATGAAGTGTTGATAGAAATTGCAGAAGTTAATAAAGAACTGCATCTGAGTGAGATTATTGAGTGTTAATCAATTAACGACTGCTTGCATCTTTCATGAGTTCATCTTCAATTCTTCAATTGATATCAAGAGTTTTAGAAAGATAGTTTTCTGAACATGAAACTCATACTTGTTGATGTCTATCTGTAGATCAGCTTCTCATAGTTTATTCAAGATCAATCATACATGTTGCTTGTGTTTCTTCAAGATCTTGCTGTAAATGATAATGTTATTTAAATAAATTTGACAAAACTGATGTAAATATTCTTTGAAAGTAATTGACTTGAATGAAATCTTTGCTCAGATTTTCATTCAAATAATGATGAAGTTCTAGAATTTCATTACAACTCATGTTGTACAAAGCAAAGACTGAAGATTGAACATCATCTTTAAAATGTATGACATAATCATGAGCTTAATGCAAAGACAAGATATCAACGTTCTTTTTAAAGAAAATGTTTAGAAACTTAAAATATTTAAATGATAAAATTGTAACTGAATTAACATTCTTACTTTATTGATAGACTTTAAGATTTTCTTATATTATGAATGCAGTCAAATAAAATTTCTTTTTCATTTAATAAAAATTTAGATGATGATTCTTATCATACATACTGTTTTGAGAATGAGATGAAAACTGAGCAAGAGTTGAACTGTTCTTTGAATGAATAATCAAAGTCGTGTAATGCAATTTTGACTCATCAGAGTCTAGACTAGAAGACAAGATTAACTTAAGATTTAAAAAGACATTAATTTTCTTTAAAGTGATGCTAAACACTTCAATGTCTTTGACATGAACAGCATGATCAAAGCTTCAAGCTCTTAACTCAATTATGTTAAGTTGTATAAAAGATCAATTAAATTAATCTGCTTAAGAAACAACAGAAGTTTTAAAGAAAAAAGAATTTCAACACTTGATTTTTAATGAGTATTCTTTTTAAATGACTTGAAGAATATGATTAAAAGTTTCTTGTTTCAAATGAAAAACAAGACTGAATGAAATTTGTTTCTTGTGAATAAACTGAATATTAGTTGATTTCTTGTAAGTGAACAAAAAGTTATATTACTTCTTGTGAGTAAATGAAACATTAAGTTACTTCTTGCAAGTGAATTAAGAATTGAATTACTTCTTGTGAGCGAACTGAAAACTGAATTGCTTCTTTCAAGCAAATGAGAAACTAGATTGCTTCTTGCAAGTGAACTGAAAACTGAGTTACTTCTTTTGAATGAATGAAGAATTAAATTACTTCTTGCAAGTAAACTAAATGTTGAATTACTTCTTGTGAGCAATCTGTAAACTGAATTGCTTCTTGTGAATGATCTGTAGATTGAATTGCTTCTTGTAAGTAATTCATGAACTGAGTTGCTTCTTGTAAGTGAATTGAGAGTAAGACTGAAAGAAAGCTACTTTGTTGACTTTAAATGAGAAATTTTCTTCTTGTTGATTAAAATCATAAATCTTGATGAAAAATGAGTAACAATGATTAAGATAAAAGAAGAAAAACAAGATAAGAATATTGTGCTCAAAATTAACATCAATGACGTGATGATGAAGTTATGATAAACTCATGATGATGAGATATTGACTTAATTTAATGACATAAAAGAATAGTTTTTTTATGTGTTCATTAAGAATTATTATGATTTCAATAATATGAATAATATCATTGATTAAAGCAACTTGATCATCAAATTCTTGAAGTCTGCAAAAGTGAATTAATTGATGCAAGAAAAGATGATGTTGTTACGCGAAGAATTTATTTATAAAGACATAAGCAAAGATTTTACTATTAATCAAAGCAAAAGCAAGAACTTTAGATTGAGCTTAACGTAGAATACAAAATACTATCATATGACTATTTTTAAATGTCAAATTAAATTCAAAGAGTTTCAAGACAAATTTAGCAGAAAACTTTCTATATGATTAAAGTAAGAGTGAAAAGATTGAAACTAGTAAACAAGATGATATATATACAAATTTCTGAGCATGACTTAGCTTAAAGACTAAACTTTTTTTATGAACAGTGAGACTTCTTCATTTATACTGACAATGTCATTGTCATAAATGTTCATGATATGCAAAGTGAAGAACTTCTTATTTGAGCATTCTTTAACAATTTTGCTTGAATGTTGCAATTTGCAGTAAAAGCACAGCTTTCACTTGTTGCAAATTTTCTTGATTTCAGAAACAATCAAAATCTTATTTTGAACAATAACAATGATAAAGTTTAAATTTATTGATTCATCAAGAAATAAAAGAGAAAAAGATGAAGATACTGTTGAAACAACAGTCACAAAAATGATGATTTTTGAATTCAAAAAGTTACTAGTCAATGCAGAAGCATTCTTGACTTTGATGAATGAAACAATGATGAAGATGAAGTAAGATTAATGATGTTTAAGTTGTTAAAGCTCTTCATTGATGTCAGAGAATGCTTAAATTCATTAATGAAAGATGAATGATTGAGTTTCATCAAGATTTCGTTAGAAAAAAATGATAACTTAAGTGAAATAATTAACATTATGCTTCAAACAGTCAATCAATGAGAAATTTTTCATCAAAGAACATTCTTTTTTTTGATAAAAGAGATTGTAATAATAATAATAATAATAAATTCATACATTCTTGTGACATCAATTAGATCGACTCATGAGAAACTCTATGCTATCTGTATTGAGTGAACAAAACTTTCTGAGATAGAAAATCACTCGCAGTCTACACGACTGCTTCACGCAGTTGAAACAGTGAGTTTTGAGACTATGTATCAAATTTGTTCGCGTTGATTGCACGTTAAAGAACGAGTGTTCTAGTCATTTTAAATTGCTTCAAGAGCTTCGTTTTCATCATCATCTTCGCTACTGCTCTGAGATTCTTCATGATGACGACGATTATTCGATAGTTCAAGAAGTCAGCATCTTGTAGCATTCTTGATCGCAAGTGCGATCAGTTCGAGCAGTGCATGAGTACATGCTTCGTCGTCTGATGACTTCATTCGCAGTTGCATCGCGAACTATTCGTGTTTGAAACGTTTCTAGAGTGCAGATAAGCGTTCAGATCTATGCGTTCGATTCTGATGTGCATTGCGAGAATGCTTTCTGCTTTCTGAAGATCATCACGCATCTTTATCGTCTTATTGCTCAGATGCGACCTTTGTGCTGAGATTGCGTTGACGTCTGCGACGCGTTCTCTGTACTTTTCTCATCGTTGATTTCATTGATCTTTGTGATACTGCGTTATTGCGATGCTATCGCTTGTTGAAATCGTTGTGAAGAAGAGAATGTGTCGTCTGCGTCTCGACTGTATCTTCGCACCTTCTCGAATGAAGACATTCAGAAGTACTATTTTCTTGATGACGAGTGAGCGAGGAATGACGCGATTAACTTTCGTCAAACGAGCGCGTATTAGTTCGCATGCTTGTCTGACCTCTTGCGTTCGACCGTCGACTCGACTGTGTAGCGTGACCTTGTCTTGTAGCATGTTCAGATGAACATGTAGCGAACTCATGTATGTTTCTGCCTCTAGAGTTTCGATGTTTACTCTTTTGAACGCTTCTGCTACGTGACGCAGAGTCTGATTCTGAAGTGTTTCTAGTCTGCGTTCTTTGCTCGACAGTTCATCTTTCTTGCCGCGCTGATGTCAGACTGACGCTTCGAATGCGATTTCTGACCTCACTACTGCTGAGTATACTTGCCTCGCTTTTGTGAAGGTAGCTTCTCATGTGAAGGCTTCGAGACGACTAAGTGTCAGCATTCTTGTGACGTGGTTCGTCTCTATTTGTCGAAGATGCGCGCCTCATCGCAGTCTATCGAAAATATGTTGTATACGTTGCATGCAACATACATAGGGCACGACCCCTATGCTGGTTTCCCCCTTAGGCTCGAGGGGTTACTCAGAGAGTTTCCTCGCGACAGGTTCACAGTTCAAGGCGGACGAGATCTCTCACTGCCCAGATTCCGGCAGTTTACTTCTTAAGCATGAATCGCAGGCGTATCGCAGTCGATTCCTTCTCTAATCACACCGACACGCGCTACTGTTCTCTCGGGCTATACAGACGGTGTCTTCGGCTAGGGGTTGACCCTACCACCAAGGCATTCGAGAGTCAGAGCCCAGTGAAGGGGTGAGATTCTCGAGGCCGACAGTCGCCGTCATTGTATACCACGCCCCGCAGGCGCTCGCTCCGCTTGTAAGGCGTGCGGCTCACCTGTTTCGCGTTATCTGTAGAGGTCTCCCTCGTGCAGACCGACCGTGTCTTGCAGAGATGTTCGTATGCTACACTCCTAACCAGGCAGCGTAGTCCGATCATTCTCTACTAACCCGCTTGTGTCCCTCTTCTCTTAACGAAGTCTTCTCGCCAGCGTATCGCCTACGTATAGGATGCCTGTGTCTGAACGTCTGTTAAACGGTATTAACGAGGCTCTCGAGTTTGCCCGTGTCGAACTTAACGAGGCTCGTGAGTTGCCCGTGTCGTAGTAACAGGCACGCAGTCTTAACAAGGCCTATACGTAGTTAGCACGTAGGTCTAAAGGATGTCCGTGATCCGAGTTCTTCCTGCTAATCACCCCCAACAGGCCAAACGCGAGGGTGTCCTGTCCCAGTTCTCGCCGTCGCGACGACGAGGTACTGAATCGGATGGTTTTCATAAGCGATTTCCCTCGTAGTTCTGCGTTCTATTTGACTTCCTCATCTGCGTGCAGATTGCTTGTAGCATGCGCATTGAGGTTATCGAAGTCTGCGCGGTCGCGAAAACTCTGCACGCGGCCAACGCACAGCGCTTCATCACCACGCAGCGCCTCGATGTCATTCAAACTTTTGATAACCTCTAGGCTCTACTGTAGCTAGACAGTAGGTTCGTAGCCAGCATCGCGTACAGATGGGTTTCATCGCTGGTCATCAGATAATGTATAAGATGAAAGACAAAGAGTGAAAGAAAAGAACAAAAGCTCAACTTTTATATACATGAATCAAGCAGAATCAAGACTAAACAGTAGTTTTATTGACTTAAGATTGCAGAAGTTCATGCACATGACTGAGATAATCAAAACAGAATTGCTGAAACTAGATTAAAATAACAATGATTAGATTAATGACTTGATTCATTGAACTGCGAAACAGGTTCAATGAATCAAGATTATTTAAGATATTAACGATTTATGTTTTAAATTGAGTTAATGATTTGACATCATGACAAAAAGACTCAATCTTTAAGTCTTTATAATATTATATTGTCTTCTTATAACTGATAATATAATCATGACTTCTTCAACACTTTAGCATTTATGTAGAAGTATCATAAATTGATCATGTTAACAAGCATAAACAAAGCTAGTACAAGATTGTTGATATCAACTTTTCAACTTTACTTTCTTTCTTTCTTTCTTTTCTTCTTGTTTCATTTCAGCAAAGAGAAATGACATGTCGAAGATATTGAGAATTTCGAGAAGGTCTCGATTTCACCAGACGAAACGATGAACACAATGGGAATTCAGTCACTTTGTCTCTTTCCAACCGTTCTTCAAACAACCTCACGAAGTGAAACTGTGGTTCTTCATCAAGGCAGTGCGCTCTTTGCGGATTCTCGTGTTTGGGTTCAAGGGATGTTGAAGAAAAAGGAGTACGAGCAGAAGTTGGCAAAAGCAGTAATGAATGCCCGCTCGAAGGTTAACGCTCGAAGGACTTCGTTTCCAACAGGCCCAAATAGTCCCATCGGAGGAAAGTTTTCTAAGGCTTAGCTCAGGCGATTCTACTATGATCTATATGATCTTTGATCGTTGGTCACACCATCAGTTGTCTGATTCTCATGCAGCT
>JAABUV010008577.1_pt1 | contig 10284 bp, 7 predicted proteins | sample 5559971 | NCBI WGS metagenome assembly JAABUV01 (sample SAMN10711881, study PRJNA513362) | rock metagenome | isolation source: Antarctica rocks | place: Antarctica: Victoria Land, Knobhead nord | collected 2015-12-19
GGTGTCGGCGCGCTTCTGAGTGGGGCTAACAGACCGGAGGCGAGGAGCGCGTTCACGTCCCGACCCCTGACCCAGCTGTCGTCAGGACGATCACATCACTGGCGCGCGTCTCCGCGCGCGCGGCCGCGCCGGCCAGGACCTCGACGACGACCGCGCTTCCCCGCACACGCGGGCCGACGGACCAGGGGCTGAGCGACGCGACGCGCAGGACCACGCCGTCGGCGTCCAGATGCACGATGTCCAGCGGCACATGAACCAGGAACAGATGCACCGACCCGCACGGCGCGATGACGAGGCCGAAGCCCTCCGGCAGGGAGCGGCGGCCCATCAGGCCCACGGCCCGCGCCCAGGACGATGTCGCGACCTCCACGCGATCGGCGAGCGTCGTCCCGCGCGATCGGTTCACTAGGCGGAGACGCCCATCCCCACTCTGCGGGGTTCCGCGCGCCGCGCGTACCGCTCTGACGGAGAGCGGGATAGTCCCCCACTCCTGGCCAGCGCGCGGACCCGTCGCCCTGCGCGCGTCATTCGTCCCCATAGCGATCGCGCTCCCCTCAGTCGCCCAACAGCGCCATCCCGCGCCCTCCGCAGCCACACTGCTCCCCGGCACCGTGTAGTGTACCGGATGCGGGCGGAGCGCGCCGCACGTTGTGGGTAGGGCGCTGTGCGTCTTAGGGTACGGGCGTGACTGATCCCTAAGCCTGCGAATAAAGGCGGTGTCGTCTAGCTATGTGTAGTAAAATACGTGAGTAGGGGATCGGGTGATTGCTGTAAGGCGCAGGCCCAGGTTGAGCAGGGCGGCAAGACTCTCAAGCTCTTCGCGGAGCAGCGGGGGTAGTCCCGACACGGCGGGGACAGGGGAGCGGAAGGCGCATCACGAGTTCGTGTACAAGCGGTCGAGGGCCCGGCTGGCCGTGCGCACAGCGAGGAGGACAATGACGACCGCGACGACCACCGCGATCATAGCGCACGCGACGGCCAGGGCCGGATGGCGCAGGGTCAGCAGGGCGAGGGCGACGGCGATGAACAGGCCGGACCAGAGGCTAACGGCCAGGTCGGCGACGCCCAGGGCGATGCGCGCACGCAGGGTCTGAGGCACAAGTTCCGCAGGACGACCTCGCGCCGGCCACAGGGCATTGGCGAGGATGGACAGGCAGGAAAGCATGGCGAGGCCACTCGCGATGATCGCGCAGGACAGGATCGGCGCGGCGACGGGGAGGGGCAGCGCCAGCGCCCCGCCGGCGACGCAGAGAGCCGCGAGCAGCGCGACGGGCGTCGCGTAGGCGAGGCCCAGCGCACCGACGATTGTCGCGGACGAGAGCGGCGCGCTGGCCAGGACATCAAGGGACGGCATCTCGCGCGCCCAGGCCGCATCCACCAGAGCGACCATCAGGCCGCCGCACGACATCAGGACGGCGACGTCGTAGATCGTCGCTCCGAGGGCGGCGGCTTGCAGGTGCGGCGCCGTCCCCAGCAGGCGCGCTAGGGCGCGCCCCCTGTGCTCAGAGAGCAAGACGGCGGACGAGAGGGCCGTCACGATGGCGACGAGCAGGGGGCAGATTGCCGTGAGGGCGCGGCCGCGGGCGATGCCGTCCCGGCGGGCGAGGCGCCATTCCCTGCCGACGAGGACGCGCCAGGGTACTCCGCGTGCGGCCGCCATGGGGAGCGGTGCGGCTGCCATTAGCGCCACCATGGCCGCCGCGTCCGGAGTTGCTCCGGTCGCCGTGGCGGCGCCGTGCCGGACGCGGCGCCGCCCCTCGCCCGGCTGCTCGGTATAGGCGGCCCATCCTGCAGCGAAGAGGTCGCGGGCGAGGGCCCAGCCGAGCAGGCCCGTGCAGGCGGCAACCAACAGGTCGCCACCCGCGTAGAGGACGGCGCTCGCCATATGGTGGGCAAACACCGCGGCGAGAGCGCGGCCGTCCCATGTGAAGGGGGAAACGCCCCATGCGCGCGCCACGGCGGCGGCCACGGAACCCACCGTACCCGCCACCCCCACGGTCCCGCGGGATGACAGATGTGCAATCAGATGCGACACGAGGACGAAGAGCGACCCGATCGTCGGTGCCAGTAGGGCGATTGCCCCACGCGCGTGGGCCGCGGGGATGGCACGGAGGAGGATGACACCGAGCAGCAGGCCAACAGACAGCGGTGCGAGGGCCACCGTCGTGATGATACACGCGCACGCGGCGAACCCAGCCACGCCGAGGTTGAGCGGCGCGGCGACGAGCGCCACGATCGGGATCCCCAGGGCGAGGAAGAGCGCCGAGAGGGACGCCGCGAAGCGGATCGCCTGCGCCGCCACGACGATGCGCGCGGGGATCGGGGCCGACGCGAGTATCTCCATGTCCGGGGTGTGGACGATGCGTGCGAAGGACCCGGCGCCCAGAATGATCAGGACGGCGTCGAGCGCCGAGGCGTAGCCCCCCAGCATGGACGGCAGGTGGCCCGCGGCTCCGGACGTCCGCGTCGCGTGGATCAGCATGGGCGCGAGATCTCTATAAGACGAAATCATCACGAAGGCAACGACGGCTCCGGTCGCTGCGGCACCGACGAGGCTGCGCAGCCACGCCGCGCGCCCCTCCGGCAAACCGCGGAGGGCCTGCCGCGCGTGACAGCGCAGCAGCAACATGAACGGCGCAGCGGGCGCGGGGCGCGGCGTCACGATGCCACCCCCGTTTCGCTTCCGGGCGCCAGAGCTGCCGCGCCCAAGATAGAGCGCTGGCGGTCGATGAGGAGGAAGAAGACGTCCTCGAGGGGCGCGTCTTCGACCGCGCCCACCATGGCGCGCAGGTCGTCCACGCTGCCGTCCGCGATAAGGCGACCGCGGTGGATGGCGATGATGCGATCGCAGAGCTCCTGCGCCAGCTCGAGGGCGTGCGTCGACAGGAGGACGGCCCGCCCGCGCGCCGCGTGGGCGCGGAGCGCGCCCTTCAGGCTCCGGCGCACCAGCGGGTCGAGCCCATCGAAGGGCTCATCCATGATCAGCAACGCCGGGTCGTGGACCAGCGCCGCGCACACGGCCGTCTTCTTGCGCATCCCGAGCGAGTAGCCAGCGATGCGCCGATCGGCATCCTCGTCCAATTCAACAGACGCGAGGAGGTCGGAGATCCGACGCTCGAGATGGGGGCTGTCGGCCAGCCCGTAGATTCGCGCCGAGAAGCGCACGAACTCGCGGGCAGTCAGGCGGCCGTACAGCGGCGGATTGTCGGCGACCACGCCGGTCAGCCTCTTGGCAGCGGCCATCTGGACGCGGTCTTGATAGAGGGCACGCCCGGCGAGGCGAACGCTGCCGGCTGTCGGGCGCAACACCCCCGTCATGATCCGGATCATGGTCGTTTTGCCGGCGCCGTTATGTCCCACCAAGGCCGCAATCTGCCCCGGCTGGATGGCAAGCGACACGGTATCGAGCGCGGGGCGCGCGGCGTGGCGGTAGGTATGGGTCAAATTCTCCACCTCGACGAGGGGTTCGATCACCGTCATCCTGGTCGCCTCACGGGTCTACTAGTGCTCCGTTCCTCAATACGGGTGTGCATAAAGCGCGCCCTAGGTGCAGCACATGACATGGGGGTAGCGTAAACACGCGGCGCCGCTGTCTGAATGCACGGGTGATCGTTATTGATGGTCGCATTGAGGAACGGAGCACTAGCGAGGCTCTGCCTCAGACCGACGAGATGTGCCGCAAAAATTCGATGCAATCGCAACACGTTCACCCGCATTAGATGTGCAGTGGGCGTCGTCTACCCACCCTTCCCCCCTTATGATAGAACATAGGAGCTATCAGTAGCGCATCGGCGGACGCTGGAAAACCCGTAGTGTGCGGAAAGCGGAAAAGCGAATTCACCCGGCACCCATATGTGGCACGTTATTTTATGTCGAATAGGTAATCCACTCCCCCGCTGGTTTCGCCGTGAATTGGATGACCGCGCACGAGGGGCGCCGATGAGTGGTGGCAATAGTATGTTCGTGGTCCTGATCCACTCAACGTCGACAAGCTTGTTGGGCAGCATGGGACGGCCCCTCACGCCCATGCCCTGCATGCGCTCGAGTCACGCTCCTGTTACCAGGAGTCGGGCCGCGCTCCCGATTGTGAAGGTGACCCGTGTATCGGGCGCGGCCCGTCCCAGTGCGCGCTCGATCGCACCGCGCAACTTCCGGTCGAGCCACTGCTGGTGGAACGCGTCGGGCACGGCGACCTCGAGCAGCACGCCTGGCTCGGGATGATCGCGCCTCACGGCCCGCGTCGGCTCAAACCATCGTGCGTAGTTCTCGGGGGTCATCTCGTCGCGGAGCTCGCGCAGTGCCGTCGACCAGAGCTCGTCGCCGCCGTCGATCTCGGGCGCAAGCGACGGCACGTTGGTCGAGATTGCATGCCCCCCCTCTCGCGCGTGCATGTGCGGTTGCGCGGCCCTCGCCCCCGATCGATGCTTCCCCATGCGGTCCCCCCCGCGTGGTAGAGTCTCGACCGGGGCGATGAGGCTCTCCAACGTTGCGAAGAAGTACGCCATGGGCCGCCGCGCGTCGCGGCTGCGGACACGCGCGAGCGCTTCGGTCAGGAGGGGCGCGAGTCCTGCGGGCGCGAGGTTCGCCGCGCGCATGTGGTTATACGCGCGGGTCGCCGAGGATCGCTGCGTGCGATCGCCCAGCGTCGCGCTCACCGGCACCATGAGGTTGGCGACGAGCTGGTAGGCAGGGTCATCGTAGCGGGGGATAGCCGGGATCTCGGCCTCCATGCCGTCGGCCTCGGTTACATCTGTGTGGGTGGGGGGTAAGGGGGTCATATCATGATCACAATCTGTTTGGGTTACGAGTTGGTCTGATTTAGCGGACGATAGTGTCCTGTCGTTGTCGCCGGGATTGTCCGCCGGTCGCCCTCGACCAGCGGTTATGTCGAGTGCGCCGAGTGCGGCCCACAGTGGGCGCAGGTCATAGGCGTGAGAAGGCGCCCTTCCCCCTTCGCGTCGCTCGATGATATGCAGGAGACGTTTCGCGACCAGGCTCGTCGCGTAGCGGCGCACCGTGCGCACGTCAACCTCCAGGTCGCGGGCGATTGTCTCCTGGGAGGGATAGGGCGGCTCGTCGCCCCATTGGTAGGACACGACGACCGCGATGAACGCCAATTCGTCGCGCGTGACGCCCAGGTGGGCGTGGCGTACGAGCAAACGGGTGGGCAACGCCGTGAATCCGTCGGCGAGCGCGGGCGCGCCGAAGCGGCGGGTGACGCGGGACATGCCCTCACGTCCGCTCAGTTGACAGCCCGTTTCGGCGACGGTATGCTGTTGTTGGGACATAGAATCCTCCTCGAGGCGCACAAGGCCTCCTGGGGGAACCGATCACCCTTCGACAAGGCGACCGGCCCGCGGTGAAAGTTTCGGTCTCCGGTCTGGCAACCGTGGGGGACCGAAACCGACATATTAGACTCGTACGTGGCCCGCCGGCTCTCACCGGCGGGCTTCGTGCATCATGCACGCTCTCCGTTCTTCCCTTTGGTCTTCGTCCTCCTCGAATCGCCCTGCCACGCCCAGGTTCAGCGGTCACGGTGGATGACTCGCTCTCGCCGTCCGTATCTCGCACGGTCCGCGCATAGTTTGGCCCGCCCTATCGACGATACAAACGTCGCGTGGGACGCCACCAGGTAGCGCGCGGTGCCGCTAGATCGCGACCGCCAGGCTGTGGCCAGGGACGGATCGCTGCCTCAGTATTGAGCGAGTATTCCAGGATGTCAATGCCGCCGCGGCGCTGTTTCATGGGGCGAGCGCGGGGCGAACGTCCCCTGTTCAACTCTAGTCGAGATATCACGAGTGCGGATCGAACGTCCCGAATGACGGGTCGGCAAAGGTGTCGTGAGCGCGGAGCGAACGTCCCATGCGCGCGACGGTGTGCCGAGGCGCGAGCGCGGAGCCAACGTCCCGTGTTATCGCGCCCCAGGACGTATCGCGAGCGCGGAACGAACGTCCCGCGTCGCTCATGACGGTCATGAGCCGCGCGCACCCCCGGTCGTCCCTTGAGAGGCGTCGGACGGACGATCAAGGGGCGGGAGCCGTCGGTTTTGATCGCGCCGCCGCTAGTAACACTGGACGCCCGCGCGTTGTTTCCCCGCGTCGACCCATAACCAGTCACCACGAGTGCGGATCGAACGTCCCATGTCTCGGGCAACGATGGTGTTCTCCAAGCTGCCGGGAGCGCGGGACGGGCGTCCTGTATGGGCATCGCGCGATAGAATGGGAGTGCGGGACGAGCGTCCCGTGTAGGCATCAATTGCGCGGCCGCCAGCGCGGATCAGCCGTCCCGTTTTTTCCAACCGAAGTCCTATTGCGAGTGCGGAACGAACGTCTACGATGGCGCGCTTCCAATGGGCAAGATGTGGATAACTTGTGGGTGATGTGTGGATATGCGGCCGTTTTAGGGCTGGGGAGGCAGCGGCTTTTTGCGGGACCGACCGCGCGTGCGCGGGGCGGTGATGGTTGCGGGTGGAGTGACGATGGCCGCGGGCGGGGTGACGATGGGCATCGACGGGACCGGGAGCCGCTGCGCCATGCTGGGTAGCGTCAGACACAGCGTCGCCTGTTGCCACTTCTCGGCCCAGTTATAGCGCGGCAGGCGTGCGAGAATATCCTGCGCGTCCGGCGTATATGCCCAGGCAGGTGCCAGAAGCGATCCACGTCCGTCGACTTCATCGGCGAGCACGCCATCATCGCGCAGGCGGTCGAGCGCTTTTTCCAGGCGGCGACGATCCTCGCGCGGTCGTCCGGGATCGCAGTGCGCCAAGAGTTGCGTGTCGTCGAGCAGGCACTGGACCGTGCAGACGATCTGCCTCTTGCGTGCGTGGGCGTCGCCACAGCCGACCAGCGTCACGAACCGTGCGAGGCGTTTCTCCCACAACTCATTGTGACGGTCGTACCGCACAGCCTTGTGCAACAGAGCGGCCAGGTGGGGATGAACCTCGCTGCCGGTGTCGATCCACTCACCGAGGCGATAGCGCCATGAGAGGATCTGCCGCTCGCCCGTTTCGAGACGCTTCTGCACGGCCCGGCCGATCACGAGCATCAGCTTCGTTTCGTACGCCTCGGCGTGCGCGCCGTTGCGCCGCTCCTGCAGTGTTACGAAGAGTCGGTCGAGGTGCTCCATGCTGGCGGCGACATCCGCGCGGTCCTCGGCGCGGTGGCCGTGCCGCACATACCCGCCGCCCTTGTTGCGCCGCATCTTCGGCACGAGGTTGCGGTAGTCCAGGACTGAGTCGGCATTGAGCCAGACCGTGCCGTCCGGCTGGTGGCGCTGATGATCGATGGCGTGGGCTAGCGCGATCAGGAGCACGTCGCCGTCGTTGTCGTCGAGCGAGCGCGCCACCGACCACAAGCTCGATTGCAGGGCGGCCTCATCGTCGGATGTGAGCGTGCCGCGCACCGTCGTCATCACCGTGTTGCTGGCCCCGGTCCACCAGTAGTCGGGAGCGCCGTCCGTCCCGAGTTCCCAGCCGCGTCCGCCGCTCTGGATCGCGGCGAGGACGCCGCGCACGGCCTCGAACCCGTAGGGCCGCTGGCGCGTCTGCGCGGTCACCGACTCGTCGATAGCCGTGGGTGGGGCCTGGGGCGCGGTCACGAACGCGTCGATGACGTGCGGCGGCGGCATCGTGCGCGGCTGCCAGAGCCACTGGTCGCCGACGCCGTAGGCGATGAGATTATGCGTCTCCCACCACCAGCGCACACCGGCGTGATCATCGTCCGCATTGCGGCACGCCTCGCCCCAGGCGTCGACCTGATCGGGGGCCGGCTCGACCGGTATGGCGTAGCGCCGCAACCACTGCTCGGCGCGCTCGAGGCTCGCGTAGAGGGCAAGCGTCTCAGGGGAGAGGCGATCGAGCTCGCGCGACGAGAGGCCAATCTGCTGGAGATATGCATCGGACGGACGCTTCCGTGACTCCCGCTTTGTCGCCACCTATCCCCCTTCCCCTAAAACGCGCGCTTCCTTGATAGGATACAGAACAGATAGGAACAGGCGCTAGGCTCCGTCCACAACGTGCGCGGCAGGAAATAAAATAGTAGAACAGGTGGGACGGAGCCTGCAACTGACGTTGCATGGCAAACCACGTCGACCGCGATCTAGTGATAGTAGCGTCTACGACGCTGCGGCGGGCCGAATCTTGGCGCTGCAGTGTCCGTACTCCGCCATGCGATCGTACTCGCAGGTCTGATTCCGCAAAATCGGGTGCAATCAACCCGACCTTGAGCGGTCTATGTCATGGTTAGTGATAGGATGGTCCGTGGACAATGCGGTCTCTTCTCAGCGTGCGCCATGGTGGGCCGGTGAAGGAGGACCTTGCAAGCTATTGTGAAACGGACCGCGTAGCATTGCCCACGACCATCTCATGGTCGGCCGTGAGATGGTTACCGTCGCTGGCCTCGCGCAGCAGCTTTGACGTTTCCCTATGAGGTCGCGGAGCCGTATCCTCGCGGTGACGTGGGCGTCCCCGAGCGCAAAACGGCGGCGACCATCTCCTGGTTGGCATGGTATGGTCATCGCGCGCGTGGGCGTGTTACCATTTAGAGAGAACGTATTAGGAAGGAGGTGCCGCAGTGAACGAGGACACGACGCAGATCAAGCAAGGTTCCCCCGGCGACCACAGATCTCCATTCGAGGCCATCAAACAGTTCGACGACAACGGGAACGAGTGGTGGTCGGCCCGCGCGCTCTCCAAGCTGCTGGAGTATTCGCAATGGCAGACCTTCAAGGCGGCCATCGAGCGGGCCATGGCGGCGTGCGCCAATGGCAACGTGGCGAAGGTCGACGACCATTTCATTGCTATCCATGAGATGGTCTCCATCGGCTCGGGCGCCAAGCGCCGTCTCCCCTCCTACCGACTCTCGCGGTACGCCTGCTACCTCATTTTCGAGAACGGTGATTCCTCCAAACCGATGGTCGCGCTCGCCCAGTCCTATTTTGCTTTGCAGACGCGACGCCAGGAACTGGCGGACCTAGCGTTGCTCCCCGAGAGCCGCCAGCGCCTCTATCTCCGGCAGCAGGTCAGGGTGGACAACAAAGACCTCTCGGCGGTGGCTCAGGACGCCGGCGTCCAGACGCCGGCCGAGCACGCCGTCTTCCAGGACCAGGGCTACAAGGGGCTCTATAATGGTCTGTCGCGAAGGGGTATCCACAAGCGCAAAGGGCTGACGGGCGGTCAGGACATCCTCGACAACATGCAGAGCACCGAGCTCGCGGCTAATTGGTTCAGGATCACACAGACGACGGATAAGTTGCGCCGCGAGGGTATCGAAGGCAAGGACAACGCGAATCGAGCACACCGCGACGTGGGGCGAGTCGTGCGGGATAGCATCGCCCAGTTGGGCGGCGCGATGCCGGAGGACCTGCCCACGCCCGAGAAGAGCATCCAGCAATTGGAGCGCGAGCAGGCACAGCGGGATTTGTTGCAGATACAACCCGCGCTCTTCCAGGAGATCGTCCCCGAGGAGTAGGCGCCCTTGCCGTGATGACCATTCGCGGCATGTATCCACCAGCAGCCTGACCTGGTCGTTGTCATCATCGATCGTGCGCAGCAGGCGGCCGAAGACCGCCTGCGCATCGCGCTACTCGACGGCCGGACGTCGCTTGTCATGATCAGTTACATCTCTATATTAGTGCGGTAGGGCGTAAACCCCAGCACCTTTAGGGCTGGAATATAACTCTATCTTTGCACTTTTCGATTATGGTCAAGTAGGACAGCCTTCGCGTTCTATATGTTGCGTTTTCTCGTTCCTCTACCTGCAACATGTGGTAGTCAAATAAAAAGTGTAAAGATAGAGTATAAGCCCTTTACCCGCTTCAGCAGCTTTAGCCTGCACGAGCGGTTGGCGCGTACCGATCCCGATGGAGATACCGCGAGTTGATAGACTGAGAAAGAGGGAGATAGTTCATGTTGGTGCGCCAGGCATTTCGCTACCGCTTGTATCCGTCCGGTGAGCAACGTCACCAGTTGGCGGTGCAATTTGGTCATGCCCGGCACGCCTACAATTGGGCTCTTGCGTGCCGGCAAGAGCACTACCGGGAAACCGGCGTAGCCCTCTCTTTCTACGATCTCAAGCGCGCTGTCACGGCGCTCAAGTCTGAGCCCGATCACCTCTGGCTCAAAGAGGCCGATAGCCAAGTGTTGCAAGCCAAGGTAGCGGACCTGGAGAAATCCTACAAAGGCTTCTTTACGCATCGAACAGACTTCCCCCGCTTCAAGACCAAGAAGGACCGGCAGAGTATCCGCTATCCTCAGCGTTTCCGCTTCAAGGACAATCGCATCTACCT
>JAABUV010008579.1_pt1 | contig 10283 bp, 10 predicted proteins | sample 5559971 | NCBI WGS metagenome assembly JAABUV01 (sample SAMN10711881, study PRJNA513362) | rock metagenome | isolation source: Antarctica rocks | place: Antarctica: Victoria Land, Knobhead nord | collected 2015-12-19
CTACGGCAACATGCTGCTCAGCAGGTTTCCGATCGCATCTTTCACGAACTACGATCTCTCACACCGGAAGCGGGAGCGGCGTGGATGTCTGCGGGCGGACGTCACGCCAGAGGCGGGCCAAGAGGTGCACCTATTCAATGTTCACCTTGGCACCGGTTTCATGGAGCGACGCCACCAGGGGCGGGCATTTCTTTCGCTGCTGGAGACGGCGGAGGTGAGCGGACCGCGTATCGTTCTGGGCGATTTCAACGAGTGGACCCGCGGACTGGCTTCGCAAGGATTGTCAGAGGCGTTTGAAACATTTGAGCCCGGGGCGGCTTTGGGCCGATCGCGAACCTACCCGGGACTGTTGCCGGTGCTTCATCTCGATCACTTCTACTACGATCCCCAGCTTCGGCTGGAGTCCATCCGGCTCGTCAGGACGCCCGCGGCGTTGATCGCATCGGATCACCTTCCCCTGATAGCTGAGTTCGTGCTCGACTCCTGACGCCAGAGAGAGTAGGGGGCGAAGCGAGGGCCGCTACACAACGCCGAGGATGTTGCGGTCAGCATCGACATCGATTGTGACGGCGCGCGGGACTTCTTGGGGGGACCGGGCATGTGTCATCGGAAAACTGGTTGAGTGCGGCCACGGTAGGCAGGCCGAAGCCGCGCAGCATTCGGATGTGCTTGCCGAGTTGACGAAGCCGCGTTCGAGCACGCTCTCCCCTACCGCGGCGCGCCGCGATATACGAAGATCTTCGTTGACACATACGAACATCTTCGTATACTGTTTGTTCATGACGAACAGACGTGAAGTTCCGAAGCCCACGGAAGGTGAACTGGAACTTCTAACGATCTTGTGGGATCGCGGAGAGGCCACGGTGCGGGAGCTGTTCGATGCCGTGAACACCCGACGTCAGGTCGTTTACACAGGTGTGCTGAAGCTGTTGCAGATCATGACCGACAAGGGTCTTGTGGAACGCAATGAAAGTGAAAGAGCCCATGTTTACCGATCGGCTGTTGCAAAGGAGGAGACGCAACAGCGTTTTATGCGAGAGATCAGCGACCGGTTTTTTGCCGGGAGCGCAGGCAAATTGGCGCTTCGTGCTCTGGAGATGGAAGCCGCCAGCGAAGAGGACCTGAACGAGATCCGGAAGCTGCTGCGCCGGAAGAGAGAGAAATAGTGAGGAGTCGATGATGGAATCCTTCAACTGGATGCGTAGCGGCGAAACGATAGCCCTCGGATGGACGCTGCTTCACTTCTGCTGGCAAGGTACGGTGCTCGCCATGCTGTATTCCCTGGTTCGCCGGTTCACCACGGGCGCACCCAAGAGTGTGCGTTACGGGATCGGGATGACGATGCTGGCGCTGATGACGTTGACCGCTGTGGTCACCTTCATCGAACAGGAACGGAGGGGAGTGCACATCGTTCGCAATGGGCAAAGTGTCGCGGCTTCAGAGCTTGGAAGCATCCATCGCACCATGATCCATGCGCTTCCGCTTGCCGCACCTGCATTGGAAAGAGGTGAACTGTGGATTGGCTGGAACTCTGACCTGCTCCTTCCATGGGTGGCGCGTACCTGGATGACTGGAGTTCTGCTTCTTGCCTTTCGCGCGTTGGGGGGATGGTGGCGGCTTGAGCAGATTCGCCGCGAGGCCGGGAGCATGATCCCTGTGGAACTGGAAGCGAGCTTTCGCCGCCTTGCAATGCGTCTGCATATCGGTCGGAAGATAGTGCTTTACCTTTCGGACGAGGTGATCTCGCCGCTGGCGATGGGCGTCTGGCGGATCGCAATCATCTTTCCGGTCTCGGCCGTGATGCAGCTCTCGCCAGCTCAACTGGAGGCGGTGCTGGCGCACGAGATGGCACATGTGCGCCGGTGGGATTACCTGGGCAACCTCCTTCAAACTGCAGTGGAATGCCTCTTCTTCTTTCACCCTGCCGTGTGGTGGGTAAGCCGGTGTACACGCGATTTGCGCGAACTCTGCTGCGACGAAGTCGCGGTAAGGAGTTGCGCGAACCCTGCGGTCTATGTCGAAGCTCTGCTGCAACTCGAGGAGGAGCGCACAAGACGCCTTCACTTGGCGACGGCGCTTCATGGCCACGGCGGAAGTTTATTGAGACGAGTCAGGCAAATTCTCGGGGAGGAAGTCACCATGGAACGTCAAACGATGTGCGGCGCGCGTATTGGAGTGGTCGGAGGGGTGGTACTGGCCTTGATTCTGGGACCCACCGTTGCAAACGGACTCAGGTCGGTTCCCACCAGCACGCCACCGCCGATCACACAAACGGGACCGCCCAGGGTGGAACCGGTGGCACAACTCACCGTGACACCGAAGTCCAACAGACCGCTGCCACTACAACAGGGGACGATCAAGCGCGATATCGGTGTCACTACGCCGCCCGCGCCCTTGGTTACCCCCGGAGCCTCAGCCGTTGCGATACCTGCGGCGGAGTTGGGCCGGAATGAGAATAAAAACCAGATGGGCACGGATTACCTGGACAGGATGCGGGCTGCCGGGTACCGGCTCGACCTGAATAAGGATCTGGACACCATTATTTTTATGCGTTCTCTAGGACTGACACCTGACTATGCGAAAGCCATGGCCCAGGCCGGTTTGGGGACTCCATCGGTCCACGATCTGATCAGCCTCAAAGCGGTCGGTGTCACGCCAGAGTACGTCGCAGGTCTCAAGAACTCGGGTATTGCTGCGACAGACTTTCAGGACGTGATCTCCGAGAGAAGTTTGGGCATCACGCCCGAGTATGCGAGAGCGATTGCCGCCTTGGGCCTCGGGGCTCCCACGGTCCACGATCTGGTGGGTCTGAAAGCCCAAGGGATCACCCCGGAATTCGTCACTGAACTGAAAGCATCTGGAATTGACGCCACTGATCTGCATGACCTTGTCACGATCAAGGCGGTAGGGTTACACCAGAGTATGCCAAGGCTATCTCAGCCGCCGGATTTACGGGATTGTCCACCCGCGATCTCGTTTCTTTGCGAGCACAAGGCATAACACCCGACTATGCGCGCTGGTTGAAGCAGACCTTTCCCGCCGCAGGAATGGATGATCTGCGTCAAGCTGCGACGTTCCATGTCGATGCTGATTTCGTTGCCAAAGCCAAATCGCATGGGTTCAACGACGCCAGTCTCAGCAAGCTGGTGAAATTGAAGATGACCGGTCTTCTCGACTGATAACCGACTGACGAGTACGGGAGATACGCTATGAAATGCCTTCTTACGACCTTACTGATGGCGGGTTTTGCTGCGGGTGGTCAAGCCGAGACTCTGTCGGGCCTCTGCATGATTTCGACGTCGCACAACGGGGACGCTGCTGAAGTGATCTTTCGCAGCAGCGACTGCGGAGTTGGAAGTCACAACTGCAGCATGTCGGATAACTCCAATACCGCATGGACCCGGTGGGCCGGCGTCTCTTCCGAAGCGCTGAAACGAGAGGGTGCGCAGATCAACGCGCTCATGAGGGGCGACCCTGGCGATCTTCATTGTTCCGGGACGGTACACGATGGCATCCTGGCTGGCAGATATGAGTTCACGCCCAATCCTGCCTTTTCGCAGAGATTGGCTTCAATGGGCTTCAACGACATCACGCCGCGCAAGCAGGAGGCGTTTCTCATGCTGGATGTAACAACCCAGTGGATTGAAGACATAAAACATGTCGGGGTGACCGGACTTACAACCGACAAGCTGATGGGACTTCGAGCCCTTCGAGTTGATCGGGACTATATCCGGGCAATGTCGGCCGCGGGTTACACAGAGTTGAGCGCTGACAAGCTTACCGCTATGAAAGCAACAGGAGTGACACCGGACAAAGCCAAAGAAGCGAAGTCTCTCGGATTCCAACCAACGGAAGAAGAGCTGATCCAGATGTGCATTTTCAAGATCGATCGACCCTTTGTGGAACGTATGAGGGCTAAAGGTTTGATCGACCTGACACTCGCGAAGCTGATCAAGATCAAAATCTTCAAGCTTGAGGACTGAAGTCATCCTGGCTAGCACGAAGTCATGCGGCAGCCCTGGTGGAAGACACCGCTCGCTGCGATCTTTGACTCTTGGCACCGGGGTGCTGGGCGAGCCCCGTCCCCAAGGTGTGAAGCGCATAAGTTTCAACGCGATGATGGGGACGGAACGCCGGGGAGGGCTCGAGTCACGTTTTTGCAGTTCGGGTTTTTCCTTGGAAGGATCCATTAGCATGCAAACTCCCCCATAGGGTGCATTGAGCCTTTTTGAAGCTCATGGCACCATCCCTCCATATGCGCGTCAATCTTATCGCTCAAGTGTCCCTTCCGGTTGATCCAAGTGTGTCGAAGTTCCCCCTCTCGTTGACGATCCGACCAGCTTGGGGTCTGCCTGGCGACTTTGAGTACCCCACAGATAGGGAGGCTCTGCTGCGGATGCTCCATCAAAAGACGGAGCTGCCTTCCTCTGTACTCGATCGCTTCCGAGGAGATCTGCGCCTCCGCTCCAGTGTTCGGTTACTCGGCGTGGAACTCAGCGATCGTCACCTAACCGAAATCGGGTACTTTGTCGACTGACTGCTGCCTTGCTTCACGCGATTCGTCTCCCTCGAAACGCCTGTTGAGAGCAACTCATTCCCCGCGGGCAGCTCAAGCGGCGCAGTTACGGGCGAGTGGCCGATGGTTACGGTCTTCGATGGCCTCTCTACCTTGACGTGCAACGTCACGATACGAACGGAACTCGGGCGACCGACTTTTGTTCGCGCAGAGCTTGTGGAGGACGGCCCCGTGACCCGCATGACGCGCCAGCACCTCACGTGGTCCGAGTCGAGCATCACGGTAGAAATGGCGGAGTTCGTGGCCTGTGATGCTGTCGAGTTGCGATTCATGATCGATTGGAATGAACACGAGCAGATCCTGAAAATCGAGATCCCAACCAAATTTACAGCGCCCAAGCTCTTTGTGAAGGTCGCGGGTGCGGCGCTCGAGCGCGGTACCAACGGGAATGAAGAACCGTATCAGGATTGGGTTGCTGTGCAGGGTGAACTCAATGACCAGACGCATACGCTGGCGCTGGTCAACGCGCAGACGTACAGCTATGAGTGCATGGACGGGCTGCTTCGTACGGTTCTCGTGCGTTCCGCACCGTATGCGCGACACAACCCTAACAAACGGGAAGACAATGACAACGGTGTGAACGCCTGGCAGGATCAGGGCCGCCAGGAGCGCACCTTCTGGCTACTTGGAGGAAGGGGGGACTACAACGGGTTAGGCCTCGACCGGCGCGCCATCGAACTCCAAACACCGGCGGAGTACGTGCTGGATTCGCCACACGGGGGCACGGAGTCGTGGGAGCAATCGTTCCTTGAGCTTGGGCCACGGCACGTGGAGGTGCTTGCCATCAAGCAGGCGGAGGACGGCAAATCCATGTTGGTCCGTATGCAGGAACGCTCTGGCAAGGAGACAACGGCACATCTTCAGAGCGTGGCGTTGAAGCTGAATAGCGACATCCCGCTCGCGCCCTGGGAACTCAAGACCATAGCCATCTCACCCTCCGGCAAAGTCACTTTGGTGTCGATCATGGAAGCCTGATCGGTAACACTGTTTCAGTTCGTGTATGGATTAACTGAGCTAAGCAGAAGCGAAGCATTGAGGCACCGCACGAGCATGTTCAATGGCCCTTTCGCCTGCCCGCTCGTTCTTGTGGTTCACACGTCCGCTTGTTGAACAGATCTCCGGCTTGATGCGATCGAAGGGCGTCTCACCGATGAGATTGCGTCGAGCAAGCTCCGCGATACGGCCTCGATCTGCTGATCGATCATGCGAGTGAAGAACGGAAGGGCGATGGTCCGCTGACTCTCGGCTTCGGTGACAGGGAGCGGAAAGCGCGTGGGAATCTGCGAGAAGGCGGGCTGTGCGTGAATCGGCGCAAAGTATCGGCCGCACTGGATTCCCCTCTCGCGCATTTTGACAACCACGGCATCACGGTCCGTCTGGGTGAATCTCGCTGCGAGGCGGACAACGTAGACGAACCAGCTGATGCGCTTGTGCTGGAGGGCAGAAGGCGGGGGAATCAAGGCTGGGTTGCCGCTTAGAAGTTGCTCGTATCTGCGGGCAGATGTCTCTCGATCTTCGAGTATGGATTCGAGTCTATGCATCTGGGCACAGCCAAGCGCGCAATTCATCTCGGAGAGCCGGTAGTTATAGCCGAGGATAGAGTGCTGATGCCAATCGTCGGAGTCGTAGCGGCCCTGGTTCCGAAGCGCCTTGATCTCACGCGCGAGATCTGCGTCCCTGGTCAGAACCATGCCGCCTTCCCCGGTGGTGATCTGTTTATTCGGATAGAACGCCAGAACGGAAGCGTCTCCGAAGGAGCCGACGCGCTGGCCGTTGTAGGAAGCGCCGATGGCTTCGCAGGCGTCCTCGATGATGCGTAACTTGTGTTTGCGCGCGATCTCCAGGATTTGATTCATTCCGGCGGGAATTCCAAAGGTGTGTACCACCATGATGGCACGGGTGCGGGCGGTGATGGCACGCTCAATCTGAGCGGGGTCAAGGTTCAGGGTTGCCGGTTCGATGTCGATGAAGACGGGGACCGCATTCACATAGCGGATTGCGTTCGCCGCAGCGATGAAGGTGAATGAGGGAACGATCACCTCGTCGCCTGCGCCGATGCCCAGCGCACACAGACAGAGATGAAGACCGGCGGTGCCGGAGCTCACAGCGAGCGCGTGCGGGACGCCTATGTAGGCTCCGACGAGTGCTTCGAACTCTTCCATCCTGGGGCCGAGGCTCAGGCGAGAGCTTCGCAGAACCGAGACCACAGCCTCGACCTCAAGATCCGTGATGTCCGGCTGCGAAAGAGGAATATCTGTCATGCCGAAGTCTCGGAGCTTAGCTTGATCAGGAGCTTGTCCCTCGGGGGCAGTGTCGTGAGGACGCGTAGGATGCGATCGGATGCGTACCCGTCTCCGTACGGGTTGACCATACCCCGAACCTTTTGCGTGAACTCGGTGCTTCGGGCCTCACTAACCTTTTGCAGAATCGAGTTCACCGAGGGAGCGGCGTCGAGGACGTTAGGTGGCCGCTCCCTCCCTTGCTGCCTCAGGCCCACGTTGACGGTCGGCAGAGCAAAGGAGCCGGTCTCCATGATGCCGCTGCTGGAGTTGCCGATCATCATCTGCGTCTCCCGCAAAAGGCTCCAATACTGCACAGCGGGGAGGTTGACGAACAGGCGTCCGCTTCCACGCAGGCCCAGGAACATTTCTGTGCGTTCTATGAGCGAGCGGCTGCCCGCGTCGGCGTTTGGATAGCAGAAAAGGAGTTGGTCGGGAAGTGTGGAGAGAGCTTCAAAGAGTGCATCCGCCTCTGCGATTGTGTCCGAGAGAAGGGTGACCGGATGGTAGGCGACGAGAACGGACGGGCTGGCCAGGTCAAGGCCGAGCCGCTGTTCGATCTGTTCGCGGTTCAGCAGATCGCTCCTTCGGAGATGATCGAGCGATGGTGCTCCCGCACGGTGGACTCTCCACGGCTCCTCTCCCATGCTGATGACGCGCTTCCGCGCATTCTCGGTCGAAGTGAAGTGGATATGGCTCATCTTCGTGAGGGCGTTGCGGACGGCATCGTCTATAGCCCCCTCGCTGTGCTCGCCGCCCTCGATATGGGCCAGAGGGATACGTAATGCGAGAGCGACTGCTGCGGGTGCCAGCATCTCGTATCGATCGGCAATCAAGAGCAGCAGATCGGGGCGCATCGTGCCCAGGGTGTCTGCGAGAGAGAGTACGCCGATGCCGATGCTCTTAGCCATGCCGACGTCCGTATCCGAGCTCAGAAGGCACTCAAGCCGAGCGGCAATTGGGAATCCATCCGCTTCGATCTCCCGGACGGTGCTCCCGAACTCGGGTGACAGGTGAGAGGCGAACACGATCAGTTTAAGGTCAACCGCAGGATGTACGGCAAGGTCCCGCAAAGGCCAGTAGAGATGACTGTAGTCAGCGCGTGATGAAGTCACGACCGCAATGGTTTGGGTCATGCGGAAGGCGCCTCTGGGGCAGCCGCAAGATCGCCTCGGAGCAGGTTGCTGGGGTGATACTCGGGAACCAGCTCCTGAATCGCGTTCAGGAGACGAGCGAGGTTGCGTTCGCAGACAGCAGCTTCAATGTCCTTCAAGCACCTGCTGAGTTCAGCGGGCGCCACAGTTGAGGTCTGAACGCTGTACAGACCGTCGATTGCAGATGTAGAGAGCTGCTCCCGGGTCGAGATCATCCGTTCAGCGACTTTGTCTCCGGGCCGCAGACCAGTGAAGGCGATTTCAACCTCAATTGTGAGCTGGCGAGGTAGGGATGGACAGTGTTGCGAGCAGGTGCCGAACAGCTTCCCTAACGGTAAGAAAGTAGCGGGTAGCCCGTGGGTCCGTGACCGTCACCGGACCTCCGCGCGAGATCTGGTCCAGGAATAGCGGGACGACGCTACCGGAGGAACCGAGCACATTGCCGAGTCGAAGAGCTTTCATCCTGGTGGGGCTGCACTGCGCGAGCAGGATCATCTCGGCAACCCTCTTCGTGGCGCCCATGATGCTGTCCGGGTCAACGGCCTTATCAGTCGAGAGCAGAATGCACTGTTCTGCACAGGTAACCGCCGCGGCTTCGACGATCAGCTGCGTCCCAAGGATGTTCGTCGAAGCAGCGGTAAAGGGATTCGCCTCCATGAGGGGCACATGTTTGCAGGCGGCGGCGTGAAAGACAACCTGTGGTCGGTGTTGCCGGAAGATCTGATCGATAAGAGCGGAGTCCCGAACGCTGCCGACGACTAGCCGCCTTCGGAAAGCTACGCCGGCCCGTTGCAGATTGTAGTCAAGATCGTAGAGGCCTAGCTCGCCGGCATCGAGGAGAATGAGTTCCGCCGGATCGGCTTTCGCGAGTTCTTTGGAGAGAGCTGACCCGATGAACCCACCTGCCCCGGTGAGCAGTACTCGTTTGCCCGCAAGGCTTTCGCGAGCGGCATGGAGGTCAAGCGAGCCGGCTGATCGGCCCGTAAACAGGCTCCAATCAACATCGTGGTCGCGAACGTCACTCAAGCGGCTTGGCCTGCTCTTCCTGATTCAGTGGATCGACGAGGCTCCCGAGCGTCTTTCGGTTCCAAGGTACGTAAATGCATCAACACCTCCATCTCCATCCTACGAACTGCACGGAACGCGACGCAAACTCAGAGAGGCGGCGGCTGCAGGCGAGTTCCATCGTGTCAACTTCGCTCTCCTATACTGGGTACATGCCAGCGCCTAAATACTTGGTCGAGCGCTGTGGAACGCTTCAGCCCGGTTTCAAGATTGCTCCCGATTGTGTCCCTTCCCAATGCACTGGAAGCGCCTTATGAGCGTCGCTCTCCTGCCTGCAGTAGAACAGCTCAAACTTCTTCGCGCGAACAAGATATCGGCGGTCGAGCTAGCGGAAGAACACATCACCCGCATTGATCGGCTGAATCCGGAGCTCAATGCAATTGTTGATTTCGATGCGGAGCGTGTCCGACGGCAGGCCCGGTCCGTGCGTGCGGGCGAACTCTCGGGCCTGCCGATGACGATCAAGTCGTCGATCGCGACCGCTGGCCACCGATGTGAGATTGGCAGCCTGCTGCACCGTGGACAGGTTCCCCAAAAGGATGCGTTGAGCGTTTCGCGGCTTCGGGAAGAGGGCGCGGTCCTGCTTGGCACTACGAATTGCCCTGAGTTCCTGATGGCGTACGAGACCGACAATCGACTGCACGGGCGTACGAACAATCCCTGGGCTCTCGATCGCACGCCGGGTGGTTCGAGCGGGGGAGAGGCGGCGGCTATCGCGGCCGGGCTCTCCGCTGCGGGTATAGGCAGTGACAGCGGTGGCTCCGTGCGAGAACCAGCGCACTTCTCGGGGATCTGCTCCCTGAAGCCTACCTCTGGGCGCATCTCTGCGGAGGGTCACATGCCGCCCTGTGTGGGACCGTTCTCGACCCTGGGAGCAATCGGGCCGATGGCACGGACCATACCGGATGTCGAGCTGATCTTTCGGCTCCTGTCGCAGACCTCAAAGCTCGATTCGATCGGCGCTCCGCTGCCTTACCGACAGGTAAGCCTGAGCGAGGCGAAGCAGGTCACCATCGGATGGTTTGAAGACGATGGCATTACGCCGGTGACTCCGGAGACCCGTGTCGCGGTCCAGGATGCGGCACAGGCGCTCGAGAGACAAGGCTTTCGTCTGCGACGATTTCGGCCACAATCCCTGGAGAGAGCAAGAAGGCTCTGGCAAATTTTCTTTGTGCAGTGCGGTGCAATATTTTATAAGCCCACGATCGC
>JAABUV010008584.1_pt1 | contig 10278 bp, 7 predicted proteins | sample 5559971 | NCBI WGS metagenome assembly JAABUV01 (sample SAMN10711881, study PRJNA513362) | rock metagenome | isolation source: Antarctica rocks | place: Antarctica: Victoria Land, Knobhead nord | collected 2015-12-19
GGCCGGCGCGGCCGGCAGGCAGAAGCGGCGCTCCAGCGCGCCCAGCTGGCCCGACAGCCGCGCGACCGCGCCCTGGGCGAGCGCCGCCTGGCGCGTCGCCGCCTCGGCGCCCCTGGCGCCGGAACGCACCCGCAGCCTCAAAGCCATTCAGTACTCTTGAAGCGCAGCGGCTGCGCAGCCAAAACGATCTGCATGATGCATGGGAGATGTGTATGTCCGTGCGTCCTGTCCCGTCATGCACCGCGCATGTATGCATGCGTGCTCTCCCATGAGTGTAGAACATGGCACCTGCCGTGATCGCAGGCCAAGCCCAGGCCACCTTACTGACGTGCACACACGCGTCACAGGCACGCCCGTAGCAGAGTGCAGCAAGCACAGTTGGGCCTGCCATGAAGGGAGAGTACGCGCACATGCGCCGGAGCGCCACGCGCACGCGCGCGCGCTCCATCTCATGCAGGATGCGCATGCGCTGCCGCGCCGCCGCCGCTGACGCCCCGGGCCCCTCTGCTGCAGGGTCCATGAAGCCCTGGAAGCCCTCGCCGGCTGCGCCGGCGCCGCGCGCGCTCTCTAAGCCGCCGCCCGCGCTGGCCGGCCGCTGGCGCTGCGGGGCGTGGGCCCAGGGCGGGGTGCCCGGCGCTACCGAAGCTGGGGCCTCTGCATGGCTGCCTGCATGGAGGCCTGCCGAGGCCTGGGCGCGCCGTATGTCCGCGACTGCGCGCAGCAGGCCCTCGCGGTGCCCCATGGGCGCCACGCCCAGCTCCACCTGCGCGCCAGACTGTGTGTGGGCACCCAGAGGCCCGGTGCGCACATGCGTGCCATGCAGGCAGCATGTGGCCCTGGTTGAGCGACTCCGCGACACAGTGACATGCTGCAGCACAAGGTCTATTCAAACAAGTGTGCCTTTGAGCGCGAGATGCCTGGGTTGACTTGCGTTCGCCGTGATGCCCACAAGTGTCAAGCTAAGCCATCATGCAGCGCCTCTGGGAGCAAGCACTCCGATACACCCCCTTCCACAGGTGGCAGCGCAGGCTGCGGCGCGCCTTCAGCTGGGCGTCGGTGAGCTGGACGAGCAGCCGGCCCGACACGCACTGATGCAGGAAGCGCTGCCGGTACTGGCCCAGGCCCGCGGCCTCCACCCAGTCGCACACCTCGCCCACGCCCCAGCGCTCTGCAGAGACGGCCATCTGCGCGCGCCGTGCCGTCGTTTGCTGCAGCAGGCGCGTTAGCGCTGGCTGCCGCCACGGCACTGGAGGTTGCTGGCGACGTGCTAGTACATGTGGTGATTTGCTCACATGGTCAAGCACTGCCACCTGCCACAAGCAAAGCCCATTTTCACATTCTGGGTGCAAGGTCGCATGGCAATGTGCAAATTGGTGCAATAATAAAGTGTAGATAGAGATGGAGTGTGTGGGAACTGTACACACAGAGTGCCGGCTGCGCTCCTGCAATGCAAAGAGGAGGCATCTCAAGCGCGCACGACAGTGTACCATAGAGCGGAGGCCCTGGCGGCGTCACCTGGGCCGCCACAGCGCGCGCGAGCCGCTCCGCGCGCAGCGCGGCCGCCGTGGCCAGGGGCGCAGCGTGCGCGACCCTGCCCGCCGGCTTGGCACCGTCCTCCGCGCTCGGCGCCGCCCCGCTCGGTCGCAGCGGCGGCGCCGAGCTGTGCCGCACGCGCGGGTGCGGCGATACGGGGCGCCCGAGCGCCGCCCGGCTCCGTGCCTCCACGACCCCCGCTCGCCGCTTATGGGCGCCCGCCGGCGGCCCTGGCGCGGCGTCGAGCGCCGGGCGCGCGCCTGCCGACGCAGGCTCGGCGGAGCGCCGCGCCGCGTCCGCGGGGGTCAGCCCGGGAAAGTGCGCGGGCGCCGGGCGCCGGTGCGCGGGGCCGGGCGCGGCCGTGTGCGGGCGGCTGCGCAGGGCCGCGCCGGGCCTGGGGCTGCCTGCGTCTGGTGCGGGCCCGGTTGGGCTGTGCTCCAGGTACCGCCCTGCGCGTGCAGCGCGCCGTCGGGCGGATGTGTCAACGAGCGCGTGAGCGGTCTGCATGGCCGAGGTCGTGTGGGTGCGCAAGAATGCTTGGACGCCTGGACATATCGAGGTCCTCTCGACGTGCGCCGGCGGGATGCCTACGCAAGGCCGCGCATGCGGCTGCAGCAGGGAGCTGCATGTACCGCGCACGTGCTGATCGGCTTGCGTGAAGGGCGGCTCCCTCCGGCTCCGCTAGCAGCGTTAGCGCCAGCATGCGCCGCAGCAACTAACAAGCTGCACAGCATGCGCACTACAAACACAGGGTACAGGGCCGAGCATGGCAGCAGCCGCCATTCTGCCTTGCGAGCGGACCAGCAAGTGACTAGCGTCTGTGGGCGGCTGCAGCCTGCGCACCGGGAACGGGCGCTTCGGGCCTCGCGGCCATATGTGCGCCGCTTGCATGCAGCGCCACGCCTCGCAAATCCCGGAGCTCGGTGCCACCAGCGCTGCCGGCGTCCGCATGTTCTCCCGAAGAGCTCGCAGAGAGCGCGTCTGCGCAGTTGGCGCATGTGCCAGGAGCCTCCACCCGCACGTCGTGCACCCCAGGCTCCTCCGGCGCGCGCGGCCGCGGCTGCGCGCCCGCTTTCTGGGAACCCTGGGCCTGGGCCGCCGAGGCGGCGACCGCGCTGCCCTCCCAGGCCTGCACGTGGCCCGTCCCGCCAGCCTCCCAGGCGCGCAAGGGGCCCGCAGCGCCATGCTCCCACACCTGCGCCGGCCGCGCCGCCTCCGCCCGCCAGGCCGGCGCGTGCGGCGCAACAGACGCGCGGCGCCTGAGCGGAGCGGCCGACTGCGGCCGGGCGAGCAGTCCTGGCGGGAGCGATTGCGTGCGCGCCAGCCGGGCCGCCCGCGCGCCCTCCCCTGCGGGCGCTGCCCACGATGCGCCTGTCCCAGAAAACCCGCCGGCGCCGCCAGCCTCTGGTAGCTGCTGGGCCGGGCGCGCAAGCGCACGCTCGTACGCGCCCTGTGGCTCGCGCGCCGCATCGCGGCCTGGCGCAGCGCCTGCGCTGCTCCTGGCAGGCGAGGCCTCCGCTGATGCAGCAGGAGGCTGGTCGGCCTCCAGCGGTACGCTGCTGCCACCGGAGACGCGCCCGCCGTCTGCTTCGGCGGCCCCACCGGACGCGCACCCTTCGCTCGAGCGTCCGCCCGGCAGCCGCTCGCCGGGCGAGTCACCCCAGGCATTGCAGGAGTCAGGCTGCCCCCGCCCAGAAGCGCCTGCTGTACTGAGCTCGCTGGTCGGCAGTCGGCGAGCAGGCCCGAGTGCGACGTCGTCCCAGGCACCCGCAGCCTCGGGCCAGTCGACGGCGTGCGCCGAGGAGGACGCTCGCATGGACGCAGCGTTGTTCTGCGCGTTAACCCCGTCGTCATCCCCGCTTGCCTCGTGAGGCAGCCTGTGGCCGGGAGCCTCCGCAGCGCTGGGCTCAAGGTGCCACGCCGGCCCGGCCTGCTCGCGCGCGGCCGCCGTCCAGTCATCCCCGCTGCTGCCGAGCGGGTCCGGGGCCGCGGCCGGGCCAGGGTCGCGTGCCGCCGCGTGCGCTCGCGCCTCCCAGGGGGGCGCGCCAGGCGCAGCCGACGCGCGGCGGTCGCGCGCCGCCGCCCGCTGCGCGCGCGCGCCCTGAGCGGCGGACGAGGCGCGCGCGCGCGCGTGCGGCGGGGACGCAGCCTGCGCGTCCGAGCCGCCGCTGCCTGCGCCGCGCAGCTGCTGGGGCTTCCCGCCGCCGTCAGAGCGGCGCTCTTCAGCAGACGGCGCTGCATGGGGCGAGCCTTGCCGCACGGCGCGGGTGTCTGCTGGCTCCTCCGCGTCAGCGCTGCGTGCGCTGTCAGGCGCGCTGGCATGCCCAGGAGCGGCGCCGGTGCGGTGCACGTCCGCATGCACGCTCGCGCGCGCAGCGCTGGGACCCTGCGCGCCCTGCTTGTGCTGTCCGGCCTCGTGCTCCCGAGCGGCCTCAACGCCAGGCAGGTTGCCATGCGCGTCCGTGTACCCCTCGGAGCTCTCATACCAGTCGTCGCCGGCCGGCCATGGTGCGGAGCCCGCTGGGTTTTCGGCACGCGGCACGCTGGCGCCAGCGCCCTCATGTTGAAAGCCCTGAGGCACGGAGGCCGCGCCGCCCGTGGCACCAGGCATGTGCCCAGCCCGCTGCGCGCGCTGTATGGCTGCACCCCACGCGCGCTCGTCTGGGAGCTCCTCAGCATCCAGCGGAGCTGCACGGGCTGAGGCTGGCAACGCGCGCGCCCCGTCCTGCAGCGGCACGCTGCCGGGGACGGCCGTCATGCGGCGAGTCATGGGCGCCGCATGCCGCGGCCGCTCTGAGCCACTCGGCAACGATGCGGAGCGAGCGAGCGCGCGTGCGGCACGTTGCGCATGCGCATACGCATCTGCAGGCGCAGAGCCCATTGGCAGATGGGCCGGATCCAGCTGTGCTACACCGGCCCAGGCTGCGCCGGCTGCCGAGCTCGGCCCGGCCATGGCCGGCTCAAAGTCCTGCTCCTCAGCGATGTCCCATGGACCCTGGGCGGGGTATCCCATAGGCGCGCCCTCGTCCATGCCGGCATGGGTGCGGGGCGCGCGCGCTGGCGCCCGCCACGGCGCGCTGCTGGGCGCAGCAGAGGCGCGGCGCCCGCCAGACGGGGTCGCGCGCGGCGCGTCCGGGCCCACCGCAGACGCGGACCTGCCGAGGGCACGGTGCGCTCGTGCGGCAGGGCGTGTGAGGGTGTGCTCCGCGCTGCGCGAAGGCGCCAGGCTGGGGTCTGGGTGCTGCTGTTCGGCATCAGCCCACTTAGCGTAGTCGACGGAGTGCGGGTCGTCCGGGGGCGACTCGTTTGAAGCAGCGACCCAGGGAGCATGGGCGGGGTCGCTGACAGGCGCTGCTGCGTCCAGCACACCCCTGCTCGGACCGGCCTGCTCGGCGGCCGCAGGCGCGGCGGCAGCGGGTGGTGCCTCAGCCTGCGGGAGCGTCCATGGCGCAGTGCGCGGGTCCGCGGCCGAGCGCCGCGCGCGCGGCGCGGCCGGCGGTTCCCAGGGCGCCGCGCGCGGGTGGGCGGACGAGCGGCGCGCGAGCGGCGCGGCCGAGGGCGGCCGCGGACGCGCCTCGCGCACGGACGCCGTGCGGAGCAACGCCTGCGGCCCGCCCAAGGCCCTCACCTGGCCCTCGCCTGAGCCCTGGACGTAGCTGCCCTGCATGCCAGCCGCAGGCACGCCTTCACCGCCGCCCGCGTCGGCGTCGTGCAGGCCTGGAGCAGCGGCCGCGTCCCCACCAAGGCCATCCGCCGGCCTCTGCCAGGCACCGCTGCCGTCCGTGCTGCGCGCGCCGTCGCGGCCAGGGCCTGCGCGGCTCTGCGGCCGAGCAGGCTGTTGGGGGCTGCGGCCGCCGAGGGAGCGGCGCGCCCCGCCCGAGCGCCGCTCCGCGGGCGGCGCCGCCTCCAGGCCGGCCATCAGGCTCTTGTACATGTCCGTCAGGGCCTGCCTGGGGTCCGGGTCTGGCGCCCAGCCCGCTGCAGGGTCGGGCGCCAGCGCCCAGCCCGGCGCGGCGCCGGCCGCAGCGCGGCCGCTGCTGCGGCGCGAACCTGTCGTCCTGGGCGCCTGCGGCGGCGCCCCAGATAGGCGCGCTGCGCCGGATGCAGCGGGCGATGCCGTGGAGAATCGCTCCAGCTCCGCACGGTCGGGCAGCCCCTCGCCCGAGCTCACGCTGGAGGATGCGAGGGAGGCTGCGTGCAGGCGGTCAGGCCCTCCGAGGGCCATGTCCTCAATGGACAGCGCTGCTTGCGCGCTGCGCCCGGCACGACCAGTGCCGCGCGAGCCGCCGCGCATGCTCAGGCCAGACCCGCTGCTGCGGCTCCCGCCTCGCGCGCCGCCGCCTGCGCGCAGCCCCGCGCCGCCTCTCTGCGGCGCGTCCTCATCATCAGCGTCCATGGCGTCGCCAGAGCCGTGCGCGCGGCCAGGCGCTGCAGGGCGCCCGTCGCCGCCAGACCCCGCGCTGTCCTCCCACGCCTCGCCCATGCTCGCTGGCGCAGCGCCCTGGGGCGTCCAGGCGCCGCCGGCGGGTCCCAGCGCTGCGCTGGCCTGCCCGGCCGACTCGCCGCTGGCGCTGGCGCTGCTGCGCGCGACACCTAGCGCGGCGCTCGTGCCGGCCTCTGCGCCGCCGTGGGGCTCCGCGGGCGCCGGCAGCCCCAGCTGCGACCAGCAGTCCTCCTCGTCCAGCGCATACTCCGAGCATCCCGACGAGGCCTCCCTGCCCTGGCCCGGGTCAGGCCCCTGGCTCGCCGCGCGCCCGCTGTCTAGGACGCTGTAGTGTGCGCCAGGGCCTGGGTCCCAGGCGGGCCTGCCCGCGTGGCTGGCCTGCGTGGGCGTGCGTGTGTGAAGCCTCTCCTCCGGCACAAGGGGCGCCTGCCCGGCATGGCCGCCGGGAGAATAGTCTGTCTCTGGGCCGTGCTCAGCAGGCGCGCGGCCGGCCCCGCTCGCGCCGGCCGCCGCCCAGTCCGGAGCAGTTTCCTGGGTGCTGCGCAGCCGCTCGCGGATGTGCGCGCCCGCCGCGCCGGTCACCGCGCCCGCTCCGCCGCGGACCAGCGCAAGCTCGCGGCCGCGGCCGACCAGGTCCGCGCCAACGGTCGAATAGTGCTGGCCTGCATCCTCCTGCGCCCTGACACGAGTGTGTGCGGCAACCTGCCCAACAAGCGGCCGGACAGTAGTGCAGCGCAGCGGCAAAGCTAGCATCAGCGCGCCTGATGAAGCGAGAGCGCGGTGGAGCCGGGCGTGACGTCAAAGTCGCTCTGCGCTCGTGCTCAGCGCCTTAGCGACTGTAGCCTTTGATATGAGTGCTTTGACTGCAGAAACCTCAGTACTTTCGGTGTACAGCTTGCACGGGGCACGGGCTGCACGGCCGCACCTCATATACTTCGTCCTCCTCGGACGCCAAGCCTTCGCGCGCGAGGGACCCACGCTGCATTGCAGGCCCCGACCCTTAACACCGAGGCCAAAGTGCACCAGCCGTCGCCATTGCACTGGATATGGAGCTATCTAGCAGCATCGCAAGCTGCACGAGCGCGCACCGCACTTAGCCGGCAGCTCCACTCATATTTCATATCCGCAGAAAACCTAAACACTCACTTTTGCAAGTTTTTGCCTTGCTGGGGCTGCGCAGTGCTTATTATTGCGCAAGTACCAAGCCATTTTGCATCCAAGACGTCGTGCTGCTGGCTGCCAAAGTTGCTTGGAGAGTGTTGACCTGTGTGCACCCGTTTGGTTGCGGCCCGCAGGCGTAACGAGCTTGGCAGGCGCTCGCGGAGGTGCCGCCGCCCGGCAAGCCGGCCAGCGATGTCCGCCGGCGGGGCTGAGCCGTTCGACTACCTCATTAAAGTGCGCCCGCGTGCGCCGCCGAGTGCCGGCGCCCTGCTCACAGGCGCCTTGTCTTGACAGGGGCGACAGACTGCGTGACGGCTGCGCATCGTCCTGCGTAGCTGCCCGTCTCTGCGGCGCTGGGCGCTGACAACACTGTGCGGCGGCAGATCCTGCTGGTCGGCGACTCGGGCGTCGGCAAGTCCTCGCTGCTGATGCGCTTCACGGCGGACCAGTTCGAGGACTCCAGTGCGCCGACCATCGGTGCGCCCGCACAGGCACCTCCCTGGGGCTGGCGCTGCTCTGCTTTGACGTGTTTGCCAGCTGACCTGCAAGCAGCACGTGTTTTTCACCTGCTCCTGGCCTGTAAGTGTATGGTAAAACGTATTCACTAGCAAGCATGAGTGAGCCGTCTGGTTTCCAAGCAACGCGGCGCAGCCCCAGCGGGCGCGGCCGAGCAAGCCAGCCCGGGGGGGCGCGCGCGCAGGCGTGGACTTCCGGCTGAAGTTTGTCACGGTGGGCGGCAAGCGCCTGAAGCTGACCATCTGGGACACCGCCGGCCAGGAGCGCTTCCGCACGCTCACCAGCAGCTACTACCGCGGCGCGCAGGGCATCGTGTTTGGTGCGCCCGGGCCCTGGGGCAGCCGCGGTCCTCAGTGCTTGCACGTGAGACCCGCAGCCCCGCAGCTTTAGACGTGGGCGCATGGCCGGCATGCTATTCCAGAAATTTTCGTGACCTGAGTAGGGCCCTGCTTCAGCAATGCCCTGGCCAGCCGTGCTGCCCCAGCATCTACGAGGCCTGCACCTTTGACTGATACCTTTTTGCAGCGTACGACGTCACGCGGCGGGAAACGTTCGAGAGCATCGCGGACATCTGGATGCGCGAGGTCGACATGTACTCCACCGTGGACAGCGCGGTGAAGATGGTGGTCGCGAACAAGGTTGACAAGGCGTGGCCTTGTCAACCTGCCCTGATGCTGCGCGCTGCGGTGGCGCACTGGCTGAGCATCCCCACGGGCGTGATCTTATGAGCGTCTTATGAGCAGGTGACGAGGCGGTCGCTACAGGCTTGGCGTGTGGGCTTGGACATATGACCGTGCCCCCGGCGAGCGGCAAATCGTGATGATGCCATTGTGGACCGCTATCAGCGTTCTAGACAGCGCCTGTTCCTGCCTGGTGCCTTACATGTCTCATGCAGGCCATCCATGCATCTTGCATGATGCGGGGTGTGCTGCAAGGCATGCATGGTAATACTCTGTGGGTGCGCAGGAGGCAGAGCGGGAGGTGAGTCGGGACGAGGGCGCGGCGTTCGCGCGCAAGCACGGCTGCCTGTTTGTGGAGACCAGCGCCAAGGCCAATGTGGCCGTCGGGCAGGCGTTCGAGGAGCTCGTGCGCAAGGTGTGCGGCTTGCAGCCCGTTGCCACTGCTCCGATGAGTCCATATTTATCTCAGTCCAATCAGTCTGTCCATACCCCTGCCGACCTGTGGCTGCAACCTGCAACGCTCCTGTGTCCAAGCGCAGGATTTCTAGACCGTTTTTGACAGGCAGGGGTGGATCAGCACACATGGGACGGTAGGCTTTTTGTGTGCTGCCTGGCGGCCGTGCACGCATGCCCGTTTGCTCGCTTCAAATGTCGCCCTTGGGCCTGTCCCTCACCGCAGCAGCTCTGGTCACCCACCCGTCGCTGTCTTACGGCTGTAGTACGTTCACTGAACATGTTGAACATGTTGATAGCTCGAAGTAGGCCTGGCCGCGCGCGTTCAAAGGTGCTGGATGAGCCGGGCACTGAAGTGGCCTGCTCAGGCGTGGCTGGCGGCGCGCAGGTGCAGGGCGAGCCAGGCGCTGAATGGGTCCAGTTAGGCTTGGCTGCATGCCGCGCAGGTGCTGGACAAGCCAACTGTTTGCAGGGTTTTGATCAGGCTTGGCTGCGCCGCGCAGGTGCTGGACGAGCCGGGCCTGCTGACGCCCACGCAGAGCACACGGCTGACGCTGGGCGGCTCCGGCGCCAAGGCGCAATCGTCGTGCTGCGGGTGAGGCCGCGGCGGGTCGGGGACAGTGGCAGCGTTTCCTAAGCGCCGTGGCCAGCAGAGCGAGCCTTGGCAGGAAGAACTTCACTTGCTTGACGTGCTTGTTGGGGACGGGCAGCGAGGCGCAGTCGGCATGCAGCGGGAGAAGCAAGGCGCGCTAGTGGCCGCGTTGAGCGGCGTGGCGCGCCATATGTGCTATGTGCGTGCCCAGGGCAGGGGCAGTGCCATCAGCAAAGCGCTTACGGCGAGCTGTGGCAACACGAACAGAAGTCACAGGGCGCTGGGGAGGGCTACATTGAGTGCTGCTTGCCACAGGCGTTAGGGGGCATTTGCCTGGGGTGGAGCTTGCACAGTTATTGCAGCACACTGCCTTGGCACGGCTAATGTATTAGTACTGGTAAGGGGCAGTCTTAGGGACCCCAGTGTCTTGTAAGTTGTGCGTCTCTGGGGCGTCTGTTCAGCCATTGTGCTGATGGTCTTTCTGTAACCTGCACGCACTGCAAGCACTGGGTGTCTGCGCATACTATGTGCCGTGGACATGGGCAGCTAACGGACCTGGCCTGTCGATGGATCCACCACCTTGTAACAAGGGTCTGCCCTCAGGTGCCACCCGGGTGTTCCCAGCAGCATCTCAAATGCCGTGTGTAGACAGAGCGCTTACTCTGGCCTCTGTCTACTCACGTTGCCACTCTTGCACAGCCTTGCTTGCTGCCCTGCCTGCGTGAGGCAAGTTTGGAGCTGGCAGGAGTGCGCTGGGCCAGGGCCCCCATGCCATGCCTCTGAAAGTCAAGCGAGAGCGTGAGGAGCCTTGCAAAATATGCGACCACTATCACGACGTACGCCCCCCCTACAGCCTGAGCTGCTGTTGAAACTAGAATCAGGCCCCGCCATCAGCCGCT
>JAABUV010008585.1_pt1 | contig 10275 bp, 17 predicted proteins | sample 5559971 | NCBI WGS metagenome assembly JAABUV01 (sample SAMN10711881, study PRJNA513362) | rock metagenome | isolation source: Antarctica rocks | place: Antarctica: Victoria Land, Knobhead nord | collected 2015-12-19
TTGATCCATGCCGTGTCGTTTTGTCAAGCTTGGGATGATTACGATGATCGTGCTGTCGCAGTGGACGATGGAGAGGACGAAGAGAGGTTGCCGGAAATGTTTTCTGTCGAAGACTCGCACCGAGAAGCCGTGGAGAAGACCGCTAGGGCTTCAGGAAGGACGATGTGCTTTACGGCACATACGTCGTTACCTTCATCAAGGTGGTCATGTCATTGATCTCCTGTGACGAGTACAGTGCGGTTGTCTCATTGTCCTTCTTCGAGTTCGAAATTTGCCAGCTCAATGTGAAGAAGAAAAGATCAATTGTGATGAGGTCAGAAATTACTGGCTCGCACGGTTACAAGACCATGCATGAACAGCATACACCCGTTCCACCCATCACCAGCATATCCTGATCATCACTACTTCACGTCTACGTCTTCCACCATGGCACTACAGGACGAATCTCCTGACAACCTGAGTGTCGCAATCCCAGCACCTCACTCTTTCGACAGGGAGGATTCGTCGACCAACGAACAGTCTCAAGATAGACTCATCTCGCCCAATCAAGCCTCAGCCGGGGAGCACGACACCAGCCCTCTGCCCAGCCTTAGGCATTTCGAGCGCCCTCAGCGCTTCGATGATCGGATGGCGTTCCTCTCGAGAAGCAGTTGGAGAGGCTACGCGATGAAGCAGTTGGAGAGGCTACGCGATGAAGTGCAGTCCATCAAGGATACGATCGATCCGAACAAGATCAGACATATACAAGATGTGGGAGCGAGTTTCCCGCTCGCGTCACGATTGATCGGCATGAGCAAACAAGCCGAGACATAGTGTGAAAGGGTCAGTAAGGCGGATACGGTCGAGAAGAACTGTCTTCAGCTTATGCATTGCTTATAATCTTGAAACGGGTAGGCTTTGTGCCGATCAGGCATCCAGAAACATGATTGGAATCTGAGATAGACCCACAACGTCCTCAAGCTATCCTGCCCTTCTTCCGTTCCGATAAAACGCCTTCCTCCCCGCTCCTCCCTCTTCATCGCTGTCTCCAACTTCATCATCGCTCCCCCTTTTCCGAGCTTTGATCGATCCAACCGAGATGTTGACCTTCGGAGGGACAGCGAATCCGAATGCTTTGCCAACTTTGGCAAGGTCCAATCTGTTGACATCGAAGATCTTCTTGAGCGAGTATGAGGCGTATGACTGCAGGTAGGAGCGATACCCGTCGCGAGCGGACTGATTGAGGTAGTGGTTCTTTGAGATGAGGTTCTCCAACTGTTGCATCACGTCAGTCTAACCAGTCTAAACTGAAAGGGGAACTGAATTACTCACCTGCTTTTGCACATCCGTGACCTTCTTCTGCGGGAACTGATACTCATTCAACGGAACCTTCGCAACTTTCAAGAACCTCAAGAACCCCAGCTCGCTGGGCAGGAGGAAGAGTAGACTCTTCCCGGTCTTGCCAGCACGAGCAGTCCGTCCGACACGATGAATATAGTCGCGCGGGTCATCAGGCGGGTCAAATTGTATGATCCAGTCGACTTTCGGGATGTCGAGGCCACGAGCGGCCACATCTGTGCAGAGGAGAATGCCAGTGGGAGCGTTGCAGAATTCGAAGAATGTGTTCGTGCGCTTTTGTTGTTTTTGTTTGCCCTGCACATAAATCAGCGGGTCCTTCCGATCAAGGTGAAGCTGCCCTAGACAGCTGCACATTGTGGCGACAACTCACGTGAAGATCCAGCACCGGCACATCGATGTAGTTGAGCAGCTCCGCGTGGTACTTGACCGAGTTGCAGCTGGAAAAGAATACGATGACCTTCTTCTTTAGGTTCCGCTTGAGGAAGGTGAAGAGGAGCATGAAGCGCTGGTCGGAATCGCACACGACATAGCCTTGCTCCAGCATATCGACCGTAGACGATTCTTTCTCAGAGTCCACGTTGATGTACAGCGGTCCAGGACGGAGGGAGACACGGGCTAGGTCGGTGACTTTGGTCGTTTGCGTCGCCGAGAAGAGCATGGATTGGCGGTTCTCTAGAAATACAACACCATTAAGTGAGTTGGAGGCACCCTTGCCATAAAAGAAGAGGTGTCAGTAGGACTGACCGGATGGAAGGAGCTTGATGATCTGCTTCATTTCCTCTTCGAACCCAATCTCCAGTATCCGATCCGCCTCGTCAATGACCAGGGCTTTCAGATTCTTGAAAACGAAACCCTTCGTATTCTGCGCCCCATCAGAACCTTTTGAAATTATGCGTGCTCGCTCACCTGTAGGTGGTCGAGCAGCCTACCCGGTGTCGCGACGATCAGGTTGACCCCCTTGGCCAGCTTATCCGCCTCGGCTTTCCGGTTCGCCCCTCCCATCAACACCCCAAAGGTCTGCGAGAGACCTTGCATCAACTCCTTAGCCACGCCAAAGATTTGCAGCGCCAGCTCGCGGGTAGGTGATATGATGATGACGCCGGTCCCTGGCCAGATCAGCGGTGTGACTCGCTGATCGTGATTGACTCACCGTTGACAGGCTTGAATCGCAACGTGCTCAGCAGCTCGGCGCTGGGGACGAGGAATGCCAGAGTCTTTCCGCTTCCTGTTCTTGCTGCTCCCAAGACATCCTTTCCCGCAAGGAGAGGTGGGATGGTCCGCGCTTGAACCTCCGTCATGGTCTCGAAGCCCATACGTTGTATAGCTTCGGTAGTAGATGGCGATAGAGAAAGGGTAGAAAACGGCAGCAGCGCATCCGTCACAGGTGCAGCTGTCGGTGGCAAATGTATGGGTTCGGCTGGGGCGGCTTTGGGTGAGTCCAGAGTGACCTTTGAAGAACTGGGTTGGGAAAGTTCATCGTGTCCATTCGAGATTTCGGCACTTTTTACCGGGTCGGCGTTGGAGCGAGCCTTGGAAGGACGCTTTCTCTTCTTGTGGGGTCGACTGATATCGGGCACAACATGTTGAGCTACTGCAGACATGATGAACAGGTGAAGAGCTGGTTGTGAAAGAGATTTTGACCAGAGAACCCGTCGATGAAATCAACTTCTCGGGAACAATGCCAGGAAAATATAGGTCAAAATGGTAGCGGCAGGTCACGGGACTAGATTTTTGACGTTCAAGACGAAATTCGAGAACCAATGGACAAAATGCTGTATTCCGTCGAACCACCTCTCTGTCCAATACTCTTTCACCTTTTCCACCCTGGCGACGGTCAGAGAGAAGTTTCAATCTCAGGTGAGTCGTTATTCGTCTGGTACCACTTCTTCCCCTTCCCCTTCCCCAACAGCCCTTCTAGGCGGGGAAGCTTAGCCTCGCTCGGATGACTTGGTGTTCTTTTCAAACTAGAGTCTGTTAGGCCAAGCGCCAAAGACACATAGACGCACAGCTCTGAACTAACTTTTGAATCCCTCTACACGTTTTCCTGCTGGTCAGACCGTAGCTGACATTGCTCAGCTGAGCTCAAAATACCAACTTCTCCAACCTCGAATACACCTTGTAGGCGAGGTGAGTCTGCTACTTCGGTGCCATCTAGGTCGCTTTCAAATCTGAATGATGCCCCTTTTGGGAATTACCGCCTGAGCTCTTCGTCTTTTCCTGGCTTCTGGCCGGGAAGGACGGGATCGATGCTGTCAGAACATGGCTGTTTTATTTTACTGAACCTTCGGCCTTCACCTTTATTGAACAATAGTCATGATGGTTGGCTGATACCTGCAGACCGAACGGAGCTTAGTCGGAACTTGCGCATCCGTAATTCTGCTCGGATAGTGTAAGGTGAGCTTCCAGTAATCCGAATCAACCACGCCCCCTGCTTCAATGTCTCAAATGATGATCCCAACACGACGGTCTTCTTACCCTTGGTGGTGAAAACGCCCGAAACCCAATATACCCGGGCAACCAATCTGACTCGTCCTCGCTCCGATGCCATCGTAATCACGTGTCGCTCTGAAGCTTACAGATTTCTAGGCAACTTCCGCAATGGCTCCCAAGCAGCCTGTTGCGGGCCCGTCTCGACCGAGGAGGGAACCCCTCGATGCCCAGTCCCCTCCTCTACCGGCCAAAGTCTCCGCTTTTAATCACTCTCGCACATCCTTCGCTCTTGCGCTTCCAGTCCTCGGCGCGGCAGACAAAGTATCAGTATGGGACGTTGCCACAGACCGGGTGATTGCCGAGTGGGAAGTCGAGGGAGCGAGCAAGGTTACCACGATCTGCTGGGCTTCTACACCATCTACAGCTTCAGCGAGCACGAGCACGAGCACAAGGAAGCGTAAGAAGCGGAGGAAATCCAATGGGACGGACTTGGAGGATGTAGTGCTCATAACGACAGCGAAGGGGGACTTAATTGTCTTCTCGCCGGAGAGAGGAGAAGTCCTGCGGAAGGATGAGCTGCCGACCCCGGTCACAGCGGCATGGTCGGATGACCGAGCCGTGCTCTTTGCAGCAGCATCGGCGATCCTCGTCTTCGATCCAGACCTTTCTACCAGCCCACGGAGCTTCGCTCTACCAGCAAACATGCCTACACCCACTGCTATTGCCGTGCTGCGGACATCCTCGTCAGAGTCGCTGGAGCTTGTCGTCGGCTCGATGTCAGTCTTCACACTTCGAGTCGACATGAAGACAAATGCGGCCTCCGTGATGACCAAGCCCGTACCGGTGTCCACATCTTCCGTCGCTTCTCTCGTACCTTTACCTTCTACGACCGAGGGCGCGTCTTTCCTCGTCGTATCCGATGACGATCGGACAGTCTCCCAATACACCGTCCCCGTTGCTCAAGCTGCGATTAAGCTATCTTATCGCTACGCCTCAACAACGCTCTCTCCCGTTCACTCCGTGGCTATCTCGCCAAATCTGCTCTCAGTCTTGCATACGTCTGGAGAAATATCACTGTTTCCTATACCTACCGAGCTCGACTTCTCCCGGCCGAGGACCGATTCAAATCCCAGCGCCGTCAAGCTGGTGGAAGGGAAGGATGAGCGAATTGCAAAAATATGTCGACTTGACTTTGCCAATAGCGAACAGGGTATCACCCAAGCTCTAATTTGCGGACGGATGGCTGGCGCTGGAAGAGTCAAGTGGCACCGAGTGGTATACGAATCGCCTGACGGAGGTATGCGCCGAGCTACGACGGTGAAATGCGATGCTCAAGATCTGACCAGCGCAGCTGTCGCTGGAAATGCAAGTCTTCTTCCCCCTAATGCGTCTCGCTGAATAACTTTTATAGACTGTACCCCTCCAACGCTTCTCCGCCTCAGCAAATTCAGCTCAAGTGCCGGAGACCGAGGTCGAGAACAAGCCATCCGCAGATCTTCCCACGGATGTCGACATGGCAGACCTATCGCTTGGCCAGCGGCTGCTCGCTCTTCCCAATGGAGACGCGCATGTCGACGGCGATGCTCCTTCCAAGAAGGCACCGAAGGAGTTTACTGGTCCGGTCAACGCGGCTTCCCTTACTCGCTTATTGGTACAAGCTCTGCATACGTCGGATCCGGCTCTCTTCACTCTGTGCCTATCCCATCGAGATCCAATTTTGATCCGAAATACAATACGGAAGATGCCGGCGCAGATGGCGTTGCCATTACTGAAGGCATGCGTTGAGCGTCTTGGGCAGGGCAAGGGTGCCAACCAGCGCGGTGGCGGAAGAGGTAGCGGGCAGAACGAGCAGCAAGGAAGAGGGACTGTCGAATGGGTCAAAGGAGTATTGGTCGAGCGAGGTGCTCTCCTCATGACGGTGAGCCACTGCCCAGGCGTTGACTTGTTACGCTAAGCTGAATGTCCCCAGATACCGTCCCTTCCTCTTCATCTTGCTGCTTTGTCTCAACTCCTCTCAACCCGCCTTCAGCTATATCAACCCCTCCATTCCCTGTCCGGCCGGCTGGATCTAGCTCTCGCCCAGATCTCGATGCGCCGCATCGCTGCGGAACATGCTGGCAATGCGGGACAGCAAGGCGGGGAGGGCGAGCGGTACATTGAGGGCGAAAGTGATGAAGAGGAGGGCGCTGTTCCCATCGAGGTGGATGAGGAGGGAGAGGTGGAAGATGTGGACATGCGGGCGAACGGGCTGAGTGATGAGGACGAGGGAGAGTGAGCCTTCGATCGTCCATCCTCGACGACGAGATCTGATTTGATATTTGCAGGGACGATGATGAAGGAGACGACTTCAATGACTCAGAGGAGGCAGCGGAAAATGACGATGAAGATGCGCTCGAGTCGGGTTCGGAGGACGGTCTACTCAACGTCGAGGCGGAGGAGAGCGGATCGGATGAGAGCGGGTCCGAGGGTGAGGACGAGGAGGATTAGTGGAAGTACTTGACATCTCACTTCGTCACATCTGCATCTGCATTTCCTCGGGCTGCGGGTCGGGACGACCTGGATGTGGAGAGACAGGCGCTGAAATCCTTGTGAAACTAACTCTCGCGAAGCGGCCATAACAAATTATACGAGTGATTAGCGGTCACTAAGCAGTTTACCGACATTGTTTCCGCTGGCTTTAACCCGATAAGACACACTTTGCATTAGACTTCCATGCTCCTAAGACTCCCCGTTCAACTCGCTTGCATATGACAAGACCTTATGCGAGTATGACCCCGCCTGATGTATTTCCTGATATTTGGTCCGGTATCATCTCCTTCCTTCGCTCCGGTGAGACTGAATCTTATGTCGGCCAAGCGGATCTGGCGAGAGCGGCTAGGGTGAACTCGCAATCACGTCGACACTTATCACCTTCTGCAAATATTTACGCCCACGGACTTCTTGTATACGTCTCCAGTCGTGCTCGACTTTGAGCTCTTCTTCCGTGATAGCGTCACCTCAAGGATGGATCTACTGAGACAAACAAATGTACAAGGGAATAAACGCGCCGTCCGAACTTCCAAGCTCGAGCTTCTCTCGCATGTTCAGAACCTTCACCTCGTCTACCCTCCCTTTCCATCGGAGCAGGGAGGTGACCTCGACCTCCGAATGAAGATGTCAAACGATGAAATCACTCTTATTCTGCGAACTCTACAGTATTTAATAACTTATGCCTCACCTCAAATCCCTGACTCTCGACAAAGCCGACAAGAAAAGGAGCGAAAAGTCCGAACCGCGTTGCGAATACTCTCCTGGAGACCAATTGTCGCGCGGCTCAGCAACTCTCCGCCAAAGTCCTACTCGCTCCATACCGCTGCCAATCGACTGCAAACGGTCCACTCGCAGTACGACAAGGTTGCATGCAGGATAAACCCGATGACAGGATCAAGAGGTTTATCGCCCACGTCTCAGTCACCACTCCCCCTGGGGCCCCACAATGTTTCGTAACGCGACCACACGAATCGTCTTCGATCCTCCCTTCTCTGTCTCCATCACGGATGAAGCGGGAGACCAAGTCGCGCTCGAAGCACTCGAGGACAGACTCGGTTTCGCATTCGGCTCCTTAGCCACGGGGCTGAGACGAAGCTCGAGGTCTATGGTCTAATCGACGGGACCTCAAGAGAGCATGAACGGACCGAGGAATTGATTGGACGGTTCGAGGAGATTAAGGGAGTGCTGGAAGGGGAAGGTCAAGATCGGATCGCTGGAGGAAGCAGGGAGATGTCCTGCTTGTGTTAGAGATAAGTCTCGCATTCCTTCGTGCCTGCTTTCTCCCGGAATGGGGACACGATGATCGGGATCAAGGAAGGCGAGAGTACACAGCAGGCCAAAGGAGGGTGTCAAGGTACCGACCGAGCCATCACTCGGCATCGCGAACGTTTTTTGCTCATCATTCCTCTCATCAGGCAGACGCACCACGTTCGTCCGATGAAGAGATGTCATTTAATAGTACAGCTGGATCTCCCTCACCGCAAGATGGCCATTCGAGAGTCACCAGCCATTCGCTCCGGTCTGTGGTGGATTGCAGAATCAGTCGATCCCCTCCAAACTCAGCATGGGTTCTTGCGCCTCCCGGTCCGAACCCCGGTGGGATGTTCGACCAGGCTTACACGCACGTTTGTTCTAACATGCACTGAGCTCAAGCTGATCGATGTGAGCAGTGGCGTCGCTATACCATTCGTACTCCGCCCAGCGCATCCGTCATCAGCGCCTCTCACGAGCAGTTCCTGCCACATCTTATGGCTTGGAGTGAGACCTTCCGCCACATCCGCCCATCCTCGCTGATTCGGATTCGCTATCCTAGATCCGGGCTGCTCCTTCAAGCTTCTTATCGATGCGATCCACAGAGACCGGATCCCCGGCCCAGAGGGTGGAGATGTGTGGGCGCTGAGAGTGGGACTGGCTCATCAGTGGAACGACGAGGATGTCGACCATCTTCACGAGATTCTGATTGCCCTGCCGTTCTCGGTCAAGGTCCGTTCCGTAAGTACACTGTCTGTCCGATTGTTCACAATCGGGACTGAGCGGAGACTTGGTAGTATCCGTTCGATACGATTTCTTTCGAGTAGACTGAGTGAACACACAACCATCCTCAGCGCGAGGAGACGAGCATCATTATCGGACACTAAGGCGGATGTGCAGACGAGATGCCATAGATTGATGTCTAGAGGATGACCATGTAGGCTCAAACGAGATGCGAGTGGTACGATTGCGTTGTCTCGAGATGCGGTTCCCATTCTGACGCCGATCTTTCCTCTGAGCCTGCTTGTCGATGAATAAAACGTGTGTTCCTCTCCTGATGTTTCCAGCTAGCCCTTACTCGTCCGACTGTCATCGCCACCCACGAAACGCTCTTCAAACTTTTCTGAATAGCTCAACCATTGTCACCGATCGTTCAACAAATATGGGTGCTAGCATCTCGCGACTCCTTTCCCGATCAGACGTCGTGCCCGGCTTCTATGTCTGTTTCGATTTTCGTGCAGCGGATCTGAGCTGAAGCAGAGACTCATCAGTGGCGTCGCTACGTTGTTCGCTCGCCATCCATCGCACCACCATCGACGTTTGGATGCCTCTTCAGAACGGTGTTATGGATTGGAGTGATGTTATCTCATACACTCGCCGATCCTGGCTGACAAGATCTGCTCCTAAAGACCCCGGCTTCGCTGTCAAATTCCTCATCAACCGATTCATTAAAGAAGGCGTCTCGAATTCAGACAGCGACGATGTGTGGGCGGTCCGAGTGGGGATTGAGCATGCCTGGACCAATGCGGATATCGAGTATTTCCATCACCTCATAGTGAGCGTGCCATTCCGCGTCCAGATGCGCTCGTTAAGTCCCTTGCGGATCTCTGAATCGCGCTGGACTCCGAAGATGACTTTCGCAGGCTCCATTCGACGTGCCTTCCCTCGACCATACTTCGGGAGGAAGTATCGAAGCAGACATCGGCGTCTGTCCACTCGATAGCTCTGAATCATGGTCCAGACGCCAGAGGAAATGTCAAGAGGGAGACTACAGACTCGTTAGGTGTGATGTGAATGGGTCGACCGCCCACTATCTTGCAGCAATCTCTTTATCCTATCCACCCATTTTGACCTGGATGTCGATGCACGGTGTTTCCCGGCGCTGTTCTCGTCTCGCCTATTGTCCATGCCGTTCGATCACATTGTTCACACTGCTCCCGTTACTAGCTCTATACTGCATCCCCCGGACCTGTCGGTCATCATCCAGTGACCACCAAGCTGGACACCGTTTCCAGAATCACCCGAAAGCCCTAACTCCTGGTCAACCCCAAACCCTTGTGTCTCACCTGTTTTCAGGTCCCAACGAAGCTTGACGAGATTCATCACACCGCCCTTCCACTTGGCGTACCTACGAAAAACACGATCTCAAATCGTAATGACCGAATGATCGGCGTGCGGTAATACCAGACAATTGGGGTAAGATCGTCGTTATGAAATGAAGGCTCTGTGCGGGGAGTTTGCGTCATTGTCATGGACACTAGCGGTTCCTGGCTGCTTTCTTTTTCTTTTTCTTGACATTCTCAGGCTGTTCTGAGAGGGGAGTGAAGGCGAAGAGGGGTTGAAGGTCACCATTGTGCTCGGTGAGCGTTGTTTATATAAATGGATGATTGTGAAGAGGATCGATGCTGGGATCATCCGCGCTTCTGACGCCATCTTCCGTCTATTCGGCTGTCGCGGGTTTCCTCACTCTGATCGTACTCACGAATCTCAATCATCTCATCATGCTCACCCTCCCGCTATCCCCTTCGACAAGCTCCTCCCGATCCCTCTCGCCGATGTCAAGCATCACCTCCCTAGCGTCGCCGACTCCCACCCGTTCTCCGACGTCGTCGCTCTCGCCAGTGGCGCAGAAGACACCTTACCCTCACGACCCGAACCAATCCAGGCTACCCAGTCGCGATCGCATCGAGCACGCGGTGAAGTATCTCGCGGACAGTGAAGCTTCGT
>JAABUV010008586.1_pt1 | contig 10275 bp, 9 predicted proteins | sample 5559971 | NCBI WGS metagenome assembly JAABUV01 (sample SAMN10711881, study PRJNA513362) | rock metagenome | isolation source: Antarctica rocks | place: Antarctica: Victoria Land, Knobhead nord | collected 2015-12-19
CCCTTGCCGCGCACGATCAGCGTCTCGGACGCGCCGGACAGCGCGGCCCGCGGCAGGCCCAGCAGCTCCGACACGCGCAGGCCGGTGGAGTAGAGGATTTCGAGCGCGGCGCGGCCCAGCAGGCCGGTGACGCCGGGCCGGGCGGCAGCGGCGGCCAGCAGTGCGTCGACCTCGGCCTCAGCCAGGTTCTTCGGCAGGGTCGCGGGCAGGCGCGGCGCGTCCAGCAGCATGGTCGGGTCGTCCGTCCGCACCCCGGCTTGCAGCAGGAACCGGTGGAAGCCGCGCAGGCAGGACAGCCGCCGCGCCGCGGTCCGGGCTGCGGCGGCGCCGTGCAGGGACTGCATGTAGTTTTGCAGCGTGGCCGCGCTGGCGCCGCCGGGGCGCTCGCCCCGGCCGGCGGCGTGGGCGGCGAAGGCTTCGAGGTCGGCGCGGTAGGCCGCCAGGGTGTTGCGCGCCGCGCCGCGCTCGGCCGCCAGCATTTCCAGGAACGCCTCGATGTGCCGGTCTGGTGCAGACCGGTCTGGTGCAGACCGGTCTGATGCAAAAGCGTCCACGGCGGGCGCTAACGCGGCTGGAAGCGGTCATTTGGCAGCACGTGCTGCACCTGCTCGGTGCGCGGCTGCGGCGGGAACGCGCCGATCAGGGCGATCCCCACGATCAGCAGCAGCATGGCAGCGATGACGATCAGCAGAATCCGGCTCATGACCTTATCCCAGGGCCATCTTGGCCGCGACTTTGCGCTTTGTGCTAGTCTTCAGCGCCATGACACGCAATATCGCGCTCGGCAGGGCCGGGTTGAAATACGTTCCGTCGGCCGTGTCCGAGCTTCCAGCGGGGCTCGCGGGCCGCAGCGTCGTGCTGGTGGGCCTGATGGGCGCCGGCAAGACCAGCATCGGCCGCCGGGTCGCCGTCCGCCTGGGCGTGCCGTTCCGCGACTCCGACAGCGAGATCGAGCTGGCCGCCGGGTGCAGCATCCCCGAGCTGTTCCACCGCTATGGCGAGCACGACTTCCGCAACGGCGAGCGCCGGGTGATCCGCCGGCTGTTGGCCAACAGCCCGCTGGTGCTGGCGACCGGCGGCGGCGCGTTCATGGACGCGGAGACCCGCGCCGCCATCCGGTCCGAGGGCGTCTCCGTCTGGCTGCGCTGCAAGCTTGCGACGCTGGTGCGCCGCGTTGCTACCAGGCGCAACCGTCCCCTGCTGCGGGACGGCGACCCGGCTGAAATCCTGGGCCGGCTGATGGAGCAGCGGCACCCGGTCTACGCCGAGGCCGATATTGTCGTGGACTGTGGCGACGAGTCGCCGGACTACACCACGGGCAAGGTGCTGCAAGCGCTGCGCGGTTGGCGGTCGCCGCGCCGGCTGGCGGTGGCGCTCGACTCCGCCACGTATGAGGTCGTGGTGGGCGACGGGCTGCTGGCCCGTGCCGGGGCGCTGCTGGCGCCCGTTATTCCGCAGAAGCGCGCCGTGGTCGTGACCGATGCAACTGTGGCGGCGCTGCATCTGTCGGCATTGCTGGAGGGCCTGGCGCAGACTGGCATCACGGCGCAGCAGATCGTCGTGCCGCCGGGCGAGGCGTCGAAGAGCATGGCGAGCTATGCGCGGGTGGTCGATGGATTGCTGGACGCGGGGGTCGAGCGGCGCACGACGGTGATCGCGCTCGGCGGCGGCGTGGTCGGCGATCTCGCGGGGTTTGCCGCCGCGACGACGCTGCGCGGGCTGCCGTTCGTGCAGGTGCCGACGACGCTGCTCGCCCAGGTCGACAGCAGCGTTGGCGGCAAGACGGGCGTCAACACTGTTCATGGCAAGAACCTGGTCGGCGCGTTCCACCAGCCGCGACTCGTGCTGGCCGACACCGGCACGCTTGGCACATTGAATGGTCGCGAGCTGCGGGCGGGCTATGCGGAGGTGGTGAAGGCCGGGCTGATTGGCGACGTGGCGTTCTTCGACTGGTGCGAGGAGCATGGTGCGGCGTTGACCGCGGGCGACCGCGAGGTGCAGGCCGAGGCGGTCCTGCGCGCCTGCGCCTTCAAGGCCGCTGTGGTCGGCGGCGACGAGCGCGAGGAGCGCCCGGCGGATGGGCGCGCTTTGCTGAACCTGGGGCACACGTTTGGGCACGCGCTGGAGGCCGAGGTCGGCTATGGCGGGGCACTGCTGCATGGGGAGGCGGTGGCGGTGGGCTTGGGGCTGGCGTTCCGGCTCTCGGCGCGGTTGGGGCTGTGCGCGCCGGGCGATGCGACGCGGGTGGCGGAACATTTGACCGCGGTGGGCCTGCCGAGCGAGCCTGGGATGCTGAACCGCCGCTTTTCTGCTTCACGACTGATTGCCAACATGCGCCGGGACAAGAAGATGCGCGATGGGGCACTGCACTTTGTGCTGACGCACGGGATTGGACAAGCTTTCACAAGTGCTGATGTGCCGGCGGGGGCGGTTGTGGACCTGCTTCGGGCGGAGGGATGCGAGGCTTGAGGTTGGAAAAAATGAACTACTTAGGCTAATACTTACTCACGGTTTAATATGTAATTAGATTATATTAAGTGTGAATTGAACAGACGATGGAATGTTAGGCGATACATACCCCAAAATTTACATATGTTCTGGTTAACAGCTCTACGCCGGGGCTGTTTGCAAGGAGGTGGGTGATGTGGACCGCTGCGGCACGAGAGCTGTACTAAGGGCCCAGCCGGAAATAACCGCCATGATTGACATGAAAAACAATTATGCGTTGCCAAAGCTTTAAAAGAATCAAGAAAGAGCGGTTATTTCTGGCTGAGCCCTAAGGATAACGGCCGACGCTACCCGAGCGACCTGATGGATGCGGAGTGGCAGACGATTGAGCCGATCCTTTGCGGCTATATGCCACTTTCGGCCGACCTTCGCGAGATGGTCAACGCCTGGCTATATCTGGAGAAGGCGGGCTGCCCCTGGCGCTTTCTGCCCCAGGAGTTCGGCCCTTGGTAAACGGTGCGGACCCAGCGCAAACCTGCGGTTTCGCCTGGCGCGACCGCTTCCGGGCTGACGGCCTCTGGTCCGACATCGCAGCCCTGCTCACGCGGGCCGTGCGCGCCAAGCGCGGCCGTGACGACGCACTGGGAACGCCCTGGCGCAGGCGGAGGAACTGCCGCAGGAACGGCTCCTTGGCGTCGCCAAACAGTTCCATGTCCGAGCAATCTTCGCCTCCGCACAGCATGGTGCAGAGCGCGATCATCAAGATCTCATGCAGGTTGTGGCGGACATTCTCCTGCCGAGGGTCGCCAACCCCAGCAAAACAGGCGATCAAATCTTCCATCTGCCAAATCTTCCATCTGCCAAACTCGACACTGACCCCAATCTTTGAAATCCAGGACCAGCCCATGTCGCAACCCTTATCTCAGCCACCCATGCTCATATGCGATAGCCCTGGGTAGACGGACGCAAGGCGAAGGACTGAGCGGCCCGAGACGGGAGGCAACACGAGGCGGGCGATGATCTGGACGGGAAGACGCTAATGCTTGTAGGACGGATCGAGCGCGTCGAGCTGGCGCAGCATTGCGGGCCACTCGAGCACGCCATAGCGGCGGGTGACGTTCGGACTCCATTGGCTGCGCGCCCGCGCCACCACCTCGTCGGACGGGATGACCAGCGGCGTGTTGCAGGCCATGGCCATCAACTGGGCTTTGCAGGCCAGCTCGAGCCGGTAGATGCTGTTGAAGGCCTCCGGCACCGAGGCGCCGACCGCGAGCAGGCCATGGTTGCGCAGGATCATGACCTCCGCGTCGCCGAGGTCCTGCACCAGGCGTTCGCGCTCCGCGAGGTCGACCGTGAGGCCCTCGAAGGCGTGGTAGGCGATGCGCGACCACCGGGTGGCGGTCTGCGTGATCGGCAGCAAGCCGCATTCCAGGGCCGAAACGGCCATGCCGGCCGGGGTGTGGGTGTGCACGACGCAGCCGACGTCGTGGCGCGCGGCGTGAATCGCGCTGTGGATGACAAAGCCTGCGCGGTTGACGCCATAGGCGGTGCTGCCCTTGCCGACGATCTCCCCGTCCAAGTCCACCTTCAGCAGGCTTGAGGCATTGATCTCGGTATAGAGCAGGCCATACGGATTGATCAGGAAGCGGCCTGCCTCGCCGGGCACGCAGCAGGAAATGTGGTTCGCGATCATGTCCGTCATGCCATATGCCGCAACGAGCCGGTAGGCGGCGGCCAGCGACACGCGCGCGTCCCACTCGGCCTCGCTGACGCTTTCCCTGACGGACGCGGCCACCTTGGCTTGGGCCTGTGACATTGGATGCTCCTTCCCCTTGGCGCCGGTTGGCCCGGCGCTGCGCCATGGTATCCTATTCCTGCCCATCGCGTTAAGGAGGCGAGATGTCCGACAAGTAGAACGTGTCCGACACGTCGAACGCGGGTGGCGCCGATTTGGCCAGGCCGGGCCGCATAGAGGTCGGGCTCTACCTCTCGCGCGGCGCATCAGCCGTCGTGCAGGCCTGCGCCGGCCTTCCCGGCTTGCATGTCGAAGCGTTTGCGGACGCGGCCGACCTGCAGGCCAAGGTCGACGCTTTCGACGCGGTCATCATACAGAACACCGCCTACGACGCTGGCTTTGCCGCCAGGATCGCGACGGCGCGCCGGCTGCGCTGGATACGGGCGGCAGCCTCGGGGACCGACGCATTCCAGCGCTTTGGCCTGCCGCAGCACGTGCTGCTGACCAACGCGGGCGACACATGGGCCGCCTGCGTGGCCGACCACGCGATGGCATTGCTGCTCGGACTCGCCCGGGGCATCCCGCTCGCGGAACGCAAGCGCCAGATGCGCCGCTGGGATCAGCAGGGCTTGGGCGACGTGGTCATCGGCCTGCGCGGACGCACCCTGCTGGTCGTCGGGCTCGGTGCGATCGGCCGTGGCGTCGCGCGCCGGGCGGAGGCATTCGGGATGAACGTCGACGCGGTGACGCGCAGTCCCGAGCGCGCCCATAACACTCCACACATACGGCGTATGGACGGAGTCGGGCGTCTGATCGACCGGCTGGCGGAGGCCGATGCGGTGGTGCTCTCGTTGCCGCTGACGCCGCAATCGGCGGGCCTGCTGGACCGCCGCGCCCTGCAGGCGATGAGGCCGTCCGCACTGCTGGTGAACGTCTCCCGCGGCGGCGTGATCGACGAGGCGGCGCTGCTGGAGGCGCTCGCCGCCGGACGGCTGGGCGGCGTCGGCCTGGATGTCGCCGCGGTCGAGCTGCTGCCGTCCGGTAGCATGCTTTGGTCCTACGACAGGGTTTGCATCACTCCGCATGTCGCCGCCTACGACGACGGTCCCGGCTTCGACCTGCTGGCGTCGCTGTGCCGGGACAATCTCTGCCGGTTTCGCGACGGCCAAACGCTGCGCAACCGTGTTGTCTCGACAGGGCAGCCGGCGGCTGCTGATCCGGCTTCGGAACCGGCCCGTTGACCGTCCATTGCTGCCTATGCCATCAAAAGCATAAGCGGTCGGTGGCGCATCTCAATGAACCTGATCGGCAGGGAGGCCGCCTTGGATAATGACATCGCCTTGGCTACCGCGCCGTTCGACCATGCGAAGTTCCGGGCGAAGTTCCGGGCGGAGGTCGAGCAATTCGTGCTGCAGCACTGCCCGGCGCCGCTGCGCGCCGCGGTCGAGAAGGGCAAGAAGCTGGGGCGCGCGGAGTGGGCCGAATGGCAGGCTATCCTGTTCCGGCAGGGCTGGGGCGCGCCGAACTGGCCGGTCGAGCATGGCGGCACCGGTTGGGACATCCGGCAACGCCTCATCTTCGACGAGGTGCTGGCCGCGAACGATTGCCCGCCGCAGTACCACCACGGCGTCCACCATATCGGCCCCGTTCTGATCAAGTTCGGATCGGAGGAGCAGAGGCGCCGGTTCCTGCCCGGCATCCTCGACGGATCCGATTGGTGGTGCCAAGGCTATTCCGAGCCCGGCGCTGGCTCCGACCTCGCCTCGCTCAAGACGCGAGCGGACCGCCAGGGCGACGTCTATGTGGTGAACGGGCAGAAGGTCTGGACCTCGCACGCCCACGAGGCGGACCTGATGTATACGCTGGTGCGGACGTCCACCGGGGAAAAGAAGCAGCACGGCATCACTATGCTGCTCATCCCGTTGCGCAGCCTGGGCGTCGAGGTCCGCAAGATCAGGACGATCGAGGGCTGGCACCATGTCAACGAGGTGTTTCTCGACAATGTCGAGGTTCCGGTTGCGAACCGCGTCGGCGACGAGGGCGGTGGCTGGTCATATGGCAAGTACCTGCTGGAGCAGGAGCGGATCAACGTCGCGAACGCCGCCGGGCTGTTTCGCCAGTTGCAGAAGGTGCAGCGCCTGGTAGCGGCATTGCCGGACGCGGGACAGCGCACCGTGGCCGACCACGCGCTGCTGTCGATCGAGGCCGAGTTGCTGGCGCACCGGGAGATGGGCCAGCGCACGATCGAGGCGATCGCCGCGGGCCAGCAGATCGGCGTCCTGCCGTCCGTGCTGAAGGTGGTCTCCACCCGCCTGGCGCAGAGGCTGTCCGAGTTGGCGCTGGACGCGACGGGCGAGGCGCTGGCCGGTCGGCTGGCGGCCGAGGACGGCAGCGGGCAGAACCATCCCGTCGAGGGCGTCGAGTGGCTGGAGAACTTCCTTTACCTGCGGTCGCGCACGATCGTCGGCGGCACGACCGAGGTGCAGAAGAACATGATCGCGCGCACGCTGTTCGGGGACTGACCGGGATGTTCCGGGCGAGGCCGCTCTGCAATGGCGATCTCTACGAGACCGCCGCAAGGCTGTCGGTCGAGCTGGACGAGCGCCTGACGCGGGCCGCCGCGTCGGATGCGCTGCAGGTCCAGCGGCGGCAGGCCTGGGACGAGGTCGCAGCGCTTGGCTGGCCTGGCCTGCTGGTGTCGGAGGAGTGCAGCGGTGTCGGCGGCAGCCTGCTCGACCTGGCGGCGATTGTGGAGGGCGTCGGCAGGTCCGCCCTGGCTCTGCCGATCGTCAGCGCCTGCGGGCTGGCGCCGATGGTGCTTTCCGCTTGTCCGCCGGGAGCGCGCCGCGATGCGGCGCTGGCCGGGGCGGCGGAGGGGTCCGCCAGGGTGACCCCCGTCATCGCGAACGGCGGCGCGGCGCAGGCGACGCGGCGCGGCGGCGGCTGGAGGCTGTCGGGCCATGCGTCCGGTGTGGAGGTGATCCCCGATACGACGCATTTCGTCCTGGCCTGCCCGACTGGCGAAAGCGGGCCAGGCGTGTTCCTGCTGTCGGCGGACGAGCCGGGCCTGTCAGCCGTCGCGCGCCGCCGCATGGACGGGCGTGCCTCGGCCGACCTGGACTTCACAGGCTTGGAGCTCAGCGCGGCGGACGCGCTCGACATCGGCGACGTCGCCGCCGGTGTGGCCCGCGCCTTGGAGGCGGCTGCGGCGCTCACCTGCGTGATGTCGGTCGGCAGCATGGGCGCGCTGCTGGAACAGACGATCGGCTTCCTCGGGCAGCGGTCGCAGTTCGGGGTCGTGCTCGCGTCCCTGCAGGCGCTGCGGCACCAGTTCGTCGAGCTCTACATCGCCTACGAGAACGCCCGCGCCCTGGTCGAGGGCATGCTGATCCGCTGGGCGAACGATGAGCCGTGGCTGTCGCGGGACATCTTGTTCATGAGGCTGCGCCTGGCCGAGGCCAGCCGCGCCGTGGCGCTCGGCGCGATCCAGTTGCATGGCGGAATCGGCCTGACCGAAGAGCTGCCGGCAGCCCGCCTGAGCAAGCGCCTGGTCGCGGCGGAGTTCGACTTCGGCGGCCGGGCCACGGTCGCGGAGCGCCTGCGAACCTCCGCGGAGCGCCTGCGGACCCTTCGATAGCCGATGGACACAGCCAAGGTGAGCGCAACGATGTTCGAGGGTTTGACCGCCGTCCGCGTTTCAGTCGAGGGCCACGTCGCGGTGGTGACGATGGACAGCCCGCCCGTCAACGCGCTCAGCCGCCCGCTCAGCGACGAGCTGACGCAGGCGTTCGACCGCATCTCGGACACGCCCGACATTCGCGTGGCCGTAGTGACCGGCGCGGGGCGCGTGTTCTGCGCCGGCGCCGACCTGAAGAACCGCGCCGCCTTGGGCGAGCCCGGCGCCCTGTCGCAGCACTCACGGCGCACGCGGGAGTGCTTCCACGCCATCCGAGAATGCGCCAAGCCGGTGGTCTGCGCCCTCAACGGCGCGGCGCTGGGGTCGGGGCTGGCGATCGCCGCCTCGTGCGACATCCTGGTCGCGTCGGAGAAGGCGAGCCTGGGGCTGCCCGAGATCGACGTTGGGCTGATGGGTGGCGGACGCCACGCCATGCGTCTGTTCAGCCACTCCCTGCTCCGCCGCATGATGCTGACGGGATACCGCGTGCCCGCCGCGGAGCTCTACCGGCTCGGCATCGTGGAGGCGTGCACGGCGCCGGACGCGCTGCTGCCGGCCGCGATGGAGCTGGCCCGCGCTGTCGCGTCCAAGGCGCCGCTCGCCACGAGCATGGCCAAGCACGCGGCCAACACGATTGAGGGTATGAGCCTCCGCGACGGCTACCGCTATGAGCAGGACATGACCGCGGCGATTTCCAAGACGGAGGACGCGAACGAAGCGCAGCGCGCCTTCGCCGAGAAGCGCCCGCCGGTGTTCAAATGCTGCTGAGCCTGCGGCAGGGATTTATGCTTATCGAGCTGTCACCTGGAAAGGGGTAGGTCCATGGCGAGGCCGCTGGAGAACGTGAAGGTCCTCGATCTCAGCCGTGTGCTGGCGCCGCCGCTGGCGGGGCAGTGGCTGGCGGACATGGGGGCGGACGTCGTCAAGGTCGAGCGGCCCGGCAAAGGCGACGAGTCCCGCTCCTACGGCCCGCCCTTCTTCGGGGAGGACGGGCAGCGGAAAGGATTGTCCGGCTTCTATCTGTCGGCCAACCGTAACAAGCGGTCCATCACGGTCGACCTCGCCAAGGCCGAGGGGCAGCGCCTGGTCGCGCAGATGGCGGCCCAGTCCGACGTCGTGATCGAGAACTACCGCGTCGGAACGCTGCGCCGCTACGGGCTGGACTACCCTACCCTGTCGGCGGCCAACCCGCGGCTGGTATACTGCTCCATTACGGGATACGGGCAGACCGGCCCGTCCAGCCACCGCCCCGGCTATGACGGCGTGTTCCAGGCGATCAGCGGCCTGATGAGCGTCTCCGGCCACCCGGACGGCGAGCCGGGCGCCGGCCCGATGAAGGTCGGCATCTCGATCGTGGACGTCGTCACCAGCTACTACGCCGGGATGGCAGTGCTGGCGGCGCTATATCACCGCGACACCGTTTCCGGCCGTGGGCAGCACATCGACCTGGCGCTGCTGGACGCGAGCGTCGCCTGCCTGACGCACTACGCAACCAACTACCTCGTCTGCGGCGAAACGCAGGGGCGGCGTGGCAATGCGGGCTACGGCGGCGTCCCGTCGCAGACCTTCCCCTGTGCGGACGGTGAGATCTTCCTGACCGCCGGGAACGACGAGCAGTTCCGCCGCACCTGCGCAGTGCTGGAACGGCCCGACCTGCTGAAGGACCCGAGGCTCGCGACGGCGCATGCGCGGGTCGTGAACCGGCTTTATGTGTCCGAAACGCTGGGTGGCCTGTTCCGCCGGCAGCCGGCCGCCTACTGGCTGGACCGGCTGGACGCCGCCGACGTGCCGAGCGGGCGGATCAACGACGTGGCGGCGGCCTTTGAGGACCCGCAGGTCCGTCATAACCGCATGGCGGTCGAGGTGGACGGCGAGGCCGGGCTGCGGCTTGTGCGCAACCCCATCCGCTTCTCCGACACCCCGCTCGACCGTTACGCCGCGCCGCCGCTGGTGGGGGAGCACACCGATGCCGTGCTGCTGGAGATGCTCGGCCTGGATGCCGAGGCCTGTGCGGGCCTACGCGCCCAGGGCGTGATCTAGGAGGCCATGTCGACCTTTTATCCGTGGGACGCAGCGCTTACAAAAACTGAGACATTGGACTGAACACCTTCTAGCAGCCTGTCGGAGTGAGGTTGCGAGCGATTTCGCGTGCCTGGGCCGATCATGCGCTGCTGGGTGGAGCTGGGGCGGTTTCCGATGGTCGAACGCGCTGGCTGAAGAGTATGGCGGCCAGATTGGCACCAGGGCGGGGCGCGGGGGTGCCAATCCAAGCCCAAATAGCGCGCTTCCGCCTCAGTGTGTGGCCGCAAGGACGAACATCCGCTTCATGGTCCAAGCCACGGTCACGAGGGTCCACTCGCCGCGGACATGATCGAGCCCGCGGAGCAGGAACTGGCGGAACCCGAGCGCCGCCTTG
>JAABUV010008587.1_pt1 | contig 10274 bp, 6 predicted proteins | sample 5559971 | NCBI WGS metagenome assembly JAABUV01 (sample SAMN10711881, study PRJNA513362) | rock metagenome | isolation source: Antarctica rocks | place: Antarctica: Victoria Land, Knobhead nord | collected 2015-12-19
CCTGTGGCGCCTGCCTGGGAGTGCTGATGTGCACGGTGCGCCCTTGGAGCGCGCAGCTTCCCCACCGTCTGTCCTGCCACTTATGCATGGGCATGTGTGCACCAGCTGCCAGCGGTCAGGAAGGCCTCGCAGCTCCCATATGTGAGTGGCACAGGGGACCTTGGTGGCGGCGCGGCACATTGTGCACCCGAGCCACCTGATGCGCACAAGTCAGCTCAGCTGTGTGTGCCCGCTGCAGGCGCCAGCGCAGCTTGACGGCGGCGCCCCAGAGGATTGCCACAGTCCGTCGTTGGTGCGCCACTGCCAGTGGGTGCGTTAACACATGACCTACTCAGTGCCTGTGCAGTCGGCGCTGCATTGATATTGCGTGTGTGTCTCGGCGCGTCTGAGCATTGTCACGCTCTGAGTGTGGTTTACAGCCAGCTGTGCGTGCCCTACCTGTGGCCGCGCAGCACACGACCATGCACCTGGGTCTCAGGGGCACACTTCGTCTCCGGCACCGGGTAGCAGGGGCCCCGGACTGTCAGCCACATGTCTGCGCGTGCATCAGCAGCGCGGGGCTTTGAAGGAGGCAGGATGTCGTGGAGCAGCCCGTAGGGTTTCGGGCTCAACCTGTGCGACACGGGGCGCAGGCCGGGCTGCCTGGTGGCAACGAGGCCGCAGTGAGCGGAACGGCCTCCGTCGCCGCAGACGCGCCGCAGCGCCTGCCAGCGCGCTGCACGGCAGTGCCCAACACTCGCCGCGCCGCCGAGGCGGCCACGCCAGAGTTGATCGGCACGCCGCCCAGCGGGCGCCTCGACGCTGGGTCCGCTGCGCCCGCGGCCGCGGCGCAGGCCGGGCATGCGCAGGCCGGGGCCGCGCTGAGCCTGGCTTGCGCGTCGGAGGGCGGCGGCGCGCGCGCGGCGCCCTACGCGTCGGCGCCCGATCCTGCACCCGCCCTTGTGAGCGCTTCCGCAAGCCCCTTCGCCGCCGCTGCGCGCGCTGCCGCGCCCGGCTGGGATTCGGCCGCGCCCGGAGCCCTTGGCGCGGCGGCGGGCCGGCCGGAGTCTGCACGCGCGGCGGGCGCCGGGGGCGCGGTCGCGGCCGCGGCCGCGGGCGGCGAGGGCGGCCTGCGCGGCGCGTCCGAGGGCCTGGCGGCGGCGCTCGTGGAGCAGACGCTGCTCGCGATGCCGCGGCGCCCCGACGCCGTGACGCACATCCGGTGCGCCAGCGCAGCTGCTCCCGCAGCTCCTGAAGCTGTGGCCGACAAGCCGCAGGGGCGGGTCGCGACAGCGCGCTCAGCGCTGCGTGCTCCGCTTGCGCCGCAGGAGCGTGGGCGGGGTAGCCGGGGCGCGTGAGAAGATGGCCCATGCATAGCTGGTTGTGAGAGTTTGCTGTGAGCTGCACACAAGTGTTACGCATTCATAGATATTGATATTACTTAAGATGGGTCCAATTCTGACTGACTGCTGCGAGCCGCAGGGGCCCGTTCCTGGAGGTGCGCAAGACGGACGCGCGCGCGGTGGACGTGCGCGTCAGCGCGCAGTTCCGCGCACACTTTGACCGCCCAGGCGCGCCCGCTGTTCGGCCGGCTCCCTGCCGACCCCGCGCGCTCGCCGCCCGACGTGCCGTGGTCTGCATGCCGCTGTGGCCGGCCTTTCACTCACTGCCGCATGTCAGAAGGTTGCAGTGATAGGCAAGTGTCAAACGCTATTGACGCTCTTGTTGTTGTTGTCAGACTGTGATGCGAGAGAGATGTTTTCTGCTCAGGCACTCCAGGCGTCCCGCGTCTGTGCTTGGATGTCTCGAGGCAGCATCCTCCCGTCTGCATGTTGCGCTGAGGATGCCTGATGCGCTGAGGATGGTGCTGCCTCTAGATAATAAAATTTTTATTTAACTGTCTTTGATTAGTTGCCGCTGCTTATGTGGACATGATTCGGGCAGCAGGCCAGCCGGAGCAGCCGCTGGTGAGCATCGAGTCGCTTGACTCACCCAGTGGCGGCAGCCCGGCCGCAGCCTTGGGCCCCGCTCCCGAGGGCATCGAAGCGCTGCTGGGGCCTGCCCTCGCGGACGCCACGCCCGCCGCCGGCCTGGGCGGCGCGCCCGCGGCGCTCCTGGCGGCCATGGGCCCGGCGACGCTGGCGGATGTGGGGCGCGCGCCGCTGCGGCACGCGGCGCGGTGCGGGGCCCGCCCGGCGCATGGCGCGTTAGTCGACTGCAGCCCGTCTGCAGGGCCTGGCGTGCTGGGCGGCAGTCGCTGGGCGTCTCATGCTCTTGCAGCGTGTTCATGCCCAGGGTGTGCTTACGCTTAGGAACTTGTTTGGCTTTCGGATTGACCAATGGTGAGTCTCGGTGGAACATTGGTGACCCCTCGATTGAGTGGTGAATCCAGCGCTGGATCTGGGCTGGTGTTTCCAGCGATGGGTTTAGCAGCTGCCAAAATGCACAGGAGTGCTGTGAGGCGACGCGGTGCAGCAGGTGGCCCTGGGCATGCATCACCGCACCTGAGATGCCGTGCATCCTATGCAGGGCGGCGGCGCTGAGCCCGACCGTCTCCGGCGCGGACCCGGCCGAGCTGCAGCGCTGGGCGGTCGACCCCGCGCGCGTCACCCTGGGCGACCGCCTGGCCGTCGGCGGGTTTGCCGAGGTCTTCGTTGGCAAGTACGAGGTGCGCCCTGGTCGCCTCCGCAGGGTATATTCAGATAAGTGCTTGACCTGACGAGAGTGCATTAGCTATTTAATTAGCTAGCAGGGGCCAGCGGAGTCAACGCTGACGTGCACCAGAGGCCGCGTGTCTTAGCCAGGCCTTACGTGCGCTTTTGCGGTGGTTCACACCGGCACATGCTATTTCCTCACCAAATGTGGCGCAGAAAAGGGCTGCGGCGGTGAAGTTGTTGCTGACACCATCCCATGTCCCTCATAAGCCCCGCAGCGCGTGCGGCCACAGAGATGAAGGGTCTGCTGGATGAAGGCGCCGCGACGCGGCGCGCTGTGAGCTCCTCACCTTACGCCGGGCCGCGCGCAGGGCACGGTGGTCGCGGTGAAGGTGCTGCTGACCGACGACGCGGCCACGCGCCGCACGATGGAGCGCGAGGCGGGCGTGCTGGCGCTGCTGCGCCACCCTAACCTGCTCCTCTTCATTGGCTTTTGCGCGCATCCGCGCCCGGCCATCCTGTCCGAGTTCATGCAGCGCGGCAGGCGCGCCGGCCGCCCCTTGGCCTTGCCTCACACACTATTTGTAAGCAGTCGTTGTTTATCCAAGGTACACTGTAGAAGCGAGGCCTGCTGCGTGTGCTGTACAGGTCAAGCGAGCTGCGAGCGCACATATCTGGTCCGCCAGTGTTTGGGCGCCGTGCTGTCCCCCAGGACCCCAGGAAAGCGGGGAGTGCCTGCCATGGGGTGAGTGGCGTGGGGTGGAGGGGCGTGCGGCGCAAGTGCCTGAGCGCAGCGCGGGCGCGCAGCCTGTTTGACGTCCTGCGCAAGGAGGGCCGGCCGCACGCGCGGCTCGCGCGCTCGGCAGCGGTCAGCGTGGCGCGCGGCATGGCCTACCTGCACTCGCGCCAACCGCTCATACTGCACAAGGCGAGCGCCCCCCTTAAGCGCATAGGGTTCCTGTTCCGAGAGCCCATCTCCAAAGCAAGAACTTGCGCAGTGATGCCTCAGGCTGGAGGCTTGATAAAGCATTTCATGTTCTGGGAGGAGCTCAGGGGTTGCAAGCTTAAGCTGACTGCACGTGCCATGCAGGACTGCGCATGCCCTGCTGCTGCTGCTGCGTCACGCTGGGATGCTGCTGATGGGGTCCAGGGGCGCGCAGGACCTCAAAAGCCCCAACATTCTAGTGGACGCCAACTGGCGCATCAAGGTCGCGGTGCGCGCCCGCGGGCTCGCGCCAGCTTGCAGGCAGCGTGCCGACCGCGCCATGCTTTGCAAGGGGCCAGAGGGTGGCTTGTTAAAGTCACATGGGATGGGGCATGCGTGACTCCCCACACGGTTCTGTGCAAGCATGCCACTCTCGTGGGTGCTGGCAGGGGTGCACTGCTGCTGGCCAGGAATCCTGACCACCCAGCTCGCTTGTTTAGAAGTTTGGGTCGGCCTGCACGACTGGAGGCGCTGGGTGCCGCGCCTGACCGCGGCGCCTGCCTGCCCTGCAGGACTTTGGCCTGGCGCAGCTGCGAAGCAACGTTCTGCCCTCTACCGGCGCCGGGTTTGGCACGCCCGAATGGTGCGCCAACCTCGCTGTTCCTCACGGCTGTGTGCGAGTTGGAAGCCACACACTCTCCTCCATCTCTTCATTTCCTGCACACGGTCTGCATGTTTGCCAGCCTCGCCTGATGTTCCCTTGAGTGTGCAGGATGGCGCCCGAGGTGTTGCGCTGCGAGGCCTGCGACGAGCGCTCTGACGGTGAGCACCTGCAAGCTGCTGCCACGCTCAGTGTTGGGCTGCTGGTAGCGCTGGTCTGCTCTCCCACCGTCAGGCACACAGTATGTGCCGCGTCGAGCCGGTCATGTCTGGACTGTGAGAGCGTTGATGCGCCCTGGGATTTGATTCTTTTATTATAAATCCGAATTGTTTTGCTCTGGTTTGCTGAAAGCCACCACGTGCGTTACCATGCCCGGTGACAGTTCCATATAAGTATTCGAGGGTGGCAGCAAGTTTGGTCAGGAGGTGCGGCAGAGCCTGAGCAGCCCCTGCCGCTCGCGCCCGCACAGTGTACAGCTACGGCGTGGTGCTGTGGGAGCTGCTCACCGGGGAGGTGCCGTGGGCGGCGCTGCACCCCATGCAGGTGCGAGCACTGAGCTCACCCACTCTCGTCTGTCATTGCTTCCCTTGCAAGTGAACGTGTGACACGCTGGCGCCACTGCAGCGCACCCCTCCAGCGATGGACTGCCCAGACAGGCTCTTCGCGCCTGTTTAGCGCGGCGCGGTGTGTGCTCGCCGTGCACTGCCCTGCCCAGCACCCGCCCCTGCCATGCGCGCCCGCCCTGTCCGTGAGCTGGCGGGCGCGCTGCGGGGCCGCCGTGGGGCCTTGCTGTCGGCGCCGCCGCCGTGCGAGCGGTTGCCGCCGTCGCGCTGCTGAAGCCCCCATGCCATGCTTGCGGTAGCGACGGGAGGCAGTGCTTGGTGCAGGGCTTTGTTAGGGCATCGACAGGGCATGCTGTGGGGCAGGTGGTGGGCGCGGTGGGCTTCCAGGGCGCGCAGCTGCCGCCGCCGCCGGCCGGCGACGCGTGCCTGCGCGAGCTGTGCGCGGCCTGCATGGCCGGCCAGGCTGCGCTGCGGCCTACCTTCCCGGCGCGCCCCGGAGGCTCGCATGCAGTGTTGCAGCGTGCTTAGGGTTTTGAAAGGGCTTCAAGCGCTTCAGGTAGTGTCCCTACGTGTATTTGAGGCAGAGGTGGCAGGGCAGTGTTGGACGGGGTTTGCGGGGTTGTGGTGCCTGGCGCAGCTACGTTGGGCGTGCCGTGTGTGGCTGCCGCAGGTGTGGCTTAGCGGCTTCGCCTGGCCGCCTCACCTCCGTACGCCAGGACCTGACAAGCCCGCGCCCTGCAGGCTATCGTGGCGCGCCTGGAGGCCGAGTTTGGCCCCGCGCGCTGGCGTGGCGCGCACGGCTCGCTCAGCGACCTGCACGCCGCGCGCTCCGGCGGTACCAGCCGCCTGGCGTCGTCTGGCGCGGCGCTGCCAGCTGCCGGGCCCGTGCTGCCCCCGGCGGATTTTGGAGAGCCTGGGGCGGGTGTCGAGGCGCGCGGCGGCGCTGCGGGCGCGGCCGCGGGCGGCGGCGCGGGCGAGGGCGGCGCTGACGCGCCTGGCGGCGAGCCCGGCGGCGGCTCTGGCCCCACGCTTGACCGCACGCTTACGCGGCTGCGCGGCGGCCATGCGGAGGCCCCGCCAGTGCGGCCGGCCATCGGGGGCGGCCGCGGCGAGGGACCAAGCCCTGCCGTTGTGGATGCGCTGCGCTGGGCCGGCCAGCGGCCTGCAGGCCCTACAGCGTGCGCAGGGTTGCAGGTCCCGCCGCTCGCGCGCGCTCCGCGGCAGCCGCGCAGAGGCTCGGCGGTGGCGGCGCCGCACACGGAATGCACTCCGGCGGCGCACACGGACCGTGCTCCGGCGGCGCACGCGGACGATGCTCCGGACGCGCATGCACTTCATGCTCCCGTGGCGCACGCGGACCGTGCACCGGCGGCGCATGCGGTCCCTGTCCCAGGGCCACACGGCGGGGCTGCGCGGTCGGGCGCGGCAGAGGCCGCGGCCGCGACGCCGTTCACCGCGGCGTCGCAGCTGCCGTTCTCGCCGCCGGAGACGCCGCTGGCGCAGGGCGCGGGCCCCGCCGCGTGGCCGCGCGCCGCGCCGCGCGACGCGGGGCACCTGGTAATTCCCGGCGAGGGCGCGCCGCCCGGCGCTCCGGCGCCGCCTGTCGCCGCGCCCGCTAGGCCGCCAGGCGACTCGCCTGAGGCCCAGGAGCCCCAGGTCGAGCAGAGCCCTTCGGCCGGGAGCCCTGTCGGGGGCGCGTCGACCGGGGCGTCCACCCCAAGCAGCGGCGGCCCGAGCAGCAGCGGCGGCGCGCGCGGCGGCGCAGGCGCGCCGAGCCAGCGCGGCGGGCGCACGCTGCCCGACGGCGCCCTGTCCCTGGCGGACGACCCGCGCGCCACCGCTGCCGCCAGCTTCGAGACGTTTGAGGCGGCGATAAATGCGGCGATTGCGGCCGTGTCGGCCGAGCGGCGCAGTGCGCGCCCGGCGTCCGCGCCGGCGGGCGGCAGGACGGGGCTCGCGCGCGCGGCGGGGCTGGGCGGCGCCGAGGCCGGCCGCGGCGACTGGGCGGCGCCGCTGAGCCTGCCGTCAATGCCAAAGCTGAGGATCAGGGTGGGCAGCCCGCGCACGGCGGGGCTGTCGGACAGCGGGTCGTCGCACGCCAGTGCGCCGGCGCAGTCGGCCTCCGGGGCGGGCAGCGGCGTGTCTGCCGGCCCTGACGCGACCGGGCTCGCGCCCGGCGCCGCGGTCAAGCCCTGCCGCAGCGCGCCGCCGCACGGCGGCGCCGGCGCGCTCGCGCTGCCCCTGCCGCCGCTGCCGGTGCGGCCGCGGCCGGGCGCGCCCCGCGGCGGCAAGGGCTCCGGCCCCGAGCCCGGCAGGCGGGCGTGGCTCCCGGACACGCCGCTCGCGGGGTCTGGCGGGGCGGGGGGACCCTCTGGCAGGCCGCACCAGGAGTCCCACGAGGGGCCCTACCAAGGGCCCTACGGGGTGGCGGCCTCGGCGCCGCAGCAGTGGCTGGCGCCGGTGACGGCGCCCGACGTGTCGACGTGGAAGGCGTCGCCGTTTGCGGCGGCGGCGCACGATGGTGCATTCCAGGACGAGCGGGCTGCCGGGTCGCGCGCGGAGGCGGTCGCGAGGAGCGGCTTCTGGTGCGGACAATGGGCCCGCTTATTCTCTTGTTTGGTAGGGGGATTTTCTTGGGGGTTTTCCTGGTAACTATTATTTTCTTGATGAGCGGTGTGTGCGGTGTGCTGGCCCTGCTCTCCGTGGTGAAGCGTGCACGTCCGAGGCATGGTATTGCAGGGCCAGCGCACCGCACACACCGGTCACCACCACAATAATAATTACCATAAAACCCCCCAGTGTTGCAGCGCTAGGCAGCGGTTTCGCTCTCTTGGTAGAGGCGCAGCGGCAGAGCCGCAGCGGCCACAACAATTCCGTTGCTGAGACTGTCTGGCGCGACCGCGCAGGTCCGCGGCGTCCTCGCCGGCCGCGGCCAGCCTGCAGCGCGCGTCCTACCCCGCCCTGTACCCGCTGCGCGGCGCGCGCTCGCTGGGCAAGCCGCCGCTGTCGCCCGCGCGTAGCCGCAGCTCCGGCGCACCGCCGCCCGCCGCATGCCCGACGCCGCGGGCGAGCCCGAGGCTGCCCCCGACGACCAGCGCCCCGGCGCCCGCTGACGCGGGTGACAGCCGGCGCGCCGCTGCCGCGCCTGCTGCGGAGACCCGAGCCCTGGTGCAGGGCCCATGGCCGCAGGCGGCGGTGTCGAGTGCGGCGGCGCTGGTGCGCCTGCAGCGGCTGAGCCCTGGCGGGCTGGCCAAGTCTGACTCGGCGCACGACAGCGAGGGCCACAGCCGCGTGGCATCGCTGCTGCCGAGCCTGGCCAGCTCGCCGGGTGACCAGGGGCTGGGCTAGGTCTGAGATGGGGTGCAGGGTTTGTACTGTCCAGTGCATGACGATGAGGCCAAAGCCGTGTGGCGCTTGCTTGTTGCATGTGTCTGACCGGACCATGGTATGGCAGATTGGCCCACATCATTTCATCGAGCGCACGGCAGCACGGGCGCGTGTTGCAGTGGCTGCTCTGTGGTTGGCAGAACTCCTCTGCCACTTACGGTCGCCTGACGGTGTCGTCTGACCGTGTCAAAAAGGCGTCAATGTTTTGGCAGTACTTCCCTTTTCATTATGTTCGGGGCAAGCCAAGTGCAGTGCAGTGGTAGTGCGAATGAGGTGTGCAGGCGCCCAGCTGGCGCCGGGGGCAAGCGCGCCCGGGGTGTGGTGATGGGGACTGGTATTGAGCACTGGCAGGCAGGGATCTCGGGAGGTGCTTTTGCGTGTCGATTTGGTGGGTTGCTGCAGCGCTGATGGGGCGCACGGGACTGAGAACTTTTGCAGGTAGCGGAGGCGTCACGACGAAGTGTCTGTTTGTAGAGGTGGCGTGTTTGCCGCAGGAAGGACGTGCCGTGTGTGGTGTAGATGTGGAGCTATAGCTCGAACTTGCAAGCTTAATATCGCGCTGCCGTTGCATGTGCGCCTGCAGTGCTGCGTGCCTGCTGGAATGCTGCGGGGTGCGCTGGAACGGTGCGAGGGCCAAGGGCTTGCAGACCCTTGACCCTCTCAGGCATGGGGTTGGAGGCTGATTTTGGTGGGAGAGGAGCATGGGCGCTTGCCCTGCCCTTGGTGGCTTACTGCTGGAGAGCGTGGCGCGTGCCTGCTGGGTCGCCCTCCGACGCACGGCACGAGCAGCGCCGGGAATACTGGACTGGGGCGTCTGTCTGGCATCTGACTTGGGACCTGCAGGAAGGTTGCCAGGTGTGTCGTTCCAGAAAGGGGATTGCAGACACAGCACTTGACTGTTGCAAAGGTGCAGCCAAAGCGTGCAACTCTGCCTTCAGTTCAGAACGTCTCACCCATTGCATGCGGTACTCCCTTGCTATCACGCACTGAACGTCCGCACAATGTGTCGCACGGCCTGGGTCTCGTCTGGTGCATGTGAAATCACATTGTGAATCAGGCTGCATGCGCTGTGCATGCGCGGGAAGCGCCTGGCGCCAAACTCTAAGCCAAATGGCGAGTCGTGAATGAGATCAGGCACAACAGCCCGTCCGTGTTTCAAAACCATGAATATCCTCAAGTTAAAAAAAGCCAAGAAGCAGGGTGGCCTTGGATGCAGTAAAGATTTGCCCGCCCACCAAGTTCTTGACATTAACCCATAGCTATGCGATCATCTAGCATGACCCCACTGCTCAGCAAGCGGCTGAGCGCAAAGCCACCAAACAACCATAAAAGGAAACCCCCTTGAACAGATAACCCGTTCGTCTCTGTCCATTAGCCAACACCCGTTGCTCTGACCCGCACGCGGACAGTGCTAAACATGACTACTATGGCCCAAGCTCAAGAGCAAGTGCTGCGACGAGACGCTAGCTCAACTCTGAAGGGGCTGCTGGCGGGCTCCACGTTTGGGCACATACCAATCTCACCCACTTACCGCCATGAGTGGCAGCAATGCTGCCATGCCATGAGCAGTCCCGCACGACACGGACCCCAGTTCCCCGCAGCTCCACACCGGCGGCCTCCAAAGGCACCGTTGCAGCAGACTGGCCCTACTGACACCGCGCATCTGCTGGTGCTGCAGGGTATGCTCAAACCCTACCTATCGCGCAGCGGCGGCGCCGCGCGCTCGGCGGCCTGCAGCGCACGCAGCGCGTCCGCCAGCCGCGCCGCGGCGCGGCCCAGGCCGGCCGCCGCAGACTCCAGGCCCTCCGCCGGAGGCATAGGGTTCGCCCCGGGCGCGCCCACATCGCCGCCCGCCACCGCGCCCAGCGCCGCCGCGCCGCCCCCGCCCGCGCTGTCATCGGCGGCGGGTCCTGCGCCGGCGGCGGGGTCCGTGAACGCTGCCAGGGCGCCGCCGCCCGGATTTGGCGGCGCCTGCAGCACGGGCAGGTCGACGGCCGCGGCCGCGTCGCGCAGCGCGGCGACCGCGGCCTCCAGCTCGGCGACAAGCGCGGTCGCCTCGTGGCCGCCGCGCGCCGCGCGCAGCGACTCGGTCGCGCCGCGCAGCT
>JAABUV010008588.1_pt1 | contig 10274 bp, 6 predicted proteins | sample 5559971 | NCBI WGS metagenome assembly JAABUV01 (sample SAMN10711881, study PRJNA513362) | rock metagenome | isolation source: Antarctica rocks | place: Antarctica: Victoria Land, Knobhead nord | collected 2015-12-19
AGGATCGCTTTCCTAAGCGGTATCAGCAGGTGCGATGAAGGGTTCTTGTGCGGATAGCTCACTCGGATGTCCCAATTCAGAATTGCTCTCTCGAGCACTGTCCGAAGGCCAACCTTTCCAGCAGCCTTTCGATAGCATTCCTCGGTTGCAGACCTCCACCCTTTGCAAACCGCTTTCGCGGCGTTGTTAACTGAGGTAACTCGAGCTCTCGTCTTAGCCTCATAGATTTTGTGAATACGTTGTCGTTCTCAGCTGGCTTAAATGGATTGTATTTGACGACAGGTCGGGAAGCCGGCGGAGCGCACACTTACTGCGGGGTACTTAATTTAGATAAGGAGACCTCATCAAAAGCGAGGTATGTAGTTGATAGTTGACCTTCGCTGCCATCAATCTAATCGACTATAAACGCCGCATTTATAATCCTTCGCTGTTGTGACTCCCTTTCCTTCATCTTCTCAGCATATATCAGATACTTTTAGATCTCTTCCTAGTAGGCTGCGAAGCAGCATTCGATGTGAGATCACGAGATCGATGTATTGGTTGACATATGCTATACATACCTGAATAGGATTGTTCCAAAGTGTGTTCACATTTTGGCCGATTCGTCAACCAACAGTATTGAGGGGGCCGACTCCCATCTAGTTTTCTGTTTTATGGCCCGCTCTAATCTTGTTGTCACAGAAGCCATTGACGACGGCGAAGCCTTGACTAAAGACGTAGTTTTGAAGACGAGTGTAAACTTCATTCGAAACATCGTACTGCTCGTCGATTTGTGAATTCTTCAGATGTTCGGGTGGAGTTTGATCTCTGATCTTCTGAATGACGGGAATTAGACTCTCGTCTAGACTAGAATCAGATAGCCAAGAAGATATGACAGTGAGATATATAGATTGATAGATGGATAGATGTCACCCTAACTCTAATCATTGGTTCAGGCTTCTAGGGCTTAGCGTAGTCCGAGTCGGTGGAAAAAGTCGTTAGACTCGTTACGCACCAAATTAAGCGCCCTCGGTCATGCCCTGTGCAGGTGAATAGGTAACTTCTTGCGGTAAAGCGTGCCGCAACCAGCTAGCCTTGACCTCGTTCTGCTGCTCTTTCCTCGTTTTTAGCTGCTGTTATAACTGTTGGACTACTACACCCTCCCCGTTGATGTGTATACGCTTCCGTATCCTACTCTTCTTAGAATCGGGTTAATATTTGTTTACTTACTAAACCTTGACTACGGTAGGCTTTTACAGAGCGAGGCCCCTTGGACAGTATAATTGTTCACGATGGCACCTGGCAAGTATATACTTATCATATACACCTCCCCTCGCTACTGCAGTAAGTCCTTCGGCTTGGGCGCATCACGAGTCCTAAATCTTGGTACCCCACGTTCCGCTGCCTTCCATGCCCTCGTCCAATTTCCTCGTCGTAATAGCACAGTGCCACCACCATGACTACCAGCAGATCACGCCCGGTACGAGACAAAGAAGTCAATGTATACGTCCACGAAGGTAGTCGGACACTCCGACTGTCGATATCTAATCCAGCGAGTCGTGCAGAAGAAAGAGAACCCGACACGTCGAGTTTATCTTGCCACGTATGTGCTCATAAAGCTCAACTGCTATTACGATTGATCTTCCTGACTTCCGGCGACCAGCGCTAGAAATCGAAGGTTCATATTAAAAGACGTTTTTCAATCTAACTTCAAGTACTACCTGAACATGTACCACGGTCTGCGCAGCTGTTCCTATCTTCGTCTGTTAGAAGATACGATTCAAGAGCAGTCGATGTTCGTTTACAAATACTTTACGAACCATCTTCTGAGCCTGGTTCAAAAGAATTTACCGATTGCGCTTACGAAGCGAGTGTCAAAGATAAACTGCGAGGCCTTGCAGTGCTACACGATCAAAATACTGTTCATACCGATAGACTAGACCTCTTATGTTTGAAGAACTCTAGAACCATGGCTGACATGCTGTAGATATTAAGGGGAACAATATTTTTAATCGAATGAAAGAAGAACAACAAGGGAATTAAAATTGTGCAGGTTCAGCTTACTGATATTGAAGATGCTGCACGTGTGCCTTCTGAATATAACATCTTCGATAAACAGGTAGGCAACTGAATTTGGCGTAGTCCAGAAGCGCATACCCAGGGTCGCGTAAACAAACCCTCCGATATGTTCTCTTCCGGTGTCGTTGTAAGTTGCTAAGCTCACTACAGCCCCTTGAGTCTTGAAGTGACTGCTCACTACTGTTCTCGCAGTGCATTTACGCCTTGCTTAGACGAGTCATTTTCGCCATTGGCGAAGACGAGCTCGCGGAAGGCGAGGAGCCATTATCTCTTGTCCTGGAGCGCCAGATTTCTTATTTTGCCGACGTAGCCGGACTGAATGCGCTCTTGAACCACCTTGGCGACAGCCCCTGGTGTGTGAGGTCCTTAAGGTTCTTCGGGACGGCTTTAACAAGACTAACCCGCGGAGACCTGTCTCTCTGTGGAAGGGTGTTGACGCGGATTTTAAAGATCTTATTGGCGGTTTGACGAACTTAGATCCGGCGAAGAGGCTGACCGCGCATGGCATTGGCACATAGCTGGTTTGAAGGCTTTTGAGCGAATAATTGAGTCAGATGTACGTGCTGTGTTCCAACTCATGCTAATGACTATCAAGCTGCTGAATACAAGAAAAAATTGAACTATGTGATGCACTAGAGAGATTCCAGGATCAAATGATAGAGTAGGATAAATCGTGTATATTTGAAACTTTCCTTGTGACAATTTGAAGCAAAACATGAGTGTTATTACCGAAACCAGGTGATCTACACTCTAACGACCCAAGCGGTTGAATCTCACATTAGGCCCAGCTTTTCACTTAGTCATAGCGTCGCTTTCTTCTGAATCCTTGAACTTGTGAGGATTTGAGCGACGCTGAGGCGTGTTGCGCTGAGTCTGTAATTCGTTGTCCTAATCGTCAATTCTCCTTGCTCGATTTAAAGCTTTTTTAGTCGTCCGTTCGAATAAGATTCTAGCCTCGGAAGCAGTACTCTTCCACGATTTAGCGTAGCACTCTTAGAGGTCCGACGAGAAAGGCTGTTTGAAATGTTTGTCTCAAAGAATGAGCTGGCGCATGGTATCTGAAACGGGATCTATGGGGCCTACCGATGCGATGAATACAGTCTTAGTTCTGGTCGTATGTGCTGTAGATAACATTTTGTGTTCTTTGGCCACTGCTGCACTTGACCAATGACGGTGTGTAAGAACAGGAATTTGAGTCGTCAGACGCAATCATCACCGCCTGCTTCCAAGACCTTCACCAATTCTCTTATATAGAGGTAGATCATTGGGAAAGGATGCCTTTCATGTTTCTATTGTAGAAAAATCGCAAAGGAGCTCAGTTCGCGAGTTTGGTCCATATCGGCGGCGGAAATTAGTCAACTTTGCCATCACAACCTTCCAAAGCACTTCGAATGAGCAGGGCGGCCTTAAATACCTCTTGCAGCAGATCCAGGGTTGTATGCCAAGATCTTTGATAGCATGTGACCTGTTTTTGCAAGATCGTGTTCTCTTACTCCAGTTTAAAGAGGGTTCTCGATTGCTCCGTCCACTGATAATTGTCTATCGTCTGTAACAATGACTTAATTGAGATTCGTTGCGCCTGCGCTGCCGGCTCTGGTGTTCCAAGTGGATTGTGCGAGACTTGGCCTTGCTCTGTCGAGTAGTCAAAGTTGCCGTTCATACTTGAGTTGAGAGATACCAATGCTATATTGACTGTCCACGATGGTGAAGATTCGTCAGCCTGTTCCCTGTATCTTTAAGTTTTGTACTCTTGAAGCTGGCGCTGCAAATAATCCGACTAATTCTCATGTGACTGCAAAAGGACTGAAAATGCTCTCCGGCATACGTAATGGGACCCGCTCACCGACGGTCGAACTCGCGTCTTGATACCCCGTCCAGGTTTTCTATCGAGCATTCTTCTACACGATGAAAAGCGAAGACTTGTTTTGTCTTTGGGATAAAGCTTACTGATTCAATCTGCCTTCCAGCTTGGCCCTTTGCGGTTATTGAGTGGCCTAATGCCTTTTGAGTTCTCTTATCCTATATCAGCTCCCGGTCTTGTTGCAGTCCTTCCATAAAATATCTGTCTCCGGTCCTCTTGTGGTCCCTCCGTCCAAAATTGGTCGCCAATCCTGTATCAACCCCACTTCTGATTATGTACAGCCCTTTACGGATGTCAAGGATAGCGGATATGCTGCCCCTAGTGTGTATAAAGATGCATGCTTCATCAATGATGTTCGAGCCTTTTGGGACACCTGTGTGAGACCGCTGCCAAGAACAAATCTGTCGAGTGCCTTCAAGGGAACATCATCGACCGTCACGTTCGCATACAGCCAGTTCTCTGCACGATCTTTCCCTCGACCTTATTTTCTAACGTGCGAGCTGGTCCTCGCTCATCAGCTTTTTATTCTTTTATTTAAACACTCTTCTAATCAGGCGGCTGATGACTATGCGTTCCTCGTTGCTATATCCGCTTATTGTTCTCTCTACTTCTGCCACCGCTTAAATAGCCGCCGGTGTAATTAGCCGCTGTCCTACGTGGAGACTAATGCGGATTTCCCCAACACCGTCTATTGTGGTGATCCTGTCATGGTTACCCGATGAAGAACCGTCGAATTTTATCCAGGCGTGGGCTTCGCCGGCGCTCTGACCGGCAGCAACTTTAGCGGAACTATACACGAGTTCAATCTCGTCGTGGGATCTGTGACCTTCTACGATGACGGCATGGAAATGGGCATGGACAATTCTATTTGGGGTCCGTCTGATGGTTCTGGCATGATCGTGGGCGAGCAGAACTGGGTCGTACAAGTCAATAAGGCCTGGGACTCTGTCAGTTCGAACACCCAGCAGGCCTGCTTGACAGCACCAATATTCAGGGGACTGTTGGCGGCCGAGCGACAGCTGTCCGTATGAACAAGCAAGCGCCGCAGGTCGTCGTTGACTTTTTGCAGCTACAGTAGCGGCAAAGTTTAACGCATATATTACACCCGGCAGCGTCAGAGTAGGCAACACTACCAAAGCTGATGCCGTCGCGAATCTACAGGTCAAGAATACTGATTCGAACAAGATGACAATAACTCACTATTGATCATTGCTTGCTTTGCCGCGATGGATTCGCTTTTTTTACCTCTTCAGGAGATGTCCAATCACCAGTCGCGAATTTAGGGTTTCATCGTGACAGATTATAGGCGAAGGGTAAAGTAACTAAAATATATGGGATACAGGGCACATATAAATTGGTTTAACGCTTAAAATTTTCACTTATTATAAGTTGTATTCTAGACCGCATTCTGACTTCTCCACTATCACGAAGACAAGATCAGCCTCTGCTGTGACGTTAAGACTTACATTCGAAAACGAATCGAATGCCTCTGCAAAGTCACTCATCGTGGTGGGAAGGCAGCTTGTGTTTCACTTAGGGTTAGATTTACACCTCGCTGCCTTGCTGAGACTAGCAAAAGTCGCCGCTATGCTGCTTAAAGTAAATCCCAGCATTGACGCCATCGATGAGACTGGCAATACAGCTTTGGCAGTGGCTATGTAAAGAGGATTTGAAAAATTTGTCGATCTTCTTATAATAAGCGGCGCATCTGTCGATTTGAGACAACGTCACGGACGTCAGGTTACTTCTACTTGTCATCGAAAGAGATTGGAACACTATTGCAGAAGTTCTAGTTCAAAGAGCTGAGTTGACAATCTCGGGAGAGCAATTCAGCGCTGCGCGGGAAGAGCTACAATTACTACTTGCTGCATATCATGGCGATGATAAGGCCGTTCGACGATTAGTAGATCGCAAACATCGACTTGAAAAAAGGAAGATTGCGATCTTGGTATAAGTGCCCCGTTCATCGTGGTAGAGCGAGGTCACTTGGAAACCGTGGACCGTTTATTGGTGGCTGGTGTGAATATGGATTCAAGGAATTCTACAGGCCAAACACCCTTACACCAAGCAACTCGACGTGAGAACGAAGCATTGATGAGACTTCTAGCGAAAAGTGGTGCGACCGTGGACCTGAAGGATTAAAACTAGCGTACAGACTTCCACGCAAACGCTCGGTCTTGTAACGAATTGTAAGTGAGAATTCTTCTCGATATTGGGAGCCAACCGAAATACCAAACGTGACCAAGGAATAAGCGAGCTCTATGACGCAGCGTCAGAAGGTGATATAGAATGCGTCAAAGTTTTGCTCCGAAGCGGCACCGATCCCTCAATCAAGACCGATTATGATTGGGCTCCTTTACATTGGGCTGCCAGTAAATGGCAAATCGAAATTGTGAAGCTGCTTATCGAGGCTGGCGCTGAGAAGTCGCCTGTCTCCGACCAACACACGATGCCGTTGGATATGACACTGCAGGCAAATCAATTCGCGACCGCTGACCTATTGAGCAAGATAGGAGCAATAGAAAACCGAGACGTAAAGAGGTTGAATAGGAAATGTGAAGACCTATGGTGGAAAAGAAAAGGTATGTTGAAGCTTCCTGTTCAACCGTTGGATACCTAATGATGAAACACTTTTGGCTAAGAGTGGGGACTGCAGTGGAACATCAATATCGACTTTCGAATACAGGTTGAAGCGGTATACAGTATGCAGGATCTTCTTGTTACTTGCTGGTTTGCCAAGCTGTGGTTTGAAAGGGTAACTCCGAGAAAGAACATTAGGACCTGAAGGCCAAAATTTCTTAAAATTGTAGAATTATCAGATTACTATGGGGCCTTGAACTTGACTCGACACAAGGGAGGTGCAGAATTATCTGCTTGAATAAAGGGCGTCCTAGGCCAATCGTCAAAGAACCAAGGCAAAGGTATCAAACACACATGCGGTATTCAGACAACATCGTTGACCTCGATAGCAGTCTTCTTCGAATCAGATGACCGTAAGACTCTACTCATGAACTGAGCCCAGCACCATGGCTTCGTACGAATATCTTCCTCCGTCATAGAGTTGAAGTATTTCCGCCCCAGGATTCCACCAAACCCATTGATAATTTTTCTTCAATGCCGTCAGAGTCTCGCAAAGCGGCTTATTAGCTGCCCATCCCGCGCAGTTATTAGGGTTCGTTACAAGTCCAACGATAATCTTCTCAATCTGCTACCCGCGCGCAGCTATTCATTCGTAGTCACTCGTGCTCTTCATGTACCTCCAGCCGCAGTTGGACTGTGTGTTGTACCAGGCTATTTTGGTAGTAAATGCCTTCTCTAAAGCTTTATAGTCGAGGACTGAGAAATTCGGTTGGCCTCTCATCGCAGTAGCAACCAGTGCAAGAGTGGGGAGGAATTCGTGCCCGAAACCTCATTTGGGGCGGTCTACAGGTCAGAAGATGATTGCCAGCGATAGGGCTTCTTCCACATCGAGATCGAGCCCGTCAAGACCAGTCCATCTCACTATCTGAATGTTCACACCAAAAGTTATTGACAACTCCATTCCTGGCTCCACGGTCATCTTATTCTAGGGACAGACGATTGTATGAGTTGGCCTGAGCCCAGGTATAGCTGTCCTAGACCTCCAAAGAACGGTGTTCTGCCGCAGCTTACAAAGTTGCTCCCGAATTTCAGCCACCTCCAGCTTTTCTAAAACTTTGCCAGCGAATGGAAGCATACTGGTGAGGACGCTCGTGAAAAACTTAGGTTTGTCTTGGATCGCTCTCGACATCCCTGGCCAACTGTGCCTCGTAACGTGGGAATAGTCTCGCTGAGCTTCATCAGAATTTCCACGCGTGTTTTCAAATGATCGGTCCTGGTTCGGCGTGACATATCGCGGCAGTTGATCGACCTTTTTTTTTCAGACTCGATTTCCTTCTTGGGAAACGTGGTGTTCTCGCTTTTGCTGCACAAGGCATTCTGTATTGTTCCTGATACGAGTGATGAAATGAAACAATCGTCAACTTGAACGGAGCGATCTCTGAAAACCTTCGTCCCCCTTCTGAATTACTTCCACTTCATCTCTGATCTTTCGCTGTTTTCTGATTCAGATATATGTAATAAGATCACGTGTATTGACATACAAGGGTTTCATCAGCGGTATAGTAGTCACATCATAAGTCTTGTGACTACGTATAGTGGCGATGATTCACTGATCGTTTAGAAATCTTGCATGAAAGAGAGGCTTGAGCTTGAACCTCGCAGCAGGCAGCGCGCGGAATGGTACCGCGGGTTTTATTCTTCAATCGGGAGAAGCAAGACTTCGAACGAGCTCAAGGGTCTCAGATTCAAGCTGCCATAGGACACCAAACAGTAGTATTCAATAAAGCACGGTTCCAGAACGAAGTTGCCGAGACTCCGTTAGCCCAAAGATCGTGGGCGTTCCAAGAACGGTTTTTCTAGAGCCGAGGACCATACAATTTTCTGCGTCCCAGCTCTTTTGGGAATGCCAACATAAATTGGTTGGCTTGCGAGACCTTTCGAAAACCGCTTCTAAATATTTACGATCAAGACCATTCCATCCTTGATCGAACTCATCGAGATTTCATCTGGTCTAATGCTGTGTACCTGTACACAAGTGTAACATTGGCGTTTGAAAGCGATAAACTGATCGCCATATCCGGCCTTGCAGTTTCTATTCAGGCGGAGACCGGAGACGGGTATGTGATCGGATTATGAAGGCGGAATCTTGAACGATAGCTGTGCTGGCAGGTCAATGGTGAAAAACTAGGAAGTTAGGCGGGACCCATCCTGGTCCTGGGCATCCGTCAATGGTGCAATCAAATTGGCATCAGCAACGGACGTACGAGATCTGGCGTCTGAGGTTCATTTTCCAAGAGATCCATTTTAACTGTTTCCCGATGCTGCGGCGTCAACACTTCAAATCTGGGACCTGGGGAATTGAAGGGTTGATGCCAAAGCCAAGCACCGACAGAGTAAAAGGTCAATTCATACGCCTTGGTCGTTCAGGGTCTTCGGAGATGAAGCATACAGGGACACTGTCGAAGCGATGGAGAATTCGAATTGTAAAGCGAATGAGTCGGTGTAGGAGGAAATAGCTGGTGCTGATGTGCGTAAGTTCATCACAATCGTCTCCACTAGTCGGGAACCGCTGGTAGCATCAGAGGAAGTCCAGATTCATTAAGAAGTAGTCGATCTCGATCAAATCATCCAAGTGGACAAACAGACTCCTCTTTTCCTTATAAACATTGACTGGCGCTAAACTTTTTATTTTTATTTTTTTATTTCTTCATTAAGTGCATACAGCCTATGGCTATGGCACTATCTAGGCGCTGTGTGTATGTTAAATTACATGTAATTTGGCCAAAATCGATGCTTATATCTTCCCATTGAGCAGTCACACCGATAAAATGCGCATACGAGCGCGTGAACTGTCTATATGACCAAGTGGTCACATAGACAGATCGAAACTGTGACAGCTGGCCACTTCGACGTGGGCTTTCGGATTGACTGTTTGGCTGTTGTTTGGCCACCTAGCTGGCAGAACTTTTGCTGTTTGGCCACCCAGCTGAACGGGCTAGGTGGGCTTCTGGTCTATGTATGTGGAAGCTGGCCACGTCGACGTGGGCTTCCGTTCGCTGTTTGGCCACATGGTCATCTAGCCACGTGGACTTTTCGACTGTGTATGAGCTCAACGCGTGGGTAAAGCGCTGTTACTGCTCTGTCGATGAGATTGTTCAGCTCTTCTGACAAGCATTGCTCGCAGAAGGTTCGCAGCCAGCACCTCGTACAGGTAAATCTCGTTGCCGGCCCTGGCGCTCAATTACAAAGCCTGTGCGATAAGAAGAATAGGGCCAAACAGCATATGGAGTGGATTCCGTGGATCATCTTGGGTTTCCATATGTAAACTGTCACTTAGTTTGATAGCTGACCTGGCGTGTCTGATCATCGATTGTCATTTACACACGTTCGATCTACTACTTCTCAATCATTAAACTGTCTTCGTGAATCGGCATTGAGAGATCTGAAGACTGGACGAACCAGTTATCTAGTAGCTGAGTTGGATGAAAAGTGTGCTTTTGGCAATTGGATTCGTTGACGACCCGGAGACCCGACTAAAGAAATAGATTGAAAATGAAACCATCACTGTGTAGAAACATAAATTCAAAAATTCAACATTCAGATTTCTAGAACAAATGGTATGTGCTCGCATACTAAACTACAGCCCTCGAATCCCTCAATTACGGACAAGAGCGTCCAGCTCCCAATACGCCTCTGCAATGCACTCATCGTCCTACAAAGCAATCGCGAGACCAAGGATCCCAACCACACCAGCAGCACCCGCAGCAAGTGCTCC
>JAABUV010008590.1_pt1 | contig 10272 bp, 9 predicted proteins | sample 5559971 | NCBI WGS metagenome assembly JAABUV01 (sample SAMN10711881, study PRJNA513362) | rock metagenome | isolation source: Antarctica rocks | place: Antarctica: Victoria Land, Knobhead nord | collected 2015-12-19
ACCCTCATCCGCCGTACCGGCACCACGGAGATCGCCGCCTTCCGGCAGCACTTACGCTCCCGCCCCACCAAAGCCCTCCGCTTCCTTGTCCCCAGAAACCGCTCGGCCTGACTTTTCACAGACCCTGTTCCAGGCGTGGGCGGCCTTGACAAGCGCCGCTATGGTGGGGCCGTCGAACGCGGCCGTCCCCATGATGCGGGGATTTTCGACGATGATCTTGATGTAGTCCGACCCTTCGGCCACGCGCTCCGCGACAAACCGTTCCGCGTCGTCAGGACCGGTGACGGCGGTGAACGCAGGGAAGCCCATCAAGGTCGTCTGCATGCCGCCTGGCGCGGACGCCGGATAGCCGACGCTGCGGATGTCGGTGAGACCGGGGCGGCCACGAAGGGTCGTGACGAGCGCCGGCGGCGTCGCCATGTCCAGCATCGTGGTGATGCCCCAGTGCGCCGCATTTTTGAGGTTTTCGACTCCGTCCAGATGGATGTGCGCATCGATCAGGCCGGGTAGTAGCGCGCCTCCCTTGCCATCTACCGTCGTATCGGCCGGGGCAGTATCCGAGATGCGGCCATCCGCGATGACGACGGTCCGCGGATCGGTGAGGCGTTCGCCGTCGAAGACGCGCACGTTGGTCAGTGCGGTAGCCACAGTAGTCATGCTATAGTTCCTTTGCTGCGTTGCGCGGACAGCGCGAGCATCGCACCATTAGGATGCTCGCCCGCGTGAGAACCGGGTTTTCCACGCGTCGAGGTTGCTCCATGACTCGGCCAGCCTCTATTGTCATTCAACGTTGCGCTGTGGCGGAGAGGGTGGGATTCGAACCCACGAGACGGTTGCCCGCCTACGGCATTTCCAGTGCCGCGCACTAGGCCAGCTATGCGACCTCTCCAGAAAGCTGTCAGCTATCAGCAGTCAGTCATCAGCTTATCATGCTCCGTGCATATGTTGGTTGGCGGCGGAACGTCTAATTCCGCCAGCTACCACTGCCAACGCTTGCGTGAAGCTGACCGCTGAAGGCCGATCGTTCGTATGCGGAGGGGGTGGGATTCGAACCCACGAGAGGCTTGCACCCCTAGCTGTTTTCGAGACAGCCGCACTCGGCCACTATGCGACCCCTCCAGACACAGGAAAGTATAGCATAGTAGTCAGTTGCCAGGTGCCAGGTGCCAGGTGCCGAAAGGTCGCGATATCGGCGCGTGCAGTAAACTTTGGGAATCATGCCGTTAACCTCCAACTGGCAACTGGCAACTGGCAACTGGCAACTGGCAACTGGCAACTGGCAACTGGCAACTGGCAACTGGCAACTGGCAACTGGCAACTGGCAACTGGCAACTCGTCAGATCGCGCCGTCGCGGCGCATCACCTGATAGAACAGATTGGCGAGTAGCGTGTAGCCCCGTGTGCTGGGGTGGAAGCCGTCGGCGCCGATGTTGCTGAGGTTGTGCAGCACGGGCTTGGACGCGGCGTAGAGATCGACGACCGTCGCGCCGTGGTGGGCGCAGGTTGCGGCGATGACGCCGTTGTACAGGCGCACGATCTGATTGAGGTCGGACGCGCTGATGCCGAGACGCTTGTAGATTGGGATCAGGCTCAGGTCGGGCACGTTGCCGACATAGACCCGCGCGTGAGTCTTCCTGAGCGCGGTCAGCAGCCGGTCGAGTTGCGCGCCATAGTCGTCGGGCGTGACGAGCGCGTCGAGGTCGTTCACCGCCAGCCAGACCGTCACCAGGGTCGGCTTGGCCCTCAACGCCGCCGGCAGTTCGGTTGTCAGCGCCTGGGCGAGCGTGGACCCGGAGCGGCCAAGGTTGACATAACGCGAGGATGCCGGCAGCCGGCGCGCCAACTGCGCTGTCCAGTTGTCGCGGGCCGGGTTGGCCGCCCCAACCCCCACCGTGTCCGACGCGCCGAGCGCGACATAGACAACGTGGGTGGCGTGGCGCGCCACGGGCGTCGATGCCGCGCCGGCGGGTTGTACCCCGGCGACGAGTACGGCAAGCAGGAAAGTAATAACCAGGCTTCGTAACGACATGATACGCATGAATACATCCTCAGTGCTATTGCTCGTGATTAGCTGCCGACCATCGACCATCGACCATCGACCATCGACCACCGACCACCGACCACCGACCATCGACTTCCTAGCGTCCCGGCAGCGCATAGGCGGTCAAATGGCCGCTTTCGTCCGAGATGTAGACATAACCGTTGACGACGATGGGACTCTCCCAGTGGATGCCGCCAATGTCGCCGCCAGCGGAGGGCAGGGTGCTCGTCCATAGACGACGGTCGGTGCGGGCGTCGAACGCGTTGAGCACGCCGCTTGTCGCCGCGAATACGATGCCGTTGCTCACGACGGGCGAGGTGCTGCCGACCCCGGCGGTCCAGGCCGTGACGAGCTGGCTCACGCCCTGCCCGTTAGTGACAAGGCGTAGCGCGCGCAACTCGCTGTTGTCGCCCACGTAGACCCACGTTCCGCCGCCGGGTTGACGCCACATCGCGGGCTGCGTGAAGAGCACGGCGCCGTCGAGGTGGAGCGTTTGCAACCCCGCGTCGATGCCCCCGAGGCGCGCGCGGTCGACCAGGTGGATAGCTTGGTCTTTGCCGCCCTGCACGGCCATCAATGGCGTGCGGCTGCGTGGCTCGCGCGGGAGCATGACCGGCGCGGTGCTGCCGAGGTCGAGGTCGTTTTGATCCAGGTAGCTATAGTTGGTCGGCGTGAAGTAGCCGAGCAGGCGTGAGCCGTCGGCGCTGAGCGAGAGGATGGAGTCGCCGTAGTTGGTCCCGCCCTTATTGGCGTCGAACAGGCCGTTGCCGCTGGCGGCGTAGATGCGTCCGCCCATCGACGGATCAGGGTCAACGACGACGCCCGCGCGCGACCACATACCCGACTTCGTGTTAGGACATGAGCTTGTGCTGCGCGCGTCGTACTGCTTGTCGAGCGGCAGCGCGCGGATGTTGCTGCACAACGTATTGAAGACATGCGTGGCGCCATCGCGCAGGCGCAGCGCGACGACGTGCCCGTTGTAGGGGCCGCGGTCGCCGACGTAGCCCGAGGTGGTAGCGTACAAGTACCCGTTGGCGAGATTCAGGGCGGAGGCGTCCTTCTCGACGTCGGGCATACGCGTGATGCGCAGCGGGAAGCCCAGCCCCCGCACTTCTGCTCCGGTGGCGGCAGTGAGTTTGTGTACTTGCCCGTCGATGGCCGGCGCGTAGATGTAGCGCCCGGACGGGTCGGCCACGGGCGTCGAGGTCGTGATCAACTGGTCGCGGCTGTTCGCCGAGAAGGAATAAACCTTGGGCGGCGGCGAGGTGTAGCGCCATACAACCGCGCCGCTGTGGGCGTCGAGGGCATAGGTGACGCCGTCCCTGGTCGTCTGAAACAGCAGGGGGCGCGTACCGCCGCTCGTCCCCGCCACATGAGCGAGCAAGATGGGCGTCGAGTCAGCCGTATCGGAGAAGGTCGTGACCCAGCGGCGTTTGAGCGTGCCCACGTTCGCCGGCGCGATGTCTCCGTCGGCGGCGCCGCTACGGGCGGGTTCGTGCCCGAACATGGGCCAGTCGTTGGTTTGAGTCGCGGCCACACGCCCGGCGGCGTGGGCCGGCCCAGCGGCGAGGGGGACGGCGGCGACGAGCGCGGCCACGGCGAGGGCGCACAGTGTATCGGGGATAGGACGTGACAGGTGTTTCATAGGCGATGAGTCCTTGAGAAGGGGGCGCGTCTGTGAGGGCGGCGCGTCGTCATAATATGTACGCACTGTCATTGTGCCAGAGGCCGCGATTACGCATCGGATTATCGCGCACAATCGTAGCCAAACGCTGCTATGCTTGGTAGTGTATGGGGCGACCGTCCATAGACGCGCGATGCCTCAACCGGCTATAGTCATAACTAATCGCACCGCTGCGTGGCGCGCCGCCCAATGTCACGCCGTGGTGGCGGTACGTGGAGGAGCATGACGATGAGTGGCGTGACACTTGGCGATGCCGTGAGCCAGTATCGTACGGCGTTGCAACAGGCGCTCGACCGCCTCTCGCTGGACATGGTTCAAGCAGTCGCGCGGGAGATCCTGGCGGCGTACGACTGCGGCGGACGGGTCTACATCTTCGGCAACGGCGGCAGCGCGTCGACCGCCTCGCACATGGCCTGCGACCTGGCCAAGAACACGGCCGTCGCCGGTCTGCCGCGCTTACGCACGCAGGCGCTGACCGATAATATGGCGTTGTTCTCGGCGTTGGCTAACGACGACGGCTATGAGGCGGTCTTCGCCGAGCAGCTGCTGCTGGCGCCGATCGCGCGCGATGACCTGACGATCGCTATCAGCGGAAGCGGCAATTCGCCCAACGTGCTCGCGGGAATCGCGGCGGCGGTGGGGGCGGGGGCGCGTACGGCGGCGCTCACCGGTATGGGCGGGGGACGGCTGGCTCCGCTGGTCGATGTGGCGCTGGTGGCGCCGAGCGACGCGATGGAGATTATCGAAGACGTGCACTTGATGGTCAACCACGCCGTCACTAGCGCCGTCCGCACGGTCCTCCAGTCGCGTGTGGCCGTGGTCGCCTGATTGTCCTGACGCTGTTGATAGGGGCGGCATAGCCGCGGCATAACTCGAGAGAGTAGAGGGTACAGCGATGCAACCGGCAATGTTTTCCACCATACGTCTGGCGGTCAATAGTGTCCAATTCGTTTGAGTCCGCGCTCATTATCGCCCGCGCGCCCCTACGTATCAGCTTCGCGGGCGGCGGCACCGACCTCCCCGCCTACTACGAGCAGCACGGCGGCGTCGTCCTCAGCGCCACGATCAGCCGCTCGGTCTACGCCCTGCTGTCGCCGGGCGACTACGAGCGGATTAACATCACGTCGTCAGACTACCGTTCGACGCATGCCGGTAACGCGGGCCTCGAGGGGCCAAGTGGGAACCTGGCGCTGCCACAAGCGGTGGTGCAGGCCATGGCGCTCGAGCGGGGCGCGACGATAGCGCTCTCCTCCGAGGTCCCGCCCGGTACCGGTCTGGGTTCGTCGAGCACGGCGGCCATCGCGCTCATCACGGCCATCGCCGCCTACCAGCGGCGGTCCTACACGCCGGCGGAGGCGGCCGAACTCGCCGCCGATATCGAGATCGTGCGGTTGGGCCAGCCCATCGGTAAGCAGGACCAATACGCGGCGGCCCACGGCGGCGTCAATCTATTCTACTTCAACGCCGACGGTGTCACCGTCGCGCCGGTGACGCTCTCCACGGAGGCGCGCGCCGGCCTGGAGCAGCGCCTCGCGCTGTATTTCACGGGCGGCACGCGACAGGCTGGCCATATCCTGCGCGAACAGCGCACGCGTACGGCTGTCGGCGAGACGCGTACGATCGCGTCGCTACATGCCATCAAGGAGGGCGTCACGCCGATGCGCCGTGCGCTCGAGGCGGGCGACTACGCCGCGGTCGGCGCCTTGCTGCACGAGTCCTGGCAGCTCAAGCGCCAGGTGAGCAGCGGCATCACCACCGACGCCATTGATGTCGCCTACGAGACCGCGCGGACCGCTGGCGCGCTTGGAGGAAAGATCACGGGCGCGGGCGGCGGCGGCTTTATGCTGCTGCTGGTCCCGCCCCCGGCGCGCCAGCGCGTGCAGGCCGCGCTGGCGCCGCTGGGCCTGCGGCATATGCCGTTCAAGCTGGAGCCGCGCGGCGCGCACATCGTCGCGGGGGGGGAGCACGGGCCGTCGCTTGAGCCGGTTAGCGACTCTTTTCCGCCCGAGGCAGCGGGGATACGCGGGACGGACGTGGCCCATGATCGTTCGTGAGCGCGAGAGGGGGCCGGTAGAACGCTTCTTGCTGGTGGACGGCCACCATCTCTTTCACCGGACCTACAACGCGTTGCCGCGGAGTATTGTCGGGACGGATGGCGCGCCGATTCAGGGGGTCTATGGCTTTGCCAGCGCGTTCTTGCGGCTGCTGCGCCGATTCGAGCCTACCCATGTGTGCGTACCCTTCGACCCGTTGGAGCCGCCGTTTCGTCGCGCGCTGTTCCCCGACTACCGGACGGGGCGTCCGCGCGGCACGCCAGAGGAGGTCGCCAACTTTGATCGACAGGTTGCACAGACGCAGCAGGTCCTGGACCATCTGGGGGTCCACCATCCGATGGCGCCGGGCTTTGAGGCCGATGACGTCATCGGTACGCTTGCGATAGCGGCAACGACCGCGGGCCTGCCGGTGACCATCGTGTCCGGTGATCGCGACCTCTTGCAGCTGGTGGGGCCCTTGGTCGAGGTGTTCATGCCGAAGGGGCAAGATGGTGAGGTCTACACGCCCGCGGTGGTGCGCGAACGATGGGGGGTGCGGCCCGATCAGGTCGCCGACGTGAAGGCTTTGATGGGCGACACGTCCGATAATATCCCTGGCGTCCCTGGTATCGGCCCGAAGACGGCCGCCGCGCTGCTCGCCCGCCACGAAACGCTCGACGCGCTCTATGCGGCCTTGCCGTCGCTTCCCGCGCGGCAGGCTGATCTACTACAGGCGCACCAGGATCGTGTTCACCTCAACCGCCGCCTGGTCACCATCGTCACCACGGTCGACCTTCCGACCAACGTCGAGGGATATCGCTGGGCCGCCACTGAGCCACGGACGGCGGGCGCGCTGCTCGCCGCGGTTGGCCTGCGCTGACGAATCGTTAGCGTGCAGACGTCTGGGGGTGACCGCCACACGTCCGCACTCTCAGAGCCGCCGGGACGGGCGAGCAGCGCAGAGAGCGCCTGCGCTCCCAGGCTACCCCGAGACGGCTGCGCGCGAACGAATTATCGCGCCGATCCCATCCACTGAAGGATGGGGCCGCCAGGACAGAAAATGCATCTATGGGCGAGACCGAGGAGTGGGTATTCCACTCACGATTCGAGCGGGCGCTCACCAACGCCTCCGTCATCCTACCATGGAATAGCGGATGCGGCTGGCTCCGTCGTACTGCGTCGCCTTCGTCACCCCGTTGGGCAGCGTCGTCGTGACGGGCAGGTCATCGGCGTTGTAGCCGAAGCCGCTGCTGTACGGCGTCGTCCGGCCCAGGCTCTCGCCGATGCTCGTCGTCCTCCCCTCGGCGTCGAGCATGGTCGTGATGGGGGTAGCGCCGCCCAGGATCGTTTCCGTGCGGCGTTGGCCCGCCGCATCGTAGCGATAGGCGGTGGTCTGCCCGTTGTCGCTCGTCGTGGCCGTCCAGTCGGCGGCGTTGACCGTCGTCGCGCTGGTCGCTGTCTGGACGGGCCCGGTTGGCCCCTGCGTCTGTACGGTCGTGCGCAGCGCGTTGCCGTCGGGGTCAAAGCCCTGCGTGGTCGTGATCGTGGTCGTGCCGGTCACGCCGTAGGTGGTGTCGACGCTCTGGAGCACGCGATTGTCGCCGTCGATGAGGGTGGCCTTGTGGTCGCGCTTGTCGGCGTCGAAGCTCTCGCTCACGTTGCCCGCGTGGTCGTAGCTGTCGCTCGTGTAGGTGTTGCCCGTCGCGCTGGTGACAACGGCCGGGTCGATCTCGACGCCGAGGAGCTGATCAACCAGGTCATAGGTGTTGTAGGTCACGTCGCCGTTGGGCTGCGCGACCTGGACCACATTGCTCTCGTGGTCGTAACTCGTCAGCGTCGTCTGAGCGGGCGTGCCCGGCCCGCCTACGGTGTCGGACGCGACGTGGTTCTGGGCGTCGTAGCCGCGTGTCTCCCGCGTGGTCACGTTGCCGGAGGTGTCGCCGCCGGTGATGGCGAGGGTGTTGCCGACGGGATCGTAGCCGTACTGGGTCACACCGCCGATGGGGTCGGTTACGGCGACGAGACGGCCAGCCCCGTCGTAGTCCTGACGCGTCACGTTGCCTTGCGCGTCCTGGGCGGCGACCTCCTCCGTCGCGGAGTAGGTGATCAGGCTGGTCACGCTCACCGGGTTCGTGGTCGCGACCAGGCGGTCCAGCGGGTCATAGCCGCTTGTGGTGACCGCCCCAACCGCGTCGGTCTGGCGTACGGCGTTGCCGTCACCGTCGTACCCGGTCGTTATGGTCGGCGTCGTGGTCGTGTTGTCATAGAGTGTCATCGCTGGCAGCGTCGTGCGCACCTGCCGACCGAGATGGTCATAGGCGTCGGTGGTTGTGGCGCCGTTGGCCGAGGTGGCGGCGGTCAGCGCGCCGTCGTCATCGTAGGCCGACAGGGTCGTGACCGGGGCCGTCGTCGGGTCGCCCTGCTGGAGCGTGGTGATGGGCGGGGTGCTCGCGCTGGTCTGGTCGCCCTGCGCGTCGTAGCCCCACTGGCGGGTGTAGCTACCGGCGGAGGCGTTGAGTTGTACCGTCGGCGTGATGCCTTGCGGGTCGGCGGTCGTGTTGTGCGTGTCCGCCACGTCGACCCCGCGCCCGTCGGTCGCGGTGACGCGCTCGCCGTAGGCGTCGTAGCCCGTGACGCTGCCGCGCCAGGTGAAGCTGTAGCGGCACGCCGTCCCAGAGGCCGCCGCGGTTAGGCGGCGCGGCTGGCTCGTGATGAGGGCGTGGCGCCGCGCCGTGGCGACGGCGAACTGCGGGCAACTGTAGGCGGGCACGACGGCGAGCAGCTCGGTCGTGGTGATGACGGCGTGGTGGCCGTCATACTGATACATGGTGACGCCGCCCTCGGGTTTGTCGGTCTCGAGCAGGTCGTACGTCGTCGGGTCGTAGCGGTTCGTGGTGACGCTGGGAGTCAACGTCCCATTCAGGGGGGGTGTAGGCGCGGATCGGGGGCGCCACGGTCTGTGTGACCAGGCCGGTGTTGTCGTTCGGTCCGACGTACTCGTACGCAGCGGTCGTCCGGTTGCCGTTGGCGTCGGTGCTGCTGAGCACGTCGTGGTCTTGGTCGTACGTCATAGAGCGCGTATTCCCGAGCCCGTCGGCGACGCTCGTGGCCTCGCCCTGTCCGTCGAGGGCGTAGGTCGTGGTGAGCGCCCCGTCGGCGCCGTAGCCCTGCACGACCTGTGTCTGGCCGGACGTGTAGCTGAACGCCGTGGTGTAGCTTGGCGTGTAGCCCGCCTGACCCGCCTGGCCCGACGCGGGGCTCGTGATCGTGGCAAGTCGCCCCTGCGCGTCGTAGCCGAGCGTCCATTGGTGGTTAGCGCCGGTCGTCACAGTGGTGAACTGCGTCCCGCTGTAGCCGAACGTGGCCGTGAGCGCGTCGGACGTGTCCGCGCCCCAGGTCGTGGTCGTGAGCTGGCCCGCGTCGTTGTAGCCGTAGGCGGTGTGCTGGCCTTGCGCGCCGCCGCTGCTTTGCCATAACGGGCTCTGTGCGTCGGCCAACAGGCCGTGCTGATACGAGAACGCCAGCGCGCGGCCCCCGCTATTGGCCTCGCTCGCCGGGCCGTCCGGTCCGTAACCCAGGGTGTTGTTGTTGCCGTAGGCGTCGGTGTCCGCAAGGTAGCGCCCCTGCGCGTCGAAGGCGAGGGTCTCGCTCGCGAGGATGTTGGTCAGGGTGTAGCCGGCGGTCGAGGCCGTGAGCTGCCAGGGGAGTCCGGGCGGCGTGCTGTAGGTTGTGTACGGACCCGTGTCGCCGAGGCTGCCCGTGTAGGTGAACGGCCACGTCGCGCCTGAGTCGTCCTGGTAGGTCACGACGCCCGTGAGGCTGCCACCCATCTGTGGGGTCAGGCTGTCCACCCAACCCTGGCCGGCCGTACTCGTGACGCCGGCTTGGGACAGCACGCTGTCCCAGACGTGGGCGAGCGTGAGGTCGGGGCCGCGCGCACCACACGGGATCGGACTGGCCGCTCCGCGGGCGCTGTGGCCGCGGCGTTCGCGGCCGCCGTGGCGGTTTCCGTCATGGCGGCTGTGGTCGTCGTCGCGGGCGACGCTGTCGCCGTGAGCGCTGTCGCGGTCGTGACGCTCTCACTCGTAGATGATGTGGGCGAGGCGACGGGCGTGCTCGCCACGGCGGTCGGGGTGATGCTGCTCGTCGTTGCGGTGGTCGAGATGATAATGCTCGTCGTTGCGGCGGTCGGGGTGATGGGCGATGGGGCCGGCGTGCCGGACGCGGTCGTCGTCCCCGTGGGTGTCGGTGTCGTGCTGGCCAGGATGGGAGTCGCGCCGAGTTGGGCGATCACGATGAGCAGCAGCGCCAGCAGCCAGCCGGCGCGCGGACGGAATGTCATGGACGAGTTCTCCCTCGCGTACGAGCGTTGTCATAGCCCAAATGGGGCTAGTACTACAACGACGGTTTAGCGGTATACTTCTTATATGAGGAGTATCGTGATGGAACAAGCTGATTTTGAGCGTGCGGCGGCGTCCTTTGCCGCCTTTCATGCGGAGTTCGCCCCGCTGTTC
>JAABUV010008591.1_pt1 | contig 10272 bp, 18 predicted proteins | sample 5559971 | NCBI WGS metagenome assembly JAABUV01 (sample SAMN10711881, study PRJNA513362) | rock metagenome | isolation source: Antarctica rocks | place: Antarctica: Victoria Land, Knobhead nord | collected 2015-12-19
CGCTAGGTTGTCGGGTATCGGCGCGCCTGGTGCACCAGGGCGGCCTCTGTGGTGCATGCCGCGGCGGGCGGCGCGGCAGACGGCCGCCCCGGCGACCGCAGCGCCGCCAGCCGCTCCACCAGGCAGCCGCGCGGCCGCACAGCGGGCGCCTGTTCAGGCACGGCCCAGCGCCTGCGGCGCTCGCTCGCCGGCGGCTGTGCTAAGGCGTCCGCCGCGGAGTCTGGCCAAGCCGTGGCGGCGCTGGCAGGACTGTCCTGTGCGGCTGATGCAGGAGCCCGGCTGCTGGCGCCCACGTCCTCGACGGCACGCGCGTCGCCCGGAGCGCTTGCATCGCCGGACGCATCGCTCCAGTCGGACAGAGACGAGTGGCCCGCGCTTCCCTCGCGGTCCTCGCCCCAGTCGGAGTCGTCCGCGTCTGACGCGTCGCCCGCCGCCGCCGCCGCTGCGTCGCCTGGCGCGCGCAACAGCCCTCAAGCAACCTGGTGCACAATCCTTCACTGTCAGCTGGACGCCGCCACACCCTTGCTGGGGCTCCGCGCGCACCGCTGTCAGAGGCCCCGGCCAGCGGCGCGTACGCGGTCGCCAGCGGCCGGCCTGCGAGGCTCAGCAGGAGCTGCAGGGCGCGGTGGTGCGCCTCGGGCGCGGCCAGGTTGGCGCTGCTGAGCGGCGCTGCCGCGAAGCGCGCCCGCAGGGCCGCCAGCGCGCGCGCCTTGGGCCGCTGGTTGTGGTCCACCAGGCGCTGCGCCAGCCTGTGCACCGCAGGTCGCCCAGGTTGTGAAGCGTACAGGCGCTGTGTAAGCCTGGACGTCAGGCCATGGGTTGAAGGCCACTACACAACGCCAACAGTGTGGTGACCTGGCGTTTCTCTGTCAGGAGGCAGCACAACACGGGTTAGCTTTACGGAGAGGACTTGAGTTTGTTGCGCCAAAGGTAAGAACAGGGCGTGCAGAGTGTGTTTGGCTTCTTTGAACCATGGACTGCACATGTGTATGGCGTAGAGACCAGGCGTGCAGGCTACTTCACTGGCAGTTCCATCAGGTACTGTCAGCGTCACAGCACGGTGTAGTTGTGTTGTGTTCACTGTTACATTGGTGATCGAGTGCATCTGCGGGGGCCGCACTCATCCAGGTGCGTGTCCGTCTCGCGCGGGTTGGTGTCTAGATAGCCGTGCACGCCGGTGTGGTGCAGGCAAAACTCAAACGCCAGCTCGTGGTTGTCATCAGCAGGCTGCGTGCCAAGCACAGCCGAGATCAAGCGTGAGAGCAGGTCGCTGCGCTGTGCGCGCAGCGCGTGCGCCAGCTCAGACGCAGCCATTGTGGATGCCCTTGCAGGGAGCAGTGCGCTCTGTGTTCGCTGGCATCGGCGCGCTCCAAGAACTATAGATTAAGATGCCCCCCTTGTGCGGGGGCAACATAAGGGGGCAATATGGGCCCCGACTCCAAAGCCAAGGCCTGCGACAGTTCAACTAGATGCACAACTAGTGCGCTGAGAGCAGCCTTCAATTTCTTGGTCCTGCCCCCTTGCTAGCGGCAGGCACGATGGTGAGCCGAGCTGCGACTCTGAGTGCGCTGGGGCCAGCCTGCCGGGGCTGGTTGCAGCGCGGTGTCAGCTCCACGGCGTGCTGCCACAGCAATGACGGGTGTGCACACAAACCAGTACCACTCGACCAACTTGGGGCTGCAGTCCGGCGCACTGCAAGCTGATAGTCAATAAAGTGGGTATTGTACGCCGGGAGTGAGAGTGCACAGTAAGCACACTAAACAACAATCGCATACCCAGGTGGCAAGAACGCATGGCTTCATCCACTCTGCGGGAAGAAGCGCAGAAGGGCTTACAGGAGACACCCCTGGTGCGCCTTGGCACGCTGTGTGCACAGCTTGTGCACCGTGTGCATCGACCAATGCGAGGGACCGCAGGCGGCAGGTGAGCCCAGCGGCCAGGAGAAAGAGAAGGTGACCAGGCGGAAGGGCGCGGTCGTTCGCGCCTGGCTGGTGAGCTTCTCTCTGCTTTTGCTATCCCAGCACAACAAAGCAAGGGCTTGATACCTTTGCTGGACCACAGTGAGCGAGCTGCCACTGTCGCCTTTTGCCGGTGCAGGAGGAGCGCCTGGGAGCTGAGCAGGTCGCGCTGGTCAAAATATTGCAGACGCACGGCGTGGTCGTGCGCGGTGGCGCGGAACACGGGAGGAAACTGGTTGACGCGCTGCTGGTGTGCAGAACGCTTCTTCTGGCTGAGAATTTACCTCCTACTGTGCTTGTCCTGCTTGCCTATGTGTTGCACCGCTTGCGGCCAGGTTGCTCAACTTTTGGTTTGAAGGGTTTGGTCTGCAAGCAGGACTGGAAGCAACAGGATGCGTTGGACATGCAAAAGGCCTGGCGGCAAGAGTACGTGGAGGAAGAACGTAAGGACTGATGCTTGTCTCCTTGCTTCTTTGCCTGTCATGGGTGACTCAGCTGGTGGGCTTTTTATTGCTGCTGCATGGTATGTAATGCTTGGTTGTATTCAACACAAGGTCCAGCGAACCAAGGTGTGGGGCTCTATGTCCTTGAGCAGCGCACAACACCTTTCCATCGTATTGACTGGGTGCCCACCTGTGTCATGAGCAGGCGGGATCGTACTTACAGTGCACTTGCGTTCTGTAATAATAGTGTCATGGGGCTGTCTGATCTAGGACCGTGCTGATTACTGTAATTGGCACAAGCAACTGTTAGTTCACGGACCCTGCGCTGACGCGAGGTCGACACGCTGAGAGCAACACTGGCGCAACAACACAAATTTCGACAGGCCTTTGCCACAAATTGTGATACCAGCAGGCAGCCCTCAGAAAGAACCTGCATGTTGCGGCCCTGTCCAGCTCACCTCTTGGCACTTGTGCTCAATTTGACGAGCCACAACAGGTGTGCCATGCGTGGCGCCTGAGGCACGACCAGAAGAATTTAGATGTGCCAGAGAGCTCCTGCATGCATGCCTGCTGCATGGCTGGCCACCACAGCGCACTGAGAGCAGCCGCCATGGGAGCCTCGCATGACCACACAACATAGCTGTTATATAAGCAGTTGCTACCTGTGGCGCCAGCAGCGCATGTACGCGCGTGCAAGCGCCAGTGCGGCCCGGGCAAGACCACCGCGGCAAATGACTTGGCACCCGGCGAACAATGGGTGGCACTTCCTTCCCACCGAAGCACTACTTTTCCTTTTTGCTCTCGGGCAGCTGTGGCCGGCTGTCCACCGACGCGGCCGCGCTTGCAGCCGCCCGGCCCTCCGGCATGGGCACGCGCGCGACCGCGTGCGCCAGCGCCGCCAGCGGGGCCGTCCAGTCCAGCGCGGCCGCGCACGCGTCGGACAGCGCGCCGTGCGCCAAGAACAGCGTGGTCAGCAGCGCCTTGCCCTCCGCGGGCGTCAGCGCGCGGAACACGTGCACGGCCAGCCAGTACCCGGCCGCGCCCGCGAAGCCCGAGCGCGCCGCGAACGACGGCACCGCGATCTCGGGCGGCCCTGCGCGAGCCCCGCGCTCCCCCTCGGGTCGTGAGCGGGTCCCGTGATGCCGAGGATGAACTGGGCATGTTGGGCCGTGCTGCTGCCGGCGTGCGTTCTGCATGCCGACCTCGCGCGCCGGTGAGCGTCCTTAGTGACATATGCCACAACAACGGCGTTGCAGGAGCAAGCGGGCCCTGCGCGGCAGATGCCCGGCCGCCTCACCTCTGTGGCAGGCCGCATGGACAGTGCACTGACCCTGCTGGAGAGAGATATGGCTAAGCAGACTACCCACTCCATCTCATTGCGTAGCTTCAGCCATGGTGGAGCAGGCTCCCCTGACTACTTCCGCATGCGGCTTGCCCGACCAGCGTGCGCCGGCCGCACGCGCTTCGAGCGGCACCCCCGCTGCACTCTGGACCGACGGCATGGTGTGCAGCACCATGTCTCCGCACAACGTGACGCACCGAGCACGCCGTACAGCCCAGACTGGTCGCTAGACATATCGTTTTGAAGTGGGTTATTATGCAAGCCAACCGTTCGGGGACCAAAACTGCAAGGCTGCCTCCGTGGCGTGCCTGGCAGCTCGCCGATGGCGGCCAGGATGGGGTCGATGCAGAAGCGGCCGCCGGTGCCCGCGATGCTGCCCAGCAGCAGCGGCGCGGCCACGACGCCCGGGAACAGCTCCACCGCCAGGTCCACGCGCGCGGCGATCAGGCCCGCCCGCAGCAGGTTCAGGCACGCCTGCTCCGGCGCGCCTGCTCAGCGCGGCGGCCAGCTGGTGTGCGCTCTGAGTCGCGCCAGGCTGCACGAAGAAAGCACACTCGCACCCCGGCAGCGGGCGCAGGAGGCAGGACGAGGGGCTTTGCCCTGCTGTGCGCTCGGGCGCGCCGGCGTGCGCGAGGCGGGCGCCGCGCCTTGGCGGCCAGGCGGAAGGGGAGGAGGCGCAGGAGGTAGGCGACCGCGCCGCCCGGCAGGTAGTTGACCAGCCACCAGCAGAGCGTCCAGATCACGCCCACCGAGTTGCTGGCCAGCAGGGCCACCGGCGCGCGCTTGGGGTCCTGCAGCAGCAGCGCCGACAGCAGCCCGCCGCCAAACGCCCCCAGCAGGCCGACCTGCGCACGGAGCCGTCTCGTCCGTGCCGCATACTCGTCCCTGGTCCTAGCTGTGTCATGTAACTTTCACCACACCCGTACGCTTTGTGAAGCAGCAATACGCTTTGTTCTCAGAGCAGGTGCGGTGTCAGCAAGGTGTCATTCACGCTTCTACTTACTAAGATGGCATGCAATCAGACCTCATGCTTGCCTGTATCCAGCGAAAGGACGGGAGAACCGTGAAGAGCGTGCTTACCGGGTCACCAAGAAAACACCTCTAGACTGTACAGGAGCTGTGTGTGCAGAAGGTCAGAGCAGAGCGCACCCAGTAGCTGAGCAGGTACCGGTCTCTGAGCCGCGGGAACCAGCTGGCGACGATCAGGCAGTGGCCGACCAAGATATAGTCAAACGGCAGGCTCTCGTAGAACTCTGCGAGCGTGTGCAGCAGCGGCGGGTCCGCATCAGCGCCCATGCTCCAGCGGGCAGGTGTATCTAAGCAGGGCTTCAGAGCTGCTGCATTGCAAGAACTCCCTTGCGCTGTTTAGATCAAGTTCATTACTTGCTCTGGCGTAAAGAGGACACATGCCATCGACACCCTCATGGTGTAGACCTACCATGAGGGTGTGCCATCAATCTTGCCATAAACATGTTCATGGCAAACAGCCAAGCTGGCTGATACACGGTTGTAATTCATTCATTCATGAGCTCATCCACATTATCTGATGTCCAGCAACCCAGTGGCTGCCTGGCGCAGGAGTGCTGTCATGTCTGCAAGTCTGCCTGTGGTTTTGTGGTGTGCAATAATGTATCGTGTCTGCGTAACGCTGCGGTGCGTATTCATCTGACCGCGATATGGGACAGCGGGTTTGCGGCAGCCAGGCTTTCTGCCTGACTGTGAATGATATCTTGCTGCTGCAGGGCGCCGCCTGCATACAGCCGTAGGGTGTAAAAGCAACAAGGCCATGTCTATGATCTGTCGGGCCTTCAAGCTCAGTCTGGACAGCTCAGCTTGCATGCACGACGCATGAGCGCTCGGCAATCCAGACATTTAGCGGGCGCCGTAACATCATGCATCAGCATGCTATGCCTTAGTCATCATTTCGAAGGCCAAGTACAAGCCCTACCCTGGATGGCACATGGGCCCATGTGCCGTAACAGCAGAGCTGCCTACATCAGCCCAAACAGCAGCAAAGCGCAGCATGGGGGGAGAATAGTTGGAGTGGAGGGGGGCGCAAAAGTTCAGCAGGGAGCATCATGGCAATGAATGCCGCGCCTCCAGCGCCGGGCTCCTTGTACGTATTCCTGGCCATCCCTGCTCAGCTCAGAGGACTACCACTGTGCTCTACTGCATAGAGCTCGCAGTGGCATCCGCAAGCATGCCAAGGTGTGCGGGCGCCTGCGCAGGAACTTCACGGCGGTCAACGTCTTCGGCCTCAACCAGTACGATGGGCAGACGCAGTTCTTTGACCCAAGTAATCCGCTCTTGCCAGAGGTGACAGCTCTGCTTCAGGCCCGGCACCCCACCGCACCTGTGGCCAGCAGCGCCCCGGCCCCTGGTGGCCAGGCTGGCTGAGTAAGGTTGCCCTGCTCATGGAGCGCAGGCCCACATTCCAGCTGTCCATAAGCTGACGCCCAGTTCGGCGGGGGAGCTGGGCGTCAGCTTAGCATGCTGCTCCCGGCAGCTAGGTCGAGCCTGGCCTGCCTGTGCACCAAGTGCACCTGGAGGCGAGCAGCCTTGCTGCAGTTGTGTGGAGCATGCGGAGCGCAACCTCGGGTTTTGTTCGCACGGGGCCCTGGCTGAGGCGCCTGGAACAGCGTGCAGCTCAGCGCCCGGAGCTCTGCAGGGAGCCGCCTTCCCGAGCAGCACGTGCTTGCTTGCAGGGGCAGACTCGTCACTCGGGCAGGCCCTTGGCCAGCCCCACTGACGGCCCGCGTGCGCGCCGCAGTGGGTGGGCTGGGCAGCCGTGCTGGGCTTCGGCGTTGTTTTTGCATTCCTGGCGGTTGCGCTCGTGTGGATCGACGTCACCTTCAGCGGCGTCATCTACAACTCGGAGCAGTTCAACACTGCTGGGCGCAGCATCAGCACCGGCCTGCTGGCCGTGGACCTGGTCAGCCACTGGACCTGGGCGTCCATCCTGCTGCAGTCTGTGTCGTACGGTCAGTTCTACGGCATCACCGGCAACTACTGGTATGCCGTCAACGATGTCGTCGTCATGTGGCTCTTTGCGGTCGTTGCGCTGGAGCTCAAGCACCGCGCGCCCAAGGCGCACACGATGCTGGCGCGCACCTGCCCTCTCACGCCGTTTCTATTTTTTCGCTCGCTCTTGCACACATGCTTTCTTATGCAAGTGGAGTGTATCAGCGGCGTGACTGACACACCTGCGGGGCTGCCATGCAGGAGATCGTGGAAGTCCGCTGGGGCACGTTCGCACACTTCGTGCGCCCCCGCCCGTCCAGTACAGCCCACGCCACTAAGTTGGACCTGCAGCCGTCCCTTCATGGTAATGGTTGCGACGCTGGCAGCCCTGCTTCTATCCCTGTCCCTGCCCTATCCAGTTACCTAAACCATATCCTATACTAGTACCCTGCCCTACCCCTATCCTCTTCTGCCGCCCTCACATGGCCGCCCGCGCTGCCGCGCAGACGTTCTTCTGCTTCGCGGTGGTGACAAATCTGCTGGTCTCGCTGTCCATGCTGCAAGGCTGCGTGTCGGTGATCAACACGCTGACCAACGTCAACCTCTACGCCATCAGCTTCCTCATCCCCATTGGCGTGGTCGTGTACGCCACGATCGGCGGTGCGGCCCCGGGAACGCGCGCCACCCAATAGGGCGAGTGGGCGCGCGGCGGACGCGCGCATGCAAAGGACGTGTGACCGGACTCCAAATCTGTTCTGGAAGGGCTGAAGTGAGCTTCAAGCGGATCTCAATTAGGGCGCCTCCTTGGGCTGCTGTACTCTGAAAGACTACCACATTACCGGGTGTCTCACCCGTTTTGGGACACCAGCTTTTGGCATACAAAATGGACTTGTTTCAGCCTGTGGCACTTCCTGACGCGCAAGCGCTCACGAGACGGCCCGCGGCAGGCCTGAAGGCGACGTTCACGACGTCGTACATGCATACGGTCATCATCTACATTGTCTGCCTGGTCTTCGCGTTCAAGGTGTACACGCCCGGCAACCTGCTGGCCGGCATCGACCAGGCGTGCATGCCCGCCCCGCTGCATGCTTCAGGGCAACCTGACAGACCAATACCCAGCAGTGCATGTGGCAGGCCGCAGCATCCATGCCGGAGTCATGAACTTGCGGCGGCGCACGCCCGCCGCGCCTGCCTGAGCAGTCCTTGGAGTTCAGTGCAGGGAGACGGTTGCGCAAGAGCTCCGACCGCTGCATGGCAGGCTGTGATGGCTGAGAGAGCGTGCGCGCCGCGCGGGGCCGCAGGTCTACGATCGGCTGCAGGCGATGGCGCTGTACTCGCCGGTCGCCGGCAACCAGGACGGCTCCTACCTCACCATGTGGTCCGTGGGCGGCCTGCAGTTCGAGATCATCTTCTTCTTCTCCGCGGTGGCGCAGATGGTCGTGGACCAGTCGTACTGGCAGTCCGCCATCGCCGCCAAGCCGACGGCCGCCGTCAAGGTGCCCGCCCCTGCCAACGCAGCTGGCCTCCTGCCCAGAAGTGCTGCGTCATCTGTCGTATACCGCCCTTGCTTTGTTGGTTGCCTGCCTAGTCAGGCAACGCGTGAAATAGAGCGCATTGCATTACAGGTTCGGTATGGCATCAGCACTACACCAGTGAGGTGCGCACGGACGCACATTGAGCGATCAGCACATGCAAGCCAGTGCATGGGCTACCAGCTGTATGCCGTCATCGCTGCGTATTGTCACTGTGGGCAAACGAGGCCACCGCAGGCGGCCGCCCCCCGCGCAGGGCTATTTCCTGGGCGCGTTCCTGTACCTCGGCATCGTGTTCTCGCTGCCCGCCACGCTCGGCGTCGCCTCGCTCGCGCTCGACCTGCCGGCGCGCCCCGGCTGGCGTGCAGGGGTGGCCAGTGCCTGCTACTGAAGACAGGCACACACTGGGCACAAGCGGCCTTTGGGGCCATGGGCTCCCCGCCTTGTGCTCGACCTGCCGTTAGCCTGGTCACGGCGTTTCAGCCTAGCTACACCTGACACTCGCCGCAGCTTGCAGCTCCACGTCACAGAGGTTCCAATTCGCTCACTGTGCGATGCTCATGGACATATGTCTGCGCGGGCAGTTCTGTCCGTCACTGCCGCCCTGGGGAATTGCACGTTGCGGTGACAGCCTGTGGACATGCGAACGCGCTGGCAGCTCGATCCACGCCCTTGAATCAGCAGCTATCACACTGCGCTGTGCGCGAGGACGCACGTCTGCCCTGCCGGGCCGCGTCAGGGTCGGCTCGAAGCAGGGTGCCACCTGCATGTGACGGCCGCGGCCCGACGCCAGCGCGCGCCTCGGCAGGTCTCCACAACCGAGGCGCTGCAGGGCCTGGTCATGCCGGCCGCGTCGTATGTGCTGCTGGGCAAGGGCGGCGCGGTGCTCGTCATCGTCATCTGCTTCATGGCGGTCACGTCCAGCGGCGCGTCCGAGATGGTCGCCGTGTCCTCGCTCTTCACGTTCGACATCTACCGCAAATACATCCACCCCCAGGTGCCCCCCTTCATCGCCACCCCCTCACCACAGAAAGCACCCCTCGTCTACAACCCCGATGCACACATTGCGCGCAGAGTTGAACAACGCCTCCCTTGTCCTCCTGTCGCGTTCGTTTGACTGCTTGGTGCGCTTCATACCCTCCGTACAGACCAAGGGCAGAGCCTGTCGCCATGATCTTGACAATTATGCCTGTCACTGTGCACCATCGTCATGGGCTGCTAAGAGAGCATGCCTGCCCTGCAGGCGTCCGGCGAGCGGCTGGTGCGGGTGAGCCGCGTCGCCGTGTTCGTCTGGGCCGTCATTATGGGCATCGCCATGAGCGTCGCCCAGGTGGCCAACATCAATGTCAACTTCCTCATCACCATCATCGGCGCGCGCCCGCCCCAGGCCTCAGTCCGGCAACCCAGGCCCCGCATAGCCAGGGTGCACAAGCACACTCCTGAGCAGCCATGACTGCCATGATGTGGCGTAGGAGTGCAAAACTATTTGAGTCCTCACTGCCTGTGTGCACAGTGCACACCTGCCCAACAAGACTGCCACGTGCTCAGCACGCGGGGCTGCGCCACGCGCAGGCGTGATCGTGGGCAGCGCGGTGCCGCCTCTTGTGTGCGCAATAACCTGGGCGCGCTGCACGCGCCTGGCCGCCATCATCAGTGCGCGCCCAGCTCACAGTGCCCGGCTCGGGCGGTGCCTGGTTGCTAGGCACACAGGCCTCGCCGTCGCGGCGCGCAGCGCTATGCCGGCATGCCGGGGAGCTGCTTGCCCTAGATCTGTAACGCTGGCAACATCATAGAGCGCTCGCGCGCGCCCATGTGGGAGGAAGCGGTGCTGCAGTGCATACGTGACACACAGAAATGCTGGAAACCCTGTCCTGGTAGGTTTTATTGCACGTGCATGTGTTCATATATCGGCCTGTGCTGAGCGCGCGTGGCGCGCCCGGCGCAGGCGCCATCGTGGGCGCCGCGTGCGGCATCGCGAGCTGGCTGGCGTGCACGCAGATCATGTCCGGCTCGATCACCGTTGACACAGCCGGCCT
>JAABUV010008592.1_pt1 | contig 10270 bp, 10 predicted proteins | sample 5559971 | NCBI WGS metagenome assembly JAABUV01 (sample SAMN10711881, study PRJNA513362) | rock metagenome | isolation source: Antarctica rocks | place: Antarctica: Victoria Land, Knobhead nord | collected 2015-12-19
TCTCTGAGATAGAAAATCACTCGCAGTCTACACGACTGCTTCACGCAGTCGAAACAGTGAGTTTTGAGACTATGTATCAAATTTGTTCGCGTTGATTGCACGTTAGAGAACGAGTGTTCTAGTCACTCTAAATTGCTTCAAGAGCTTCGTTTTCATCATCATCTTCGCTACTGCTCTGAGACTCTTCATGATGACGATGATTATTCAATAGTTTAAGAAGTCAGCATCTTGTAACATTCTTGATCGCAGATGCGATCAGTTTGAGCAGTGCATGAGTACATGCTTCGTCGTCTGATGACTTCATTCGCAGTCGCATCGCGAACTATTCATGCCTGAAACATTTCTAGAGTGCAGATAAGTGTTCAGATCTATGCATTTAATTCTGATGTGCATTGCAAGAGTGCTTTCTGCTTTCTGAAGATCATCACGCATCTTTATTATCTTATTGCTCAGATGCAACCTTTGTGCTGAAATTGCGTTGATGTTTGCGACGCATTCTCTGTACTTTTCTCATCGTTGATTTCATTGATCTTTGTGATACTGCATTATTGCGATGCTATCGCTTGTTGAAATCATTGTGAAGAAGAGAGTGTGTCGTCTGCATCTCAACTGTATCTTCGCATCTTCTTGAATGAAGACATTCAGAAGTACTATTTTCTTGATGACAAGTGAGCGAGAAATGACGCGATTAACTTTCGTCAAACAAGCGCGTATTAGTTCGCATGCTTGTTTGATCTCTTGCGTTCGATCGTTGACTCAACTGTGTAGTGTGATCTTGTTCTGTAGCATGTTCAGATGAACATGTAGCGAACTCATGTATGTTTCTGTCTCTAGAGTTTCGATGTTTACTCTTTTGAATGCTTCTGCTACGTGACGCAGAGTCTGATTCTGAAGTGTTTCTAGTCTGCATTCTTTGCTCGACAGTTCATCTTTCTTGTCACGCTGATGTCAGACTGACGCTTCGAATGCAATTTCTGATCTCACTACTGCTGAGTATACTTGTCTCGCTTTTGTGAAGATAGCTTCTTATGTGAAGACTTTGAGACAACTAAGTGTCAGCATTCTTGTGACGTGATTCGTCTCTATTTGTCGAAGATGCGCGTCTCATCGCAGTTTCGTGTTCAGTTGCATCTCTAGAATTCGTACGTCTGATTTCGATTTGATAACTGAGCTTTTTATTTGTATGCTAGTCGTCATGTCAAATCTCTTCGATTTTCTAGTGAAATGCGTGAGCTTGTACTTTTCTGATGCGAACGTTGCGTCATGAGTGCAAACTCATTTCGTGCAGACGTCGTGTGCTTTGCTCAGTGTTCTGCAGATTTCTTCAGTGAATCTGTCGTAGACTAGAATGTTAATATCGTTTACGAAGTCAAGCACTTCGATTTTAATTCTCAGTGCTTCGCATTTTTCGATTAAACTTGCGTTGAAGAATAGAAAGAGAATCGATAAAATGAGAAATCTTTGCGATATGCCTGCGTTTATCTCGCGCATGTCGCTCATTTGTTCGTCAAATATTAGCAACGTCTCTCGATTCTTTAGAAAGCTGCGTGTTCATTCGATTATGTAGCTTGACGTTCTTTTCATTTTCAGCGTGTGCAGAAGTCTGACTTGTGAGACTTGATTGAACGCTTCGACGACGTTTAAGCTTAGCATGAAGATCACATATTTGGTTTCACAGTCTTACACTGTGTGAACTTGATCTACTAGTAGATTTAACGTCAAGATCACGAATTGCTTGCGTCTCGCTTTCATTTGAGCATTTGATAGCATGTGATGAGTCTCGACTATGTCACTCAGTCTTTTGATCATGATTGACTTCAGCGCTTTGCTCATGATATCGAGCAAAGCAATGAGTCGATACGTCTTCAAATCAATATAGTCGCTTTTCTTCGATTTGCATAGTACTATTGTCTGAGTCTTTTTGAACTGCTTCGAATGATACTTGTGTGTTACGCATGCGTTGAATAAACTCGTCAGTACTGAGATCAGTTCTGCAAGACTCGCTTGAAGCGCTCTGTTTGAAATATCTGAAGCGCTCGACGCTTTGTCTGCTTTTACTCATCTGATTGTCTGCTTCACTTCATCTTCTGTGATGCGTGAATTGAATGAGACTGTCAGAGATATGAATGATTCTGCGATGTTGCTGACATTCGCTTGAGAAGATGAGGGAAAGAACTTTTCTCGTAGTATCTCGATTTTTTCCTCGAACGTCGTTGTCATATGATCAATGTCGCTTCGCTTCAGTGACGAAAACTGAGAAAGCTTTTTAGATAGCTGACTTTCGATTCTAGCTCATTTTGCCTATCGAAAATATGTTGTATACGTTGCATGCAACATACATAAAGCACGATCTCTATGCTGATTTTCTTCTTAGACTCGAGAGATTACTCAAAGAGTTTTCTTGCGACAGATTCATAGTTCAAGACGAATGAAACCTCTCACTGCTCAGATTTCGGCAGTTTACTTCTTAAGCATGAGTCGCAGACGTATCGCAGTCGATTTCTTCTCTAATCACATCGACACACGCTACTGTTCTCTCGAGCTATACAGACAATGTCTTTGACTAGAGATTGATTCTATCACCAAGGCATTCGAGAGTCAGAGCTCAGTGAAGGGGTGAGATTCTCGAGATCGACAGTCGTCGTCATTGTATATCACGCTCTGCAGATGCTCGCTTCGCTTGTAAGGCGTGCAACTCATCTGTTTCGCGTTATCTGTAGAGATCTTTCTCGTGCAGATCGATCGTGTCTTGCAGAGATGTTCATATGCTACACTTCTAATCAGACAGCGTAGTTCGATCATTCTCTACTAACTCGCTTGTGTTTCTCTTCTCTTAACGAAGTCTTCTCGCCAGCGTATCGCTCACATATAGAATGCCTGTGTCTGAACGTCTGTTAAACGATATTAACGAGATTCTTGAGTTTGCTCGTGTTGAACTTAACGAGTCTCGTGAGTTGCTTATGTCGTAGTAACAGGCACGCAGTCTTAACAAGATCTATACGTAGTTAGCATGTAGATCTAAAGAATGTTCGTGATTCAAGTTTTTTCTGCTAATCATTCTCAACAGATCAAACGCGAGAGTGTTCTGTTTTAGTTCTCATCGTTGCAATGACAAGATACTGAATCGAATAATTTTCATAAGCGATTTCCCTCGTAGTTCTGCGTTCTATTTGACTTTCTCATCTGCGTGCAGATTGCTTGTAGCATGCGCATTGAGATTATCAAAGTCTGCGCGATCGCGAAAACTCTACATGCAATCAACGCACAACGCTTCATCATCACGCAGCGCTTCGATGTCATTTAAACTTTTGATAATCTCTAGACTTTACTGTAGCTAAACAGTAGATTCGTAGTCAGCATCGCGTACAGATTAGTTTCATCGCTAATCTATTAATTGCTTAAAAGAAGAGAGCAATTGAAGAGTATAAAACTCAATGAATCAATTTAATTAATCAACTGTCTGTTGAATTAAATGTGTTAACAATGTCAAAGAACTCAGACTCAGTCACAACATCATTCATTCTCATAGTTAAAATCAAGTCAGAATGTCTTGATTTTCTTGAAACTTAAATCATGATAAACATTGAGTGTATATTAAACATGATTCATCACAGTCTTGTAAAACATTTAAATAAGATCGAGAATATTCATTCTTGAAAGTTTACAGAAATTTTCTTTGATGATAAATCAATGCAATTACATGAAACAATACTGCTTGATCTGAACATTTAAAACTTCAATGAGAGCAATCTATGCATCTTGAAAATCTTTATCATTGTTGAATATGTTTCAGAGAATCTCATGTTAAATCTTTCATTCTTTGAGAAGCATAATTTCATTCATGAATTTGCTTATTAACATTTAAGCTGAAGAATCTTGTGTGCTCAGAATGAAAGAAAGAGACTATTTCATTGAAGAACAGTTTCAGAATCATCTTACATGATGTTTAATAAAGCAAGACTTACATCAAGTCTTTTTGCATGCAATATTCATCAATTTAATCTTGCAAGAAAAGTTATTCTTAAGTCTTTTCATTGATGTAATCATCAGAAGAAATGAGAAGTTTTAAGCGCTCAATTAACTCAGAATCTCAAGCAACAGAGCATCATAATACACATTCAACTGCTTTTAAATGCTCTGTATAATTCTTTGAGTTTCTCAATGACAGAAGAAAACTTTCAACTTACACAGATTGAAAGTACAATAGTTGATCAATTCTTAAATATTTCAAAAGAATTTGCGAATTTTGCAAATCTTTTCACTCAAAAAGTCAAAGTTCTTTTGACTTACAAGCTTCATGATCACGCTATTTGCATCAAGAAGAATCATATCATTCTTTAAGATTTTTTGTACAATCTTTTCACAGTTGAATTCATTGCACAAAAGATGTATATCAAGAAACAACTTTAAACAAACATGATATGATACTTCATCTTTTCAGCTGAAATGCTCATGCTCTTTACATTTAAAAAAGATGAAACGCTGCAATCATGCATTGATTATTAAGAACTCAACGTGATCATTCTCAAGAATAAATGTTCTCTTTTACTGATCAATGAAGCTCTCAATCATTTTGCAAATATCAAGTGATTTATCAAGCTTGACATCAAGAACACGTTCAACAAACTTTGCATATAAAAAGAAAATGAATGAAAGACGACATTTCATACAAGATTTAACTTATATGAGTATCTCATGATACTCTTTGATCTCATCAATGCATTGACTTTCTTTCAAATCTATATGAATTGAATTCTGTTTAAATTTCTCAACATCATCTGTCTCATTTATCTGAATGACATTCTGATATTCAGTGAAACTCGCAAGAAACATGTTTATCATGTACAACAAATTCTTGACAAACTGCAGATTTTAAAGCTCTACATCAAGCTCTTTGAATGTAAATTTTTCAAGAAAAAGTTATTCTTTTTAAAATATAAAATAGAAAAAAGAGAAATTTCAATGAAGAAGAATTAAATGCAAATCATTCAAGATTGATCACAATCAAGAATGATGAAAAAGATTTAAACATTTCTCAACTTTATCAACTTCTATCATTGATTCATAAAAAACTATTCAAGAATAGCATCATTCTTGACTGATTATCTCAAAATGAGTCTCTTTTTTAATGCAAAGAAGAGATGAATTCTCAAAGAATAAATGAAGCAAATTGAATTCATTGACAATGCTTAAAACACTTTTCAGAAGCTGAAAATCATCTTTGCTTAAAACATTATTCTTCAGCATTTCAATTTTGCAAAAGTCATAAAACTGAAGATGAACATTTCTGAATTTGCAAAGAAAATGATGATGTTTCAATAAATAAATATCACACTTAAGAATTTATATTGACATTCAGTAATTATCTGATCAAGAAAGTGACAATTGATTGAATAAAACTATGATGCACATGATCAGAAAATGTTGATGATTATCAAAAGCATAAATCATTAAAGACATTATTTAAAAAAGACTTGACATGAAATAAAGATAATCAACAATCATGCAAATCTTTGATACTTCATGACAACAATCAAGCTTTCTTGCAGACAGATGAAGTGAGTCAACAGACTTACTGCATACAACTTCAAGATCTTTTATCAAAAGAAAGTGAGCAACTTTGTTGATGATTCATCAAGAAGACTCAACTATGAGAAAGATATTAATGTAAATGAGAGAGAGTTTACTTATGATTTAGCATATATGAGAGAACTCTTGAAGAATTTCTTGAGTCAATCAACATCAACACTTATCATCTTCACTTGACAGTTCAAGACTCTGAGCATCAAAAATCATGAAAGAATAATTATTAAATTATTTGAAAAGATCATCAATTTATTAATGTTTGCAAGAAGAATCAGAAAAGTCTCTCAGACTTTAAAGAAATTCTTGACTGCTGACGAGAAGTTGTTACGAGCGTATCAAGACTGAATAAAGCTAGTCAGTGTCTTTAGCTCAGATCTGATTCAGCCTCTATTTTCTTTCATCAACATCTTTTTATTCAACATCATCTTTCTTTCTACATCACATTCTACTCGTGTCACAAACACATTCTCTTTGAGCTTAGCGCAGTCTCTGAATATTACTTAAATAAAAGCTCTTGTACTCATCTTCTTCTGTATTCTTAATATTCAGTTATAGCTATCTTTAAAGATCAAGCACTATTCAATTTTGACTTTCGCTGATTGACTCATCTAGACACGATTCTGACATTATATTAAGAATTTGTTAATCACACGATATCGATATCAATACTCATTCAAGATACTCGTACAGACAGAACGAGTCTAAAGAAATTCGTTTACCTGATGATCGACGCAATCGAAAGACTAAACAACACTAGAAAGTTTGATAGAATCAACGACAAGACTGTTTGAATCGCTAGACAACTTATCGCTCACTAAGTACGCAAAGTTCACTCGATTAAGAGAATCAACTCATTCTCATGAAACAGACGAGTGAAAATAAGCTGTTCAACTCGATTAAGAGAATCAACGATAAAGAATCTTCGTGAATTGCTTGAGAATCAACTCATTCTCATGAAGCAGACGAGTGAAAACAATCTGTTTAATTTCTTTCTCTCTTCGTCTTGAAAGCTCGTGAATCAGTGAGTCTGCTTCAATGACACTCTTCATCAATGCGATGACATATCTACTCTCATCGCTCTACCTATCAGTGAATCGATCTACCTCACGTTCACGTGCAACTAGTGAGTCTGCTTCAATGACAAGTTGATAGCTGATCTCTTCGATGAGCAAGTCAACTAGTGAGTCTGCTTCAATGATCATTCTATCTCACATAGTAAGTCTGCTACAATAGACATTTGACGAGTTGATTTGAATCAATAGAAAGATTGATAGAAAGACAGGCATCAAGACTCTACGTCAGTGCTATGAACTACACTACAAGTCATAGAAACATGCCTTTTAAAGAGAAGAAGATAATGTTACGAGTGTGTCGAAATTGAATAGAGTTTTCTAGTCAACAAGCTCTAGAAGTTTTAACTCATGTTGAATCTCTAGCCTCAACACTCTATTCTAGCACTTTCGATACTTGAGCAAATCTGCTTCATTCTCTTTGTTTTGCCCTACTATAGATACAGCTCGAAACTTTCTTTGATTTCTTCTGTATTCTTAATATTCTAGTTATAGCTATCTCTATTGATCAAACATTCTATTCAGCTACGCACTATCTCGCTGCAGTGTGATTAGATTCTAGACACGGTTTCAACATCGACTTAATGAGCTGAGTAAACAACGAGATGATGAAATCAAAGAGTTGAAGACTAGACTTCAAACTAAAGAAATCACTTCTTCTGATTTCATCTACTCTGAGCGTTCTAGATCTCAGAAAATATCTGATTCTTTCTGATTTACTGACGAAAAGAATTCTACTTGAAAAAACTGATACGACAAAATTCAGAATAAACTAGAGATCAACGTCGATCTCTTTTCAAATAAACGAATCAAACTGAGCTATGTACATTTCAGATTATTCGATGACGCAGCTGATGTCGCTCAATCTAGACGCGAACGTGACTGTGTCAATTTCTATAAGATTGTCGATGATCTTTTGAAAGAACTAGCTGAGTTGTTCAATGATTCAGATAAGAAAGTCAACTTTTGTAGAAAATACTACAACTTGATTCAAGAATCAAAGAAGTTGAGCGAGTTCTACACTCAGTTTCAACGATTATCTTTCTATCTGAAGTATCACGAAAAGCAACTGATCATCGATCTGAAAGATAAAATAAACCCTCGTCTTCGATTCGTTTGAATAGATCAATTAGTTCAATCTGATTCTCTTAAAGAGATTCATTTCTACCTGATTCATTTGAATAATGATCAACAAGTCATTCGAGAAATCAAGAACAAAGTCAATCTCATCAAATGCATCGACGATCTGTCAAAGATCATCTTTCATAAAGCTGTTGTTACTCAGTCAGTCGATCATTTAAAATCTGATCATCTAAAGTCGCGCGACGCGATTTTAACTAGCGTCAAGAAAGCAGACGTTCTAGTCGAAACCTGTTTCATATGTCATAAATCAGATCATAGCTCTAGAGAGTGCTCTGATCGATCTATCAGAATCAATGCAGTGAACAATGAATACAATCATTTCGAGTTCGATTTCAATTCAAATTTCGATTCAAAAAACTAGTCATCTCTTTAAAAGTCATCAAAGAAGTAGAGATTATATCTTTGTGCAAACTAGACGAAATTCTATCAGAAGAGAATTACTTTGAAAAGTCGTTTCTAATTGACATCTTTCTCAACTCTCAGAATCGATCTTTTAGTCTTCGTTCTCTGATAAACAGTGATTCAGTCGCTCATACGCTCATACACGCTAATCTAGTCAATAAAGTATGCGAGAAACTAGAAATTCAATTTATATCACTGACAAAAGAGAAGTTAATAAGAGACTATGATGAAAAAATATCTAAGAAGATCATCACTCATAAAATTCTACTCAATCTCATCATCGAAAGTCATAAGAAATTGACTGTATCAATGCTGATAGCTGATATCGATCATCATGAAGTCATATTGAGTAAGCTCTGAATGAACAAAAACGAAATATTATTGAATATGTGAAACGACGTCATTGTTTTTTCGAATCAATTAAATACTTCTATTTCGATTTTTTCGATCTCTCTCAATTCAAAGCACTCAAGTTGATCGCGATCAACTTCGCTCTCTTCTATCATTCAGACTAAGATCTCTATTATGCTCAAACGATCTGTTTTAACTACGACTAAGAAAGAATCATTCTCGATTCGAAGCATAAATGCAGCTTCGTTCAAAACTCTACTGAATTGATTAAAGAAGAATCAGACTGAAGTCTTTGCTTTATTCATGACTGATATTGATAGAGAAATCGCGAACAATACTCAGTGCGATTTGAACGTTTTAAACGTCTCTTCGATCGATGAAACGACTCAGAATTTGAAAGATATTAAAGTCAAGCTGTTATCAGAATATCATGAGTTTCTAGATGTTTTTGATCGAGCTCAATCAAATAAACTATTCTCTCATCGCTTCTATGATCATAAAATCGAACTCATCAGTGATTTAACATTCTCTCACTGTCGAGTTTATCAAATGTTCTCTGTCAAACTTCTGAAAGTAAAGAAGTACTTAAATGAGAATCTGTTGAAGAGATTCATCACTTCTAGTCAGACTCTCTATTTCTTTCTCGTTTTATTCGCTCTCAAAGCAAATGAAGATCTTTGATTCTGCGTGAACTATCAAAAGTTAAATGTCATTTTCAAAAGAAATAAATATTCTCTATCGCTGATAGACGAGATCATTGATAAAATAGTGAGTTGCAAGCATCTGACTAGATTGAACATCATATCAGCGCTCAACAAACTTCAAATGCATCTCGATAGCGAGAATTACATCACTTTTATCACTGCTTTAGAAGCATATAAATACAAGATGCTATCATTTGAACTGACTAATGAATCGATCTTCTTTCAGCAATATATGAATGATGTTCTATGAAACTTTCTGAATGACTTTTGTCAAGTCTATCTAGATGACATTCTCATCTATAGCAAAATGAGAAAGAAACATAAAGATCACGTCAAACTAGTATTGAGTCGACTACGCGAAGCTGAACTGCAGATGAATATTCGAAAGTGCAAATTCAATGTAGAAGAGACTGTCTTTTTAGAAGTCATTGTATCAGAACTAAATCTTCGTATGAATCTCAGCAAAGTGACAGTCATAGTCAGCTAAATCACTTCGATCAATCTAAAAGAAATTCAGAGCTTCGTGAGATTTGTTAACTTCTATCGTCGTTTCATTAAGAACTTCTCGAAGCTAGTCAAATCATTCACTCAGCTGACAAGAAAGAACACGTCTTTTGTTTGAAATGAGATCTGTGTTCAAGTCTTTGACAATCTAAAGAAACAAGTCAGCTCAATCTCAGTACTTCGTCACTTTAATTTCAAATGACAAGCTATTCTGAAAATCAATGCTTCAAACTATGTAAAAGATGAAATACTATCTCAGTACAATGACGAGAGAGTTCTTCATTCGATGATCTTCTACAGTAAAAGCATGATTCTCGCTGAAATCAATTATCACATCTATGACAAGAAATTACTAGTCATTATTTGATGCTTCAAACACTGACGACTCGAGCTGAAGTGCACTGAACTACTCATTCAGATATTTATCAATCATCAAGCTTTGAAGATCTTCACGAAAAATAAACAGTTGAGTCGATGACAAGTCAACTATCTGAACATTCTGTCGAAGTT
>JAABUV010008594.1_pt1 | contig 10270 bp, 10 predicted proteins | sample 5559971 | NCBI WGS metagenome assembly JAABUV01 (sample SAMN10711881, study PRJNA513362) | rock metagenome | isolation source: Antarctica rocks | place: Antarctica: Victoria Land, Knobhead nord | collected 2015-12-19
ACGGTGAGTCTGGCGATCAGATGGCCCGGGAGTTCAACGCCAAGCTGCTCGCCAACGCAGAGAGATTCGACTGGGTGGACAATTTAGCCGCATGGCCGAGTCTTGGTGCGGCCAATGCCTGTGCGGGCTCGGCCTTTGCCGCCGATGGGCTTCATCCGAACAGTGCCACGGGACAACCGCTGTACGTAGCGAATGAAAGAGCGGGATTCGAAGGTGTCTACGGAACGGAGCTCACCACTGTTTCCGCGAGCTACAGCCAACTCCCGTCAGACAGAAATATCCAGGCGAACGGTAGCTCCCCGTACAACATATCTCTGCTGGATGCCAACTCGGCTTCGTTCAACAGCGCCGGCAAACTCTGCGTAACAAATCGGAATACAGCACCGGTGAACCTGGTGCCCGTGGCCGGTGAGACCGTTGATGAAGCTCCCTCCCTTTCTGTTCCGAGTGGAGCAACGGTGTGCATCCACCCGTTTGTAGCAAACGCGGCGACGGCTGGCGCTAATTGGTCGTCCCATTAGATTTGAGACACAAGCGAACGCCAGATTAGAGCCCCTCAGCCCCCCTGGTGTCGCTGCGCTGTCTGCCCTCGGATTAGGCGAAGGCAGCGGTCATGGGTGTTGGCCGCCTGGTCCCGTCTTTCCCCAATTTCCCAAGCAGCGAGTTGCGGCCTGCTCGGGAGCTACACTAGCCGTCGATGCATGGATCACGCCCCACCGACCTTCCTCAATCCGGCCCTCGGCACCGCAAGATCGCCCCGGCGGGGCTTGCGTGGGTGTTCTGGGCGCTGGGGTCCGCAGTCTTTACCCCCCTGCTGGGCAGCCAGGCCCCTGCGCCAAAAGAGCCCATTGATCTAGCCGGGGCCAGACGCCTGGTTGAGGACGGACAGATCGTTGCCGCGGAGCGGTCGCTTCGCGGTCTGCTTCAAGCACAACCATCGGCGGCGGAGGCCCGATACCTCCTGGCCTACGTGCTCTTTCGCGAGCACAGGGCGGCGGATTCGCTGGCGGAGTACACCGCGGCTGCACGCCTTCGGGAGCCAAACGCGGGTGACCTGACCGTTATCGCGTCTGACTACATCTTGTTCAAGGACTTTGCGGATGCTGAGCGCTGGCTGCTGCGAGCGACTGCGGACGCTCCCGAGGATGCTATGGCCTGGTATCTGCTCGGACGAACACAGTACAACGAGGACCACCCGTCGGACGCCATGGCCTCCTTTCAACACTGCCTCCACCTCCGTCCCCATGACAGCCGGGCCGAGTACAACCTGGGGCTGGCCTATGAGAAGCTGCAACGGCCGAACGACGCGATCCTCGCCTACAAGACCGCCATCGACTGGCAGCGGCAGCAAGGCGTACAGGACCCGCAACCCTTCCTTGATCTTGGGATACTGCTTCTGGCACAGCGAAACGCAACGGAGGCGCTGGAGCCGCTGCGCAAGGCAGTGGAGGCCGGTCCATCGAACGCACTCGCCCACCAGGAGCTTGGGCTGGCATTTGAAGCTCTTGGCCGATATGCAGAGGCGGTTGCCCCCCTTCGGCGCGCGGCTGAGCTTGCTCCGGCAGCCCAGCAGCCCCATTTCATGCTCGGCCGCATCTATCGCCGGCTTGGCAGATCGAACGAAGCCGCGGCGGAGTTCGCGGAGGTCGCGCGCCTCGCCGGATCGCACTCCAATACGGAGACTCCAAACGGGGAGGCGCGGCCCTGATCGTGCTCGTCCAAAAACCTCAATAAATCTAGCCGTTACGAGGGAAAAGCGAGACCGGGTTGACAGACCTGTGAACCGCAAACTAAGGTATGGAACTAACGCCCAAAAAATATTGCAACTCCCCTAGCACTCTCCCTTGCTGCACCTCCGGAGGCTTCATGAACACATCCCCCCTTCTCAGAAGAGCGATTCTCGCTCTCTCCACCGTAGCCCGCCCGGCAGGGCTCACCTTGGCGGGTGCCTTTGTGCTGTGCGCCGCCACCTCCGTCTGCCTGGCGCAGGCCTCAAGCGGCATTACCGGGACGGTGACCGACCCGTCCGGCGCCATCGTTCCCGGCGCGAACGTGACCATCGTCAACGTCGCAACCCAGCAAACCTTCAACGTCGTCAGCGGATCGGCCGGCCAGTATACGGTCACCGGGCTCCAGCCCGGACGCTACAAGGTCACGGTGGCCGCGCCCGGTTTCAGCAAGGCGGTCAAAGATGATGTGAACGTCGAGGTCACCACCCAGGCCACGATCGATTTGCGCTCAACGCCGGCGGAAGTGAGACCACGGTCGAGGTTTCTGCTCCACTAATCTCGCTCAACACCACCCAGCCGGAGCTCGGCACCACCATCGAGCCCGCGGTCGTGAACGCGCTTCCGGTCGCGATTGGCGGAGGCCGTGGACGAGCCATCGACAGCCTGCAGTTCCTCGCTCCGGGTGTGCAGGGCAGCACCTTTTCGCACCAGATCAACGGCGGCGTGGACTTCGAGCAGGAGATCCTTTACAACGGCATACCCGCGCCACAGTCCGAGACCGCCGGTTTTTCCAACAATTTCAACCCGCCCTTCGAGTTGGTCACCCAATTCCGCCTGGAACGCTCCACCTTCTCCGCGCAGTACGGCCTGGCGCAGGGCGCGGTTACGTACCAGACGGCCTCCGGCACTAACAGCTATCACGGCGACGTGTTCTTCATCAATCGCAACGAGTACTTCGACGCCCGCGGCTACTTCAACACAACGACGCCCATCGATCGCGAAAACAACTACGGCTTCACTGTCGGCGGACCGGTCGCGATTCCTCATCTCTACAACGGCAAGGACCGCACCTTCTTTCTGTTCGCGCTCGACTTTGGAAAGCAGAACAACACGGACAATCGCATCGGCACCGTACCCTCGGCGCTCGAGAAGACCGGCGACTTTTCGGACTTTGTGGACGGCAGCGGAAAGTTGGTTCCGATCTACGATCCCCTCACGGGGCAGCAGTTCCAATACCAGGGCAAGTTGAACGTAATCAACCCTTCGCGGATCAGCGCTATCTCCAGCAGTATCCTTCCTTTTATTCCGGACCCCGACCGGCCGGGCCTGCAATCCAATAAGAACTTTGCCCCCAATGCCTTTCCCAATGTGGACCACAATTGGGGTTTCACCATCGACCACAATCTGACTGCAAAGCAGTCGATCCACTATGCGGAGTGGCGCAACTCGTTTACCTCGACCGGCTTCGACAATCCTCCGATCGTGGGCACCGGCAATATCCTGCAGAGCGCGAAGAATAATCCGGCTCTCGGATCGGTCTTTCTGCTCAACTACGTCAACGCGGTCACGCCAAAGCTGGTTGCAACCGCGGGCGTCTCGTGGATCGGTGAGATCAACAACCAGTTCAACGTAAAGCATGGCGTCAAGTTCGCTGGCGTTTCGCCAAGCCTCATCAGCGACATCTTTCCCAATGTCACCTTCAACGGCCAGAATGCGCCCACAAGCTGGGGCACCGGCTCCGGATGGACGCAGTCGATCAACCGCAAGCTTGGTATCGCCGCCGTCAACAACTGGCTGTGGTCGAAAGGACGCAACACCTTCAACATCGGTGGTGAGGCTCGGCGCAGCTATCAGGACGATAACGAGTGCCAGGCCTGCGGCGGCCAGTTCAACTTCCGCCAGCGCAACACCGCCGACCCCGCCAGGCTGGGATCGACCGGCAGCGCCTTTGCCAGCTTCCTTCTGGGGCAGGTGGATAGCGCGGACCGCATCTTCGCGAACGAACTCGCCCTGCGCAACCTGCTGATCGCACCGTATATCCAGGATGACATCAAGGTCACGCCCAAGCTGACCGTCAACGTCGGCCTGCGCTGGGACATCATGCTTCCCTTCACCGAGAAGGGTAACCAGGTCGTCTACCTCAACCAGACCGAACTCAATCCTCTGGCGGGTAATCTGCCTGGCGCCGCCAACCGCTTCAGCTCCGCCTCGGGCGGTGTGACCCGGGCCGATATCCATCTCCGTAATTTCGGCCCACGCCTTGGCTTTGCCTACGCGATCAATGACAAGACGGTTGTGCAGGCAGGTTATAACCTTGCTTACCTGAACGGCGGCGCTTACGAGTACGGCACCAGCAAGGTCGCAACCAGTTATGGCAACCTGCTGCAAGGTTCGTTCAGCGCCAACAGCACTGGCGGCGTGGCCCCGGGATACGGATCGTGGATGTCCAGCCACTTCCAACGCCGGTCGCTGCTCCGGTCGGCCCCGCGCTCGGAGTCGGCACAACGATTCGCGCGTTCGACCCGGCAAGAAGCGGGCGGGCCCCCTACCTCCAGCAGTGGAATTTCAACATCCAGCGGCAGCTGCCCTGGAACACCTTCTTCCAGGCGGCTTATATCGGCAATCGAGCCTTGCATCTCGACGGCCAGCTGAACCCCATCAGCCAGCCGGATCCCTCTATTCTTCGCTACGGCAGCGCCCTTTCAGCTGGCGTCGGCAGCCCCGAGGCGATTGCCGCTGGCGTCTCGGCTCCCTACGCCAACTTCACCACGGACCTCGCTGGAAACGCGACCGTCGCCCACGCGCTCTCGCCCTTTCCCCAGTACTCCAACGTCTACAACAACTTCGACCTGAGCGGCGCAGCCAGCTACAAGGGCCTGCAACTCAGCCTCGAAAAGCGCTTCTCAAACGGCCTGTCATTCCTGACCTCCTACACGCTGTCAAGGTCCCTGTCCAACGTCGACAGCGCCTTTTCAACGTTTGCTTCGCTCCCTGAGAACAAGTTTAATCAGAAGGCGGAGTACACCGTAGGTGGAAATGACGAGCTGAACAACGTCAAAATCAGCGGAGTCTACGATCTGCCGATCGGCCCGGGTAAGTCCTTCGTGAACAACAAAGGGATTACGGGACAGATCCTTGGCGGAATCCAGATCGGCTTCATCCTCTCCTACGAGACCGGCCACCCGTTCGGCATCTCCGAGAACGACAACCCGCTCGGATGCGCGGGCTGCTTCAACCGTCCCAATGAGGTCCCGAACGTCAGCCGCAGTTCCACCAACTACAAAAACCTAAACTTCGCCAGTGGTCAAAGCAATCGCAAGATCTTCAGCACAGACGCCTTCGTGAGCACGACCGGCACCTTCAAGCTCGGCAATGCGGTGCGCAACTATGCCGAGCTCCGTGGTCCGGGCAACTACAACGAGAACCTGAAAGCGTCGAAGAGGTGCGCTCTCGGAGAACGCGTCAACTTCATGCTGGAGATGAACTACTTCAATCTCCTTAACCGCACTCGGTTCAATGACCCGAACACGAACATCGACGACACCAGCAACTTTGGTCTGGTCAACTCGGGCCAGCAGAACAGCGCGCGCCAAGGTCAACTCAGCGGCCGACTTACCTTCTGATGTTGAGCCCCGGTCCCCGTGTCAAGGGCCGGGCCTTGAAGATGGAGTGGGGACCTGAATGTCCCGGGGGGGGGGAGATCTCCCCGGGGACACGCCTTTATACTGGTAGCCGCGATGCGTCCCGTTCTCCTGGTGCTAATCTCGTGCGCTCTCTCTCTTCCCGCAGCCGCCAGGCTCGGAGCTCAGGAGACGGTCTCGCCCGAGGTTCAGGCGCTGTACGAGCATGCGCGCGCGGCCCAGGCCGCCAACACGCCCGAAGTAGCCGTAGCGGACTACCGCCGCATCCTGAAGCTCGCTCCCGGCCTCGCCCAGGCCTACAACAATCTCGGACGGCTCCTCTACAACCTGGAACGGTACGAGGAGGCCGTCCCCGTTCTGAAGCAGGGTCTTGCCATCGCGCCCGGGATGCACGGAGCCGAGGTGATGCTGGGCGCGAGTTACCAGAAGCTCGGGCAGGCTGCCAGCGCGATCGCTCCCCTTCAGGCGGGTGTGTCCAGGCGATGCCGAACGACCGCTTCGCCCGGGTCACCCTGGCTCATGCGCTGATCGCCGCGGATCGACCGGGGGAGGCCGTCACGCAGCTTGAAGCCGTTCTGAAGGCTGATCCCCGGGATCAGGAGGCGTGGTACGTCCTGGGCAAGCTTCACCTGCAGCTCTCGCAGCACGCCCTTTCGCAGGTTCAAACCATCGATCCGAACTCGCCCCTTGCCCATGAGCTCGCCGGCGAAGTGATGGAAAGCATGGAGAACACGCCGGGAGCCGTCGCCGAGTACAAGCAGGCGATCGCCGCGAAGCCCGATGATGTGGGTGCGATGGAGCACCTGGCCAGCATTTACTGGAGCACCGGGGACTGGGCGCATGCGCGGGATAGCTGCCAGGCGCTGCTGAAGCGGCAGCCCCGCAACTGCGTGGCGCACTGGCGGCTCTCAAACGCCCTCGACGAGATGGGTGACGCAACCGACGACGCCATGCGCGAGATCAACCTGGCTCTGGAGCGCTGCCCCGCTCTGCCTCAGGCCCATGCCGAACGGGCACGTCTGCTGCTGCGCACGGGAAAGCCCGGAGAGGCGTTGGCGGATCTTGAGATTGCGGAGAAGGCCGCGCCGGACGAAGCCTCCGTCCAGCGCCTGTTCTCGCAGGCTTACCGGGCTCTCGGAGATCGCGCCAAGGCCGAGCAGGCGAATCTCCGCTTCCAGCAGCTGGACCAGGAGCAGCATGCTGCCAAGGAGCGCCACGCGGCCAGCGTCGTTCAGGCGAACCGGTAAATAGACCGCGCCCGGGGTGAGCGTCGCGGTCACGCCTCCTAGGCGCCTCGCCTTCGTGAGAAAATACAAACAGTGCCATGCTGATTAAACCGATCGATTTACAAGATGAACCGCTCGAGCTGAATGAGACCCTGCCCGCTGAAGCGATGGACTACACCCCCGATGTCCGGCAGATCGGACCCCTGATCGTTAAGGGGCAAGCAGATCTGATTGTGGAGAACCGGGGGCATAAGGAGACGGTCGAGGACATCCGGTTGCGTGCGGGGTACGAGGGCGAATTCGAACTTCTCTGCGCTCGTTGTCTGGAACCAAGGACAGAGCGCCTTTCCGGGGACTTTGACCTGATCTTTCGGCCGGAAAGTGTCGATGGGGATGGCAGGGAGCGCGCCATCTCCGAAGAAGAGACCGAGATCGGGTATTATGAGAAGATCGGGCTTCTGTTGGAGGATGTGGTGCGGGAACAGGTGCTGCTCTCCCTTCCCGCGCGTACGCTCTGCCAGCCGGATTGCAAAGGCCTCTGCCAGCACTGTGGAGAGGATTTGAATCAGGCAAAGTGTCGCTGCAACGCGGCTCCGGCCGACCCGCGGTGGAATGCACTGGCGGGGCTCGCCCAGGAGTTGGCTGGGAAGTCTGTCCGATAGAGTTTCCAAGATTTTCAGAACGAAATTTGTCTGATCGCGCCCGCGTACCAATCGCAAACTGCGGCTGGCCGATTGAAAGGGATACCACAATGCCTAATCCGAAACGGCGCCACTCCAAGCAACGGACTGCCAAGCGCCGCAGCCATGACTACCTCGTTCCGACCGGGCTCTCCGACTGCCCCAACTGCCACGAGCGAAAACTGCCCCACCATATCTGCCGCAAATGTGGCGAGTACAAGGGCCGGGTTGTTTTGACGGTCAAAGAAGCCAGTTAAACCACCCATTCCGGCCCAGGAACGCTGCTGATGCCGATCGACATCGCTGTAGACGGGATGGGTTCGGATAAAGCTCCCGAATCCGAGATTCGCGGCGCCATCGCGGCCTGCCGTCTGTTCGACGTGCGCGTCCGCCTTGTAGGTCCGGAGGATCGGCTTCGTCCGGTGCTCGATGCCGAACTGCAGCGCGAGGACCTCCCCATAGAGGTCGTTCATGCCGCTGAGTGGATCGGCATGGACGAGAAGGCGGCCCAGGCCGTCCGCTCCAAGCGCGACTCCAGCATGCGCGTCGGCCTGAAGATGGTGCGCGAAGGCCGCGCTGCCGGATTTCTAACCGCGGGCAATACAGGCGCTGCCATGGCGACGGCGAAGATGGTGCTGGGTATGCTCGCCGGCATCGATCGGCCAGCGCTGGCCACGATCCTGCCGACCATGAACGGCAATCCTTCGCTGCTTCTGGACGTCGGTGCGAACGTCGACTCTGACCCGGAACATCTGCTGCAGTTTGCCCTGATGGGCGACCTCTACGCCCGCAACGTGCTCCGGATCGCGACACCACGGGTCGGTCTGCTGTCGATCGGCGAAGAGGATTCTAAAGGCAACACACAGACCAAGGCGACATTTCCGCTCCTGCGAGCCTCCTCCATGCACTTCATCGGCAACGTCGAGGGACGTGATCTGTTCAATGGGCATGCGGACGTAATCGTCTGTGACGGGTTTGTCGGAAACGTCGCTCTGAAGGCGAGCGAAGGTCTGGCAAAGCTGGTGAGTTCCTCCCTGAAAGAGAGCTTACGATCCACCGTCACCTCCCAGATCGGCGCTCTGCTTTCGCAGAACGCGTTCAAGTCTTTCAAGAAGCGGCTCGACTACACCGAATACGGTGGAGCTCCGCTGCTGGGTGTGCGAGGCGTGTGCATCGTGGGACACGGATCCTCGAACGAGAAGGCGATCCTGAACGGAATCCGGGTGGCGGCGGAGTTCGCCCAGGCCGAAGTCAACGCAGGCATTGAGGCCGCGGTAGCTCGCCCGGGGCCCGTGGCGAACTAACCTCAGCCATCATTTCGGTGGCATCCGGACCCCTCTGGATCGAGAGACCCGCAGAGGTCGCGCATCGAAGTCTGTTATGAACGGACGATGGACCGCAGCGAAGATTCCTCAGCAGGCCGGCCGGCGCGCGATCGTCACCGGAGCAAATAGCGGCATCGGCTACCCGGCTGCTCTGGAGCTGGCTCGGCACGGCGCGACAGTCGTGATGGCGTCGCGCGACCGGACAAAGGGTGAGTCGGCCATCGCTCGCATCAGGGACGCTGTCCCGGGAGCCCGGATCGAGTTCAGCCAATTGGATCTGGCGTCACTGCGAAGCGTTCGCGCCTTCGCCGAGCGAGAGCTGGGGCGCGGTATCGGCCTCGATCTGCTGATTAACAACGCCGGTGTCTTCGCGCCGGCGAAGCGCCTCGAAACCAAGACGGCTTCGAACTGCAGTTCGGAACCAACGTTCTCGGACATTTCGCCCTGACCGGCCTTCTTCTGCCGGCGCTGGAACGCGCTGGCTCGGCCGGTGGAGAAAGACCTCGCGTCGTGATGATCGCCTCCGTCGCACACAAGCGGGGCGCAATCAACTTCGAAGACCTCGAATCCCGTGCTGCCTACACCCCCACCCGGGCCTATCAACAGTCGAAGCTCGCGGACCTGACGCTGTCGTTTGAGCTCGATCGCCGCCTGCGTGCGAGAGGCAGCCGCATCCTGAGTGTGGCCGCGCACCCCGGCGTCGCGAACACCAATCTCTTTCAGGTTGGCGACTTTGGAGCAGCCGAGAGATTCGTCCGCGAAGCTTTCGGACACGCGGTTGGGCTGCTTCTGAACTCCGATACTGAGGGCGCTCTGCCGACGCTGTTCGCGGCGACCGCTCCCCCTCCGGAGGTAGAGGGCGGCGGCTACTACGGCCCGCAGGGATTCGCGGAGATGCGCGGAGGCGATGCCGGTCCCGCCAGAGTTGCCCGACAGGCTCGGGATGTCGAGGCATGGGGGCGCCTATGGCGAATTTGTGAGGATCTCACAGGCGTTTCTATCGCTTAAGCAGCCGATGAAATAGCTGACCGCGCGACGCAGACACAGATGCGCACGAAAGCACCTACACCGGCGATACTGAAGTGTATGCGCGCACAGGTAAGGCTTTGGGTAGAATTCGCATCCGCGGTGGCGTCGGTGACTTTGGCCTGCGGCTCGGCCGCCCATTCGCAAATGCCGCCGGAGCTGAAGCGCAGCGTTGACGCCGCGGCTCAAAGGGTCCTGGCGGCAACCGGAGTTCCAAGCGCGCAACTCGGCATCGTGCGCGAGGGTCGGATCGTCTACACCGCAGCGTACGGAAGGGCGCGGCTGCAGCCCGATGTTGCTGCCGCCGTCACCATGCAATACCCGGTTGGATCGATCTCGAAGCAGTTCACGGCGGCCTGCGTTCTCCTGCTCGTCGAGGATGGCAAGATGTCTCTCGAGAACCCTGTCTCTCGCTGGTATCCCGAGCTCACGCGCGCCAGCGACGTCACGATCCGCATGCTGCTCTCGCACACCAGTGGATACTCCGACTACGCTCCGCAGGACTACACCATTCCCGCCTGGACGAAGCCTGTCGATCCCGAGAAGATCATTCGTGAGTGGGCGGGAAAGCCGCTCGACTTCGAACCCGGGACGAAGTGGCAGTACAGCAACACCAACTTCGTTCTGACCGCGCTCATCGTG
>JAABUV010008601.1_pt1 | contig 10265 bp, 6 predicted proteins | sample 5559971 | NCBI WGS metagenome assembly JAABUV01 (sample SAMN10711881, study PRJNA513362) | rock metagenome | isolation source: Antarctica rocks | place: Antarctica: Victoria Land, Knobhead nord | collected 2015-12-19
TATCACTAAACTGAAGAACTGCGAAATTCTTGACGACGTTCTATTTAGAAAAGATCTACTGTGAGTTTCTGAGAACATGCACACGAAATTACTACAAGAAGTGCATGATCAATCTTCAATCTCTCATTTCGACAATAGATGAATCATCGATCTAGTTCGACGTTTCTACTATTGATCAGATCATCGAGCTACTATTTGACAATACATTCGAAACTGTCATGCTTGTCAGCAAAGCAAAGTCTCTAGAGATAGCATCAATGAACTTCATCATTCTCTTTCAATTTCACAGAAACGCTGAAAAGATATAGCTATGAACTTCATCACTGAACTATCTCTGTCAGAAGGCTATAACATCATTTGCACAATCATATGTCATCTCATCAAAGAACGTCACTATGTTCTCTGTCATTGAGAAGACGATGACATCTCAGTCAAAGAAACGGTTTGAATCATGCTATGAAACGTCTATCGACTGCATGATCTACTCAGTTCTATTGTTTCGAACAAAGACTTTCAATTCATATCGACTATGTGAAAAAGTCTTTGTAAGCGACTGAGAATCACAGCTAGTCTATTCACAGTCTATCATTCTGAGATCGACGATCAATCGGAACGAGTCAATCAAGACGTCGAACGCGAACTTAGAATCTACTGCAATTACATGCAGAACGACTGAGTCAAATGAATATCTATGATGAAGTTCAGTGACAATTTCAATATCTTCTCGATCACTTCAATGATCTTCTTCTACTTCAATAAAGAATTTCACCCTCGAATGAGTTTCGATTCAGATACGACTGACTACAAAACAACTCGTGAACGACTTGAAGTCAGAAAAGCAAATGATATTGTCATTCGAATGAAAGAGCTACTGAACTTCGATCGTCAACAATTGAAAAAGACGAAGCTGATCATCGAAGTTCAGATTAATAAACATAGACGAGACGTCATCTATGAAGTAAATGACTGGGTTTGACTATCTTTTAGAAACGTCAAGACAACAAGATTCTGCAAAGATTTGAAAGACAAACAGCTAGATCTCTATCAAATCACTGTCAAAGTGAGTATCTTCTATCATCTTCATCTATCAGTCAGCATGAAGCATCTGCATTCGATGTTCAGCTCGAAGCTACTGCGATCGTATTCAGAAGACTCTCTATCAGAACAGCATTCAGAATCATTCAGATCAATCACTATCGAAGACGATGAACACTGAAAGATAAACGATATATTGAACTTCAGACGCTATCGAGATCGAATACAGTACAAAGTCAAATGAACAGATCTAGATAGAGATGACGAATGATACTATGTCGATAAAGAGGAATTCGATGACTCAGAGAAAGCTTTGAACGAATTTTATAAGCTATATTCAAACAAATCGCACTAAATATCGAAATAACTATCAACAAAAGCGAGCAGATGAACTACATTCATGCGAACATGAATTTTCGAAGAAGAAAGTAATGTTACGAGCGTATCAAGACTGAACAAGGCTGAAGCTCTAATTAATTTGCATCAGGTTTGGCTCAGATATGACTCAGATATGACTCAGATATGACTCAACACTCTTTTTCTTTCTCAACACTCTTTTCTTTCATCAACATCTTGTTCATTTACATCACATTCTTTTCATGTCACAAACACATTCCTTTCAGGCCTAGCGCAGTCTCTGAACATTACATAAATAGAAGCTTTTGTACCAATCTTCTTCTGTATTCTTAATATTCAGTTATAGCTATCTCTAAAGATCAAGCACTATCAATTCTGACCTTCATTGATTGTATCATCTAGACATGATTCTGACATCAACAAGAAGAAATCTTCTTTGATTCTGAGTATGTTGAATATGCAATTCGAGCGTATTCAAATAAACATGATCGCAAGAACATAATGTTTTGACATGAATGAGCATGCATTCAAGTTATTCATTGCAGAAGATTTTGCAAAAGCTTTATAAAATGAGTTTACTATGTATGTTCTTATCATGATCAATGTTGTTAAAGAATCAATCATTGAACATTAAGTGAAAGTAATGAATAATGTGATGAATTGTATCACAAATGCGCTTGAAATGCAGACTTTACTCATTGAATTGAAAGAATACAAAGATGTACTTTTGACAAAGAGTATAGACAAATTGCTTTTGCATGAAGATCATGATCATGCAATTAAAATCATTGCAGAATTATTATATGAATCATTGTATAATCTGTCAAACACAGAGTTAATGACTCTGAAACAGTATTTAAATGATGTTTTAGTGAAAGAATGAATTAAGCACTTCATCAGCTCAACTGACATGTTTATTCTATTCATTCTCAAAAAGAATGATAATCTTCATTTATGCGTGAACTATCAAGATCTGAATAAGATCACTGTCAAAAATCATTATTCACTGTCTTTAATTAATGAAACTCTAAACAGACTCAATAAAGTCAAGCAGTTCATTAAGTTAAATCTGAAGAATGTTTATCATCATTTCAGAATTCAATATGAAGATGAGTGAAAGACGACATTTCATACTCATTATGATTACTTCAAATATATGATCATGTCATTTGATTTGATCAATGCATCTATCATCTTTCAGACTTATATTAATAAGATCTTGACAAAGCTTTTAAATGACTTTTGTATTGTTTATCTGAATGACATTTTAATCTTCTTCATAGAGAAGATTGATCATGTAGATCACATGAAGCAGATTCTCAAGAGATTAAGAAAGTTTAAGCTATATGCTAGCTTGAAGAAGTGTGAATTCTTCATTACTAAAGTGAACTTTCTAAAATTTATCATATTCATCAAGAACATTTTGATGAATTCAAGTAAGACTGACAACGAGATTCATCTGTACATGATGTCAACTATGAATCTTTTGATTCTATTCTGTTTCGAATAGAAGTCAGAAGAGTCAAGAGATCTCAATTTGACGCAGTTCGAACGATGTTAGAACGTTGCGTGATCAGAAAAGTCATCGTGCAGAGTTTTCATTCATGCGACAACACTTCTCTCTAACAGTCACAATCAATCTACGAAGAAGATTAATGACATGTCAATGTCAGTAAGAGATGAGAAGATACTACTAGTAAAATAGTCGACTCAGATGAAGAGTCTGAGAGTCGTGACTACAAGTGGTCGAAGAGATTTGCGACTCGTCGACTGCGTCGATGTTGAAACGTCTTCATCACATCGACAGTGTCGTCGAGTAATTGATGGAAAGATATCAGGTAGAATAGATGAATCAGATGATGAGTCTTGAGTTTGTGACTACATGTGCTCGAAGAAGTAGTGACTCGTCGATCACGCTGATATACTGAAAGAACTTGAGCTCATCTTCTTTACTTGACGTCAAGTCATACATCTATCTACGTGAAAAATCGAGAGCGCATGAGAATGATCAGAACGCATCTCTACTATCGATCAGCTAAGCATCGAACGATTGCGATCGCACGTCTATACTAACAATCTATTCAACGTCTACGTGACACAAGTCAAATCAAGAGAAGGAAAGAGTTATTCAGTACAATCACATTCTATCTTCTCATCGTGCGCATCTCTCTTCCACCACACATTTCTCTGCTCAATGAATGACAATCATTGAGCAAGAGAACACAGTTTCTGCGTTACAATCACGAGCATCACGAATGCAAAGAAACGTCTTTCGTCTTCGAGTCGAGAATCGAACCGAAACATCGTTGTATAGAATATCGTCAATGAAGAGCAGAGCAAAGACGATGCGTTACAACAAACAGCACAGGCACTCGTAAGAATTTACTCGAGCGTCACGCGCTGAATAGAAGCTATAGATTCATTATTGGTAACACAGTGTCAATTTTATTGTTTCAACAACGTGAAGTCGTTGTGTAGTCGACGAGTGATTTTCTTCTTCAGAGAGTTTTGTTCATTCGATACACATAGCATAGTTTTTCTCATGAGTCGAGTCTAAATCGATGTCACAAGAATGTATGAAATCAAATCAAATCAAATCAAATCAAATGAATTCAAGTAAAGTAGACATCATCAAAACGTGATTCAGATCAAAGATGTATCAAAAAATACAAGTTTTTCTAAGATTCATCAATTTCTATCGACGTTTTATACATTATTACTTTCAAATAACAGAGTCTTTAACAAAATTGCTGAAAGATAGTGTAAAAGATGTAAAAATGAATTCATTCATATAATCAAGCGAAGTGAAACAAGCTTTTAATCAGCTTCGCGACGTCTTTATGAAAGCATTTATACTAAGACACTTTGACTCAGAGCAACATATACACATCGAGATCAACGCGTTCAATTATGCAGTCGCGAATATTTTGTCTCAGTCAGATGATGAAAATCAGTGACATTTGATTGCATTCTGATTCAGAATGATGATAGACATCAAAAGAAACTATGAAATACATGATCAGAAGCTTTTAATCATAGTAGCAATGTTTAAACATTGATGACACTATGTGAAAAACAATTATCATACTGTTGAAGTTTTGACTGATCATAATAATCTGAAGAGTTTTATGAACATTTGAGAGCTAAACGAAAGACAAGTCAAATAAATCATGAGATTGTTGATTTGCAACTTTGAAATAATGCATAGATCAGAAAAGACAAACTCAATTAATGCATCATCAAGATGATTTAACTATAAGAATGAGAACATTTTTGCAAATCATTTGCTGCTCATTCTGCAGCGAAAGCTGACTAGAATAGAAAGCTTAAATAGCTTTATATTCATAGTGATCAAAGAACTATACTGTATACAAGTGATTAACAATGTCGAGAAGATGTTCATTCACAGTATAAGTATGAACAGATATTCAGCAAAACATATCGAAAGCAGACTGCAAGATGAAACTCATTGATGAACACAAGTGATTAACGATGTTGAGAAGATGTTCATTCACAGTGTCAATGAATGAAAATATTCAGCGAAACATGTCAAAAGTAGATCGCAAGATGAAATTTACTGTACATGAGTGATTAATGAAGTCGAGAAGATGTCTGTTCACAATGTCAGTGAAAACATGAATACATGTTCAGCAATGCATGTCAGAAGTATGCTGCTGAGAATCATGATTTTAGCAGTGCAAGAAACACATTTAAATGAAGTACATTTCTTGAAAGATAGAATTTCTCAATTCAAATCAATAACTTCAAAAAGTACAAATGTTGAAACATTGATTCATAAAGATTGCAACATAGTTGAGAAACAGCTTAATTCTGTTGCTAAAACTGTTGATTGCAAACAACTCATTTCATGTGCAATTGTCAGAGTATTGACAATTCATGAAACAACATACAACTTCAGTAGTAAATTTATAGTTGAACTCATCAAGATTTTACAGCAAGAAAATGAATTTGCTGTGAGATTAAAAGCAGATGAAACGATGAATATATGAAAGAATGATGTCGAAGCTTGAACATTGAATAATCAAGAAATGATAAAATACAACAAATCATTGTATGTTTCAGAAGATTTTTCTGTCAGAGAAGAGTTGTTGAAACATCATCATGATGACTTGTTAGTAAGACATTTTAATGCTGACAAGATCAGCGAGCTATTAAATTGCAAATATTACTGAAAAAGTATGATCAAGAATGTCAAAGAGTATATAAATACTTGTGACATTTATCAGAGAGTAAAGATGAAACATCATTTATCATATGATGAGTTGAGATCATTATTTCAACTCACAGATTCATGAAAAGAAATCATTATGAATTTCATAATAGATCTGTCGTCTAGTAAATGAAAAGAAGTCATGTATGACTTGATTCTCATGATAGTTGATTATTACATGAAGATGATATATTATCTGTCTATGAAGAAGATTCTGACTGTCATAGAGTTAGCAGAGTTGTTCTTTGAGAAGATTGCTTTAAGATATGAAATATCAAATGATATAATTATTGATAAAGATAATTTATTTATCAATGCGTTCTGATCAGAGATCTGCTATCATGTCAAGATGAAACAACGACTAAGCATCATTTTTCATTCACAAACAGATGATCAGACAGAACAACAGAATCAAACGCTGAAACATTATCTACGAGTATATTGTTCAGAAAAGCAAGATGACTGAGCTATGCTTTTATTTGTAATTGAGTTCATGTATCATCAAACGAAGCACTTTTCATTGAGCTGTAGTCTCTTTAAAGTCATGTATGACTATGAGTCAATCTTTGACATACACATTAAGAATGATGCTATGAAAGAAGAAGTGTTAACAGTAAAAGAATGTGTTGAAATGTTGCAAGACATGCAAAACATGTTGACGCAATGATGATAAAATGCAATCAATGCTCAGACAAAGTACTATAATTGAAAACATAAGTTTAAGTTCTTTAATGTCGATGATTTAATCATGCTATCAGCAAAAAACCTGAAGCAGAAGAAGTTGAGCAAGAATAAACTGATCATCAAATTGAGTTTCAAATTAACATTTTAAACTTGAATCAAGATCAAGTCAAGTTGCTCACATTTTCAACTCAATTCAAGTCAAATTGTTTATATTTTCAACTTGACGTAACTTGACTCGACTGAGAATTGAGTCAACTTGATTCAACTCATCAAGAACTTGAGCTTGATGTCAAGAAAGTTAAATATAGAAATTTTTCCGATTTTTGACTTTTGCATTATCTTTTTGCATTATCTTTTAATAAAGAGTTATAAAGAGAAACATGAAGATCGTTTGATAAAGAATCATGATGAGAAACATGAAGAGAAACATGAAGAAAAACATGAAGAAAAAACATGAAGATCGTTTGACTTTGATAGAGAATCATGACGAGAAAACATGATAGAAAGTCATGAAGAAGATCATGAAGACTGTTCAATCAAGCTATTTACATTTATCTAATATCTTGTCGAGTCAAGTTGAGTTTTCAAATCGAGTTATCGAGTCAAGCTTCTCAACTCGACTTGAGTGCTCAGATTCAACTTCTCAACTCGACTCAACACTTTTTCAAAAAAATTTCAACTCAACTTCACGTGATCAGTTTAAATGATGAGAAAAGAAAAGATCACTGACGCTTTATCGATGATCTTGTTGAATTTACAGACTTCGCGAAATCGAAGAATGATGATGATTCAATCATCTTTTGAATTTTCTTTTCAATAGCTGAGATGTACTTGAAAGTTTAAATAGTAGAAGCAATGAACTTTCAATCAGAATTTGATGACTTTTGCATCATCACAAGCGATTCAGCATCAGCAGCATCATGATCATCATGTTTAATCAATGTCTTTTGAGCAGACTTATGATACTGTTAGTTGCAGTAATAGTCGTGAAATCTCAAATTGTGACATCACTTACTTTCATAATAATCTTGACTCAATCATCAATCAACTTCATCATCTTATGACTTTCTTTGAGCATCACTGCGCGTTCACGACTCATGATTTAGATCTCTTTCTTTTACTATACAGATATACTCAAAGTTTGTCAAAAGTAATCATACAATGATAAAAATATGATCATGGTTGAAAAAAGATGAAGTTGAAGAAAATGAGAAGTTGAAAAAAACTGAAAGAATGATAAACAAATCAACAATTATTATTCATTCTTGTTTATACTCTATCGTCTTAACAACATCATTTACTTGAAAAATAAACAATGTTTATGTGCTATCTACACGTCATCATTGCTGTCATTTACATCAACTACACATTATTTATACTATTTATAATGTTATCTATACACATTGTAATTGAAGATGAATTGTCATTTGATCAAAAGTTTCTTTTTTTCTTGTTTTTCACAAAAATTTGAAGATTTTTATTGAGAGCTTCTAGAGCAAATCAATGAGTGCATGTCATTGTTTATCAGAATAAACAAAGACATTAATTATTGAGATTGAGAATGAACTCACTTAGAAGAAAAGACAATTATCATGATGAATTGACTCATAAAGATTAAATCAGAGACTAAAGTCAAAGACTGAATCAAAGATCAGATCTGAGTTAGCTCTGAAACTCTATGACTTTGTCAAGACATCATTTAGACTACGTCATATCTTCAACTTAATATGTCATGAATTATGCTGTGCTTAACTTGACAATACTTGACAAACTTTCTATAGTTGATCAATTTTTTCGAGTTATCGAGAGCTTCTTAATAATTAGCTCTATCATAATATCATCGACAAATTCTCGAGTGCTAATTAGTCAATCACACGCAGCTAATCATCACGTTGACATCATTGACATTGTTGACAGATAATCAAATCAGAGATTCAATCAAACATCACTAAATTACGTCATTAATCTTGTACTTAGATCTAATAACTGATAAATTGAATCATTTATCTTTGCGCATAGATAATTAGATGATTAACAGCATCATTAAACAGTTTGACAACATCTTCGTTCTTCGCATTCTACATGCTCATCATTCTACTCATCACTCTACATGCTCATCACTCTACTCGTCACTCTACATACTCATCACTTTACTCATCATTCTACATACTCATCACTCTACTCGTCACTTTACATACTCATCATTCTACTCGTCACTCTACATGCTCATCACTCTACTTGCTCATCTACTCGCTCATCTACTCGCTCATTTACTCGCTTCATTTACTCGCTTTATCAATCTTTCTATCAAACGCTCTATCAAATTTCCTATGAAACGCTCTATCGAATTTTCTGCCAAATTCTCTATCAAACGCTTTATCAAACACTCTATCAAATTTTCTATCAAACTCTCTATCAAACGCTCTATCAAACTCTTTATCAAACGCTCTATTAAACGCGTCGATTGAATGCATAAAACACGTCAAACAGTGCTTCAAACAATGCTTTCTACATGACTTGAAAACAGTACTGTTACCTCTGTAATTAGTAATCTTCGCTCTCAGTCGAAGATCAACGCTAGAAAATTCAGAGAATTCAGAATATTTACTTCTTCTCACTTCTTTCTTTCTTCATAGAACAGTTTCTACTTTCTATTTCGTATGAAATAATGCTAACTGACTCAATAGAATGCACTCTTCATGACTTGATATCAAACTTTCTACTGATCTTTCTGCTGATCTTCTCACTGATCTTTCTACTGATCTTTCTACTGATCTTTCTACTGATCTTTCGATCGAGCTTTCTACTGATCTTTCTACTGATCTTTCGATCGAACTTTCTACTGATCTTTCTACTGAGCTTTCTACTGAACTTTCTACTACTGAGCTTTCTACTGAGCTTTCGATCGAGCTTTCTACTGATCTTTCTACTGATGTTTCTACTGATCTTTCTACTGATCTTTCGATCGAGCTTTCTACTGAACTTTCTACTGAGCTTTCTACTGAGCTTTCTACTGAGCTTTCTACTACTGAACTTTCTACTGAGCTTTCAATCAAGCTTTCTAGTGAGCTTTCTACTGAGCTTTCGATCGAGCTTTTTACTACTGAGCTTTCTACTGAGCTTTCGATCGAACTTTCTAGTGAGCTTTCTACTGAGCTTTCGATTGAGCTTTCTACTACTGATCTTTCTAATGAGCTTTCTACTGAGCTTTCAATTGAGCTTTCGATTGAGCTTTCAATCGAGCTTTCGATCAAGCTTTCTATCAAATGCTTTATCAAACTTTCTACATGCTTCAAATTACTCATCAATCGAGCGCATAACATGAGTCAAACAGTGCTTTCTACATGATTGTCACGATTCTAGCCTTGCCAGGCCTATCCTCGCTCCGTCACCTTGACTAGTCCCTATTGGGCCTAGCGTCGGCTGAGGAACACACATATGTAGTCAGCTTCTTTTCTGTAGCTATCTTTCTTTCTTAGCATTTATCTTCTAGTTAAATGACATTCCTATCTGACTCGCTCTAGGCAGGTTCCTAACATTAGATAAATGCTCACCATCTACTACTCTGCTATCGACGAATAGACGATACGAAACAATCTATTCAGTAAGGAAAATTTGCAAGGAATTCTTCAAATTTGCACCATCATTTTAGATCGCAAGGAATTCTTCGATTCTACACTCATTTTCACCATTCTATTCGCAAGAAATTCTTCGAATAAAGCACTCAATTATTACCTGAAATTCACAAGGAATTCTTTGAATTTTCACTCATCAAAAAACATCAATTCAAAACATCAATTCTTCATCTACTCTTATCTCAACAACTTCTACCTTCTCTCATCATGACACGCGACGTCGAGTCAGTTGAGTCTCGAACAACTCGCCTGCTTAGAAGCACTGTCAATAGAAGAGTTTCACTTCTACTCATCGATGCTTCAGTCGAAGCTGAGAAAGCTGT
>JAABUV010008604.1_pt1 | contig 10264 bp, 11 predicted proteins | sample 5559971 | NCBI WGS metagenome assembly JAABUV01 (sample SAMN10711881, study PRJNA513362) | rock metagenome | isolation source: Antarctica rocks | place: Antarctica: Victoria Land, Knobhead nord | collected 2015-12-19
GCCTGATCCCTGTTCCTGATACTTGGCGCATCTTCTTCTGCTCCTGTTCTCAAAGAAGTACCACAGTTCTTGATACGTAGTATATGTCCCAAAAAAGAAATCCTGGACATCAAACAATCTCTTACCAGTGGAGTAGCACATACCAGCCTGGAGCGTGCACACAGCTGTGTACTATGCCTACATAAGTGTGAGCCTTCTGTGAAAGCGATTAGCGCAATTTGATACTGAGTATGGTAACATGTTCTTGCATGCGATATGAATATTCTGCAAACATGTGGTTCAGTTCCAGGGCAAGCCTGATTTTGTGTGACACTCTCTGGGCATCAAAAGCTGCTTGCAACTCATAAAGTCTCAAAGACAAAGAAGTTTAACATCCCACATGTGATCTATGATAGACTAGACGTCATCTGTGGAATTGGCTTTGAGAGTGCTAATGCGATCTACACTGTACAATAGGAGTTCTTCTTCTTGCGTGCTCCATGCTTGCACATGCGCAGAGGCTTGTATTCGGCAGGCGCTCCATCTTTTGGCTTAAGCTGGCTCTGATTGTATGACAATGCACACGCAGATCTGAGGTGCTTGTGGCATTGGTCTCGCGCTGGTTCAGATTAGATGAGCCCGGTGTATGCATGCGACCAAAGCGCGATACTGAAGATCCTTCTGCACTCAGCAAAGTATCCAGCTGCGTTTGTGAACGGAGTCCTGCTCGGTCGCGTCAAATCAGACAAAAAAACAGTAGAAGTTGTTGACGCAATTCCCTTGTTGCATTCTTTCTTGAGCTTGGCACCAGCTCTAGAAACCGCCCTTGTGCAGGTAACAATGCGGACTGTCGAATAAGATTTGTCTCACGTACCTGTCTTTGAGCGTGTAAGGCAATGCCGAATGGCAATGCAGGTCTCCTCTTATGCTAAGCAGCAACAAGATCTTGAGCTCGTGGGATACTATCATGCAAATGAGAGATTTAACGACACAGATCTATGCAATCCAGCGCGTAAAGTTGCTGACAAGCTATACTCAAATAATGATGTGGCATGCACCTTGCTGGTGAGACTTGTGCGTCAATGGAGACCATGCTGATTGACCAGGCCAGAATTTCATCAACCCTTCTGATCTGGAATGCAGATTGACAGTTCAAAGCTGCGGAGTTCCTTGCAAAAGAAGGCTGGAGACTTTCTTCAGGTAAGAACATGCCTTTCTTGTCATGTAATTCTTGCAAACAGGTATGACAAACTATGCTAAAGCGTCCTTCCTTATGCTGCAGCTATATCTTAAAGACGAAGGGGGTCGCAACTGGGTCAAAAGTCCAACAGACAGTAGCAGCCTGCAGTATGATAGTGGGGTTGTTCTGAGCGTTTTCCTACAGATGTGTACTGAAGGGAGGCATACCAAATTGAGCGACTTTGATGACCATCTCAATGACTTGGGCAGGTTGGTCTCCTGAACTTCTGACAAGGAGGCATGCTCTTGTTGATATCACTCGACCTTTAGTGTGCACACTTGACACTCCTTTGCTGCCAACTTGTTTGGCGTATCGATAATGGAGTGAACGACATTTTCTTGAGTCTTTGAGCCTGGTCACCATGCTTGCAGGGACTGGCGAAACAAAGACTTACTCAGCTAGCGTGAGATGTTCAATGCTTCACATGTTCCAAGCCATGAATGTGTCAGCAGCTGAGTCACAGTGCCTGTCACAAAAGGCTATGACCAAATCATACCAGCAGGATTCTCAAGGCCTGCAGCGACTTTGGTCATACTGCATGAGTCAGTGTACGTGTACAGGACTGCACAAATTCAGCTCATATTGCCTGCATACGACTTCAGTTCTCTAAGTTCGGACTGAGCTACAGCCATGTAACAGACGGTCCACATGGCTCTGCACATGATGCAGGCATCGTGTTTTGATTGCATGGCAGTGTTGAGGTTGTCCTACTTAATCACATGGCATGGTGGTGCATACACAAACGCAGGTGACAGTAGAGTGCTGATACATGCAGCTGCACAGTGGTAATTAGGGGAGAAAGCCAATGTTATGTCACAGTCCGTAACAAAGATGGAATGAACGTAGCAAAAGCCAGACTTTTGATTTGTGGAGCAAATCTGCCTGCAGTCTCAATGACAAGTTGTACCAACCTGCTGACGTGTCAAAAGCATGCGCAATACGCCTGAATGGAACATCAGTATGACACAGAACCAAATAATGACCCTCATTGTCTGTCTACACAATGTACAAAGGGCATGAACAAGCCAAGACGTCACTCAACAATATGAGATTGAGCTTAATCAGTGTACTTCTCCAAAGTCTGGGCTAGAGTTGAGTATGGCACTGCTCCGATGACAGTGTCCATCTTCTGACCGTCCTTGAACACCATCACTGTTGGTATGCTCCTGATACCATACTCTGTTGCAACTCCTGGGCTCTCATCTGTGTTCAGCTTAAACTGCAATATGCAACACAGAGATGCTCATTGATGCTCGTGCCTGCGTAAACAAATGAGTGAGAGTCTGCAAACAACCAAGCTAAAGTTCAATACATACCGCTTTGATTTTGTCTCCAAAGGCAACTGCTAGCTCATCCACTAGAGGGGCAATCATTCGGCACGGACCACACCATGGGGCCCAGAAGTCTACCAGAACGGGCACTGGACTTTTCAGCACTAACTCCTCGAAGGTAGAATCTGTCACTGGCCCTGCTACAGCACAAGATCATACGTTTGTCCTGGTAAAACAGCATGCGAGCCCTCAAAACATTCCTTCACGTAGAGAAGGTGCTATCTCAAAGCGCCGCAAGGTTTCAGGATATACCTGCTGCTGTCTCTGTGTTTTGTGCGTAAGTCTTGACATCTCTTCGTGAGTTCACACGAAGTACAGGTCCGACTGGAGACCGTGTCGGCTTTTGCAAGGCAGTGACAAAGCTTCTGGTGTGGCCAAAAGACGTCACATTCCGTTGTGAGGCCCTGCAGTGCTGCGTTGTAGTGGCCATCTGGGCAGTCATGCTTGCCATTGCCCCAGGTCGGCTGAAGCTCAAATAATCGCTACACAGACAACCTTGCAGACTTCAGATCAAATCTTCACAAATCAAGTTTGCTTGGTGACGCGCGACGAGCTGTTGTACAGCGCGAAGTTTGTTGGGCCGTGGCTTTCCTGATTCTGAGCCAGGCTACCCACATCCTCTGTTGTTAATCGTATATATGCGTTGCGAGGAGTTGCAGCCAGACTGTCGCCTGGTCAACAAGCTGGTTTGCGCTTTCGCCATGCTTATCAATGCGCGGTAGTACTCTGGCCTGTGATTGCGCATGATTGCCCGTGGTCTGCTGTCTAACCGTCTTGCAGCCGCTATTCGTACCACCTCGCGCTATACAGCCGTGCGCAACAAGACTGCGTGCACAACGCACCGAACGCGGCCTCATGAGACGTCGGTGATGCAGAGTAAAAGCTGTCTACATCATCAGGCTTGCGCAACGTGGCGTTTTGGCCGAGCAGCGTATGTGGTTCCACCTTCGCCTTGCCACAGATCACTTGAACGCCGGACAGATCCGAGACGTGCCGAGTGCGCTTTCAGGCAGCACAACCCGATTTGCAACGCTCAACAGCATCGCTCAGCTGCGCACTGCTCTTCTGTTTCCTCCACCGAGCAGACCAGCGAGACACACAGACAAAACGGGGTAGCACCTGGATTCGCGAGGAGAACCAGTATCAAGGATGTCAAGGTAAATGATAGCTGCCAGTCTGCAAGGCTTGTAGGATGTTCCGTGGCTCATGTCCACAAAATTCAAACAGATATATGACACATGCTGTTCCTGTATGTTTCAGGGTGGACCTGACAAGGGGGTCAGCAACATAGGCTTGAAATATGATGTGCGTGGCTGGGTGCGCACCGTACGCCATCAGAAGAGCATTTCCTTTATAGAGGCAAGTCAGTAGGATGATGATACATGCATGCTGCATCCACCCTTGGCAAAGCAGTCTGGTAGGCAACCATGCACCTCATCAGCTCAGCAGACATAGCATGACCTTCATTCATGACAGATTGCACATACTACCTTGAAGGTCACACCACCATGCGTCACCTGTGTGACATCACCATGCGTCTTCTGGTCCATATGGCCTGTTGTGCCCGTCATCAAGTACTGCAGCAGAAGCATCACATCAGCTACATGAGTGTTGATCTCATCACATGTGTTGCATCACTCACAGTACCTGGTGAAGAGACAACAAAGCTTTCTGTCTCTGGTCACTCATCACCGGAACGTTTTGCAGAAAGTATTCATGCTCTGCAGGTCAATGACGGGTCCACTTTGACAGGTCTCCAAGTACTTGTAGACCCAGATGCGACGGGCTATAGGTTGGTGGACAATGGAAGCATCAACACTGGAGCTGCTGTCAGAGTGCAAGGAGAACTTGTAGAGTCTCCAGGACGTGGGCAGAAGGTAAAGGTCACTGACACTGGGCACTGGTGCGGCACACCTGGTTTACGCTGTAGCTGGCTGTGTTGCGCTGTAGCTGGCTGTGTTACGCTGTAGCTGGCTGTGTTACGCTGTAGCTGGCTGTGTTACGCTGTAGCTGGCTGTGTTACGCTTGTGTGTCTATGTCATGCTATGACATGGGAGGCCACAATTTACACAACAGTATGCATCTGGCAGCTGTTCTTCTCCACCTGTCACAGTTAAGCACCTAGTCTATAGCATTGAAACATGACATCCGTATCCAAAAGATGTCTGGCTGTATCTGTCAGCTTTGCAGGAAGGTCAGTCCAGTTCTCAATGGTGTGTACAGGTATCAGGGTGCTAATGTCTTGCTCCCATTTGCAGCTGCAAGCATCAGTGCTGTACTTTTGTCAGGAGCACACATGCTTCTGCTCAAAAAGATGGGAAGACACATTTGATCATGAGTGCAGTCATACCTTGCCCACAGATGTCATGCATGGGCTTTCCGTGCAGACACATCTGCACTCATCATTATCCAATATGCCCGCTTAAATTTTGGACATGCATGCTTCCAAAAAGCAAACATGTCCGCAAGTCTGCGCCTGTTGGCAGTCATAACGGTGGGAGCCTCTTGAGGCGACATCCCAAAATGCATGCTTCCAAAGCATTCACAAACATTCAATTTTGAAGGTAGTGTTTCCCTCCCTGCAAACTACAGTCATCATTCTGCAGGTTGAGTTGAAGGCCACAGCAGTGCACCTCATTGGTGAATGCAATCAAGACACCTACCCTCTGCAGAAGAAGAGGCATTCCCTGCCGTACCTACGTAGCATCTCCCATCTGAGGCCTCGCACAAACACACTGGGCGCGGTCACGCGTGTGCGAAGCGCCCTGGCCTTTGCCACCCACCAGTTTTTCCGGGAATGTGGATTCCAGTGCATACACACTCCCATTCTGTCTGCATCTGACTGTGAAGGAGCTGGAGAAATGTTCCAGGTCAGCTTCAGGGCACGTGTGTGTTATACATGTGTGTTATCACTGCCATGCACAGGTGCATTACCACCATGCATGTGTATGTCATCACTATGTATGGCTATCATGAAATTGTGTGTTTGCTCCACTAACTTGCGTGACTATACCACTGTGCTGCATGACTTTACCAATCATGTCTTTCTAGACCTTCCTTGATACAGTTCTTACCTCCTGCCAACCAGAACCTTGCAGATTGCCAAGCTGACCAGGCAGCGGCACATGCTGCTGTCTCTTGGGACAGCAGGTCTCCCTTTGGTGCAGTGCAATCCCCCCCACAAGGTGTTGAAACTGCGTTCACGTCACCACTCCATCACGCATACTGCAACTGCTTTGGCAACCAGTAGTTTTGAGCAGTTGTATTGGACCATGGGCAGTTCAAAGCCATTACCTGGTAGTCAAACCTCCTAGCACAGCTGGTAGTTGAGCTAAACGGCCAACTGAAGATCTCCACCTGTCTCATTTTCTCAGATCTAGAGCGTTAATCCGTCACAGCAGAATTACAGTCTGCACAAGTGGACCTCTCTCAGGGCGCATGCCATGACACAGACAAGCTGGTGCTTTTCTGCAGATGGTTCAAGCATAGCTAGGCATGATCACAATCACTCACAATCTGCAGATGATTTCAAGCATAGCTAGGCAAGATCACAACCCCCCACAATCTGCAGATGATTTCAAGCATAGCCAGGCATGATCACGACCCCTCGCAATCTGCAAAGCGTGCACGAACCCACCATCCATGTGTTCCAACACTCACAGGCAGATCACAGGCAGATCACAGGCAGATCACAGGGCTGATCTTCCAGTGCAGGTCACTACACTGATCAGTAATCATGACAAGGCATTGGCCCAGGGGCCGGTTTCAGAGCAGCAGGTACAGCATCTGAAGGAGCAGGTCTCCAAGCAGGGCAGTGTGGTGAGGAGCGCTAAGCTAGCAGCCAACACTGTGGACTCTCAAGAGGTCAGGGATCAGGTAAGGCAACAGTTCTGTTCACTCACTCACTCACTCATGACTCACTCACTCACTCACTCACTCACTCACTCACTCACTCACTCACTCACTCACTCACTCACTCACTCACTCACTCACTCACTCACTCACTTCAAACCTGTCTTTCCCTAGAGTCAGGTACGTGCGTCTTGGTAAATGCTAAAGAAGCAGCCAAGTTCTTTGACACTCCTCATACACAGGCCAAACGCCAGGTGGGCTGGACCTTGTGCTGTCCAGTCCTGACGAACCATACACTCGGAAGCAGGTTAGCAATACGTAGTTTCACAGGTACTGTGTTACATACTGTGCTAGGTATTGTACAGATGCCATCACATCTGACATCTAACCTCACTTGAGGACCCTCAAGTCAAGCTATGCTGTCATTCCATTCCATTCCATTATGCATACACAGATACTGAGTCTTACCCTGCACACACCTAGCCCATCATGAGCTGGAAAGCGTCAACATTATTATTGTTGTTATTGTGCATAACAATAAATAAACGCTTTCCAGCTCATGATGAGCTAGGTACATGCAGGACAAGTCTTGTCTCTCCAGAGCAGCCTGTCTTGTGCATCCCTGTAAGGCCTACTGATACAACAATGTTGACAGTCACATAATGCAATGTAAGCTGAATCTAAGGCGGCCAGGTAGACAAAGGTCGTTGATTTCACCAAACAAAAGCTTCTTAGGCAATCTATCATTAGGCATCCTGAAAAGTATGACCTAGCCACCTTGCCTTCCAGCTGAGACTCCACAGAAAAGGTGTTGCGCCCATGCAGCATGTCAACATTCAGCACTTGGTTGCGCAAGGATATGCCACAGACGCGTCGCAAGCAATTCATCTGGAAAACAGCCAATGGGCTGATGCGTTGTTTCACAACAGCCCATAAACTCTTTCCGTGCGTTGTCATGTCAGTTCTGTTGCAATCTGGATAAACTATTATTCTTGCTCTGCACAACCCTTGAAATCCGTGTCAGCAGGTAGAGGTTGATGTGTGTACTACCTTTTGTTTCTTCAAGGTGTCCCAATCCTGAACAGACAGCAGGCAGGTGCAAATCATCTGAACACAGCCCTCCTTCGTACAGGAAGAGCCGTGCAGCGGCTGACGCAGCTGAGTCAGCAGCTGCCCACAGCGCAAGGGCGCATCAAGCCTTCCAGTGGTGTGGTCGAGTTGTCACAACTCACATCAGATTACAGATGGCAGGTGCATAAGGACATAGTTCTGTTGCCTTCAGGAGCAGCAAGCCGTGCAGCAGCTGCTGCACCTGAAGCAGGAGCTGGATGATACAAACGAGCGCCTCACGCATTCAAGGGGTTTGGTGAAGAACCAAGAAGGGCTGACTGACTATAGCCAGGACTTCTTTGGGAAGCCAACCTTCTTGACAGTGTCTGGGCAGCTGAATGCTGAGATCTACGCCACTGCTATGTCAGATGTCTACACCTTTGGTGAGGCACGTCCCTCCTGTATCAACCTGTCTACTCATTCTTTCTGGTGACTTGTTTGTCATGTTGACTACTCTCTTGTATGATTTGCTGTAACTGTTGATTGTGTCGCCCGCGTGCGTGACAACAGTCTCGGCACCTCATGCGCCAACCTATCTGCTCACTCTGTCTATTTGTCTAGTCTATCGTAGCGGCTTGGCTAGTCCATAGTCTGTTAGGACTGTTGACAGTGTTTCATCATACATCCTGTGGTGACTGCAGTGATGCTGCTGCTATATTACACTCGCTGTACATTTGCTGGTGCAGATGCTGCATCTCAGATCACTGTGCTGTCGTAATGAAGCTGCACATCATTGTAAGGCAATTATTTGAGGCCTCATCACTGAGGTACATGCTGTTATGGTCATGATTGTCCTCAAGCTCAGGCAAACATTTGTGTCTGCATTAGAAATTGGCTGACAATAGCTTGCAGAAAACCCAATGGGCAGCAACACGTCAACTGAAATCACAAAAAGCCATTGATGGATTGCACAGGGCCGACATTCCGGGCAGAGAACAGCAACACTTCAAGACATTTAGCAGAGTTCTGGATGATAGAGCCAGAGATGGCCTTTGCTGACTTGTCTGACGACATGGACTGTGCAGAGGTGACCACATGATGGACCCCTGGCATCGTACTTCTGTTGCAACCTCTTCAGGCATGGTGTAGCTGTGTGACAAGTACACCACATGCTTGCCTATTGGCAGTTCCCTTTGGCATTCATTTTGCCTGTTGCCTGTTGGGCAGTGCCTGTTGGCATTGCCCACTGCTTGTTTGCAGAAAGGCAAACAGGCAGCCATACAGAGACTGATGCTGCTGCTGCTGTTGTGCATGCCACTTGCTGCATGCTGATGCTGCTGTTGTTCTGTTTATCGCTATGACATTGCATGCATGAATGAGAGGGCTCTCTCTGTTGCATAAGGCTGCAGCACTCACAACTTGCTGACGCAGCACTGGCGTCCAGCTCGGCACGCTCCTCCGTCTGCAAGAAATTTCACATTTCCTGGCACATTTACCAGGCATGTGTCTGGATCATGGATTCTAAACATTCCTTCTCTCTGCCCTACCTTACAGGCATATCTGAAGCACTGCTTGCGATACATCCTGGATCACTGCAGCGAAGACTTGGAGTTCTTTGCACAGCAGAATGACAAGATGTTGGTGCAGCGGACACAGGTATGCATCCAAGTCAGGGCATCAGCCAAGGCATCACACATAGGGAAGCTTGGCCACCCTTGCCTGCCCTTCCCTCTTCCCTTCCCTCTTCCTTTCCCTCTCCCCTTCCCTCTTCCCTTCCCTCTTCCCTTATCCCTTCCCTCTTCCCTTATCCCTTCCCCTCCCCTCCCCTCCCTTTTTCTGACCTGTGGTCACTGAGCTTGAGATCAACAGGAAACAAATGAAAGACAGAAAGAGTCCTCTGCAGTAAGCACCTGAGGCATCACCTTGTGCAGAGTCCTCTGCCTCAATTGCTCTCACAGATGCAGTGGAGAAGCTGCCAAAACTTGTCGACCTGCTGCATTGTTCTTCTTGCATGATGACAGCATTGAAGGTACATATCAGTCAGTTTCCCTGCAGGAAAGCTTCCCCGCTGACGAGTCAAATTCATGTCTGTATTATCAGCCCCTACACCTTACATGCGACAGCTCAGGACCATATATGTACCTCACCTCAGGAGATGACACGTGTTCAATGAATGATGCAGGAACATGCAGCTGTGTATGCATGCAGGGCATTGTGGCAAAGCCATTAGCACGACTCAGCTACACAGATGCCATAGAGCTGCCCTGCTGAAAACTAAGGTCAAGTCTGTTCTTGCAGGACATTGTGGCGAAGGCCTTTGTACAACAGACGCTGTTAAGCTTCCCTGCTGAAATTCAAGGTTTGTTCCTGTAGCTTTCAGGCAACTGTGTGTTCTTGCAGGACATTGTGGCGAAGCCCTTTGCACGGCTGAGCTACACAGACGCTGTTGAGCTTCTGCAGAAGGCTAAAGTCAAATTTGCGTTCCCTGTAAAATGGGGATCAGATCTGCAGTCTGAGCATGAGCGCTACTTGACTGAGAAAGAGTTCAATGGCACCCCATTGTTTATCACCAACTACCCAAAAGACATCAAGGTGATACATGATCAAGTGCCACGACCTGTTTTGGTCCACTGAGTATCAGTCAGGGCTTTATGTGCCTTCCCCCCCACCCCCCATGAAACAAAGCTTTGGCCTGCTAGCCATGAGTTAGGGCTTTGCATGCTTCCCTTCATCAAACAAGTGCTTTGATCCACCAAGCGTGACTCAGGACTTCATGTTTCCTGCATAGTAATATACTTGCCAGTGCTGGTCA
>JAABUV010008606.1_pt1 | contig 10264 bp, 7 predicted proteins | sample 5559971 | NCBI WGS metagenome assembly JAABUV01 (sample SAMN10711881, study PRJNA513362) | rock metagenome | isolation source: Antarctica rocks | place: Antarctica: Victoria Land, Knobhead nord | collected 2015-12-19
TACTCAGCCATCATCAGTTTTGCGTGCGGACTGATGTTGGTTAAATCCGTCCACACGGCCTAGTAGAGGCCGAAGAGGTAACTGATCTCACTTTTGCCAGCGCCTGATCGAGACACAGGAGGAACGTGAGAGTTCCGGATTTGAGAATGCCGCAGAGCGATTACGGTGAGAGCTCGTGGAGGCGCGTACCTGGCACCGCCCGCTCGGCGATCTCGCGCAGGTGGCCGTGGTGCGTCAGGTAGATGACCTGGCCCAGCCGCGACATCTCCCCGAGCACCTTCAGCGTTTCCTCGGCGCGGAGGTCGTCGAAGGTTTCCATGATGTCGTCCGCGATGAAGGGCACGGCCGGGCGCAGCTTGGCGAACTCGCGGTAGCCGGCCGCACGCAGCGCCAGGTAGAGCTGGAAGCGCGTGCCCTTGGACAGGTCCGCCGCCAGCTTGGACCCGCCATTTGCGCCGATCGCCACCAGAATGTCGCCGTCCTTGCCGGGCTGGGTGCCCAGTCCCCGGTATGCGCCGCGGCTGATGAGGCCGAAGGCGTCCGAAGCCTGCTTCATCATCGAACTGCAGTGCTGGTTACGATAGACCCGCAGCGCCCGCTCGGCCGCGACGATGCCCAGGCGGAGGTGGAGGAAGTGCCGCGCCTTGTCCTCGACCTCCAGCAGAAGCGTCCGTCGCCGTTCTTCCACCCGCGCCGCAGCGTCGTCGCCGCCCACGGCTTCGATCCGCTCGATGGCGGCTTGGCGCCAGGCAAACGACTTGCGCGCGTGCTGCTCTATGTCCTCTAGCGGGCTGGCCAGGGCCGCTTCCTCGCTTTCCAGCGCCGCCACAAACCGGCCCTCTAGCAGCGGTTCCGCCTCGGCAAGCGTTCCGACCTCCAGGGCATTCTTGACCTCCTGTTCCGCCGTGGCAGCCTCCATCCGGAGCCTGGCCCTGTCCGCAATGTCTCGCAGCTTCCCGGCCACCTCGATCAGGGAGCCGGCGTCCAGTACGCCCATCATCTCCTTCACCCGGCCGGCATGTGTCTGCGCGGCCAGTTGCGCCTTGCGCGCCTTCTCCTGGGCCGTGGCCAGCTTCTCCCGGTTGGCCTCGCGCTCCCTATCCGCCCGGGCCGCCTCCTGCACCCGGTCCTTGATCGCCGTGGCCAAGTCCGGCTTCGACCGGCCATTCGCCTCCATGCTCAGCTCGGCCGCCAGGCGGTCCACCTCGGCCCCAAAGGCGGCTTGGTCGCTTTCCATGTCCTGGATTCGGCGGGCCAGGCCCGAGCGCTTGTCCAGTGCCGGGCCGAGTTCCGACGTGGCCGCAACTGTGGCTTTGGTGGCCGAGAAGGGCGCCGTCGCGGCGACCGGGCCAAGCCAGCAGCCGGAGCAAGCCGCGAGCCAGGCGCCGCGCCAAGCCTCCTCGGCGGAGGCCGCCTTGGCGACCGCCCGTTCCCGCTTGCCGAGGTTTTTCTCGCAATCCGCAACAGCGTTCCGCAGGTGGTCGAGTCGGCCTTCGCGCTCCATGGCGTCCTGCGCCGCTACGGCCAGAGCAACCGCGCTCGCCGCGGGATCGAAGGCCACCGCGGCCAGCGACAAGGCGTCGCGCAGGTCGGCCCGAAGCGTTTCCTCATCGGCCCGCCCCTCAAGCAGCTCCTGCTCCGCCGCGTGAAGCGCCTGCCAAGTAGCAACCGCGTTCGTCCGGCGGGCGGTCCAGGTCGGGAAGGCGGCGAGCGTCATATCGGCCAGCGCCGGATCGACGCCGGCCACCGCTTCGGCAGCGAACCCGGCCTGATGCCGCTCGGCCTCCAGCGCCTCGGCCAGCCTCTTGCGCGCATCCGCCAGCTCGGCCTCGCCGACCTGCACGACGCGCTCCGTTTCGTGCAGCTTGGCGAGGTCGCGCTCGTGTCGAAGGCGTGCGGCGCCCGCGAGATCGTCCTGGCGCAGCGCCGTCTCGAAGGCGTCGGCCGTCGTGGCCTCCAGGCCTTGGCGGTGCCGAGCCCAGGCCGCTTCCCGCGCGGAGCGCACTTCGCCGGCCTGCTGGTCGCTGAACAGTCCGGCGACGCTGCACATCGCCGCCAGCTCGGCCTTCTGCCGTCCCAATGCGCCTTCCAGCCGCTCCACCTCGCCCTGCCACCGAGTCACGGGGGCGGCGCGCTCCTTGGCCGCCTCCTGCAGCGACTGGATCATGCCGGCATCGGGCACGGTCAGCGCGGCCAGCGACGGGGCGTCACCGCACCAGGGCAGGAGTGCGGCTAGCTGCGGCGCGAGAGCCTCCTCCAGCCGGGTACGCTGCTTGCCAGCTGCCTTGAGCCGCACCGGATGGTCGCTTGCACGCCAGGCCGTGAGGCAAGCCCCGATCCGCGTGTGCGCGGCGGCGATTGGCTGCGGACTTGGCCCGAGGGCGCGTTGCGCCGCGGCGAGATCGTCCGACGCCTCGACGAGCTCGTCCTGCGCCGTGGCGACTTTCGCCTCGATGCCGGACCGCTGCGCGAGCAGCTCGTCGAAGGCCGCTTCCTGGGCCGCCGTCAGCAGGAGCATGCCGGGATCGGGCTCCCCCGCGCGGCCGAGGCGGGCGAGGATGCCCGCCACCGCCGCGTCGGCGCCGGCGAGGTCCGCGCGCCGAGCAGGAAGGTCGAGCGCCGCGGTGGTGTTCCGGGCGAGAAGGGTGTCGAGAGCATCCAGCCGTCCGGACCATGCCAGCGCCGCCTCATCGACGCTGGTTTCGTCCAGCGCCCGGGTCAGGCGCGCCACCTCGGCCACCGCCTGTTCGGTCGCCGAACGGTGCCCAGGCTCCGCCCGTTCGAGGTCCGGCAGGTCTGCTTGCCAGCTCGCGGGCACGGCAGGGAGGTCGCCAAAGGCCATGAGTTTCGCTTAGATGCCGCGCCAAGCCGTCATCCGAGGCAGGGCGGTGCGCAGGGAGCGAATCCGTGCCAGGTCTCGCTTCCGGGTCGACACGTCTTCGGCGGCCTCCCGGTACGCCTTGTCGGCCTCGTCCCGCGCCCGGGCCAGCTGGGCATAGGTCCCGGCCTGGGTGTCAGCACGGTCGCGCTCGGTCTTCAACGCTTCCAGCTCGGCCTTCAGCTTGTGAAGCTCGCCGCTGCGCGCACCTGGCCACGTGAAGCCGTCAGTCACGGCGCGGATGTCCAGCAGTGTCCGGCTCAGCTTCGCCAGGCCGGCGCTGGCGGAGAACAGCAGCTGCCCCAGCTCCCCGTTGCTGGCCAGGATGCTCTCGCCCCCGGACTCAAGCGTCTCGTCGTCGAGCGAGAACATGGTCCGATAGGCGGCGCGGTCCAGCCCGCCCAGCTCCCCGGCCAGCAGCCCCTGCGGCACCGGCTGGTCGTCGGCGTCGCGCAGCGTGGGCTGCGGCTTCTTGATCCGCACAAGCTCTCGCGGACCCGCCGAGAGTTCCAGGACTCCGCCCACCCGCATTGTCTCGTAAGGGTGCAGGAAGCCATAGCGGCTCTGCTGCTCAATCCCAAACAGCAGGTCTAAAAATCCGGAGAACAGGGTTGACTTACCCGCCTCGTTAGGGCCGTGGACGATGTGGAGGTCAGGCATGCCCTCCACGACCTCCCCAAGGTCGAGCACCTGGTCAGTGAACTTTCCATACCGGGCCAGCACGAGCCGCCGCAGCCGCATCAGTCCACCCCTGTGCCCGGCGCGGGCTGGAGCCGGGCCAGCACCTCGTCGATCCCACTCCGGATTGCGTCGTCCAGTACGGCTGCGAAGCTCGCCGCGTCCGTCCCCAGGATGGCTCGGCACTCTGGCGGGAGCTGAGACCGCAACTCCTCAGCGACGACGGCGGTCTCCGTGCGGTAGGCATCGTCCATGGCGACCTCGTCCATCAGCCGCCGCAGCTCCTCGACTGGGCTCGCTGTACCAGAGACGGCTGCACCCAGCGTCGCGACCTGCGGCTGGCAGTGCAGTTCGATCTTGTCGATGGAGGTCCGGCCGGTCGCCTCTGCTTGCCGCTCCGCCTCCGTCCGCAGCAGCTTCACGTCTCGGAGCAGGCCCCAGGCGAGCGGCGTGGCCCCCGTCAGTCGCAGCCGCGCGACCAGGTGCTCGGAGGCCGCGGCGTCTCGCGCCTGGCCCAGCGCCGCTGCTAGCGCGGCCGCCACGTCCCGCGAGGTTTCCGCGCCGTCGAGGTCGACCGTTACCCGCTCGAACTGCGCCACGCTCGTCAGCCGCTCCTCCAGCGTAATGGCGCCGTCGGCGCCGAACGTGGCGAGCGTCACCGTTTTGGGACCGGCCTCGCCGATGTCGCGGCCCTGCGGCATGCCCGGCATGACCACCGTGGCATCCCCCGCCACCGCCGACCGACGATGCACGTGGCCCAGCGCCCAGTAGCGGAAGCCCGTGCGCTGTAGCTCGGCCACGCCACATGGCGCGTAGGGATCGTGCCCGGCCGCGCCGCCCAGGCTGGTGTGCAGCAGGCCGATGTTCACCGCCCCCTCCACGGGCGGCCTGAACTTCGGCAGCAGGCTGTCCGGCGCATGGGCCTGGGCGAAGCTGATGCCGTGGATCACCACCAGCGGCCCACCCGCGTCCCGCTGCATAGGCACGGCTCCCGCCCGACCGCCGAAGATGGTGACAGAGTCGGGGAAGGCGAGCTCCTTGGTAATCTTGGACAGCGCGTCGTGGTTGCCGCGGATGATGAAGACCTGGACACCGGCCTGATGCAGCAGGTCAATCTGATCGGCCAGGAAGCGGGCCGTTTTCATGGAAGTTTGCTCGCCGTCGTAGAGGTCCCCGGACAGCAGCAGGGCGTCGACCCTTTCCTCAAGGCAGATCCGGACAATGCCAGTGAAGGCCCGGCGAGTAGCGTTGCCGATGAGGTCGGCGAGCGCCGGGTCGCGCAGCGCCAAGGAGCGGAGGGGTGAGTCGAGATGGAGGTCGGCCGCGTGCACAAACCGAAATGTCACCCGCGCCTCCACGTTCTAGCTTGGGAGATTCTAATCTCTCGGCCCTGGATTTCCACAACGGAACATTGCAAAGCAAGGAATTCCTGATGGCCGAAAGCTGCCTGACCGCTTTCGGACAGAACAAGCGAGAAGCAGGCACCAACCCGAGATGCCGGCAGACATGAATGATAACGGCTCTGGGCACACCTCGGTGGATAGCTTTTAGACCGTGGGGCTAGCCGCGGCAGTCGCGGCGCGCTAGAATTCGGTTCAGGAGATCCAAGCTATGCCACGCGCAGACAATGCCCAGCTTAACATCCGCTCCGCTTATGCCCGCAAACGCGCCCGTGAAATCGCGCGCCATACTGGCATGACCACGACTGAGATAGTTGAAGACGCACTGCGCGGCTATGTGCCACCGGCTGCCTCCGAGCCGGTCGAGGGACTCGTCCGGCGCGGCCGCGTTCTGGTCAAGCCCGCGCAAGGGCGGCACGTTACCCAGGATGAGGCCGACCAAGCACTCGAGGCCGTGCGCGGGCGTGATCTCTGACGGTACTCGAGGCCCTGCTCGACAGCAATGTCGTGGTCGCAATCCTCGCAGAAGCGCACGAGCACCACACGGCTTCGCTTGCTTTGCTGGCCGGACCCAGGCGTGCCCGTTTTGCTGTGTCTGCCCACAGTTATGCCGAAGCATACAGCACCCTGACGCGCGGCGGCGAGCGTGCGCTGTTTGGCTTCTCCGCCGGGGAGGCGTGGGCGGCTCTAGCGAGCTTGCGCGCGATCACGGGCCTGGTCGGGCTGACGGCGGCGCAAACCTTCGAGGCCACCGGCCTGTACGCTGCCTCGGGTGGGATCGGGCCGAGGCTCTACGACGCGTTAATCGGCGGGGCGGCTGTCGCGCACGGCATTCGTGGCATCGTGACCTGGAACGTGGGCCACATGCGCGGTCTGTTCCCGAACCTCGACGTGCTCACGCCAGAGGCGTTCGCGGCGGGGCAGGCAATGCAAGGGTGAAGCGGACGCGAGCGACGACAAATGCGGATCGGCAGATCGGAAGAGATTGGCCGATAGCTGCCGGGCAGCTCTTAGGAGGCGCCTTTGGGAAAGCGGTCATTGGGCTGCGCGGCCGAGCCAAGCCACTGAACCCCGCAACGCCACCGCGAGTAAACTCGCTGCCGCGTCTCTACGGCTGTGCAGGAAGTGCGACAACGTTCGCATCACCGAAGATGGCGGTGAGCTTCGCCATCGCGGCCGCGCTGAGCACCTGGGTGAAGAGAAGCGCGAGGCGGGATCTGGGCCGAGAGCAAGCTACGTAGAACAGATTCCTGTTGCTCTCGAAGAACTCGGCCCGACCCGCCGGTGGTTGGGGGTCGAGCCACTCGAGCATCTGCGCGAAGTTATAATTGTTCCAACCACGGCCGATAATCACGAGGACGTTCTCGAACTCGGCTCCCTTTACCCCGTGCTTCGTCGCGAACGGCGTGTGGCCGTCGATGAAGGCGTCGAGCGCCATGATCTCGCGGTAGGGGATGGCCCGCAACTTGCGGAGCTGTGTGAGCCGCCGCGGCTCGTTCTCCGCCGGCTCTGGTCCCAGCTCCGCCAGCTGCCGCTCCCGCTCCTGGACGGCCTCGGGGAGGCGCATCTGCTCCTGCGCCGCGATGAAGTCGACAACTTGGCCCACTGATCCCGCTTCGCGCAGCTCGATCAGCTGCTCGAACGTTTGCGTCCAAGCCATCTTGTCCTGGTGCCGCCGGATGCACGGCTTGCCAGCGTTCAGACTCTGGAACATCTCGCCGTAGCGTTGCCTCGTGAACGCAGCGCAGGCAGGCTCGATGCTGTCAGTCAGGAACTTAATGAGCGGATCCTCCTTCTTGAGCCACGGATCTTTGTACTGCCCATAAATGGGAGGAATGCTCGCGTAGCCCTGCTCGCGCGCGAGCAGGCTGTGGCTAAGCATCAGGATCTTCGTCCTGTTGACTGCGAAGTCCCAGCCCCCGGCCTCAAGCCGCCCCCTGAGATGCTCGAAGTAGGCGCGCGCCGCCTCCGGGCTCGTGTCACCGGTCCAGTGCCCCCCACCCTGCCCGGTGCGCCTCTGGCCTGGCCATGCGTTTGTGTGGAAGACACGGGCCTCGCCAGGTGCTCCGGGCTCGCTGACCATCTGCGGCAGGGCCGGGCGCAGGCGATTCAGCATCTCGACAATCGGCCCAGCGGAGCGGAAGTTGGCGTTCTTGTCGATGACCTCGAGGGCGGCGTGCTCGAACGCCCCGCAACCCTCACCGTAGATCATCTGCCAGTGGTCGCCGAACAGACCGATCACCGGCCCTGTCTCCCTGTCAAGGAAGTGCAGCTTCAGCGCGTCTACGAAGCCGGCGTCCGTGTCCTGATACTCGTCGATCAGGAGGACCGGATACTTGGTGGTCAAGACGGCGCGGAACTTCTTGCGGCCAAGCAGCCTGACCATCAGCGCGAGCACGTCCTCGTGTCGCAGCGAGACCTGCCCGTCGGTGACGCCCGCGTATCCGAGTTCGTAGTGCACGCGGCGGCCCCCGATCCCGCCCACCAGGTCGAGGCGTTCGGCCCAGTCAGGCAGGCCGGGCACCAGCGAGCGCAGCTCCGGTTGGAAGCCTTGGAGTACCGACCATGAGAAGCCGTGCACCGTCTCGGGACGAACCGCCGGATGTGCCTGGATGCGGGAGATGATCTCGTCCTTAGCGACGTTCGTGAACGTGATGCACCCGATCTGTTGCCGGTTGCGCACGAGGTCGGCGCCGCGCTGGTTGATCAGGCGTCGGAGCGCCTTCTCCAGCGAATAAGTCTTGCCCGCCCCGGCCCCGGCCTCAAGCCTAAAGCTCCGCCTCGCGTCGAGACAGGCGTACATCCTCTCGAGAGCGACGCGGCTGGCGGCATCAGCGAGGTTCTCCTCCCCATCAACCACCCTGCTGCGCTCCCTCGATCGGAACATCGACGCCAGTGACGTCCGCCACGATCTCGGCCGCGACCGCGGCGGGGGACAGTGTCGGTGCAGGATTGCCTTGCGCCAGCCACCGCAGGCCCTCGGCGATGTAGCGGGGAGTCCTCCAGCGGGTCTGCTCGATCGCATGGGTCAGGGCGAAGCTAGATTTCTTCTGCTCGGCGGCGAGCTCGTGCGCGAGGTGCGCCGGCTCGCCCTCCCCGAGCGGGAACAGCTCGGGATTGGCAAGGATGAAGGCGTCCTCGAAGCTCCGCCCGCACGGACCGCCTTCCTCCTCTGAAACCTGGAACGCGAGGCGCCTGCCGCCGATGATCTTCTCCTCCGGCGTCTTGGCGAGCAGCTGGGCGGGCGACACACCAGGATCGTACCACGCTTTGATGCAGGCGTTGCTGGTGAACGCCCCACGGGCGACCTCGACGGCGACCCGCTTCCCGTTCGCATTTGGGGCGACTGCGTCGATGTCCGTGATAACAAGCGTGCGCAGCTCGAGGAAACTCAGCAGGCCGAAGAAGCGATGGGCAAATGCGCCACCCACCTCCATCACGGTTAGGTACTGACTGCTCAGCTGAGGCTCGCCCTGCGCCGCCGTATCGGTCTTGCGGATCATGGCTGGCAGCAGAAGCCGCTCCGCCGTTCCCTCGATCACGACGGCCTTATCCGCGAAGAACAGGTCACAGCGCGAGAGCGTTAGGTACTGGTGCAGGAATTCCCGCTCATCCGCGGGCGTGCCACCCATGCCTAGGCGCAAGTCCTTGACGGCCGACCGGCGGGTGCCATCGCCGTCCGGGACCGACAGGAAGTAACGCATGGATTCAAACCGAGCCTCGTTTGCCATGTGTGGCGAGTGCGTGCTGACGACGAACTACACGGGCCAGGGCCGACTTGCATTCAGCTGCTCCTCGAAGGCGCCGGCGATCTGCTCCAGCTGCCGTATGAAAACCTCCTGCATCTGAGGATGAAGGTGCGCCTCGGGCTCTTCGATAAAGATCAGATGGATCCCGGCCGCTGTCGGCGCGACCTGGTACTCGCGGAAAAAGCGGAGCAGCTGCAGCAGCATGTAGACGAGGTTGCGAGTTCCAAGGCCGTTGTACGTCTCGGGTAGCGTCACGCCGTTCACGCCGCGGTAACGCACTCTCGTGTGATTGCTCAGCAGCTTGTCGACGTCGAAGCTCGTCTCGGTGACCAGCCCCGGGTCGGCGAGGCCGGGATAACCGAACAGGTCGAAGGTGGGTAGCAGCGACGTCAGCCCGGCGTTGAAGCCTTGATGGAGGTCGCCCTGGATCTGCTCGACCGCCTCCTTCAACTGCTCGGCGGTCGTGCGCCTCGGCGATCCCGGGTCGTCCATCAGCGCAGACTGGAACAGCAGCTCAACGACCTTGCCGAGCACGTCCCGCTCGCGGTGCGTGTCGTCGTCGAGGCCGCGCTGGGCGTTGATGAAGCCGCCGCGAACCAGCGTCGCCAGCATCTTCGGATCGAGGGTCTTGCGATTGGTCGGATCGTTGGGGTCGACGGCCTCGAGCGAGCCCGCGTAGCCGGCCGAAAGCAGGGATGCGAGTTCGCGGAAGAACCGCGCCCGGTCGACAGCCTCGTCGCCAGACGGCTCAGCGTGCCCAGAAAGCAACGTCTGGACCGCCGCCGCTTGTGGCGTATACCTGAACTCCAGCCTTGCCTCTGTGCAACCCGGATCTAGGTCGATGATGCAGTCGCTCAACGGTCCTAGGTCCGGCGCCTCAACATCGTAACCGATATCCAGCGTCAACTTGACAACAGGCAGCTGGTTCAGGACCTCAGCGGCGTCCACCTGCGCCCGGTGAGACTGCAGCGCCGTCCAGAAGCACTCGTGACAGCCGAGCGAGAAGTCCTCAAGGCGGAAGGTCAGCGTCCGCTCGGAGAGCAGCCGCCTGAAGAATTCGGCGATCGACGTCTTGCCGCTGTTGTTTCGACCAACGATGAGCGTCGTCCGCTCCTCGAAACCGAGGTCCACTTCCCGCAGCAGTCGGAAGTTCTCGATCCTGGCCCGATTGATTCGCACCGATCCTCCCCTTAGTTCCAGCATAGCCGCTCGGCGGAGCCTTGTCCTGCTGTCCTGGCGACGGAAGCGGAAGGCGGCTCGTCGAGGGCCGCCAAGTGGCTGGTGGCCAGACAAGCGGGCTCAAGGATGTCGGCCTTTGAGCGTTCCCGCGAAAGCGACCGAACGGCAAAGATTAGGCGCCTAACGGCCACGGTAGGCAGCCCTCAGCCGATGTCCGCTATCGGGAAGCTGGCCGAGGTGCATGAATGTCCGGGATGAGGCGCAAAGCTGCCTTTGAGCGCGTAGTTGCCCTTTGCACCTTTTTCATCAGGCACCACCATACTCGCTAAGCTATGCGTTAGACGTTTGTCGCAAAACTCCTGACTTTTGCGTCTTTCCTG
>JAABUV010008607.1_pt1 | contig 10262 bp, 20 predicted proteins | sample 5559971 | NCBI WGS metagenome assembly JAABUV01 (sample SAMN10711881, study PRJNA513362) | rock metagenome | isolation source: Antarctica rocks | place: Antarctica: Victoria Land, Knobhead nord | collected 2015-12-19
GCGCGCTCAAGACGCAGCGAGTCCCCACGAAACACGTCGGCCACAGCTACACCTCGCTCACAACCAGCAGCAACAACTACACGGCCTCTCAGGCTTGACCGGAGCGCACTAGGGCACAGCAGCTGCCCCCCAGCTCGCCACCGGACACACATTGTACGCCCCGGGAGGAGGCGGCGGCGCACCGGTCCCAAAAGTCCTTGCAGCAGGTGTCCGGGCGGCCGCCCTCCGCCAGCACCAGCCACGGCTCGAACAGCACGTCGGCGTTGAAGCTGCGGCAGTGCACGCCCGCGGCCGCCAGCGCCACCTTGATCTCGTTGTCGCGCACCAGCGAGATGGGGTCGTACAGGTGGTTGAAGAAGAGCGCCTGCGCACAGGCCGCAGCAGCTTGAACGGATCCACGACTAGCAGATCTGCGCGAGCTGCACGAGCGTGCTGCACTGGTGCGTGCGCGCGCCAGTGTGCACCTCTCGTTGCTTGGGTCTGTCGTCGACAGGCAAGGCGGTGCCAGGCAGCGCACGCCCGGGGACTGGACAGCGCCTTTCTGCAGGGTCCCAACAGGAGGCACAAGCGCGTCATCACGCCTGGAGGCAGGGCGGGCCGGGGGGCGCCACACAGCCAGGTCGCAGCACCTGCGCGCCGGTCTCCTCGATGAGCTGCATCAGCGCAATGCGCGACTCGGGCGCGCGGCGGTACACCAGGCGTGAGCCCAGCACCGCCAGGTCGGCCTCCAAGGCGGCCAGCGAATTGTGCAGCCACCAGCGGCTGCAGCGCCCCGGCTGGAACTGGCCCTCCTCCTCCGCCGCCCAGACGTACACGGGCACCTGCGCACAGGGGCGCGCGCTGATACAGGCACCCCAGGCAGATGCCGCGGTGTCCGTAGCGTGAACCAGCCCTGCAAACATGAACGCCGCGCGGCCTCAGAAGCCAGCACACACAGCTTTTACATGCAAGCGGCAGCCGTGACAGGCGCGTGTGCACGCCGAGCCAGCCGACAGAAAGGGGACTTGCCAGGCAGTGTAAGTGTTGAGACAGTTCAAGCTGCCTTGGAATAACAAGCAGCCGCGCTCCTGAGACAGGAGCGCCGTTCGCGACCTTGGACTTGCAGGAGGAGAGGAGCCTGGACGCGCCGCCTTCACGTGTGCCTCAAGGAGGGCGCCGCACCACGACCGCAGCGGTCTGCAGCGCTGCGAGGAGCGCCGGGTTGTCGGCCACCCGCAGGTCGCGCCGCAGCCACAGCAGCACGGTGCCGGGCACGTGCGGCGGGGCCTGCTGCGGCAGCGAGTGCGGGGCGGCGGCCGGCGGGGCGTCCGGCGCGCTGATAGACGAGCCTGTCAGCTGCCCGCCCGCGCCCACGCCGCTTGAGGACGCAGCGCGCCGCAGCGCATCGGCCGGGTCCATGCCAAACCCGCAGGCCCGGCCCTCCTATTTACCAGCTGGCCCTGGCTTCTAAAAATCCCGGACCCGGCGTAGAGCAGGTAGGTGCCAGGCGCCCGCCCGCCCACAGCCACACCTGGTAGCCTATACAGTACTGAGGCACTTGTGTGAAGCAGCTTGCTGTGCTGGTCACCTGTTCAGCGTCCGCGCTGAGTGGTCTTGAGATTTAGATGCGCGTTGCCTCCCCTGGCGATCTCAAGGTTACAAGAGGGCTGGAGCGTTTCAGAAAATCTCCAAGAAATGTTTTTGGATACCTTCCTGGACTCCTGCAAGGTGTGCGCCTGCGGTGGTCAGCTTACAGTGAAGGCCGGGGGTGGCAGCGCCGCCAGCGACAGCTTCTGCAGGACGCGCTCGGCGATGCCGCGATACGCAGCGGCTGCGTCGCTGCCTGCCTCGCTGCTGACGATCGGCGCGCCAGCGTCCGAGGTCTCCCGCACGCGAATGTTCAGCGGGACCTGCGCGTGAGCTTTGGATGGGGCGGGCGGAGGCAGGGGCCAAGCGCACTGCAGGCAAAGCAGGGCGTGGGGTGTACCTCGCCCAGCAGCTCCAGGTTTAGCTCCAACGCTGTGCGCTTGGCGCCATCCTGCCCAAAGATGTACTCGCGGTGCTGACACGCCGGGCACGCGTAGTAGCTCATGTTCTGCACGACGCCCAGCACGGGCACGCTGATGCTGTTGAACATCGTCACGCCCCGCCGCGCATCTATTAGGGCTATGTCCTGCGCGCGCCCACGCGGTGTTGCCGGGTGCGTGCAGCGCGCACAGAGCGCTGCAGTGGCAGCAGCTCGGTGGGGCGCCGGCTTCCAGGGCCTGCCTGCGGGGTGGACACGATGACTGCGCCCGCCAGGGGCAGCCGCTGGCCGATGCTGATCTGCGCGTCGCCCGTGCCTGGCGGCATGTCGACCACCAGCACGTCCAGCTCGCCCCAGTCCACCCCCCGCACAAATTTGTCCAGCGCGCTCATCACCATGGGGCCCCGCCACACGGCCGCCACGTCCTCCTGACCCGCCAGGGCACGTCTGAGCGCGCGCTTTTTAAAAGCACGCTTCGGCGCAGAGCTCCCTGTCTTGCGGGGCGCCACACCTCCATCAGAAAGCCCATAGACATACACCGCACGCGGTGGTTTTCCAGGGGCACCATCTTGTTGCCTGCGCGCCGGGCGCGTCTCAGTCTGAAGCGGCGGCTCCCCGCCTTCTGCTTTCACTTCTCCCTCCGCCCTCCCGTGGCCAGTGCCTACCTGCCGTGAGCTGCGGCCGGCCGCTGAGGTGCATCATGCGCGGCACGGAGGGGCCATGCACATCCGCATCCAGAAGGCCGACGCGCATGCCGGCCTTTGCGGCCATCGCAACGGCAATGTTCACTGCGTGGGCCTTCCCCAGTATGAGCGAACGTCGCGACCTCGATAAGGGGCGAGCGTGGCATGGCGGGGGGCGCCACCCGCGGTGGTCGACTTGCCGACGCCTCCCTTGCCTGATGCAACCGCTACGATGTGACTCACACCAGGGATGCCCAGCCGTGCTACTGGCGGCCCCTGCCGTGTGGCAAGTCCTCGCCATAGGGCCGCCGCCGCGCACACAGGCTGCGCGGCCGTAAGCTCGCGCAGGAGGGCGCGTGCCAGCAGGCGCACGTCTCCCAGGGCCATCTGCGGGTGGATGAAGCCCAGAATTGCAACTTCTGTATGATCCAAGTGAGGAGGCAGGCAATGTTGCCATTTAGGTCAGGCTACATGTGGATGCCAACACTGTTTTCAACAGTGCTCGTGCTAGCGAGGATGTCGCACTGCAAGCAGCTGCAACCCTCGCGTCCTGCCCGCCTCTCAACACAGAAAGCCCACTCCACGCGCACGCCCACCACGCCCCGCTGTCAAAACATGACACACAGAGATTAACAGACTCAAAACCCATAACCGAACAGTGTATACCCTGACCGGCCTGCCTCCGCCGCACCGCCTGGAGACAGTCCTGCATTCTGAACGCGGGAGGCAGCAGCCAGCCGCCGAAAGCGCCGCGCCCCAGACAGGGCGTCGCTCAGACACGCCGGCCATCATGTGCGCTCGGTCAGAGCCTCAGAACCGCAGAGCCCCCCATCAGCACCAGGGAGACAGCCCACCCAGCCCAGGCGCCCGTGCGCCCGCCCACGCCGCACTCATGCCCTGTTCACCGACCCGCTGCCCCGCGCTCATACGTGCGTGCCGTCCGCAATCTCCGCATTCCGCAGCACGCACACGATGCCGGACCGGATGTAGATGCCCTCCTCCTGCGCGCCCGCCGGCCGCGACGTCAGCCCGCTGGGCCGCGCCCCGCGCCAGCTGGCCGCAGGCAAGCCTGCGCCAGGCTTTCCAGCCACGGCCTGGCCTGAGCCTGCCAACTGCAGAAGCGCGCGCCTGCGCTGACGGTGCGGGTGACGCCCTGGACAGTCTGACCGGCGGCGGCCCGGTGCATGGGAGGCGCTGCCGGCGTCTGCCGAGCGGGCAGGGCGGGCGGGGGCAGTGCGGGCACCTCCCGGTTGGCCTCCTCGATGCCGTCCTTGTTGATGATGCGGCAGTTCTTGCCTATGCGCGCGTTCTTGTCCACGATCGTGTTGCTAATCACGCTGCTCTCGCCGATGCCGATCGGGATGCGCCCCGCCTCGAACAGCGCCTTGCGCTGCTCCTCGCTCTCGTAGTAGTCGGCGCCGATGAGCATAGCGTCCTGTGTGCCGCCGGCGCGCGCGCGGGTCAGCGCACAGCCTGGGCGGCGTCCGGCGCAGGTGCGGCGCGCGGAGCGCGCGTGTCGCGCGCTGGGAGCCGTGCCGGCATGCTGGTGCTGCGTGCTTCTGGCGTACAGGGATATGCGCGACGCACAGCAGGCGCGACAGGCCCCACCCGCCCTGCTCAGCTCGTCCTGCGTCGCTCGAGACTGCACGGCGACAGTGCAAGCTGCTCCCCGCATGAGCCGGCGGCTGCGCCTGCAGAGGGCGGCATCGGAGCGCGCAGCTGGCCACCCCTGACGGGCGCCTGCGCGTGTGCGGCGGCGGGCACGCGCCTGGATGACGGCGCCCTTGTCGATGCGCGACCGCAGGCCGACAATCGCGTTGGCGACCGTGCACTCCTCCAGGTAGGAGCCGTGGCTGATGATGGCGTCGCTGATGCGCGACTTTACGATCTTGGCCGGCGGCAGGAAGCGCGGCGACGTGTAGATCGGCGTCTGCGGGTCGTAGAACTCGAAGCGCGGCGGCTGCCGGCCCCGCAATGGGCATGGTCAGCAATGCACTGAGCGCCTGACACGGCCCCGCTGCCGGTTGATGCGACGACAGGTCAGGGGCGCTGCCTGAGGCATGCACCCTTGGAGCGTCACGACGGACCTCAGAACCCTACCAGGCTCCGTCTGCCCTACTTCAGGGCTCGCGCCATGCAACCCGTCACTGCCGTGGACCAGTGCGCGCATGGCGCCGCGGCGCAGGCACGCCCCGCACCTGCTGCGCCAGCGCCAGGTTGGCCTCAAAGAAGGACTTGATCGTCCCAATGTCCTCCCAGTAGTCGTTGAATAGGTATGCCACCACCTTGTGGTCAGCTGCCGCCCGCGGGATGATCTCGCCGCCGAAGTCGTTCGCCTGCGGCAGGCGGGCGGGTCAGCGCGGGTCCTCCTGAGCCTGCCGCGCGCCCTGGCTGCCCACCGCACCGGCCACCGCCACGCGCCCTTGCACGTCGCAGGCAGGATGCGCCCTCGCCAGGCGCGCGCTGGACGCAGCAGGGCGCGCTTGGCATGATGGCGGGTGACGCGGTGTGCCAGCGACAGCCGCCAGGCCACAGGCTTTTTCCACTCCTGTTGCGGAGTGCAGGATGCAGGGTAGGGTTAGGGTAGGGCCGGCGCCTTGGGGAACGAGCTCTTCAGCAGCTTGATGAGCACGTCCTTGCGGAATACATAGATGCCCATTGACGCGATGAAGGGCTTCTCTGCCGCCTCGCCCTCGCTCAGGCCTGCGCCCCCCACACGGCGCGCGTCAGCCTCACCGCCCCACACCCCCCACCGCCCTGCGAGGCGGGGGCGCCACCGGACGCGCGCTTGCTGCGGGGTGCCAGCATAGGGGACGGCCGGGTCGCGGACGCCTGCCTCTGCCGCGGCATGGCCCCCAGGTGGGTCCCTGCTCGGGCGGCTGGGCGGCATGCAGCACTGCAGCGCGCATGCTGCGCAGGCTGCGCGCGCCCCGGTGGCTTGGTGCTGCCGGGGCGCCCAAGCAGCGCACTCGTGCACGCTCTCAGCCCTTTCCTCAGCATGCAGGCATTGACAGGGGTCTGCGCTTGGTTGGACCTTGGTGGCGGAGGCGGCGCCTGCCCGTGAAGGCATGGCCCTGGCACACAGAGTGTGTGCACAAGACATGCGTGAACGCCAGTGACGGGCCGCCATTTGCCGCGCGCGCACCCAGCAGCGTGGTGTCCACCTTCATCTCCTCCAGCGCCGCGCCCTTCGGCTTCTCCGAGAAGTCCTGCCGGCCGGGCGCACGCCGCACCATCAGGCAGGCCAGAGCAGCGCCCGCCCCAGCTGCGCTGGGCACCCATGCACGCGACGGGCTGTGCACACGGCGGCAGGCGGTGCTGCCGCTCGCAGGGGCACCCGCAAGGCGGGGGGCCTGCAGGGGCGCACAAAGATTTCGCCCTCGTCGTTGACCTTCATGAGCCCAAAGTCGGACGCGCGCTCATAGTCGACCGGCAGGCAGCCTATGGTGATGTCTGCGTTGGTCGCCCGGTGGTGCTCCACAAACTTCAAGTAGTCCATGCGGTACCTGGCCACGCCGCCGCCAGGCTCAGTGTCGCAAGAGTTATGTGAGCGTGCGAGCACGCCAGCAAAGGTACAATGTGCGGCGCCGCCCTTGGCATGCCCCGCCCGTCAACCACAGACCTTGAGGCTTGAAGCGCGCGGGTGGCGGCAAGGCCTGCCACGTCCGTGCGCATCCCCTGGCTGCCTCGCAGGTTCACACGTGAGAGGAAGGCTGAGGCCAGGACGTGGACTGGTCTGGCAGGCTCCCCGGCGCACATTGCAGCAGGCTCCGCGCGAGGCGGGGGCGGGCGGAGGGCCGCGCACAGGTGGTCGCCGGAGAGGATGATGATGTCCTGCACCACGCGGTTTTTAATGTCCTCGAACAGCCAGGTGTACTGGCGCACGGCGTCCGCGGTGCCCTGGAACCACTCCTTGTCGGTCGGCGTCTGCGTCGCGGCCAGCACCTCCACGAAGCCGTCGCCGCCAAAGCGCACGCCCGAGCCCAGGTTGTATGTGCGCGCGAGGTGGCGGTTGAGCGACGTGGAGTTGAACTGGGTGAGCACGTAGATCTTGGATATGCCGGAGTTGATGCAGTTGGACATTGGCACGTCGATGAGCCGGTACGCGCCGCCGATGGGCACCGCCGGCTTGGCGCGCGACTTTGTGAGCGGGTATAACCGCGTGCCGGCGCCCCCTCCCAGGATGATGGCTGCGCGCCGCGCACGGCGCCGCGGTCAAGGCACTGGCTGCACGGCATGCGTGCCGTCCACCCGTCCCTGGTTGCCCTGCAGTGCACACTGCATGCCTGCGCAGGTGGGGCACTGGCAAGCATTGGCCGGTATCTGCATCACTCACCTGCAATCGAGGAAGACACGGACCGGACCGAGCTGTTCTCCAGCAAAGGCTTTTCGATGACGGCCTCCACCAATGTCCGACACCTGCACCGTCCACCACTGGTGAACAGACTCGGAACACAGACCAATCTGCCTGCACACCACAAAGCTTTCTACGACAAAGTCGTTGCTTAGGAAGCACCCATCACCCACCTCCGCCTGCTGGCTGGCGCTGCCCCAAAGCTGGCGCGCCCGCCGAAGAACGTCCGACACCGCAGAGGCGCCCCATCGCATACCGCCCTGGCCTGACCTCCCCGGGTGAGCCGTGATGGGGTGCTCATAGCACCCGCATGCACAGCAGTGCCGGGCATGGTGCAGAATTTTACACTCGACTGGTTTTCTGTGTTGCAGCCTAGGCTGCAGAAGCCGACATGAGACAGGGTACCGACTGTTACAGGCCGACTCAAATGCAGCACACCGCACTTATACGATGCTTCACCTCCGTGTGCCACCATACCTAAACCACCACGCTGCCTATACACCTGCCTAAACCCAGCCTCGTTCGTCACTACCAACAAACTGGCCAACACCACACACCAAGACACAGCCTGTAGACTGATTGCACAGAAGTCTTCTCACATTATGTATGCCTGCAGCTCTGCGCTCGCCCGCGCACTTACCTGCTGATGAGGCTTAGCAACTTACCACACACCTATACCTGTGCACACAGCCCTGTTCAGAATCGTACGCAATCAGCACGCCGCAAAACCTCCGCCAGGCATCATTATGCCACTGGCCAAGCTGTTAACCACACCCTGCCGGCCTGCCTGTTGTTCGTGTGCACTTGCCGCACGCATGCCGTTCTAGCACAGCTGGAGGGCACCAAAATCATGCGTTGCCGCACGCAAAATGTGTCCCAATGTTTCACCGGAAAAAGTTGTCGTTTGCTCCTCACAGGCGACCTGCGTCCAGTGGCAAGCGGGGGCACGCGTCTGCACCCCGCCCCCTCCCCAGCGCAAAATGCAGGACGTGCTTAGTGCTGGAAGCAAAGCGCGTGCAGCCCCTCGCGCGAAGGCGCCTGGCAGGCGCCAGTGCGCCCTGAAAGCGAGGGCAGAGTGCGAAAGTGCGGGAAGAAGGGGCCAGCCCAAACTGGCCCGTTCCAAAACCGGTCCAAACCGCGTCCAGCCAAAACCCTGCACCCTGCGCCGTCCCCCCAAAAGGCACTACAAGCGCGCCGAGCTCAGCCCGGGCGCGGTGCAGTTGTAGAAGCTGCAGCGCGGCGCCTGCGCGCCGATCGGGACGATGTTGTTGCGCGCGGCCCCGCGCGCGCCGGCGGCGCCCGCCGCGCCGCCGAGCTGCTCGCGGAACCAGGCGTGCTCCAGCGCGGCGCCCGCTGTGATGCGCAGCCCGGGGCTGCGCGTCAGCAGCGCGCGCAGGAACGCGCGGCCCTGGCGCGACAGGCCGGCCAGCGCGGGCAGGTCGAAGCGGATCGGCTGCAGCAGCACCGCCTTCATGACCTCCTCCAGCGAGCGCTGCCGCGTGTCCTCGATCGTCTCCCTGCACCGCGCGCCAGAGCCTGGTGTCCAGCGCAACCCTTCCATCGTACCAAAGTCTCATCGATCTAACCCAACAGACTTCCTGACTATGGAAATGAGCAGAGGTGTCCTGACTTGATGGAGCAGGGCAGCGACTCTGGCACCTCTGAAAAGCACGGGCCTGCATGCTACGTGCAACGTGCCGCCAGACTCACCACGCAAGCACACGATATGCTCAGCATCAGCCGTGGCAGTGCAGCAAGAAGAGTACGCACCAGAACGGGAAGCGGCCAGCCAGCAGCACGTACAGCGTGATGCCCAGCGCCCACAGGTCCGCCTCATAGGCGTACTGGCGCTTAAACACCTGCACGCAGATTTGGGCTTGACTGGACCTGCTGCAGGTGCGACACAAAGCTCGAGGGGCACAGCGAACCTCAAAGTACAGCGCAGGATACTACAGCACATCCTTGAGTAACATGGTGGTCAGCACCCGCTTGCATACTGTCACACAGGGGGCACGCACCTCGGGCGCCATGAAGACTGGCGTGCCGGTGCGCCGCGCGAGCGGCCGCTGGATGACGGCCTGGGTGCAGCCAAAATCGATCGCCTTCAGCCAGCCGCCCGCCACCGAGCCGCTCGCGATCGCTGTCAGCGGGTCGGCGTGGTTCTGCGCGCAGCAGGCAAGGGTCTCAAAACTTCAGAGCAGTGCGCCTGTCTGGACCCACTGCCTGCACACACCTAGCATCATATCGCTCCTACACAGGCACAGCACGCCAGCCCCACCAGCGCCACTGCAACACTTGCACGTCTCCGCACAGAAGGCGTGTCGCATGGGACAGCCCAGGGTATGGCTGCAAACACAGGCAGCCCCGCAAATTGACAAGCAGTGCCCGAGCCCCAGCCTCACCTGCAGAAGCATGAGGTTGCTCGGCTTGATGTCGCCGTGCACCATGTTGTTGGTGTGACAGATGGAGATGACCTTGAGCGTCTCATAGGCCACTGCCGCCGCCGCGCGCTCCGGGAATGGCCCCCGCGCCTGCGACCAGTCCCGCCGTCAGCGCCCGCACGCGCGCGGCCAGGGATAGCAGCAGGCAGCCCGCTCGTTCGGGTGCCTGGGTTGGGGGGAGAAGGCTCGCCGCGCACCTCCAGCACGGCCTCCAAGTCCGGACCCTTGCACAGCTCCAGCACGATGTACGCGTAATCGCGGTCCTCCATGAGGTCTTTCAAGCCCACCACGCTATTGCACTCCTGCGCGCCGCAGCCGCAGTCAGCCTCAAAGCACACAGCATCCACCAAAGACATCGCTCAACTGCGAGGCCCGAGTACTGGTGCCACGCTATGCGGCGCGCCCTGCACCTGGACAGCGGCGAGGCAGGCGGCCTCCCTCGCAATCTTCCTCAGCGTCTTCTCCCGTGTGGACTTCCTCCGCTGCTTGGACAGAATCTTCACAGCCACCTCCTGGCCGGTCTGCCGATCCACAGCCCTGCGCGTCCCGCACCGCCGGCTCAGCGCCCGCGGCCCCAGAACCACGGTCTGCGCAGAACAAAAGGCTCAGAAGCAGCACACAACAGGCAACACAACGCTCATGGCGCCGGCATGCCAAACCCCAAGGACCTGGGGGATGCAGGCCAAAACCACCCATCTCGCACAAAGGGGGCCGCGACCTCACCTGTGCACCAAGCCGTAGGCCCCGCTGCCCAGGTTGGTCCCCTGTCGCAGCCCCGC
>JAABUV010008608.1_pt1 | contig 10262 bp, 10 predicted proteins | sample 5559971 | NCBI WGS metagenome assembly JAABUV01 (sample SAMN10711881, study PRJNA513362) | rock metagenome | isolation source: Antarctica rocks | place: Antarctica: Victoria Land, Knobhead nord | collected 2015-12-19
AGAACATAGTTATGAACTTCATTATTGATTTATCTGATTCGTACGACTACAACGCTATTCTGACTGTCATCTGCAAATTGTTGAAAGAAAGGCATTATATTTCTTGCATCATTGATGATGAAGATATCACAGTTGAAAAGACAGCTGAAATGTTGCTTCAATGAGTATATTAAACTTATGATCTATCAAGCTTCATTGTATTCGATTGAGATTCTCAGTTCATCTTCATTCTTTGAAAGTTTCTTTGCAAATGACTGAGCATTTCTCTTTGATTGTTCATCGTTTATCACTTTCAGATCGATGATCAAAGCGAACAAGTCAATCAAAATGTCAAGCGATATCTTTGTTTCTTCTGTTCATACATGCAGAATAACTGATTCAAGTGACTACTCATGATCAAGTTTGTCAACAATAACATTTTGTCTTCAGTCATCTTCTTGATCTTCTTCTTCATGAACAGAGACTTTCACTCTCGTATGAGCTTCGACTCTGACATCATCGAGTATGAAAGCACTCGCGAACGTCTGCAGATTGCTCAAGTCGAAGATATATTCAATCACATGAATAAGACACTGATCTTCGCTCGCGAAGCTCTGATCAAAACATGAGAGCAAATGATGAATCAAACTAATAAGCATAGAAAGAAGATCAATTACAAAATTGAATCAAAGATGTTTTTGAATGAACAAAACATTATTACAGCGAGATCTTTCAAAAAATTGAATGACAAGATGCTTGACTCATTTCAGATCACTGACTCTGTTAACTTATTTTATAAGTTGAAACTATCAGAGACTATGCATATACATGACATATTTCATTCAGAGCTTCTTCGTTCTGTCGTTGATGATTCTCTGCCTGATCAAAAGAATGAATCTTTGAGATCAATAATGATGAACGACGAAAATGAATGAAAGATCAACGATATATTGAACTTTCAATGATATCAAAGACGACTTCAATATTGAGTTAAATGAAAGAGCTATGACAACGATCTCAACTGATATAACGCTGATGATGACGAATTTATGAACGCTCAAAAGATGATTGACAACTTTCATATTAAATATTCAAGAAAAGCGCACTAAGAAATAACATTCATGCAAACATGAATAGTCAAGAAGAAAGAATAATGTTACGATTCTAGTCTTTGTCTATTCTTTCTAGTCTTCGCCTGAAATTCATTCTAATCGAGCCTAGTAAGCATTCAAGCTAGAAGTGATGTCATTGAAACTCTGCATCATATGTGTAAGATGTCAATTCAATTGAGTCTAGCACAAAGCTGAGAAACATACATATAAGAATTGAGTTCTTTTCTGTAGATACTTTTCTTTCTTAGCATTTATCTATTAGTTAAATGACACTCATATGACTTGCTTTATGCTGATTTCTAACAGTATTAAAACTAAACAAGGCTGAAGTTCTAATCAATTCGCAGTGAATGCTAGCGAGTTCTTTGCGTAATGATTAGAGCTAATCAGCGAGCTAGTCAGATTTGACTCAGATATGATTCAACATTCTTTTTCTTTCTCAGCACTCTTTTCTTTCATCAACATCTTGTTCATTTACATCACATTCTTCTCATGTCACAAACACATTTCTTTTGAATCTAGTGCAGTTTCTGAACATTACATAAATAGAAGCTTTTGTATCAATCTTCTTCTGTATTCTTAATATTCAGTTATAACTATTTCTAAAGATCAAGCACTATCAATTCTAATCTTCATTGATTGTATCATCTAAACACGATTCTGACATTATATTGAGAATTCGTTAATCACATGATACTGATCTCATTATTCATTCAACATACTTATTTAGACAGAACGAGTTTAAAGAAATTTATTTATCTGATGATCAACAATAATTGAAAGATAGAACAACATTAAAGAGTTTGATAAAATCAACGACAAGACTGTTTGAATCACTAGACAACTTATCGCTCACTAAGTATGTAAAGTTCACTCGATCAAGAGAATCAATTTATTCTTGTGAAGCAGATGAGTGAAAATAAGCTGTTCAACTCGATTAAGAAAATCACGATAAAAAATCTTCGTGAATTGCTCAAGAATTAAATCGATTGATAGATTCAACAATAAAGAATCTTTGTTGTTTGCTAAAGAATCAATTAAATCAATCAACAAACAAATCTCATCTTTTTTGTTGAAGATTAAACATCATTTTATACGTTTTTCTTCTTCAATCATCAAGCATCATCACTCGTTCAATTTCTCTTTTTCAAACAAATCTCATCATGTCTAGTTGTTCATTTACTGAAGAGCATTTCAAAGAATTTCGAAATCGTTTCTCTCAAACTTCTGATGCTGATTCATCGAAATCATCAAGTGCTGCATTATTCATTCATGAAAATGATGAATCATTCATTGAAACAATAATATTCTTCGTGTTCTACGAAATCTAAAAGGCTCGAAGTCTAGCTCTTGATGAAGAAACAGATCAACTCTACGAGTTAAATAAACAACAAGAAGACGAAATCAAAGAGTTGAAAACTAGACTTCAAACTGAAGAAAACACTTCTTCTGATTTCATCTACTTTAAGCGTTCTAGATTTCAAAAAATATCTGATTCTTCGTTGTTTACTGATGAAAAGAACTCTATTTGAAAGAACTGATACGGAAAAATTCAGAATAAACTAGAGATCAACGTTGATCTCTTTTTTAATGAACGAGTTAAATTGAGCTATATACATTCTAGATTATTTGATGATGCAGCTGAGATCATTCAAGCTAGACGTGAATGAGACTGTGTCAATTTCTATAAAATCGTCGATGATCTTTTGAAAGAGTTAGCTCAGTTGTTTAATGACTTGAATAAGAAAGTCAACTTTTGTAAAAAATACTACAACTTGATTCAAGAATTCAAGAAATTCAATGAATTTTATACTCAGTTTCAACGTTTATCTTTCTATCTAGACTATCATAAGAAGCAACTTATCGCTGATCTGAAAGATAAAATACACTCTCGTCTTTGATTCATTTGAATAGATCAACTAGTTCAATCTGATTTTCTAAAAGAAATTCGTTTCTATCTGATTCATTTGAATAATGATCAGCGAGTCATTTGAAAGATCAAGAATAAGATCAAACGCGTTGATGATTTTTCTAAGACTATCTTTCATAAAGTGACTGTTATCACTCAGTCAGTCGATTATTTAAAGTCTGATTAGCTAAAGTCGTGTGACGCGATTTTAACTAGCGTCAAGAAAGCAGACGTTCTAGTTGAAATCTGTTTCATATGTCATAAATCAGATCATAGCTTTAGAGAGTGTCTTGATCAATCTACTAGAATTAATGCAGTGAACAATGAATATGATCGCTTTGATTTCAATTCAAATTTCGATTCAAGAAACTAGTCATCTTTTCAAAAGATGTCAAAGAGATAGAAGTTATATCTTTATGCAAACTAGATGAAATTCTATTGAAAGAAAATTACTTTGAAAAGTCGTTTCTAATTGATGCTCATTTCATCTCTCAGAATCAATCTTTCAGCCTTTGTTCTTTAATAAACAGTGATTTTGTTGTTTACACGATCATACATTCTAATCTAGTTGATAAAGTATGCAAGAAACTGAGAATTCAATCTATATTTCTGGCAAAAGAGAAGCTAATAAGAGATTATGATGAAAAGATATTTAAAAAGATCATCACTCATAAAATTCTACTCAATCTCATCATTGAAAGTCATAAGAAATTGACTGTATCAATGTTGATAGCTGATATCAATCATTATAAAGTCATATTGAGTAAGCTCTGAATGAATAAAAACGAAATATTACTGAATATGTAAAATGACGTCATTGTTTTTTCAAATCAATTGAATACTTCTATTTCGATTTTTTTGATTCTTCTCAATTCAAAGCACTTAAGTTGATCGCGATCAACTTCATCTTCTTCAATCACTCAGACTAAAATCTTTATGATGCTTAAATAACTCGTTCGAGAAGAGTCATTCTTGATTCAAAGCATAGATGCAGCTTTGTTTAAAACATTGTTGAATCATTTAAAAAAGAACAAGATTGAAGTCTTTGCTTTATTCATGATGAACATCAATAGAAAAATCGCATACAATACTCAGTGCAATTTGAACGCTCTAAACGTCTCTTTAATTAATGAAATGACTCAGAATTTGAAAGATATTAAAGCAAAGCTGTCATCAAAATATCATGAGTTTCTAGATGTTTTTGATTAAGTTCAATCAAATAAACTACTCTTTCATCACTTCTATGATTGTAGAATTGAACTCATCAGTGATTCAACGCTTTCTCGCTGTTGAGTTTATCAAATGTTCTCTGTTAAACTTCTGAAAGTAAAGAAGTACTTAAACGAGAATCTGTTGAAAAAATTCATCACTTCTAGTCAGACTCTCTATTTCTCTTTCGTTCTATTCATTCTCAAAGCAAATGAAGATCTTCAATTCTGCATGAACTATCAAAAGCTAAATGTCATTTTCAAAAGAAATAGATATTCTCTATCGTTGATAGATGAAATAATTGATAAAATAATGAGTTGTAAGCATCTGACTAGATTGAACATCATATCAGCGTTCAACAAACTTCAAATGCATTTCAATAATGAGAATTACATCATTTTTATCACTGCTTTAGAAGCATATAAATACAAGATGTTATTGTTTAAACTGACTAATGAATCAATGTTCTTTCAGCAATATATGAATGATGTTTTATGAAACTTTCTGAACGACTTTTGCCAAGTTTATCTAGATGACATTCTCATTTATAGCAAAATGAGAAAAAAACATAGAGATCACATCAAACTAGTATTGAGTCAACTACGCGAAGCTGAACTGCAGATGAATATTCAAAAGTGCAAATTCAATGTGAAAGAGACTGTCTTTCTAGAACTTATCATATCAGAACTAGATCTTCATATGAATCTTAGTAAAGTGACAGTCATAGTCAGCTGAATCACTTCAATCAATCTAAAAGAAATTCAGAACTTCGTGAGATTTGTTAACTTTTATCATTGTTTCATTAAGAACTTCTTGAAGTTAGTCAAATTATTCACTCAGCTGACTAGAAAAAACATATTTTTTGTTTGAAATGAGATTTGTGTTCAAGTCTTTGACAATCTAAAGAAACAAGTCAGCTTAATCTCAATGCTTTGTCACTTTGATCTCAAACAACAAGCTATTCTGAAGACTGATGCTTCAAACTATGTAAAAGATGAAATACTATCTCAGTACAATGATGAGAGAGTTCTTCATTCAATGATTTTCTATAGTAAAAGCATGATTCTTGCTGTGTTTAATTATCACATTTATGACAAGAAATTGCTAGTCATTATTCAATGTTTCAAACACTGATGTCTTGAGCTGAAATGCATTGAACTACTCATTCAGATGTTCATCAATCATCAGACTTTGAAGATCTTCATAAAAAATAAACAGTTGAGTCGATGACAAGTCAACTATCTGAACATTCTATCGAAGTTTAACTTTTAAATCATCTTTAGATCAAACAAAATGAACACTAAAGTTGATGCTTTAATCAGAATGTCTTTAGCAAACGTTTTTGAATCAGCTCAGCGTCTTGAAAATCATTTTCAAACTATTCTGACTTTTGATAGAGTCAATGTTCTATTTATTAAATCGAAAGCAAATCTCTATCAATGAATATGAATGATCAATCAAACAGATGAGCTTTGCAGCGAATATAAACAAGCTATGAACGAAAACAAGCTTAAATTTCATATTACTAAACTGAAGAACTGTGAAATCATTGACAACGTTCTATTTAGAAAAGATCTACTGTGAGTTTCTGAGAACATGCACACAAAATTACTACAAGAAGTGCATGATCAATCTTTAATCTTTCATCTCAACAATAAATGAATCATTGATCTAGTTCAGCGTTTCTACTATTGATCAGATCATTAAGCTACTATTCAATGATACATTTGAAACTGTCATGCTTGTCAGCGAAGCAAAGTCTCTAAAGATAGCATCAATGAACTTCATCATTCTCTCTTGATTTTACAGAAATGCTGAAAAGATATAGCTATGAACTTCATCACTAAACTATCTCTGTCAGAAAACTATAACATCATTTGCACAATCATATGTCATTTCATCAAAGAACATTACTATGTTCTCTGTCATTGAAAAGACGATGACATCTCAGTTGAAGAAATGATTTGAATCATGTTATGAAACATTTATTGACTGCATGATCTACTCAGTTCTATTGTTTTGAACAGAGACTTTCAATTCATATCGACTATGTGAAAAAGTCTTTGTAAGTGACTGAGAATCACAGCTAGTTTATTTACAGTCTATCATTCTGAGATCAATGATTAATCGAAACGAGTCAATCAAGATGTTGAACGCGAACTTAGAATCTACTGCAATTACATGCAGAACGACTGAATAAAATGAATATCTATGATGAAATTCAGTGACAATTTCAATATCTTCTTGATCACTTCAATGATTTTCTTCTACTTCAATAAAGAATTTCACCTTCGAATGAGTTTTAATTCAGATACGACTGACTAGAAAACAACTCATGAACGACTTGAAGCTAGAAAAGCAGATGATATTGTCATTCAAATGAAAGAGTTACTGAACTTTAATTATTAATAATTGAAAAAGATAAAGCTGATCATCAAAGTTCAGATCAATAAATATAAATGAAACGTCATTTATGAAATAAATGACTGAGTTTGACTATCTTTCAGAAACGTTAAGACAACGAGACTCTGCAAAGATTTAAAAGATAAACAGCTAAATCTTTATCAAATTACTGTCAAAGTAAGCATCTTCTATCATCTTCATTTATTAATCAGCATGAAGCATCTGCATTTGATGTTCAGCTTAAAGCTACTGCAATTGTATTCAGAAGACTCTTTATCAAAACAGCATTCAGAATCATTCAGATCAATCACTATCAAAGATGATGAACATTGAAAGATAAATGATATATTGAACTTCAGACGCTATTGAGGTTGAATACAGTACAAAGTCAAATGAATAAATCTAGATAGAAACAATGAATGATACTATGTTGATAAAGAGAAATTCAATGACTCAGAGAAAGTTTTGAACGAATTTCATAAGTTATATTCAAACAAATCGCGCTAAATATTGAAATAAATATTAACAAAAGCGAGCAAATGAACTACATTCATGCAAACATGAATTTTCAAAGAGAAAAGTAATGTTACGAATGTATCAAGACTAAACAAGACTGAAGCTTTAATCAATTTGCAATGAACGCTAGCGAGTTTTCTGCGTAATGATTAGAACTAATCAGCGAGCTAGTCAGATTTGACTCAGATATGACTCAACATTCTTTTTCTTTCTCAACACTCTTTTCTTTCATTAACATCTTGTTCATTTACATCACATTCTTCTTGTGTCACAAACACATCTCTTTCAAATTTAACGCAGTCTTTGAACATTACATAAATAGAAGCTCTTGTATCAATCTTCTTCTGTATTCTTAATATTCAGTTATAGCTATTTCTAAAGATCAAGCACTATCAATTCTGATCTTCATTGATTGTATCATTTAGACATGATTCTGATACATGAAAGCATTTAATCTTGAGAAGTCACGCTGAAGTTACATTGAGTAGCAAGACATGCAGAAGTACTTGAAAATGAAGTGATGAACAAAATGACTGATGATGCACACAATTTGTCTTTATTACTGACTGAGCATTAACACATTGAAGTGATGACAAGATTGATGCTCATACAGAAACAGATCAGATAAACATGAAGAGTAGTTTGAAAAGAGAGATTCAATGCAGCTCATTTTTAATATCTGACATCAAAGATGATACATTAACATTTGCAACTGCACAAAAATTGTACAAAGTCTCACAATGCATTATTAATGCAGCTATGCACAGAAAAAATTGACTTCAATCAATTTTTACATGAAAGATGAGTACTTGATGTTGCTATAATGATGTGCAAGTGTGACAGAGATCAATGTTAATCAAGCACATTTTATTAACATGTTTTAAATGAAAGATAGAATAAAAGATGATGCAATGTAAAGAGAACATCACGAACTTGAGAAAGCTTCTAAAAATCATGAGCGTGATGACAGCAATCATTCAAATAATACTCTCAACAAGCATACTGAATTAATTTCAGACTGTGATGTCATCAAAGAATCAGATGAAAGAGAGAAAAAGTAAAGAAGAAGTAAGTTCATAAAGTTCTTGCATTGAGAACAGTTACAGTATAGAGCGCAGAGAAAAGCGATAGTAGATACAAAAAGAACGCTACGCTAGCGCAGTGTTTGCTACAATATATAGAATCTCACATAGACTCATAATGAGTGTTGAATCGAGTAAGAATAAAAAAAAACGGTTTTGTTGATGAGATAATGAAGATGTATGATGTTGTAATATTGAGAGCATCATTTGATATGATCAATTTACTTGCGCTTTACATATCATCTTGAATTCAAATTTTAATTGAATAATCTTGCATTGTTCTCATGATGTATCTAGTTCTTTGTTTCTTGACTCAAGAGAATATAAGACAGTCGCTGTAGAAAGACTTTTAAGTTGAGTTGAAGCTTTCAATTCTTGTTAATTAAACGTGATGTTGCAAATGCTTAAGAGTTATTTAATTCTTTTTGCATTGATAAAGTTGATAATGAAATGCTTGATGATCAATGTACAATCAAGAAACTCATCGAAAAGAATGAACAGCTACAGACTAAATCATGTGAATTTCATTCACTCTCTAACATTAATTCTGTGATCATGTGTTTCTACTGCATTTAAGTTCTTATAGAGCATCATTGCACGATCTGAAGCTCGCTTCAAACCTCAAGGCATTTGAATTGATTCTCAGTGAATTAGTGCTCATGACGACTGAAATGTCTACACTGGTAGAAGTCTCGATTTCAGCACAAAGAGTAACCTCAGAATTCTATGTCATGAATCTAATATTTCACACAGGGAAGAATTCGTTCATAGACTGAGCGAGAATCATAGACTGCGACAATGCTTCTCTGACATTTCTTGATAACATCATTGCTCTAAAACAGCTCAAAAAGGCGCACAGAGTAAGCATGTCTCGTCACTAGAAATAGAATGCCTCATTTCAGCTTCACCTGTGTTAGCTTTTGTGATGAAAATATGTGCAAAGGCTGAGAATGATCGAGGTTATATTCGATCGAACTGCTCAAACAGAAATCAAGTTCAAGATCTCACGTATCATTATCTTAGAAGAAGATCACACTACAACTCTTGCTGCGCTTCGCTCAACAAAGTCACGATGAGAAAAAGTGTCGATCATTCATTTTGATTCTCATATAGGTTAGTTCAGAGTATTTTGACTGCTTAGATATCACACATATTGTAATGACTGATGACGACTGACGACCGTATAGATACCTGAAACCCTAAGATACTTGGTAGGTTGCTATATATTGAAATCTGCTTGTAACTGACAATTTACACAGGTGAAGATATTTCAGACTATGCGTAAGCTCATGAAGAAAAGACGATCAACTCACGCGTTCTTGAGGAATTGATTGCTGAAAGTGCAATGTTCATCTAGTGACGTAAATCATGGTAAGATCAATCACTTGTATTTCAATCGAGTGTCACAACTAAAAGCTGTTGTAATAGGCACTTTCCTGCATCTAGCTTACGAAGAAGAGTTAACTCGCAACTCATTCATTCATGCAGATATTCGAGCACCTTTGGTGAGGCGCAAGGAAGACATGCGGAACGACGTTCGATGTGGCTTTGAGACTGTCAAAGTCAGGAACATTGACCGCATTAGAGTCGATGGCATTATCGAGAAGCTCAAAGATCGCGTTGCAGGCACAAGAGTATACGTGTCCGTTGATATTGATGTACTTGATTCTGTTTTTGCACCAGATAAGTCATCTCAAACAATTCAGAGTCATCAATTTTCCTGAACTCTCTACCTACTTGCCGGAATCTTTCATTGGGACTTCGTCCGTGACAAAGACATTATCAGCTGACGTTAAGCAATAGCGACTGGAACGGCAGAAGTAGGTGAATGATCGACGCGAGAACTTCTCTCGGTTCTTGATGGTCTCGAAGGTATTGATATCATCGGTGCGGATGTTGTCGAAGTCGCCTCAATTTATGACAATCCGGGAGAGACGACTCTTTTGGCGGCCGCAGACGTAGCCCTCTCGTTGTTGACACTCATGATAGAGGTACCTGTGAAGTCATAGAGAGGAACCGCTTCTACGAGCCGAATACATAGATCTGATTGGT
>JAABUV010008610.1_pt1 | contig 10261 bp, 10 predicted proteins | sample 5559971 | NCBI WGS metagenome assembly JAABUV01 (sample SAMN10711881, study PRJNA513362) | rock metagenome | isolation source: Antarctica rocks | place: Antarctica: Victoria Land, Knobhead nord | collected 2015-12-19
GCGTCATCGACGCGCCAGATCGTCGGATCGTCTTGCGGCATGGGCGGCGTGGTGGCGACCGCAGGTGCGGCAGGAGTGGTGTTCATACGCCAAGTTTACCATAACCTGGACTTGTCGGATAGGCTGTTAGGGCGCGGTGCGGCCCGGCTGGTCCGCGAGCAGGCGGCGGATGTCCGCGGCGAAGAGCACCTCGCTGTCGTCCTGCGGGGCGTAGCCGATGGTGCGGCGCGCGTTGGCGGTGCTCCAGAAGGCGCGCGTGTTGTTGGAGATGCCGTAGAAAACCTGCCAGGGGATGCCGTGCTCGTCCGCGATCGACTCCGCCTCGATCGACTTGACGACGAGCTGCTGCAAGTCGCGCGCGCTCAGATACGCGCCGAGGTCGCGCCGGTAGCCGCCGGTGTGCTCCGGCCCGAACTTGGCGGCGTCGATCTCGCGCGGTGCGCCGATCCGCAGATGGACATTCTCCACGGGCGGGCCGACCCCGCCCGTCGCGAAGACGAAGCCGAGGTGTTCGTAGCACGCCTTGGCCCAGCCGTACCAGTTATCGGACTTGGCGGGCATGTCGGGGCGCACGCTGTCCAGCGTCCCGGCGTGGATCAGCGGCTCGTACCAGTCGGCGGCGTGGTTGGACGAGGCGACGACGATGCGCCGTACCCCCGCCTCCTGCGCCAGCGCGAAGACGCGATACGCCAGATCGATGTTCGCGCGCTCCGCCGCGTAGGTGTTGCCGGTGCCGCCCGCGCCCGGCAGGCCGGAGCGCATCGGCCCCGGCTGCGGATCGCGATTGAAGGCGAGGTGGACGACGCTATCCTGCCCCGCGAAGAGGGGGCGCAGCGTCGCGTCGTCGGCGGTGAGCAGGTCGGCGACCCGCACCCCCTCCTGCGGCGTGCCATCGTGCCCGGTCGCGCGCACATCGGTCAGCGTGAGGTCGTATTCCCGCAGGCCGGGGAGCAGGCGGCTCGCCACGTAGCCGGTCGCCCCGGTGATCAGCACCCGTCGTCGCGTCATCGTGCCCTCCTCTTCCTCATATCCACCCGGTAAGGCCGCAGCGTAGCATAGTGGGGAGCGGCGGGGGATCGCCGCGCCAGCGTGCGGGCTGATCGGCGCACCTGTGGCGATGCTCGCTGGGGTTGCGGCGGCGCGGCAGGGCGCGCGGTTGTAGAATGGGGCACGCTTTGAGCGATTGAGACAGCCTGGGCGGGGGGCGAGGGATGGGGCCGACACGAACAGACCCGGTGCAGCGCCAGCAGCGGCGGCTCTGGTCGCCGGTGCGGATGGCGGCGGCGGATAGCTACTGGATCGTGCTGATCGTCACGCTCGCGCTGACGGTAATCATCACGCGCGTCTCGCTCGAACTCACCGGCTATCCCCAGGTCGGCGACGCCACCTACCACGTCGCGCACGTCCTCTGGGGCGGGTTGGCGATGTTCATCGCGCTCGTCCTGCCGCTCACGTTCGCCAATCCCTACATCCCCTGGGTGACCGCGATCCTCGGCGGTATCGGGTCCGGGCTCTTCATCGATGAGGTCGGGAAGTTCATCACCCAGCGCAACGATTACTTCTTCCCGCTCGCCTTCCCGATCATCTATTCGTTCATCCTCGTCTGCGTCTGGTTCGCGCTCCGCCTGCGCGCTTTCCGCCGCCCGGACGCGCGCAGCCAGCTCTACAACGTGCTGGATGATGTGAAGCAGGTCCTCGACAATGACCTCGATCCCCACGAACACGCGGAATTACGGAACCGGCTCACCCATGTGCTCCGTGAGACCGACGATGCGGAGGAGCGTGCGCTGGCCGAGGCGCTGCTCGGCTTCTGCCAGAGTCGCGCCGTCCGGCTGGCCGAGAATCCGACCGTCCTCCAACAGACGTGGCATCGCGGTCGCGCGCTGGCATTCCGCATCCCGCCGCGCCCGATCGTGCGGGGGATCCTGGTGATCAGCTTCGGGTATACCGCGCTGAACTCGGTGGTCCAACTGGTCACGTTCGCCGGTCTGGTCTGGTCCGGCGGGCGCACCGCGCTTCGTCAGGCGCTGGGCCAGAGCGTGATCGTGAGCGGGAAGGCGGCGTACGTCGTCGACAACCCGATCCTCTCCGCGGTTCAGGCGTCCGCGATCATCGTCGCCGGCCTGCTCGCGCTCGGCGCGGCGGCCCTGCTGCTGGGCGGGCGCGACCGCGCCGGACTGCGGTTCGGCACCGCCTCGCTCGCCATCTCGCTCCTGCTCGTCAACCTGCTCTCGTTCTACTTCAACCAACTCTACGCCCTGCTCGCCACGCTCGGGGAGACGGCGCTGCTGCTGCTGGCGATGCTCTACCGTTGGCGCTTCCTGCGGCACTACACGAGGTCGTGAGCGAGTAGTCCGTAGTCCGTAGTCAGGAGGGACGGATGCTATTGCCGTGTTTCCCCTACGGACTACGGACTTACTCACGCCTCACCCCGTCGCCACGCCACGCAGGATCGTGGCGGCCTGGGTGAGGAGGGTGCGGTCGAGGGCACCGCTGGGATACTCGACGCCGACGACGAGGCTGAGGGCGATGTTGATGCCGGTCAGCGCGGCGCGGGTGTGGGCGATATCATCGTCGGGAACTGCGGCGCGGAGCCGCGCGATCAGGCCGTCGCGCAGCTGGCTGAGGTCGCGCTCGCGGCGGGCGATCTGCATTTGGAGCGGGGACGGCGCCAGCGCGGTCGCGGCGTCGAGGCGGTCCGCGATCGCCCGGCAGCGCGCGACGAGGGTCGGCGTGTCGAGCGGCGCTGGTTGGTTCGGCAGCATGTGCTCGGCGCTCATCGCTGCCCCTCGCGCGGCTGGGTGAAGCGGAGGTATCCGGTCGCGCTGCGGGCCGAGGCGTTGCCACCGAAGACGATCACCGCGCGCTCGGCGAAGACGCCGACGAGGGTCGCCGCCGCCGCCGCGAGGCTGGCGACCCGCGAGCGTCGCCCGCTGAGTTCCTGCGCCGCGTGGATCGCGGTCGGGACGAGCGCGCCGAGGCCGACCATCCCCACGCGGTAGGCGAGGGCGAGGCGCGGCGTGTCGAGCGCGCCGTGGACCCCGCGCGCGTGCCAGGTGCGATAGAGGGCCGCGTGCGCCGCCAACTCGCCCACGCCGAGGAGTAGCGCGAGGCGCTCGATCCGCTGGTGCGTCCCTTCCGGCGCGTCGGTCGCCTCCGCGTAGACGGTGATGGCGGCGAGGGCCGAGGCGGAGGCGGCGAAGCCGAAGAGGGTCGGCACGGTGCGCGGGACGGCGGCGAGCAGCGGCGCACCGGTGGAGACGGAGAGCGCGCCGGTGTAGGTCGCCATCACCATCCCGAGCAGGCCCGCCGGGATGCCCGCGCCGCGCGCCACCGCGCGGGCGGCGGGGTGGCCGGTGCGATCGTCGAGCCCTTGCGCCAGCGCGGTCAGCGCCGCGAACGCGCCGAAGCCGGTCAGCGTCCAGGAGCCGATCGACATCGCGGAGGTGGGGCGGAAGATGCGGAGCATGTTGTAGAAGCGCGCCGGGGTGTGCAGATCGGCGATCAGCAGCGGCGGGCTGACCAGCAGCGCGGCGAGCGAGAGGTAGCGCCCCGCGCGCACGATCGTGCGGTCGTCGCCCGCGCCGACCAGGTCCGCGACGGTGGCGATGGTCTGTGCCGCCCCGGCCAGCCCGCCCACGAAGTAGTAGGTGGAGATCAGCCAGCCCCAATGGCTCGGCTTCATGGCCGGGCGATCGTAGTAGCTCTCGCCGTCGTAGCGGCGCTCCGGGAAGCCGCTGTCGCGCCCCTTGCGCCGCCCGTACGGGGCGCGGTCGGATGCCTCGTCGATCGGTGCGCCGACCGTGCGGTCCCCGCGACCGCCACTCGCGCCGCCCCTGCTGCTCTCGTCCGGCTTCATCGCGCTCCCTTCGATCGTCATCTCTCTAAGGATTTGCTACACGACAGCCCCGCCAGCGAGCAGCATACGTCGTATCGCTGCCCACTCCTCTTCGGTGGTGCCCCGTGCGCCAGTGGCAGCCCCTTTTCATCGCGCTTGTTCACGTTGGCTCCAGCGTCGATGAGTGCCTGGACGATCGCCGGGTACCCGCAGTTCACGGCGTGGATCAGGGGAGTCGTCCGAGCAAAATCGCGATCGACATCCGCTCCGGCGGCGATGAAAAGTCGAACGATTTCCAGCTCACCACACTGGATCGCCATGATCAGCGGCATCCCGTTCGGGCTCGCCCCCGCCGCGAGCAGTTCGCGTGCCCACGCTTCTTCGCCATCGGCGGCTTGCACCAGTGCCGCCCGCAAATCGTCGGCAGGCCATTGGTCATAGGGTATCTTCGGCGCGCTAATTCCTGACGGGCCATGTATCGCCGGGTCGTATGGTACCTCCATCGCGCCACAAGCTCCTATCGAACAACGTGTCGCTGTAGTACGGTCCTCGCCGCCTCGTCAGCGCCTGCCGCCCATGAAGGTGAGCGCCGCCGCCAGCACCACCCCGGCCATCGTCGCCACCCCGGCCAGGAGCGCCGGTTTCGTTCGGCGCGAGGGGAGGGTGGGCGCGACCGGGAGGCCGTAACGCTCCGGGCGGTCGAGGAGGAGGAAGAAGGCGTGCAGCGGGCCGATGCCGCCGGTCGTCCCCGGCGTGTCGGGTGCGCCATAGAGGTTCGCGCCGGTCACGCCGCGCGCTTGCAGCGACGCGAGGCGGCGGGCGGCGCGTTCTTGCAACTCCGCCAACTCCCCGAACTGGATCGAATCGGTGGGGCAGGCTTTGGAGCAGGCCGGTTCGAGCCCGCCCTTGAGGCGGTCGTAGCAGAGGGTACACTTGTGCGCCTTGCCGTCGCGCTCGTTGGTGGTGATCACCCCGAACGGGCAGGCGGGGACGCAGTAGCCGCAGCCGTTGCAGATATCCTGCTGCACCACCACCGTGCCGAACTCGGTGCGGAAGAGGGCACCGGTCGGGCAGGCTTCGAGGCAGCCGGCGTGCTCGCAGTGCTTGCAGATGTCGCTCATCATCAGCCAGTTGCTCTGGAACGGCTTCAGCTCGGTCGGGCGCGACCCGAGGTTCTCGATGAAGGCGACGTGCCGCCAGGTCGTCGCGGACAACGCCCCGGTGTTGTCATAACTCTGGCCGGTCAGCAGCAACTCGTCGGCGGGGAGGGCGTTCCACTCCTTGCAGGCGACCTCGCACGCCTTGCAGCCGATGCAGAGGCTGGTGTCGGTGAAGAAGCCGTAATTGCGCCCCGGCACGATCTTCGTGCCGGAGGTCAGCTCCGCCTCGTCCGGCATGGGGTTGGTGAAGACCGAATCGCTGTAGGTGAGCGCGCGCGGCGGCACCGCCAGCGGATAGGACTCGATCATCCCTGTTCCTCCCCCGCCCCTGATGCGGCTTCATGCTGCGGGTCCGGTGGCGGGGTGCCCCCCTCGCCGGGTCGCAGGCGGCCCTTCCGCAGATTGCAGGTGAACGCCTTGCCCTCGTGCATCGTCGTGTTCGGGTCGCCGACGACGGCGGAGAGGGTGTTGGCGATATCCCCGGTGGCATACCCCTGCCAGCCGAAGTGGTAGGGCATCCCGATCTGGTAGACGCGCTGGCCGGCGATCTCGAAGGGGCGCAGCCGGTCGGTGACGAGCGCCTTCATCTCGATCGCGCCGCGCGCGGTGGAGATGACCGTCCAGTCGAGGTTGGCGATCCCCAGCTCGCGCGCCAGTTCGGGCGGCAGTTCCACGAACGCCTCCGGCTGCAACTCGGCGGTGGTGGCGACCATGCGCGTCGGGATGCCGCCGGAGTGGTGCTCGGTCAGGCGGTAGGTCGTCAGCATGTAGGGGTAGCGCGGGTCGCCGATGGCGTGGAGCTGGTTGTCGCCGCGCTCCCACTTCTTGGCCGCCGGGTTGCCCTGCTGCCCGTAGAGCGGGTTCCTGACCGGCGACTCCACCGGCTCGTAGTGGGTCGGCAGCGGGCCATCCTTCAGGCCGCTCGGCGAGAAGATCTGGCTCTTGCCGTCGGCCATCAAGGTGAAGGGCGATTTGCCGTCGATCGCGTCCATCCCGTGCGGATGCTTCGACCAATCGGGGGTGTAGCTCGGAGCCTTCTTCGGCTCGAAGTCGAGCGCGTCGAGGCAGCCCCACTCCCCCTTCGCCTCGTCCCACCAGGTGTAGCGCTTCCGCTCGCTCCACGGCTTGCCGTCCGGGTCGGCGGCGGCGCGGTTGTAGATGATGCGACGGTTGGCGGGCCAGGCGAAGGCCCAGTCGAGGTGCGTCCCCGGCCCGTCCGGTCCATCGGCGCGGCGGGAGCGGGTCTGATTGTGGTCGTTGCGCGGGAAGGTTCCGGTGTAGATCCAGCAGCCGCAGGCGGTGGTGCCGTCGTCCTTGAGTTCGCTGAACGAGGGGATCTGCTCGCGCGCGGGCCAGGTGTAGCCGTTGATCTCCTTCAGCACCGCCTCCGCCGAGGGCTCGGCGATGCGCCCCTCCTCCGGGTAGTCCCAGGTCAGGTTCTGCAGGGCCGCGTCCTTGGGGTCGGTGCTGTCGGCGTAGAGCGCCTTGAGGCGCTTGCCGAGGTGGTAGGTGAACCAGAGATCGGAGCGGATATCGGCGCGCGGCTCCACCACCTGATCGTGCCACTGGATCAGGCGGTGGGTATTGGTGAAGGTGCCCGCCTTCTCGCCGGGGAGGGCGGCGGGGAGCATGAACATCTCGGTCTTGATGTCCGCCGCGCGCAGCTTGCCGCTCTTCGCCTCGCGCGATTTGTACCAGTAGGAGGCGGTCTCGTTCTCGAACGTCTCGCGGATCACCATCCATTCGAGGTTCGGCAGCGCCTCGCGGATCATGTGCGTGTTGTGGCCGCCGATGATCGGGTTCTGCCCCATGACCAGCAGCCCCCGGATCGTGCCGTCCGCGATGGCGAGCATCATCGGCAGCTGCGAGTGGTCGCCGACGATCTTCGGCACCCAATCGTAGCCCCAATTATTCTCCTTTGTCGCGCTGTCGCCATACCAGGCGCGCAGCAGGCTGACCATGTATTTCGGGAAGTTGTGCCAGAAGCCGGTCGGCGCGGCCTCGACCTCCATGTACTCGTCGAGGCTTTGGTGCGGCTTGACCGCGCTCGGCTGCGGCAGGTAGCCCGGCAACAGGTGGTAGAGGGTAGGGATATCGGTGCTCCCCTGGATCGAGGCGTGGCCGCGCAGGGCCAGCACCCCCCCGCCCGGCCTGCCGATGTTGCCGAGGAGCGCCTGGATGATCGCGCAGGCGCGGATCATCTGCACGCCGGTGGTGTGGTGGGTCCAGCCGACCGCGTAGCACCACGCGCCGGTCCGCTCGCGCCCGGAGTTCTTGGTGATCGACTCCGCCACCTTCAGGAAGGTCGCCTGCGGGCAGCCTGTCACGCGCTCCACCATCTCCGGGGTGTAGCGGGCGTAGTGGCGGCGCATGATCTGGTAGACACACTTGGGGTCTTGTAGGGTCGGGTCGGTCGGGGGCGGCTGGGAGGTCAACTCCTCTTCCTCCTTGCCGGGATCGGGTCGCCCCTGCTGGGAATAGTGCTCCGCCAGCGGCGAAGGCATCTGCTGACCGCGATACTGCCAGGAGGAGGAGTCGTAGGCGTACTTTTCCTCCTCCCACCCGGAGAAGAGGCCGTCGAGATCCTCCGTGTCCTCGAAGCTTTCCTCGATGATCGTGGCGATGTTGGTGTAGGCCAGCGCGTACTCGCGGAACCAGAGGTCGTGTTCGAGGATATGGTTAATCAGCCCGCCCAGGAAAGCGATGTCCGACCCCGCGCGTACAGGCGCGTAGATGTCGGCCAGCGCCGAGGTGCGGGTGAAGCGCGGGTCGATATGGATGATCGTCGCGCCATTGCGCTCCTTCGCCTCCAGCGCGAAACGGAAGGCGATCGGGTGGTTCTCCGCCATGTTGGAGCCCATGATCACGATGCAGTCGCTATTGGCGATGTCCCACTGCGCCGTGGTTGCGGCCCCGCGTCCGTATGTGGCACCCAAACTGGGCACCGAGGAGGAGTGTCATATCCGGGCCTGATTCTCGATCCAGACCATCCCGAGCCCCCCGTTAAGGAGCTTCTTGATCAGATAGTTCTCCTCGTTGTCGAGGGTCGCGCCGCCGAGTTCGGCGATGCCGAGGGTGTGGTTGACGATCTTGCCGTCCGGCAGCTGCTCCACGAACGTCTCGTCGCGCGTCCGCTTCACCAGGGCCGCGATCCGGTCCATCGCCCAGTCGAGCGGCTTGTCCTCCCAGCGGTCGGAGTAGGGCGCGCGGTACTTGACGGTGGTGAGGCGGTTGGGGTTGCTGAGCCAGCCGAAGGTGGCCGCGCCCTTGGGGCAGAGGGTGCCGCGATTGATCGGGCTGCGCGGGTCGCCCTCGACGTGGATGATCTCGTCCCCCTTGGCGTAGACGAGCTGGGCGCAGCCGACCGCGCAGTAGGGGCAGATGCTCGTCCCGACCTTGTCGGCCTCTTCGAGGTGGGGGCGCAGCATCCGCGAGTCCGCCGACTCCGCCGCCTTGCCGAGCGCATCCGCGCCGCGCAGTTGCCGGGGCACGGACCAGTCGCGCAGCCCGCCGCGCACGCGGGAGAAGAAGGTGTTGGGCGTAGAGTGGTCGTTTGCCATTGTCAGGCTCCTGCGTAGTGGGCGTAGTGGGCGTAGTGGGCGAGTGAACGAAGAAGGCGAGAGGATGGTTGCCGGTGAAAACCTACTGGCCCACTGGCCCACTTCGTCACTACTCGCCTCGCCACACACGTATCCAGGCCGGGCTCCCCCACGTAGGCGACGCGCACGGGGGTGTCGCGCGTATGGAGGCGGCGCAGTTCGGTCGTGTCGACGTTCGCGTTCTTGGCGAGGGTGAAGAGGTAGCCGCGCCCATCGTCGGTGACGAGGCGGAAGCGCATTTCCTGGACCACGATGATCCGCCCGGCGGCGACCATAGTCTCGGCCATTGCGTGTCGCTCCCGTCTGCTGGCGATGCTGCGAGAACCGGAGCCGGTGGGCGGTCGCGGAGCGTGTGCAGCGCGCGACACGCCCTATCGTATGGAGAGTAAAATAATACGTGGCGGCACAAAAGTAAAGCGTTCGCGATCGGATCGCCAGGAAGGCTGTTGGCGCGTCCGTGGTAGAACGCGGGCGCTGTTCTTGCGGGAGCGAGGTGTGCCCCTATTCCCGGTCGATCGGTGAGCAACGAATCAACGCGAGGAGGAGCAACGGATGAGGATGTATCGCGCCGCCGCCGCACTGGTCGTCGCATTCTGCGCGGCGGGCTTCCTGCTGGCCGCGCCCGCCGGGGCCGCCCCGGCCAGGGTGACCGGCACCGCCCTCTATCTCCAGCGGATCGCCCTGCCGCCGACCGCGGTCCTGACGGTGCAATTGGTCGACATCTCCCGGCAGGACGCCCCGGCCACGGTCATCGCCACGCAGACGATCCCGACGAGCGGGCAGGCACCGCCCTACGCCTTCGCGCTCGTCTACGACACGACCGCGATCAGTCCGAACCTGACTTACGCCGTCCAGGCACGGATCGAGGATGGGGGCCAGCTCCTCTTCCGCACCACCCAGGCGTACCTCGTGATCACGCAGGGGCGACCTACGGTCATCGACGTGACCCTGACCCAGGTGACGGGCCAGGGATCGCCCGCGCCGTCCGTCACGCCGAATCTGCCCACGACCGGCGGGGGCGGCATGGCCGGATCGTCCGACGATCCGCGATTCTGGCTATTCGGTTTCGCGGGGTTGTTCGCGGTCGGCGGCGCGCTCCTCTTTGTGAGGGGCCGCGTGCGAGCGCGCTGATGGTGCGGCAAGGCGAGATCGACGGACGGGCTGATCCGCTGTGGGGACGGCACTCACCCCCGCCGCACTATCGTTCGGCACCCCACCGCCCGGGGGCAGTAGCCTCCACCCATGAAGGGCGCAATGCCTCCGGGGGACCCGCCGATTCCAGGAGCGCGGGAGGACCACATCCTCCCGCCGCTTGTGGGGACGGCCCCACCAGTCCCTGTAGGGGCGGGTCGCCGCCGCAGCGGCGGGGAGCGGTCAGCCACGCGCCGTCACCCTACGGCCGATGGCGAAACGCAGCACTTAGCGAGGGGGTGAGCGCGATGACCGCGTCACACGAAGGCCGCACGAATCGGCTGTTAGGGTATCCGGTCGATGCGCGTCTCCTGATCGTCAACGCCGACGATTTCGGGATGTGCCACGCGATCAACGCGGCCATCCTGCGGGCGTTCCAGGACGGGATCGTCTCATCGACCAGCGTGATGGTGCCCTGCCCGTGGGCACCGCACGCGATGCAACTGCTCAAGGAACACCCCGAGATACCCTTC
>JAABUV010008611.1_pt1 | contig 10259 bp, 8 predicted proteins | sample 5559971 | NCBI WGS metagenome assembly JAABUV01 (sample SAMN10711881, study PRJNA513362) | rock metagenome | isolation source: Antarctica rocks | place: Antarctica: Victoria Land, Knobhead nord | collected 2015-12-19
TTGGCGGCGACGTAGCGTGTGCCGTGTTATGAAGTCTGAAATTGTGAGAAGGACTAGGGGGTGTAGATGAGCTCGTAGGCCGGAATCTGAAGCTTTGTGGGTGGAGACCAGCGAAGCTGGCTGGGAACCAGCCATTTGTTGATTGATGGTGAGCGTCTCTGACATGAGACTCTCAATGTTTGTTACTCAGATTGAAGATGCCTTATGTGGTGAGCATCAGACCGATGCTTCGGATCCAGAGTGATTTGTTCTTGCTCCTTGGATTGTGCATATGGTCTGGCCTACGGTAAAGGTATGGACATTGCACAAGGTAAATAGGTAAGACAGAGCTCAGCCTTGTACTTTCTACCCATGTTTATAAATAGGCGATGAGTATCTCCACAGCATCACCAAGCTAGCTTTCGACAGCTTTCCAAGTGCCAATCCCCCATTCTCAACCAGCAATTAATCTGAGGATCTGGAAGCTTTCATATTGTCGAAGCAAGTTGTCAAGTCTCACCAAGCGTTTTTCGATTCAACGTTCCTACGTGTTACAATTCTGCTTCAGGGTTCTACATATGTACGATTTACACAATACCTCTGCTCTAGACGACCACAATGAGCATAGTACATGGTCCCACGGTGGCCACGCCTTGGAAACATCGTTAGATGCAAGTCAAAATCCGTATTCGAGATCGGGAAGAATATAGCCCTAAGCTCTCTACAATAAAATTCAACAATTAACATAATCCTACCGTACAGTGACGCTTCACCTATATTAGCGTGTGCAGAAAGCTTTCGAATCCTTGGCATCGCAATTGTCGCGCCCCCCCCTCAAATTTACTATTGAATTCAGACATTCTTGACATTCTCAAATCTTCAACGCTCTATTGAAAAATCAATAGAAAAATCAAATCGATAAATTTGAAGCTGTTCAAATCTTTCACAGTGCTGACATTCTTTTAGCCCCTTCGATTCTTGAAGTCATCATATCGTCGTCACGTCGAAGTCAGAAACTATCTCTAGAGAATGAGTGAATTCTCTCAAGCATCTCAATGATGTCAGACAAAAAATCTTTTACATATAAAACAAGCTTCGATTTAAATAGAATTGAAATCTATGTTACTCATTTTCAATTTTCTTTTCAACGCTTTAATATTCATCTCAAATATATAATTATTGATGCTATGCTTGAAATGCTGTCTTGAAAATTAATCACAGCGACTTCTAGCTATTGCATAATGCAGAAACTCATTGAAGAAGCTTTTGAAGCTGAATCATATTTCATGAAAGTATCTTCTGATTCAGATTTTCAAAACATTAAAACTGAGCTCGATGAGATTGAAATTCAATGAATATGAAGACAGATATCATACTTCACATTCGTGTGAGATAATGAGTTTCTCAATACAAGCATTACAATGTATGCTGATGTTATTCATGACAATCACACTTCTTGAAGTCGAAAAGAAACTGCATAAAGATTGTTATAATTCTAACTCTCGTCTATTCTTTCTAGCTCTAATCTGAGTTTCATTCTAATCGAGTTTAATGAGCATTTGAGCTAGTAGTGATGTTCTTGAGACTCTGCATCATATGTGTAAAACATCAACTCTTTCGAGTCTAGCACAGAGCTGAGAAACACACATATAAAGAATCGAGTTCTTTTCTGTAGATACTTTTCTTTCTTAGCATTTATCTATTAGTTAAATGACATTCATATGACTCGCTCTATGCTGATCTCTAACAGTAGATAAATGCTGATCAACTACTCTGCTATCAACGTGTAGATGATATGAAATAATCTACTTCTATTCAGAAAATTTGCAAGAAATTCTTTGAATTACTTTCATCAAAACACACATTCAAATTTACTCAAATTTATCAAATCAATCACTCAATCTTATCATAATCTATTTATCTATCTTTATCTTTCTCACAATGACATGTGACTCTGAATCAGTCGAGTCATAAACAGCTCGTCTGCTTAAAAGCATTGCTAGTAAATGAGTTTCTCTTATTTCTTTCGATGCTTCAGCAAGATTTCAGAATGTCGCTATCTCATGAAACATCAACATGAGTCAACAACTTTGTCAATGAGCTATCGATCAATCAGACAAAATCATCAAGATGCTGATTGAGTTAAAAGATAAACAAAACATGACTTTGAAACTCAACGAGCAATGAATCAATCTACAAGTTGATCACATCAAGAGACTTGATGAGCTAGAGATCAATCAAATGACAATAAACATTCAAGAAGAGATTATCGCTGAATTACAAAAGAAAGTATTAAGTTTCAAAAAGAGACAGCGTTCAACAAATCAATCTCGATCTCAACAGTCTACAAAGTCTCAAGCTTCTATCGAGAATCATACTTGACGAGAGTCATTCACTTTATTTGACAATAATCATCACAAGTTCTTCAAGTTTTCAAACTTATCTATATTCACTGATGAAAATGAATCAACATGAAACAGCTGAAGAATCAAGATAAATGATAAGCTTCAGACAAATGTTGATCACTTTGATAATGAGAATATTTGTATTGTCTATGTGATATCTAGACTAGAAGATGATGCTGCTGAGCACATCTTTGCTCAACATCGACATGATGCTTTGCATTCATACATCTCAATCGACGAGCTATTTGAGCATCTGAAAGAAATATACGATGAACTGAATAAGAATCGAAAGTGTCGTTGCAAGTACAACGCTCTGAGACAAGCAGACAAGTTTTTCAATGTCTTCTACTTTGACTTTATGAAGTTATTCAGCTATCTCGAATACAATGATTGCACTCTGATGAACGATTTTCAGAATAAAATCAATAATCGCTTGCAGAACACTTTATCAATCTGTTCAGAAAACTTTACTTCGCTCACTCACTTAAAAATCTTTCTTCAAGATGTGAATAGTAAATAACGAGTCAATTATCAGCTTCGCAGCGAACGTTGCACTGTCATCATCAAAGTCACTGTCATATTTGATAAATGTGCTACTTCTTTGTCAGTAACAACTTCAATAATCAATTATGTTAAGTCAATTATCTCTTCTATCTCTGAGTCAGCGAGATCGTCAATTATCTGCTACATTTGCAAGACTTTCGATCATTTGTTCAAGAATTGCTTTCAACTGAACAAGATCAACACTTCTGCATCTCATGCATTCATCTTTCATCTACATGAGATTATCATTTCGAAGAATAAAGAGAATGAGAAAATGTCTTTCAAGAATAGCGAGGCAAAAAACTAGAGACTTTCATCAAAGATGCAATGAAAAATGTGTTAATTTCTTCAACGACAAGCATGTCAGATGACTCTTTTGCTTCTGAATCTTTAACTATTGAATGTGTACTTTCTAACAATGAAATTAGTTACTTATTGAAGTCATTGATTGACATTGAAGCTGCTGACTATTCGTTTATTGATGAAGTGATCGCGCAGATTGTTTATGATCAGTTGCAAATTGAGTCTCTGACTTTGATCAAAGCGAAGTCAATTCAAGAATTCAACGATCATTATGCTAAAAAACTTATTACTCATGTCATCTATTTGAATCTGACTGTTCAAGATCATACGATTGACACAGCTTCTATGTTGATCACTTGATTAAATCAACATCAAATAATTCTTGAAAAAACATGAATGAACAAAATCAATTTAGTAATTGATATACAAATTGATTTTCTTTGATTTTTGAATTTCAACTTTACTAGTCAGAAATCAATTGTTCTACTTTCAAGCAATAAATCAATCACGAAGCAAAAGAGCTTAACTTCTACTCATATATTGAAGAAATCTTTCACTTTCATTACATCTCAATTCAGTCAAAACAAGAAGTTCATTGAACAGTTAAAACAACATGACGCGACTTTGACTAATGTTAATTCTAAGTTGACATTCAGTTTGAAATCATTCTCTTTCAGTTCAATGAACATAGCAATGATAGAGACAGCGACATATAGAATGTTAGTCAAATGATCAGATGTCAAGATCTTTGCTGTTATCATCTTGAAAATCGATTGATTCATAACTACAGTTGAAAATAAGTCTGAAGAAGTAAATCTGCATGAACTTTCACATGTTGAGATTCTTGAGAAGATCAAAGTCAAGCTTCTCTTCGAGTATCATGATTATCTAAACATGTTCGATCGAGCTATGATCAATCAGCTATCATCGCATCATTTCTATGATCACAAAATTAAGTTGATCAATGAAGAAATATTCTTTCGAAGCAGACTATATCAGATGTTCAATCACAAGCTTCAGAAGATAAAGAAGTATCTGATCGATCATTTAAACAAAGAGTTCATTTTCTTCAGCTTTGCATCATACGTCTCGCTTATCTTGTTCATTGAAAAGAAAGATGATAGTCTGCGTTTTTGCATCGATTACAGAAAGCTCAATGCTTTGATCAAACGAGATCGCTATTCTTTGTCATTGATAGACGAGACTTTCATTCATATATAAGAGAGCAAGTATTTGACTCAATTGAACATCATTGTCACGTTCAACAAACTACAGATGCACTCAGATAGCGAAGATTTGACTATCTTTATTATTTTCTTCAACTCATACAAATATCATGTAATGCTCTTTAAATTAATCAACGAATCTGCGTTTCATTAACATTATATGAACGACATGTTGTTCAAGTATCTACATCAGTTTTGTCAGATTTATCTAAATAACATTATCATCTACAGCAAGATTCTGAAGAAACACAAGCGACATGTATAATTGATCTTGAATAGATTACGAGAAGCTGATCTACAGATAAACATCAACAAGTGCGAGTTTTATGTCCAGAAAACTATTTTTTTAGAACTTTTGATATCAATCAAAGAATTGAAGATGAATTCGCAAAAGATGCAAGCAGTTGTTGATTGATTTACACTCAATAATCTCACTCAGATGCAGTTCTTCATTAACTTCTGCAATTTCTATCGACGCTTCATTAAGAACTTTTCAAAGATTGTTCATTCAATGATTCAACTCATTCAAAAGAAGATCATATTTGAATGAAATGAAGTCTGTCAGATCATCTTCGATCATATGAAGAGACATATGATCGAGACTTCTATACTACGTCACTTTGATTAAACTCGTAAGACTATTCTCGAAATTGACTCATTCAACTACGTCAATGATGAAGTTCTCTCTCAATATGATAATGAAGAAGTATTACATTCAATTGTCTTCTATAGCAAGAACATGTCTTCTGCTGAATGCAACTACAAGATATATGATAAAGAACTTCTGATCATCATTTGAGCATTTGAACATTGACGACTCGAACTGAAGCTAACTGACATTTCTATCAAGATGTTCATCGATCATTAAGCGCTCACTTCATTGATGAAAGATAAAGAGCTGAGCAGACATCAGATGCATTGAGTTCAGAAGCTCGCTGACTTCAACTTCAGAATAATGTATCGATCTGATAAACAGAACATCAAGATCGATGCATTAACTCGTCAAGCTGATGTCATGCTCAGAAATTCAGAAGATGAGCGCATTCACTATCAACAAATCACTATTCTGACTTTGAATTGAATGAAAATTGCTAATTTAAAAAAGAACATCAGTGAATCAATCTATAAACAGATTCTTAAGACTAATGAGATCGATGAGAATTGTACGTTACTTCGCGAAGCAATAGCAAGAGACGAGACACAATATGAAGATATTAAATTGAAGAATTGTCAAACTCAGAATGAAATCTTGTATCATGATAGTCAGCTATGAGTTTTGTTCAACGAGCTTTTACAAATAAATCTGATTCATGAGATGCACAATCAATCATCAGTTGATCATTCTGATATTTTTAGAACTGTGAAAGTCATAAAGCGAAACTACTATTGATCATTCATGTGAAAAACGATAAATTGATATATTCAAAACTGCTATATCTGTCAACGTTCAAAGACATCTAGAAATAAATCAAATGACTTGCTTCAATCTCTATCAATATCTGAACAGCGATGACAAGACATTGCAATGAACTTCATTATTGATCTATTTGATTCAAGCAAGTACAACGCTATTCTGATGATCATCTGCAGATTGTCAAAGAAAAAACATTATATTTCTTGCATCATTGATGATGAAGATGTTACTGTCAAAAAGACAGCTAAAATGCTGATTCAATGAGTATATTGAACTCATAATCTATCAAGCTTCATAGTATCTGATCGAGATTCATAATTCATCTCTATACTATGAAAGTTTCTTTGCAAACGACTGAGCATTTCTCTTCGATTGTTCATCATCTATCATTTTCAGATCGATGATCAAAGCGAACAAGTCAATCAGAACATCAAGCGATATCTTTGATTCTTCTGTTCATATATGCAGAACGACTGATTTAAGTAACTACTCATGATTGAGTTTGTCGACAATAACATCTTGTTCTCAATCATCTTCTTGACTCTCTTCTTCATGAACAAGAGCTTTCATTCTTATATGAGCTTTGATTCTGACATCATCAAGTATGAAAGCACTTGCGAACGCTTGCAGATTAATCAAGTCAAGAATATATTTGAAAAAATGAACAAGACATTGATTTTCGCTCGCGAAGCTTTGATCAAAACATGAAAACAAATGATGAATTAAGCTAACAAGCATAGAAAGAAGATCAATTATAAGATTGAATCAAAGATGTTTTTGAATGAACGAAACATAATTACAGCGAGACTCTTCAAAAAATTGAATGACAAGATGCTTGATTCTTTTCAGATCATCAATTTCATTGACTCATTCTATAAATTGAAACTATTCAAGACTATGTGTATACATGATGTATTTCATTCAGAGCTTCTTTGTTTCATCGTTAATGATTCTCTATCTGATCAGAAGAATGAATCTTCGAAATCAATAGTGATAAACAATGAAGACGAATGAGAAATCGACGATATATTGAACTTTCAATAATATCGAAGATGACTTCAATATCGAGTGAAATGAAAGAATTGTAACAACGATCTCAACTGATATAATGCTAACGACAATGAATTTATGAACGCTCAAGAGATGATCAATGACTTTCATATCAAATATTTAAGAAAAGCGCATTAAGAAACAACATTCATGTGAACATGAATATTCAAGAAAGAGAGATAATGTTATGATTTTAGTTCTCATTTATTCTTTCTAGCTCTGATCTGAGTTTCATTCTAATCAAGTCTAGTGAGCATTCAAGCTAGTAATGATGTTCTTGAGACTCTGCATCATATGTGTAAAATGTCAACTTTTTCAAGTCTAGCACAGAATTGAGAAACACACATATACAGAATTGAGTTCTTTTCTGTAGATACTTTTCTTTCTTAGCATTTATCTATTAGTTAAATGACATTCATATGACTCGCTCTATGCTGATCTCTAACAGAGATAGCAATTCATCTGCTAGTCATGATTGAAAGAAAGTCTTGTCATTGAATCAATCTTCACAAATATCTGTACAGAGTAAATAGTCATCTATCATGTAAGTTGAAAGAACACTTCAGCAATGCTTTCTCTTTCTAGAGACTTGATGTTAGAACCATGCCTAGAGCAAGTCATAGAGGTACAGGTAAACGAAGGATAAACCAGGTAAACGAGGGAGTAAACGGGTAAACGAGGATTCAAAGCTAAAGAGCGAGGTCTATCGAGGTGCGAAGGCTATATGTACAGAAGGAAGGGGAGCGCTAGGCCCGATAGAGCCTAGGCTCGCTTCGAGAACGCGCGTCTCAGTAGAAGACTGAGCACGCTCGTAACATTACTCTCTTCTCTCAGCCAAGCAATGATTTCATTGCTTCAATCAGTTCTTTCTTTCTTGTTCGTTCCGTTACCGTTCTATTCGAGCGTTCCAAGCTCATTCCATCAGACGTTTCAAGTCTATTTCTTCTTGACATCATAGAGCGTTTCAAGCTCATTTCATCAGGCGTTCCAAGCCTATTCCTTCTTGTCGAATGTCATTGAAGCAGGCTCACTTTCGGTTCAGGCCTACTGCATAGTAGAGCTTGTTCTTTTCGTGCCTACTACACGCATGTAGTAGGGCTTGTTTCGTTCGTGCCTACTACACGCATGTAGTAGAGCTTGTTCTGTTCGATGACGGGCTCAGTCAAGAGGTCAACTATCGGCTTTGTCATTGTAGCAGGCTCACTTCGGGTGACGGGCTCGACGGCGAGGTCAATCGTTATCTGTTCTTGTAGCAGGCTCACTATTCTTGTCATTCAAGCAGGCTCTTTCTATTCAGCTTCAAATATTCAACGATGGACGGGTTTCAGCTCATATCTTCGTGTTTTCAGGCATATAGTATATGTTCTATCCCCTCGAGGCATATAGTATATGCTACTCTGTCTGCAGTACATATCATCTTTGCTGTTGTCGTCAATGTCGTGAATAGAGGTAAATCGTAGAAGGTACGAATAAGAGAAGGTTCGTGACTGAATCGAGTGGATTGTCATTGAAGCAGGCTCACTGTCGGTTCGTGCCTGCTACACGCATGTAGCAGGGCTTGTTCCGTTCATTCGATGACGGGCTCGGCGACGAGGTCAATCGTTATCTGCCCTTGTAGCAGGCTCACTTCTGGTTCGTGCCTGCAACGCGTCGCAGGGCTTGTTCTGTTCATGCCTATCGCGTTCGATAGAGCTTGTTCTGTTCGTGTCTATCGCATCCGGTAGAGCTTGTTCTGTTCATTCGATGACGGGCTCAATAAAGAGGTCAGTCGAGGAATCGGTTCATGTCTGCAACGCGTCGCAGAGCTTTGCTTTCGTGCCTTTCAAACGTAGAGCCGCAAGTTCGGTCAAACTAGAAAAGCGAATCACTATCGTGTGGTATGTACGGAGCTTTGAATAATGTTAGGACCATGCCTAGAGCAAGTCATAGAGGTACAGGTAAACGAAGGGTAAACCAGGTAAACGAGGGAGTAAACGGGTAAACGAGGATTCAAAGCTAAAGAGCGAGGTCTATCGAGATGCGAAGGCTATATGTACAGAAGGAAGGGGAGCGCTAGGCCCGATAGGGCCTAGGCCCGCTCCGAGAACGCGCGTCTCAGTAGAAGGCTGAGCACGCTCGTAACACTTGATAGCGAGCTGATTCATCAACTGATGCATAGACTTGATGATGTCACTTCGTAATCTCATTGAAGAAAGTCTCGTCAACGAAAACAAGCTGCTCAGCAGTCAGACGAAGCAGATCTGCAATTCAGACTAATCGTAGTTCATCATTCTGTCTGATGTTTACATGCTGTTTCTTTCTTTCGCTTCAGCGTCTCTTTCTCAGAATTCTGAATATCGTGAATCTATGAACAGATATATCTCACTTCTTTCATAGAAATCACATCATCTCTTTCTGCATAGCTCATGACTGTTGCTTCAGATATGTAATTAGAGAGTCTTCAGCGATCGAAAAGATCTTTCAAGAAGCATCTTTGAGTCGAAATTGAGATCTGAACGAAGAGTCATACATGAAGAGATTTTTCTGAATTCTATAGACGGTATCGAAGTGACAGTGAACCTCTTCGACGATAGCTTTGAAGTATCAGTGAAGTAGCAGAAGCCGTAATATTTTGGAGCGAAGAGCAGGAACTAGAGGGTCGGTCATAGCTGCTGAGCTGCTGAGCTGCTGAAAACACGTCAGTATAAGCGAAGAAGTCTGAACAAATTCATTTTCACCTATTTGCTGTTGTTTCGATGCGATAATAGGTGTTGAGGGGTTGAAATGTCGGAATGTCTATACAAATTTGATGGGGGGCGCGACAAAAACAAATGCCAAGAATTCGAAAGCTTTCTACACACGCTAATATTCGCCAAAACCAGGATTGAAAATACACTAGTCTGTAGGAAATCTCTACCAGAGCTGTTCGCCGCCATGCTCACGAAACCAATCAGTGGCATTACCGCACGCAAACATCTTGCCCTTATTCTTCATTCCTACGATACACTGCTTGGCCAGTCGCGCAGCACTATAAGCCAGCACGTTCGCTGGGTCAAAATCGTCTAATATTGGGCCATCGCAAAGGTCTGTAAACTCTTCTCGCATGAGCTTGCGCAACTTGTCGAATCCTTGCGAAGATGCATCACCACTGAGCACTACCGCTCTTATCTCCGACCTCAATGGCTTGTATTCTATTGGCTGTGTGATCTTTCTAGAGGAGGTGGAAGTGCCTCCAGAGATAGTTTTTCTAATACTTTGACTGACTTTGTTGGATTGGGTTCGATCGAGATCGATAGGTAGGGAATCTTCCCCAAGACTGGGGTCCTCTGAGGGTGCATATATGTTACTCATATCCTCTAC
>JAABUV010008612.1_pt1 | contig 10259 bp, 8 predicted proteins | sample 5559971 | NCBI WGS metagenome assembly JAABUV01 (sample SAMN10711881, study PRJNA513362) | rock metagenome | isolation source: Antarctica rocks | place: Antarctica: Victoria Land, Knobhead nord | collected 2015-12-19
GACGACCCCGAGCACGAGGTGTTCTCCACCGAGTACTTCGGTCCGCTGCTGGGGGTGTTCGTCTACGACGATGCCGACTACGACCGGGTGCTGCGCGAATCCGCGGCCGTCGGACCCTACGGGTTGACCGGGGCGATCATCGCCCAAGACCGGGCGGCCATCGTCGAGGCCACCGAGGCGCTGCGTTTCTCGGCCGGCAACTTCTACATCAACGACAAGCCCACCGGAGCGGTGGTGGGCCAGCAGCCCTTCGGCGGGGCGCGGGGCAGCGGCACCAACGACAAGGCGGGCTCGATCATCAACCTCCAGCGGTGGGTGTCCACCCGGACCATCAAGGAAACCTTCGCACCGGCGACGGACTACCGCTACCCCTACATGGGATGACGGCAGCCTCGGGTTCTGCCGGCGCTGCGGACTCGGGTCAGATGTCGGTGGACGCTACCTGGCCGTGGCCGAGCTTGCTGTGCCGGTAGCCGTAGAACCCGTAGACCAGGGCGCCGATCAGGAACCAGACGAGGAACCGGATCCAGGTGGCCGTCTGGAGCTTGCTGACCAGCCACAGGGAGAACGCGATCCCGAGCAGGGGGGTGACCGGCATCAGCGGGGTCCGGAAGGTCCGGGGCAGCTCGGGTGAGCGGTAGCGCAGGATGATCACGGCGGCGGAGACCACCACGAAGGCGAGCAGGATGCCGATGTTGGTGAGCTCGGCCGCGTCGCCGATCGGCACGAGACCGGCGATGGCGGCTGCGACGATGCCCACGATCCACACCGGACGCGACGGCGAGTGCCGGGCGTTGGTGTGCGCGAACCAGCCGGGCAACAGCCCGTCGCGGGCGATGGCGAACCACACGCGCGATGCCGCCAGGGAGAACGAGAACAGCACCGTGATGATGCCGATGATGGCGCCGACCGAGACGACCTTGGCGAAGGCACCTTGTCCGACGGCTTGGAAGGCAAAAGCGAACGCCGCGGTGTCGGAGAGCTGGGTGTAGTTCTGCATCCCGGTCAGCACCGTGGCCGCCAGCAGGTACAGCACCATGGCGATGGCGAGGGAAAGGATGATGGCCTTGGGCAGGTTGCGTTCGGCGTCTTTGCTCTCCTCCGCCGCGGTGCTCATCGCGTCGTAGCCGAACACCGCGAAGAACACCGTTGCGGCGCCGGTGGCGACGCTGCCGAAGCCGTTGGGCACGTAGGGCGTGAGGTTGTCGGCCTTGATGTAGAAGGCGCCGACGACGATGACGGCCAGCACGATGGCAATCTTGACGAACACCAGGTACGTCTCGATCCGCGCGCTGGACTTGATCCCCCGGTTCAGCAGCACCGCGACCCCCAGACACAGCAGGACCGCGAACAGGTCGACCTTGTGTCCCCCTCCGGTGCCCGGCGCCCCCAGCATCCAGGCCGGCAGGTCGGCTCCGAAGCTGTTGACGAGGTACCCGACGTACTGGGAGACGCCGATCGCGACGACCGCCACGATCGCGGTGTACTCCAGCAGCAGGTCCCAACCGATGAACCAGCCGACGGCCTCCCCGAGCACGGCGTAGCCGTAGGTGTAGGCCGAGCCCGCCTTGGGGATGAGACCGCCGAACTCGGCGTAGGACAACGCGGCGCAGGCGCTGGCGATGCCCGCGATGATGAACGACAGCGACACCGCCGGACCGACCGCCGTCGAGGTGGTGCCCTTGGCGACCGGTCCGGCGAGGGCAAAAATGCCCGCCCCGATGATCGCCCCGAGACCGATGGCCGTGAGCTGCCACAGCCCGATACTGCGCTCGAGGCCGCCTTCCGCACCGTCGTCGGTGATGGGCTTGCGCCGGAAGATGCCCGTCGTCCGCGGCGCGCCACCCGCCGCGGTCTGTTTGCTGTTCGTCATACCGCTCCAGGTGCTACTGGCCGGAGGAAATTCAAGCATCGGGTACGTCTGTCACATAGATCGGGACGTGCCTGACAATACCCAGTTGGCTACGGAATGCGAGCGTTATGAGCCCGGTTGTTGCTGCGTCCCTCACCGAGTGATTCGATGCCGATGCGCTTGAACGAGCGATCCGGGGTAGTCAGTTTCGCGGCGCGCGTGGGCCGTAGGTAGACAGCTGCTCGGCGACCAGGGCACCCTCCTCCGGCGGCAAGGTCCGCCCCGACAACCCGGTGGACAGCGCACGCAGGGTGCACCTCGCAGACGTACTCCAGGTAGGGCACCCGCTGGCAGGCGACAGCCAGTGTCGCGCCCACGGTGAGGGCACCGTGGTTGCCCATCAGTGCGGCGGTGCGTTCCCGCAAGGCTGCGGCCACTCCCTCGGCCAGCTGCGGTGTACCAAAGGTGGCGTGTGGAGCCGCCCCCCTGACGGGACCCCCGAACATCGCCGCACTCAGCTCAATGTTGAGCATCAGCAGATCATGGACGCGGTCGAAGCAGAAGGAACCCGAGCTCGCGGCCCGACTCGTCGCCGAGCACATCGAGCGCTTCTACGAGGACCAGGTTCTGGAACGCCCCCGCGTACCGGGCTGGTCGATGACGCGCAAGGTGAGGCCGCTGGAGTGGCCGGCCATCACTTTCCAATCGATGGCTTCGCCGAAGGGGGGCGCGCTATAAGTCATGAGCAACTTCAACTGATCCATGTCGGTCGACGTTCCATCGCTCATCGGAGCGACATTGTCCTAATTGGGTTGTAACGTCTTGACGAGCTGGTACGGCAGGTGAAGGGTTGACCGGATCGGCGTCCGCAGCCGGTGCACGGCAGAGATCAGACCCACGCAGGTGAACGGTGGGCGTCGTTAGTTTGGTCGAGCTGATCGCCCCGCCAGGCGAGGACGTCTATCGAGTTGTCCTGTCTGGGCAGGAATTTGGGAGGTAGGGGTGACCGCAAAGAACGTCTCCGGGCAGGCGGGCCGTTCCCGTGGGAGTGGTGGCGATACCGCGAACGGTGAGAAGGCGGAGCCGGTGAAGCTGACCGGGCTGCTGGTGGCGGCTGCGGTGGTGTCCGCGATCTCGGCGACCCTGTATGGCTATGACACCGGCATCATCTCCGGCGCGCTGCTGCAGATCCGCAAGGACTTCCACACCGGGAGCGGGATGGAGCAGATCATCGCCTCCAGCATCCTGCTCGGTGCGGTTATCGGCGCGCTCACCTGCAGCCGGCTCTCCGAGCGTCGCGGGCGGCGTGTCACCATCCTGATCATCTCGGGGGTGTTCATCCTCGGGGCGATCGGCTCCGCCGTGGCCCCCACAACTTGGACGCTGTCGTTGGGACGGCTGGTGCTGGGCTTGGCCGTCGGTGGGGCCACACAAACCGTCCCGATGTACGTCGCCGAGCTCGCGCCCGCCAAGCGCCGCGGCCAGTTGGTGCTGACGTTCCAGGTCGGCATCGGCGTCGGGATCGTCATCTCGACCCTGGTGGGCGCGAGTGAGGCATTGTCCTGGCGGGCGTCGATCGGCCTGGCCGCGGTGCCGGCCTTACTGATGCTGGTTCTCATGCTGCGGCTGCCGGAGAGTCCGCGGTGGCTGGTCAAGCAGTCGGACCACGACACGGCCCGGCAGGTCCTGGGCCGGATCCGCCCGCACGGCGCCGACATCGAGGAGGAGTTGACCGGCATCGAGCAAATCGAGGACGAGGAGCGGGAGGCGGGGCAGGGCAACCGGGGCTGGCACGGGCTGCGTAAGCCCTGGATCCGCCCGGCCCTGCTCGTGGGCTGCGGCGTCGCGGTGTTCACCCAGCTCAGCGGCATCGAGATGATCATCTACTACGCGCCGACGATCTTGACCGACAACGGGTTCTCGACGTCGGCGGCGCTGCAGGTCAGTGTCGGCCTCGGCGTTACCTACCTGCTCATGATGATCGTCGGGCTGTCCATCGTGGACCGGATCGGGCGGCGGCGGCTGACGATGGCGATGATCCCCGGCGCCGCGCTGAGTCTGGCGGTGCTCGGCGCGCTTTTCGTCACCGGCAACAGCGGACCTAGTGACATTCCCTTCATCATCGCCTGCCTGATCGTGTTCATGTTCTTCAACGCCGGTGGGCTGCAGCTCATGGGCTACCTGACCGGGTCGGAGATCTACCCGCTCGCGGTGCGCGGGGCAGGCACCAGCGCGCAGTCGGCGACGCTGTGGGGCACAAACCTGCTCATCACCCTCACCCTGCTCACGATCATCAACGCGGTGGGGGTCGGGCAGACGATGTGGCTCTACGCGCTGTTCAACGTGGGTGCTTTCCTGTTCGTCTGGCGCCGGATGCCCGAGCTGACCGGGCGCAGCCTTGAGCAGATCGAGGGCCAGCTGCGCACCGGGCACTTCAAGCCGAAGGATTTTAAGCACGTGCAAGCGGCAGCACCAAGCGCGCCGGCAGCGGGCTGACAAGGGCAAGCGACGCAGCCCGATGGTGAGGCTCACCGACCAAACCCCGCCCGACCTCCGCGACCGGCTGCCCACACCGGGCGATGACCGTTCGGCGCTGCAGGTGGGTACCGTGCACCTGGGGGTGGGCGGGTTTCACCGAACCCAGGCCATGTATCTCAACCGCTTGATGAACCGCTTGGTGATGGTGCTCGCACCGGGCCGTACCGGGATCGCTGACCCTCTCCTGTGCTCCAAGGTCGCCGCGTTGGCGCCGGCGTTGCCGGTAGGGGTCGACGGGGGAGTCGGCGAATCGAATGTCGACGAGTGCTTGCGCGCGGGGGCCACCTACGTGGTTTCCGGCCGGGCACTGCTGTGTAGTTCCGCGCCGGTGCTGTCCGCGCACCGGCCCGAAGAAAAGGTGACCAGATGTCCACGTCCTTAACAGAACTTCCCTCGCAGATGCGCGCCAGCGTGCTCACCGGAGCCGGGATGATCGGGATGCAGGAGCGACCGGTTCCCACAGTGCTACCCGACGAGGTCCTCATCAAGGTCGCGGCGGTGGGGGTGTGCGGCTCGGACGTGCACTACTACCGCGAGGGCCGCATCGGTGACTTCGTCGTCGACGCCCCCCTGGTGCTCGGTCACGAAGCGGGTGGGCGCATCGTGGCCGTCGGCGACGCGGTGGCCCCCGAGCGTCTCGGTGAGCGGGTCGCCATCGAGTCGCAACGTCCGTGCCGGGTGTGCGCGCAGTGCAAAGCAGGCCGCTACAACTTGTGCCCGCACATGCGGTTCTATGCGACACCGCCCGTCGACGGTGCGCTCTGCGAATACGTCACGATCCAGGCGGATTTCGCCCATCCGGTGCCCGATGCGCTCTCCGACGACGCGGCGGCGTTGCTGGAGCCACTGTCGGTCGGCATCTGGACGGCACGGAAGGCCCGCATCGTGCCCGGCTCTTCCGTTCTGATTGCCGGCGCCGGACCGATCGGCGTCATCACCGCCCAAGCAGCCAAGGCCTTCGGCGCCACGGACATCATTGTCTCTGACCCAGCCGGTGACCGGCGGCAGCTCGTCACCAGGTTCGGAGCCACCCGCACTCTCGATCCCCGCGAGGAATCGGTGCACGACCTCGGCGTCGATGCGTTCATCGACGCCTCCGGTGTCGCCCCGGCGGTGGTCGACGGCATCAAGGCCGTGCGCGGCGCGGGCACGGTGGTGCTGGTCGGAATGGGTGCCGACGAAGTGGCGCTGTCCATTCCCGTCATCCAGACCCGGGAACTCACGGTCACCGGCGTGTTCCGCTACACCGACACCTGGCCGGTGGCCATCGGCCTCGTCGCGTCGGGACAGGTCGACCTCGACGCACTGGTCACCGCGCACTTCCCCCTGGAGGCGGCCGAGGACGCGCTGACCTCCGACACGGCGCCGGGCAGTCTCAAGTCGGTGGTGCTGCCGTGACCGCCCTGGAAAGCTTCAACCCCGACCAGCAAGACTGCATTGGTCACCGGCGGGTAACCGTGCAGTGAGCCCGGCTCGGCGGGCGGCAGCAGCCGACCTGGAGTTCCATTAACTCACTCAAGGCGAATTATCGCGGTCAGAGCACCTTCCTTTGTGTCCGACACGGTCCTTCAGAAGCGCCACCGTGAAAGCGCGCAGCTAGTTCCGCATGCCACGGCGGGTCGGCGCCGGGCCGCGATACGGTGACCGCCGCCGCAGCTGCGGTGAATTCCAGCGCGGCACGCCACTGTTGCGCGTCCAGCGCGCGAACCCCGTCCTGACTCAGTGACCCCGCGCCGTGCAGCCATGCGAGCATGGCGCCGTGCACGGTGTCGCCCGCACCGATTGTGTCGGTGACCACCGTCGCGGGCACGCCCACCTCGACCACGCCGCCTGAGGTGTGCACGCTCAACCCGGCGCCACCGCGGGTGAGCACCACCGCACCCACCCCAGCTTCAAGCCACTCCTGCGGCTCTCCACCGAGCCAACCAGCGTCCTGGTCGGAGAGTTTGAGCACATCCACGCTGGGCAACCAGGACTGGTAGCGGGCCCGATAGGCCTCGGGGTCGTCGATGAGCGCCGCGCGGATGTTGGGATCGAGCATGGTGAGCCGTCCGGTGGCGTGCGCTCGGTGCAGCAGTGCCTCATACACCGATGCACCCGGCTCGAGCACTAACGACAACGTCCCGAAGCTCACGGCGGCCACATCCTCCGCCAGCGCACCGGGGTCGGTGACCAACCGATCGGCGGTGCCCTGCACGTAAAACGAGTAACCAGCCGCACCATCGGGGCGCAGGGTCACCACCGCGAGTGTGGTCGGCTCGTCACCACGCTGCACGAGGGCGGTCTGCACCCCGGCGTCGTGCAGGTGGCGCAGTACGGCCGACCCGAAGCCGTCGGTGGAGACCCGGGAACAGAACGCTGTGGGCACCCCCAGCCGTGCGAGCGCAACCGCCACGTTGAGCGGGCCGCCCCCCAGGCGCGGGGTGAGCGGGGCCAGCGGCTCTCCGGCCACCGGCACCATGTCCACGAGGGCCTCCCCGCACACGACGACCACCCTCACGGCCGTATCCTTAACGCGAACCATTGCCCGCTCCACCTGTGCCCCAGCCCAACGTCCACGAGATCGTCGCCGGCGGCCAGTGCTCTGGGGTGAACCGCCGCGCCCAGCACAGTTCCGCCGACCTCCGCGGGGTTAGCCTGGAATCGCGCCGCGGGTGTGAAACGGCAGGGCCAACCACCCACCGCCCGCCGCGCGGGCTGACGTTCACCGTGATCGGTGTGATCTGCCCGCTCCGCGGCCGGATAGGCAGATTGCGCTCGCGCCGGCCGAAGCACCTACCGTGCCTGCTACTGCGACGTGTCCATGCCCACCGAGCGGGTGCCCGCAGTGACCAATCGGAGCGGCGCCTCGGTAAGTCGCACCGAGGGGCGCTCATTGCACCGGTGCCGAGCGTGGTGTGGGTGACGGTGCCCGGCCTCCCGATAGGACTCTTTGCGTCCGTGGGCGACCACCCGTCGCGGCCACGGGGAGCGCCCGCCCCACGGGACCGAGTGGTTTCATTTTCTGCGGCTGAGTCGCTGTCAGTGCTGCGCCGTCCTCCCCCCGCCAGCAGACCCGGGCCGGGAGCGTTGATCACCGTATGCACGGCTCTGATTTCGCTCTCGATCATGGGGCGCCCTCTGTCTGCGTCGATCGCCTGCGTCACCATGCGGCCTGCTCTCCTCCGGTTCGCGACCCATCCAGGTGCCCCAACCGGAGGTATGGGCGAGTCGATGACACTTCGCCGGTGTGAAAAACTGTACCGAGACATGCCCTAGCCGCGCGTGGTGAGGTCTTTCAGTGTGGCTCGTGCGCCCTTGTCGTGCAGGGACACCAGCACGGCGGTGTACACGGTAACGAATCGTTGGTCGTCAACGAGGTCGCCGAACACGTCGCGGGTCGCGACGAACGCGAGTGGGGCATCCTGCCATCGATGCGCGGCGGCCATGAGCGGCTCCCGCAGCCGGTCCACCACCTGAATCGGCTCCCCGTGTTCGTCCACGCCTTCGGCGTAGCGCGCCCAACTCGCCACGATGGCCACCGAGCGTTCGATCTCGCCACCGGAGGCCAGGTTGTGTCGAAGCGCGGGAAGCAACCACTTCGGGATGCGGTCGGAGCTTTCGGCGCACAGTCGGGCGACGGTGTCGCACACCTCGGCGTTGGAGAACCGCTCGATGAGCTGGTGCTGGTAGTGGTGCAGGTCGACCCCTGGCACGGGCTCCAACGTCGGCGTCGCCTCCCGCTGCATGTAGGCGAGAAGGAACGAGGCGAACAGCGGGTCCTGGGCCACCTCGTGCACCAGGCGGTAACCAGCGAGGTAGCCGAAGTAGCACAGTCCCTGATGACTGGCGTTGAGCAGGCGCAGCTTCATGAGCTCATAGGGCTCGACGTCGGTGACGAGTTGCACGCCAGCATCCTCGAGCGGGGGGCGGCCGAGGCGGAAATCGTCCTCCAGCACCCATTGCGTGAACGGCTCGCACACCACCGGGCAACGGTCCTCGATGCCGAAGCGGCGGGCGACCTCGGCGCGGTCGGCGTCCGTGGTGACCGGTGTGATGCGGTCGACCATGCAGTTGGGGAAGTGGACCTCGTGGCGTACCCACTCGCCGAGCTCGGCGTCGCGCAACGCGGCGAAGGCGGAGAAGCTGCGCCGCGCCACGTCTCCGTTGCCCTGGATATTGTCGCAGGACATCACCGTGAACGGCGCAACGCCTCGCGCGCGACGACGTACCAGGGCTTCGGTGAGGAGCCCGAAGACCGTGTGTGGCACAGCACCTGGCTCGAGGTCGCGCAGAACCTCAGGGTTGTCCTGGTGGAACTCGCCGGTGACGCTGTCGATGTTGTAGCCCCCCTCGGTGACGGTCAGCGAGGCAACCTTTGTTGTTTCCTCGGCCAACTTCTCCACCACCGCCTCAGGGTCATCCGGTGCGAACAGGTACTGGACGAGGGAGCCGATGACCCGCGGCTCATAAGTGCCGTCGGCATGCTTGGCCACCAGCGTGTACAGACCATCCTGCGCCCGAAGGGCTTGCTGCATGGGCCGGTCCGACGCCAGCACGCCGACCCCGCAGATCCCCCACTCCAGGCCCTGGCCCTCTCGCAGCAGTTGATCGACGTACATCGCCTGGTGGGCGCGGTGAAACCCACCGACCCCGAAGTGCACGATCCCAGTTCGCACCTGGCTGCGGTCATACGTCGGCGTCGGTACCCGCTTGGCGTGCTCGGTAAGGGTCTGAGCGTTCAGAGGCAGCATGTTCGTCCTTCACGGGTGTCAAAGTGGGTGCTGCAGGCGCCGCTGGTCCATGATGATCGCGACCTTCCCGCCGGCACCCACGTCAGCTGCGCGGTAGGCATGTGCAGCTTCCTGCAGGCCTTGAAAAACCACGTCGCCAATCACAAGATCTGCACTGCTACGAGTGAGAGAAATGAGGTCAGCATTCCGTTGATCGGTTCCCATAGCCCACGCCAGCGCGGCATCATGGTCTTTGCCAAAACGCTCATGCCGCGCAACAAGGCGTCGCACCCGCTCGCCCTCCGCGAGATCGCAATACCAGACTTCGTCGAACTCGGACCTCGCGCACGCCCAATCGCCACCTCTGAGCAGAAGGTAGTTCCCCTCGGAAATGATAAGCCGAGCGGCGCGTGGGATGGGAATGCTGCCAGCGATGGGTTGACCAAGCGCGCGATCGAACGCCGGTGCGTAGATCATGTCGTCGGCGTCCTCGCGTATCCGACGCAGCAGGGCGACGTAGCCAGTAACGTCAAAAGTGTCGGGCGCACCCTTGCTACCGCGTCGCCCGAGGCGGTCGAGCTCGACGTCGGCAAGATGGAACCCTGACTGGGACACATTGCGCCATACCGAGCCGGCCTCGCCGGTTGGCCGCTGCCGGCTATGAAGGTGCAAAACCCGAGCCAAGTCCCGGTGTTGAGTCGGATGCAGGCGTGCAGTTAGCCGCATGATCTCCCCCAATTTGCCCGCTCTCCCCGATAGGTCCCTGCCGATGTGACAACCGCGCCGACACGGACACGGCCACCGTCGAATCGGGGGCAAGCCGGCGCGTAGCGGATGTTGGTGCCGTGCACAGGCAGCAGCCGGTAAGGAGCTGTCCCAGCGGTTGCCGCAGGATGTACTGGCTGTCCGTGGGCACCGCGATGGTGGGCCACCCCCGGGCGGTGGCCTCGGCCAGGTCAAGGGCGCGGACCTTGCCCGGTCCGGTGCGCCACACCACCCACAGGCAGACCGCCGCGCACAGCCCGAGCACACCGAGGATCCCGAGCTGAGCGCGGGCGCGGTGCTCGAGCACAGGCCGTGTTGAGCCTGCAGCCTCACTCTCCGGACGCGCCGGCCCGTGTGCCGTGGACGTGGTCGCGGTACCCGGCGTGCCGCTC